>OCVQ010000297.1_pt1 | contig 45528 bp, 76 predicted proteins | sample 1539061 | NCBI WGS metagenome assembly OCVQ01 (sample SAMEA3355526, study PRJEB22509) | marine metagenome | biome: marine; feature: river plume; material: water | place: USA | collected 2010-08-08 | depth 0.5 m | reverse complement strand
AAATCCCGCTTTGATAGTAAATTTTCCAGTCACGCGGTAAACTGTGAATATGCGGGATTAGCTCAGTTGGTAGAGCGCTTCTTTTACACGGAAGATGTCGGCGGTTCGAACCCGTCATCCCGCACCATATACGGATCGTGGGCAGGACGGTAATGCAGCAGATTGCTAATCTGTAGAACGAGCAATCGTTCACTGGGTTCGACTCCCAGACGATCCGCCAAAATACTGAATAAATTATCGCGGAGTAGGGGAGTCTGGTCGTCCCCGGTAGCCTCATAAGCTTCAGATCGTAGGTTCGAATCCTACCTCCGCAACCAAATAAATAAACATATAACAATGAGGAGGTTTGTGTGTCTGATGTTCTAATTTTAAACGCTGATGCTCAGCCTGTAAGTTATCTTCCTCTGAGCATCATTCAATGGAAAGAAGCTATCCGTTATATGTATCACGACAAGTGCGATGTACTTGAATGGTATGATGACTGGATGGTAAGATCACCATCTTGGGAAACTAAAGTACCTGCTGTTATCATACTAAGAGATTTCGTAAGACAAAAATCAGAAGTAAGATTTTCTAAAAACAATCTTTATCTTCGGGATATGTATACTTGTTTGTATTGCGAAAAACAACATCCAAAGCTCCAACTAACTATGGATCACGTTATTCCTATTAGTAAAGGTGGTAAAACAAACTGGACAAACATAGCTACTTCATGCAGTGATTGTAACTCTCGTAAAGCAAATAAGACCATTGGTTGGAAGCCAATTTACAAACCATATCAGCCAGGATATTGGGAACTGGTTAGAAAACGTAAACAGTTGCCATTTATTATGAAACATCCTAGTTGGGAAAAATGGTTAAATTATTGAAAATAACTGTTGACATTCGCTGAAAACTGTATATAATATACATATGTTGATTGATTAAGAGTATATATTATGAAGTGGTTAGCGACGGTTCTTTTTCTGTCAGCAGGCACCTTACTATCTCTAAATATTGAGATATCCCGTTTTGGGTTTTTATTGTTCTTAACAGGACATGTGCTATTGAGTTATTACTTTGTTAAACATAAAGACTGGGCAATGGCTACTCAAAACGGGTTTTTTCTTTTTATCGACGCGATAGGAATTTATCGCTGGTTTTTTTAAATTACATGGTACTTCTAAGTTAACCTTTTTAGAAGCTAAGTCGTCCATCAGGGGATAGAGCCTAAAACATTGCGGGTATAGCTCAGTTGGTAGAGCGTCAGATTTCCAATCTGAATGTCGTCGGTTCGAACCCGATTGCCCGCTCCAAATAATGCCCCTATAGCTCAGTTGGTAGAGCAACTGATTGTCGAACACTTGCTTTTTATAAATAAAAATAAAAATAGGTGTTAGATGAATAGTTGTAAGAGTTGTGGTAAAGAAACTGCTGGAGTCTATTGTAATAATAGTTGCCAAGGGATTTACCAAAGTAGGTTGAAAGTTGAAGCCTTCAAGCGAGGTGAATACAAAGGCAAAAAATTATTGTATGCTGCAGACCGTTGGAATCGTAGAATGCTTACCGAAGAGTTTGGCGAAAAGTGTTCTTCGTGTGGCATTGAAGAGTGGAATGGTAAGCCAATAGTTTTAGAAGTAAACCATATAGATGGTAAAGCATATAATAATGTGTTAGAAAATTTAGAATTGTTATGCCCTAACTGTCATAGTCAAACATCAACATTTAGAAACCTTGGTGGTAGACAGTCAGATAGAACATATAGAAAGCCCCTATAGCTCAGCTGGTAGAGCAACCGCCTTGTAAGCGGTAGGTCCGCGGTTCGAATCCGTGTGGGGGCACCATATTAAAGTATTCTGCTCGGTAGCTGATTTGAGCGCCCTTGCCATCCAGTGAAATAGAGGTACCCGGCCGGTAGATCCTCAAAGCGGATGAGCTCAATGAATAATGTTAGCCGCAACTAACGAAAACATTGGGTATACGAAAGTAGGCAGTAAACAGAATACTTTAATATGGTAAATTGCCCAATTGGTGAAATTGGTAAACACAGCGGTCTTAGAAGCCGTAAGCTGGGGGTTCGAGTCCCTCATTGGGCACCAATATATAACGGGAGCGTTTGTCGGAAACAATAACGTTTAATGAAGGTTCGATTCCTTCACTCCCGCCCAGTTACGGAGTATAGCACAGCTTGGTAGTGCGCTTGGTTTGGGACCAAGAGGTCGTAGGTTCGAATCCTACTACTCCGACCAATAGTTTGTTAAGCCCGCTAGGAGAAATCTTAGCGGGCTTTTTTGTTATTCAGATTTCCAAATAGTCCAAGCTCCGTAAGCAATCATGCCATACGCAACTAAATTAAGTGGAGCAATAATCATTGCAATACCAGCAGCAATAAGTACTGCACCGTCTAAAGATGTTCTTTCCTTTAGTCTGTCTAAAACCCAATTCATTTCATTTTTCCTTTTTTTGTCTAATAATCTTTGTACCGGCGTTAGCCTCAAGATTGTTTAATCTTAATTCCATCTCGTCGATCTTTTTAGTGATCTTTGGATATTTCTTTCTCCAAGCATCTTCAGGTTCTTGCAACCAAGTCCAACCCCATCTAATGACAAGATAGTCTAGAGCTTTATCGAATAAAGTATAACCCCAGATTCCAGCTTTCGTTTCTTTAAACCAAGCTAGGAATGCAGCACCGATGAGTGCCCCAGCAATTGCAGTGTAAATCCAGAGCGTATCTCCGAACATTGCGTTGAGAGTATCAATCATTTAATTTCTCCGTATGTTTAACATAGTTGGCCATGCCATGATCCATAGCACCATCAAGTATACCTGATTTCCAACCTCTCCATTTATCTTTAATCATCTGCCAACTAGTTAACTTTCGTACATTTCCATAAAAATTAATATACTTTAGCACTCCATGATGCTTATACCCCATAATAAACAATGGGACTTTTGTAACTATATCATTGTTATTAACGAATCTTACGTGCGGAGTTTCAATGTTCTTTACAAACTTACGGGTACCTACTCGAGGTGATCCAAATGTTGTTAATTGCTGTACTTTACATTCTTCTTCAAATCGGCTTGTTGCGATAGTAGCCATAGCAGCGCCTAAAGAATGTCCAGTAATGAATAGCTTTTTATTTTGGTGTCCTTTGCCATGATGCGATACAACTTCATCCCACAACTTATCAAGTTCACCTCTAAAACCAGAATGGACTAAACCATGTGTCATAGCGCCACGGGGAATAGCGTTTAAATCTGCAAGAAGATCTGTAATTTCATCTGGTTCTGTACCACGAAATGCTAATACATATTCTTCTTTATTCCAAAAGGCGTGTGCTTGTGCGCCATCGTGTTCGAAGAATTTGTGTCCGGTATACCCTAAGTCTTTTTTCAAAGCCTGAGCTTCTTTTTTATCAAGATATGCTGCTTCAGCTAATTTAGCCATTTGGTGACAAATATTACTCATACTTTTTTCCCCATTAGTTTTTTCTTAATTATTTCAAGCTCAGAGTTTCTTTTTTCTCTTTGCTCATATGTTTGTCCCACATTTGAAAGCGATTCTTCCACTTCAGTTGTGTCTCGTACAGCTCTTTGTTGTGGCTCAATTCCTTCAGGGGATTCGTAATCCCTTTCAATGCGGCTTCGTAAATCGGCGATCCTGGCTCTGAGATCAGCGATTGTTTTTGTTCTGTCGTTTTCATACATTCGTCCCTCATCAGTTTGCTAATGGATTATCTAATGCTTTTTGGAGTTTATTTGTAATATTTGATTCAAGTGTTTGCATGTCTCTTTGAACTTTAGTTTCTAAATCAGTCATGCGACGGTCATTAGCATCTCTTAGATTATTAGCTTTTTGATCATAATCATTTTGTAAAGCATCACGCTTATTTTCAAAGCGCTCCTCTGCATTTTGAATTATTATTCTAACGTCTTCTTCTTGCTTTCGCATATTATCTTCAACTCGATCTACTTGTTTCTCAATTCCAAGAATATCATCGCGTAATCCTTGCTTAATGTCACGAGTATACTCGATTGCTTCATCGATCCGAGCTAAGTTTTCATTCATTTTTTGAATTACTAACGCGTTCTCGGCTTTAATAGCATCCACATCAATATTTTCTACAATTTCTTTCATACCCATATAGTCATTATAAACAGTAAACGAACCGTATAAACCACCAATAATAGAACTGATTACCGCAAACAAAGCGCCAATCGTAGTAGGCGTCATAGTAATACCAAAGAGTTTCATTTTTGTATTTTTGAGGTTTTCTATTTCCTCTTCAAACTTCTCAATGCCTTCTCCGAGGTCTTTATCTGACATTTACTTCCCCCTTAATTTTCGAATTTATCTGCTCCGCCATTTGCGTTTAATCTTCGCAAAGCGTCAAGCTCCTCTTGTAATCTTAAAACTTCCAGACGTTTTTTTCTCAACTCAAGTTCGTATAAAGAATTACAATTAATTCGTTCCTTAGGACCATCTAAGGGAATTACAATACGAGCATAAACACCGATGTCTCTTGAAGTTTCTCCATAATTAGATCCACCACCAAACGGACTTTGATAATTATCAATAATACCAGTTACGCCAAATTCTAGGTTTGTAGAACCACCGATAGAATTTTTACAATCAAGATCACCTGCCCTAATGCTATCTTGACCGTAAGATCCAGTAGCACCCGGTAGTTGCAAATTTAAAGAACTACTATCTGCAATTGCAGATGTAGCCAAAAATGTTGCTGTAATAATCAATAAAATCTTTTTCATTTACTCACTCATTTTTAATTTTCGAACATATCCTAGATGATATGGCTGTTCGAATTGCTTCATCTTTTTTTAATTTAGAACGCGAGCAAATGTAAACCGCTTTGCTGGCATCAGATTTTCTTATATACACATCGAAATCTACTTTTGACAAATAATCAATTTTAATTACATTATACGATGTCACAAATGGCACCGGATTAAAGTCTTTATCAAATACACCAATTTCATAATATTGAACGTCTGCTCTTTTATTGAACATGCTCATAGTAGTTTTCACGACACCATCCAAATGGGAGTATGTTAGCTTAGGATAAGTTGGAGTCATCTCGTGGGCTGATGCCGTCTGGCCAATACCCACTATAACCAGCACTATAGCAAACACACAACCATAAAAATTCATCATTAAAAAAATTCCTTATTGCGCGATACATTCGGCAACTACCAACGCAGTGTAATTACCACCTGGAAAAGCTTTGCTGCCACCCATCGTAACAGTTGAAGAAGTTTCAAACCAAGTAGATCCTGTAGCAGTCAAGTCATACTTATCAGTCATATCATACTGAATTTTGCTTGATTCGTATGTACCCATTCCAGTAGAGTCAGAAACAGATTTCACTGTTGTATCACCAACGAATGTTGGAATATCTGGTAGATTTGGACTTGAGCTAAATGCTGAAGGCGCAGTGATAATAGCATAATAAGCATTAGCTAATGATACGTCGAAACGTACTACGGCAAGTTCTCCACCGTCAGATGGCGCCGTAGATAATGTATACGCGTTAGGGTTACCATAAGTACCAGCGTTATCGGTTTGAATAACACAACGGGATTGAACAGTTCCGTTAATTGGCACGTTTTCGGCCTGTGCTGCACTAAATGAAGCAGTAGTAAACATCATAGCTGCTACTACCATTGTTGCAAAATTTGTCTTGTGATGCATATTTTTATTCCTTAAAATTGTTTAGTTTAAATTGTGAGTTTACCATTTGTTGATGAAGCAACTGTTGCGCGAAACCATTACGTAAACCACGTTTATTTTCTGGTAGTTTTGTATCAACTAAAACTACTGAATCATTATATGCACCACCTGGTATAGAAGCGGCATAATATCCTGTTGTTGTTACGGCCACATTTGCTAATTCATTCATTTGCTGAATTCTTACTGACTCAGCAAATAATGCACTAGCATCAACAGCGGACATTGCTTTTTCTAATCTGTACTTTCTCTTTAATTCTTCTTCAGCTTCTTCTTTTTTTCTTTCATTTTCATCAAGATTTTCTTCGTTTTGCTCTATAGTAACGTTTCTATCTAAATCAACGTTTTCGTCTTTTGTAGCATCATATAACGAATCAAGATCAACTTCGTATATTACGGGCGTTGGTAATATATACCCAGGACAGTTTGGATCGAATTGAGTATCGTAGCAAGGATCAATTCTATATGTGTAAACAACATTTGCTTCATACACAGATCCAGGACCATTCACTTCAATACTTCCATCACCCCATAATTCTCTTGGTATAGAACCAACACCAACTACTTTATTAATTCTAGTTCCACTCAAAGAACCTGGGTGCCATTCGTCAGTTTGTCTAAAAATATATCCTGTGCCAAGCGCGTTTTCGTTTTGCACATCTACTGATACGAAGTCTCCAGTTTCCTTGTTAATTCTATAACTATATATTACGTTCTGTATATCTAATCCGGGTGGTGACGGTAAAACGTTACCCATAGACCATCTCAGCGCCTGATCTGCAGCCGCATTTCCGGTGTAGCCATAATATGGTGCTATACTCTCAGAATATGAGTAAGAGGGCAGCAAGACCACCAAGGCCAAAAACAGCTTTTTCTTTAACATCTAATTTATCCGAGTCTTTTAATTCTTGACGTGTAGTTTCTACGTGAGTTTCCCAACCTAGTCTTGCAGCTTCACCAATTTGACCATTATATGGACAAGGTGTTCCTGCATGCATCATGGCATCAAAAACTTTACTATCTTGACACATCACAGATACGGCTGCAACTTTCATGCCCATATCATACATAACCTTTGCATTCTTAAGTCTAATACAGTTCTCTTCAGTAAACGTTGTGCCTGCCGAGATACCAAGAATTTGTGTTTGTACAGCGCCAGCAACACCAATAGTGCATAAGTCACTATTATTTCCAGAACTAAATTGTGGTGAAATAGCAGATGGTGGGGGCTGATTAATTGTAGTCGTCATATTACCATTTGTAGTAACATCACTTCTTGTGGTCGAGTCTGTGTAAATAGTGTCATCTACACCCTGCGCTAATGCAATATTATTTAATCCTAAAGCTAATAGTATAGCTAAAAGCATTATTCTAATCATAGTTGTATCCTATATTAAATATCTTTTACACTTCATTCCTTGTATTTATAACGTAAGTAAAATCTCGACTATAAATATAATTTTATTAGACAGTTGGAGTTCAAAATGAAACACATTTTATATTTACTAGCATTAATGCCATTTGCAGCATTTGCAAATCCTATTGATGACGAATGTCCACAACATACAATTTACGGTGCTCCAATTAGTAGCATTGCTGAAAATACACAATATATTTGCCACGGTAATTATGCTATTCATTATAGATATGATACCAAAACCGCTGAATATGTGGTTGAACATTTAAATGATTCTGATATTAACGGCGACGCGAAGCGTAAAGATGACTTTAGACCAGATCCAAAGGTGCCTGACGATAAAGAAGCTATGCTTTCAGATTACAAAGGTCACCCATATGATCGAGGTCATTTAGTACCAGCTGCTGATAATCGTACAGACAAAGAGCAGATGAGTGAAAGCTTTTTCCTAACTAATATGGTTCCGCAGGATCCAGGTAACAACCGAGTTATTTGGAGAATCTTAGAACTTGGTGTAAGAAATACAGCTGCAGACGGTAACGACATTTATGTATCATCTGGTACTATCTATGAAGATGGTTATAAGACTATTGGTAATAATGTAGGTGTTCCAACTAAGGTCTGGAAAGTAATCTATAATAATACTAATGGCGAAGCAATTGGGTTTATCTTCCCAAATAAAAAGTACAAATCAAAGGATATTCCTTTGTTCGTGTATACAATTGATGAGGTAGAAGCTGCCACTGGAATTAACTTCTTTCCACAGTTAGATGAGGCTACAGAGTCTAAATTTGATACAAAAAAATGGCCTAAAATCTTCAAATAACTGTTGACATTTGTTCTTGAATGAACTATAATATCTATATACGGTAAATCAAGAGGACTACATCATGAAATATGCAAACCAGATTGGCTACAGTGACATTAACCCCTTCGAGATCGTTCGGAAGGTCTCAGATAAGACCTATGAAGTCCGTGAAATGAAGGCCTCCAGAGACGATTCTGTGGCTCTGGAGTTCATTCCTGGTGGGTTCTCGGCTCATTGCCGTAATCAGAATGATCAGAAGTGGTTCATTTCATCTGATGAAACTGCTCCTGTAGTACGTATTCGTCTGAGCAAGAACCGCGGGTGGCAGGATAAGCATGGACAGAGGTTCAGTCTGGCCGACCAGCCCCGTAAATTTTATGATTATAATTTCTAAGCCATTGATTTTAAACGGTTTTTTGTTTCAAAAAGATTCAAAAAACCGTTGACATTTCTGTCCAGTGTGGTATAATATACATATACACGGCAAAAAGGCTCTTATATTATGAATGAAATCTTAGTTTCTGGTGGTAAAGTCAAAGAACGCGAAATTGTGGAAGCTGCAGTTCATTGGTGTGTTAAGAAAATGATGCCAAGACTTCGTACTCTTGATATTGAAGTAAAGATCAAAGAACTTGATCAAGCTATGGGTTACTGTTTAGAAGGTGACACCAATCGTGAATTTCAGCTTGAAATCAAAAAAGGTATGAACCTTTATGATCTCATTAGTACAGTATGCCACGAAATGGTACACGTCAAGCAGTACGCTAAAGGCGAACTTCGTTATAGAGCTTCTGGTGCTCAACAGTGGAAAGCCAAGATTGTTTCTGATAAGGTAGAGTATATGGATCTACCTTGGGAGAAAGAAGCTTTCAAACTGGAACGTGGTTTAGCTTTACAATGTTTTGAGGAAATCGCAGTTTCTCTATAAATAAATAGAAAATAACTATTGACATTCTTGAAAAAAGATATATATTATTAATATACGGAGAAACAAATGGAACCTGAAGATCTAACTACGCTATCACTAGAACGAATTAATGAACTTATTGATGAAGCGGGTATTACTGTTAATATAGATAGTGCACAGTTTACACAATTAAATGCTTCTAATGAAGCTCAATATACTTTATCATATCACTCTGATTTGTTTAATCAGACAGTAACTAACCACGCTTTTGTTGATATAGATCTGCAAGGTGACACAAGAATTAGAGTAAACGATCTTGAAGAAGGTGATTTGAATTTACGTAGGGATGTACCCGTAGAAGAAAATTAAGAATTCTCTGCGCTTAGCTCTTACTATAACGTAAGAAGCAATATATGCAGAGCGGACGGAACAACTTAGGCTGTTATAAGTTCTTGTTCGTAACCTAGGTAACAGCCTATAGCCATGCTGCCCGTCGGTATGGAAAGAAATAAAATCTGATCTGTGCAACGGTGACGATAGGGCGGGCCAATTTTAATTATAACTATGGGATTATTATGAAACCAACAAAAAACTTTGTACTGGTAGTTGACGCGGGTGAAGATGAAACAAGAACTAAAGGCGGTTTGATTTTAACTGCACCGATTGAAACTGGATCAAAGCCGGGTTTCGTTTTAGCAGTAGGACCAAACACTGTTGCTATTAAGCCTCAAGATAGAATTGCTTTAGACTGGGGTAAAGGAATGCCAATTACACTAGAAGGTGAAAAAGCAGTTCTTATTTCCGAAGATTTTATTTACGGCGTATATTAAAAAAGGCCACCGCTTTCACGGTAGCCTCAAGGCTGGGAGAAATCCTAGCCTATTTTTTTATTCGCCGCCTCTATTCTTGAATGCATCAGCACCAAAGAATGCAGCAACTAGAGCTGAAATAGCAACAAAGTATGTTGGAGCAATATCACCAATGATACCGGCTGCGTTATCTAAACCTAAGAATGAAGTAAGCATAATTGTTGCTGGATATAACAGCATTCCAAATAATGCAAACCATGTCATTTTACGCATAGCATCGCGTTGGGCGTCTTGGTCTTCTAGGGATTTGCGTTTAAATTCTAAATGCATGTCCATTTCTTCTTTAGTAACGTGACCGTCACCATTAAGGTCCATGCCTTCGACTGCATCAGCGTCGATTGTTTTCTTCGTCATAATTTTCTCCTAAGTTAATAACGATAAGATCATGACAAAGAGTTTCACACTATGTTTATTTATAAATAACAATAAAATGAGGTAACATGTATATAAGTCCGTGCATCGGAATATGTTTTGTAGATCCAGGCACTAGGTCTTGTACTGGATGCAACAGAACAATTGAAGAAATAAGCAATTGGGATAAATATACAGGTGATGAACGTATGGAAATCATGCGCCGACTTGGTTATGGTAAAAGAACTTGCTGGGAAGAACGTATGAGACGTTACGACCGCGGGTAATAAATAAACATATGCTAATAGTCAATTAAAGGAGACGAAGATGGCAATTAAGGTAAATGGCGTAGAAGTCGTTAGTACAACACGCGTACTATCAAATCTTACAGACGCAGATGTGGCTTCAGAAAAAGTCATTAATGACGCAATCAAAAATCAAAACAATATCTTACGCATTTATGATTCTGCTGGCGTAGAAATTAGAACACTATTTTGTGCCGCAACCACAGCAGTTACTTAAAGCGAGGATTTAATCATGGCGGTTAGAACCCCACTATATATGGCTCCGCCTGTAGCAGTTGAGCCATATAAGCAACTAAAGCCATTTGGCATAGCGATGATGAACCAGCTGCACGAGCTAGCTGGCTACGCGTTTGCAACTAATCCAAACCCACGAATAGAAATTAACGGTACAAACGGAAGCCCAATTACTGGGCAACCGTTTACTGATACGTGGTGGTCAGCAGGCGCATATACTACACGTGTAGATAGATTTTCCACCGCGGCAGAAACACCGAATGTTTTTCAAGTTACAGACAACTATTCTAGAATTAGAGTAGTTTATGCCGCTGTTTCTTTGCCAACTGGTGATACTAATAATACTCAATATCCTTTATATTTGTATGATACAGTTGGAGCTGGAAACGACGCAGACTTTCATTTGAGAGCAATGTCAGTTACTGATTTTGTTGATACTTTCGTGCTTCCGGTATTAGATCAGTTTGGAGGAGGTGGTCAAAGTATGGCAAAAGGTGGTACGTACTATTTAACTACATCACCAACACCACCTAATGGCACCTTAGTTAGTGCTACTCCAGCCGCCGTTAACCAAGAAGCTAATATTGCAGCATATTCAGCAAGTCAAATTCCAGAAACACCAACTTCTAATAATATTGCTACTAATTATTATGTTGCTAAAGTAGACTATAGCCCAACTACAAACGGGTTGTACGATAACCCTATATACGACTTGCCGTTGTATTTTGACGCTGGTACTGAATCAATTAGACACCATTCGCCTGCTTCTTGGGCTGCTCTTTTAAATCCATTCTTAAGATATTACCTAGGCGGCGGAAGTCCGAACCACACATTATATTATAACGTAGATGGTGTTGATGGTATTACAAACGGCAGTGTTTATGTAGATACAGGAATTGTATCTGCTGGCTCTGCATATAATACTAGATATGTTAATACAAATGATTATCGTACTCAGGAGTTTCCAACTGGTACTGCTGTAGTAATTTCGCAAAAGAGATTTAAAATTTATCAGGGTGTTCCAACTACTGTAGAAACCGCGTCTTTAGAAGGTACTACTATTAACCCAGAGCCAGGTCGCGGTATACCGGTAAACGCCCCAACGGTCAATATGGGTTGGAGATTTAATTCAAATGGTACTATCGAAGACTTTGATTCTGATAATGCAACACAGTACTCAACTGCTAATCACATCAATTGGAATAATACAACACCGACTGGTACCTGGTATATCAGAGCTACTGTCTACGCTGACGACGGCGTACAAACAATACCTGGGTCCGGTGGTTTAGCTATGAATACTTGGTATGATTTAACCGCTGGCAATAGACAATTTATATTTGATGATACATCCGCGTTTGGGAGTTACGGCCCAAGATCTGTAGTATTTAAAATAGAAATTTCACGTAATAATAATGGCACAAATATTGCAGCAACAGGATATTACGCCACGTACTACGAAGGTGGAGCTTAATATACCCCACTTTATATTATGAACTATTGTGTTGTCGCTGTTCAAAGAACAGGATCGACCTTATTGAACAGATATGTTTATGAAAGAAATAATGAATTTGGTAATTCGGAATTCTTTTTAGACAGGCATGTTCTTAATAGAGACAACACACATAGTGTTAATTTTAATACGCGTGAAGTTACATTAGAAAACGTGATAAGAAAATTTGAGTATCTTGAAAATCTAAAAAGTAGAGGTATATATTATCCAATAAAAATAATACCTAAAAATGTAATTCATTTTGGTGATGAAATAGAAAATAGATTTAAATTATATCTAAAAGATTTTAAAGTACTAACTATATTAAGAAATCCTTTTGATTCATATTTAAGCAGGTCATTTCAAGATAGTATTGATTGGAAAGTGTCACATAATAAAAAAGATTCTGGTTATAGCGAATTAAAACCTACACAATTTTCTCCTTTAATTACTCCAGAAAACTTTATTAAACAATGGCTTAACGAGTCTAGGTTTATATTTGATATAAACCCTCACCATATATTTAAATATGAAGATATAAACACAAAATACTTAAATAATTATTTTGGTTTTACTATTAATAATAGTATGAAACCGATGAATATTAACTATAAAAATTTAGTTATAAATTATAATAAAGTATATGATGATTTTCACTTTGTCCTAGAAAGAAAAATGAAAAATTGGAAAAATGTATTTGGAGTAAACCCTTATAATGAAGATTTATGATTTAGTATTGCCAGATCATTTTTGCCCACAACCTTTTACTTATCTTTACGCCGGCCACCTTGGATCTTGGAAACCGTGTTGTAAATCTGATGTTTATAAAGATAAGTCTAATATTACTTTTGACGAGTGGTGGTATGAAGATGAAGATCTTAGAGAGCTAAGAGATGCTTTATTAAAAAAAGAAGTAACGCCGATAATTGATGACGTGTGCGCTCCTTGTAGGTCACAAGAATCTAGCGGAATTGTATCTTATCGTCAGAATGCTTTGGAAGCTTTTAAAAATAATTCAGCTGAATACGCGCTATCTAAGATCATAGATTCTTACAAGAAAACTAAGTTTCCAATGCTGCCCGCAGGCCAAAGACTCTTTCATTTGAAAGTGAGAGGATTTGGTAATGAATGCAATTTAAGATGTTACATGTGTTATCCGGTGAATAGCTCTTCTCGAGTATCTGAGATGAGGAAAGCCGAACCAGAATCTATTAATATATTTTTTAGGTCTAATAAAAATCCGCACGATCAATTAGAAAAAGCAAGAAAATTAGTTCTTAACATAGAAGCAGAAAAAAGCAGAGTATACGAAGCTATTGAATCTGTTTCTTCAAATATTTCTCAATTGAACTTTGCGGGTGGTGAACCTGTTATGATTGAAGAGTATTATAATTTAATGGATAAATTTATTGATTCTGGTGATGCTCAAGACGTATCTATTTTTATGAGTTCTAATCTATCTAAGTTAGGATTTAAAGATAAATCTATATTAGATTATATTAATAAATTTAAAAACTTTTCAATTGACGCATCAATTGATGACTTGTTTGAAAGAGATGAATGGATTAGATACCCATCTAATTTCGATGACGTGATAAAGAATTATAATATTCTTAAGCAACATGAAAGCGTAAACATGAGCGTCAATATTACTTGGTCTATACTCAATATATCAAATGCTGAAAACATATTAAATTTTTTTGAAGATAACAACATGACAGTTAACAGCAATTTAAATTTAGTTAACTCTCCAATAGAATTAAATGTTAAGAACTACCCGTTTAAAGAAGAGCTTATAGAAAGATATTCTAAATCTAATAATAAAATGCTAAATGATTTAGCTAAAGCTTTAAGCACAGATTTTAATAAAGAAGAGTTTAATAGAGCTATAAAGTATATTAAAAATCTTGATAAATTGCGCAACACTAAAAGCTATGAAGTTTTTCCAGAATTAACCCAGTTTTTAACATAATCGAAATTCTTGTTGATAACGTGTATGAATTTTGCTGACGTCGGGATATAGTTTTCTTTATCCATAAAGTGATGCCAAGATTGCCCTAACTTACTCCAACTAACTTCATTTAATTTTGTTTTATAAGCCCATATAGTTTCGTTATCCCAACCAAATAGTTGTTGCAAACATTCTGGCCACATTTCATCTTCATTGGCTTTCAACTCATCCATAAGTTCTAAAGTTTCACTGAAATTTCCAAAGTAATCTAATTTCTTCAATTGCTCTTTTGAAGCACCAACAATTCCTGTATTAAAAATATAGATATCTTCTTGTTTTGAAGATAAATCAGTTAAAATAGCCAAAGCTTTACAATTCCACCATTTAGCAGCTGGGCTTCTAATACTCGGCATCCATTCTAAGCATCCTCTTATTAATGTTATTGGTTCTTTTGGGAATGGCTTTTGAGTAGGAGCTAATCCTTCCATAATAGCAAAACCTTTACTTAAATCAAAAGCATCAAAAAAGTTTTCAGTTGTTACTGGAATTACATCATAATCTAAATATAATATTTCATCATATTCTTTTGCGAGTTCATACATACAATGAATCTTATAAAAGTTTACAATATTGTAATGAGTGATTTGCGGATAAGTTTCTAAAAACCAATCACGATATTCTTTATATGCATCATCATATTCAAATAGTCTATATCCAACTTCAATAGACTCGCAATACTTTTCATGCATCTCTCTTAACCAAGCTGCGTGTTTCTGAAATTCAATTTTAGTGTGTTCAGTTTTTGGAATGGTATGACCGTGATGCGGTGGTTGCCAGTCTAAATCTTCTTTTGGAATATCAATATATAAACTAAAAACTACTCTTTTCTTCATTTTCTTCATTTTTTTAAATTTAAACCTTACATTAGTTCCTATTTCTTCAGAATCTTCGGATCCTATATTAACTGCTGCTATTAATTTGGATTTGTGCTGACAATATATTTTGCAAATAGGTGGAGCATCGTTCGGATCCTCTATAAGCATTTTATGAAAGTCTAACCATTCTTTACTATGATGTATTTCTTTTACGGAGGATACATTTTGAACTTTTAAATGATCTGCTCTCATAGCAACTAACCATTTATCATTACCATCATTATCAACCATACAACACGGCATGATATGACCAGTATTCATATATGCATCTTCTTTACCTTCATGAATGCATTTTGGATAAAGTTTCATTATTGGTTCCACCAATCAGGAGTTCTTTCAATGTAATAATTACTATTTCTTGGCTTAAAGGGGTCATCTTTTCTGAAAAATCTAGATGATAACGTAAGATGTAATTCTACTCCCATGTCTTTTGCCATATCAACAGCTTCTTCTATGTTGCTTTCATTATAAGAGAATATTAAATATTGCCATTTAATATCTAGACCTAAGCTAACGCCAAGCTTCATTGCTTCAAATAATAAATTAGTATCTTGGTTAACTCTATATAATGCAGAAGAATCATCTACACCGTCAATACCAAAAATCCAAATAGCGTTTGGATTCGCATTAAATGCTTTTTCATACCACTTTAAATTAAATTTTTTAGACGTAGCAGCCGTACGAATTTCTGTCCATTTATTATTTTCATGCAGTATTTCTAGCATTTCAATAAAATGAGGATTAAAAATTGGATCTGACATTTGCCCACAGAATGATATATACTCATAGTGTTTGATTACAAGTCTTAATTCATCTGGAGTCATGATGTGATTGCCGAATGAAGGAGTTTGGCCGCGGTCACGCCTATCTTGTCTAGCACAGCTATAACATTCTAAAGTGCAAAGAGGATTGCTATCTATTAATAAAGATTTACCTTTTGTATGTGGATCAAACTCAATCACTTTATTACCTTAAGATTATAATATACTATACTATATATATAAATATCTATAGAAATTAATTATTAGGAGAAATTGTAATGGCAGACTTTAGTGGAAAAATTGTTGATGCGCAGTATATTGACTCTGAATACAGTGTTATAAAAGTGTTGTATGAAGACAACAATGTTCTAAACGTTTATAACCTTAATGTAAATCCAGAGCATCCAGATTACCAAGCGTTAGAAGCAGAAGGATGGGACCATAATAAGTTGGTTGATTCTACCGCGGCAGTGAAAAAAGCACAAGCTGCCGCTTTTGCTATCGAGGTTAACGCCGCGGCAAAAGCTTTAATCGAACAAAACAAGGTTAACACCGCGGCAAAAGCTTTAATCGAACAAAACATGGAAAATGAAATTAGATCTTTAGAAAAGCTAGAAGATTACTTTGAATTGTTTGTTGCTGATACAGACAAAGATAATTTATTTAAATTTAAGTTGTGGGCTTTAGAAAATTCTATTATGCAATCAGCAACTAAAGAAGAAAAGTCAAAAATAAGAAAAGCATCAAGTATTTTAGAAGGTTTATCAATCTTATACGATATCAAAAGTAAGTAAAATAATTTATTAGAGAATGAGATATAATGAAATGGGATTATAAAAATCTACACGTATTTTTAGACGTAAGTACATATTGTAATGCTGGTTGCCCTCAATGTCATAGAACAAATCCAGAAGGATTAGGTAAAGAAGATTGGTTGCCATTGATACAATGGGATTTAGCAACCTTTAAAAAAGCATTTCCTTTAGATGAATTAAAGAATGTAATAGAGTTTAAGTTCTGCGGCACGTGGGGCGATCCTGTAATGTGCAAAGAACTTTATGAAATGATTGAATATATCATAACAATGAGTGATTCAAGAGTAGTTATTCATACAAACGGAAGTATTCGAGACGAAGAATGGTGGTGGAATCTCGGAATTTTATGTGGCAAAAGATTAAAAGTTTTCTTTGATATAGATGGCATTAATCAACAAATGCATGAAAAATATCGCCGCTTTACTAATTTGCAAAAAGTTTTAAATAATATGAAAACATTGGCGCAAACTAAAGCACAAACAAATTCCCAAACTATTCTGTTTAAACACAACCAAGACTATCAAGAAGAAATAAGATCCTTAGCAAAAGAATACGGATCTACAACACACTCGTTTATTATATCTGATAGGTTTGATTATGAAAAATCTGTTATTGATAATAAAAGATATTTTGTTGATGAAAATGGAAACGAGGATTATTTAGAAAAAGCAGATGCCGAAGCTTTACCCACTGCTGCCGTTACTGGTAGAGATAATATCAGAGTGCTTGAAGAAAAAATAGTATGCAGGTGGGCAATGCCAAAAAATGAAATTGTTGTAAATCCAGATGGACAGATATTACCATGCTGTTATCACGCGAATTCTCACTACCGAAGCAGAACTGATAAAACCCATTACACCGAATTATCAAATAATCCTATTTTTGCAAACGATTACAACGAAAATTTAAAAGATTATAATGTTTTTTATACACCATTATCTGAGATTTTAAAATCAAAATGGTATACTAAAACTTTACCAAACAGCATTAAAGGTGATAACCCTGTTAGGCAATGCGTCATGCAATGCAGTAGTAAAATTAAAAAGCGGCACCAATTGAGAGTGATTAATGATACCTGATAATATTATTTTTGTGAAGCATGGTACTAAATATAACTACAAACACGTTAATAGATTAGCGTCTCAATTAGTTGAGTATTACCCTAATGCTAATTTTTATTGTTATACCGACGATCCTCGCGGCGTTGCAATACAAACAATTCCTATGTTTAAAAAGCCAACATTAAAAGTCTGGTGGAATAAACTAGCCATGTTCAGCAAAGATTTTCCTGTAGAAGGTAAATGCTTATTTTTTGATTTAGATATGGACATTAAAGCAGATCCTTCTAGTTTTATTAAATTGAATGGATTAACTTTAATTGATTCTTATTGGAAAAGAGATTTATACATGGCTCCACATGCTTATGATGTTCTTATAAACAGTTCTATTATAACGTGGACTGCCGGAGAACAAAATCATATATGGGAGCACTTCTTATCTGGTAAAGATTACTTTATGAGAAAGTACGTGGGCATAGATAGATTTCTTGTTCATGAAAAAATGCAGTTCAATATTTTTGAACATGGAATAGTGAACAGTGTTGCAAATGAAAATGTTGACAATGCTCCAATTGATATGTATAATGGAATAGATTATGAACTATAAAGAACAACTATATAAGAGTGCATTAGAGGCTGTTGCTGATATTTACAGAAGATCAATGTACGATCCTTCTGTCGATTTGTATAGATCTTTCGACATTATAAACTCAGTAAACGAAAATCAGATTGCCAGCAAAGAGTGGTTAGTAAAAGAACTATTACCTTTTATTAATACAAATGGTAAAGGAATATGTGTACTTGGTGGCTGGTATGGCTTAACCGCTTTGATGCTAAGACAGCACATACCAAATAACATTGATTCTGTTGATATAGATCCATTGTGTAGACCTATTGGAAAAATATTAACACGCAAATACGAGAATATATACTTCCACCATGATAGCGCTGCTGATTGGTTTTTTGATAGACCAAGAAGTTATCAATTAATTATTAATACTAGCATCGAGCATATGGAACAAGATGATATTGATCTAATGCTAGGATTAAAACCAGACTATACAGCGGTTTGTTTTCAAGGTAATAATTATCATGAGATTCAAAGTCATATAAACACCCACAATTCTCTAGACGAATTCGTAGATTCATTTAATCTATCAACGGTATTTGTTAAAAAAGCTTTACCTTCTCCAGACGGTAAGTATGAAAGATATATGGTAATTGGTAAATGAAAAGAATTATATTTACAATATTCGATGATATTAAAAAAGAACTAAGTGGTCCAACTGAACTCGAAGCAAAACAGGTGTTCAATATGGACCAAGCTGCTTCTTTGCTTGTTGAAGAATACTTTGATAAATTAGTGGAAAATAAAAAAGACTATTCTAAAAAGATCGGTGTTGATTTTAAATTTTTTCATAATGAAATGAAAAACTTTTTTGATTTAAATGAAACTGATTTTACTTTAGTTAATTTGTATAAGCATCACTTATTTTCTGAGCTATCAAAAGAATATGATGAAGTGATGTATGTCGACATGGACGTGGTATTCAATACTGATTTAAACGTATTTGAAGAATTAGATTTAAGTCAAGGTATTCATATACGTGATCAGGATGCTGATATTCAATGTAAAGAAAAAGAAGAGATTATTTTAACTCGTGTTGGAAAAAGAAACCCAACTTTAAAATATTTTATTACAAAAGATTTACTCGATGGACAAGATAACCATGTCATGAATACTGGTATTATGATTGGTAAATCTGAACACATACAACAAATAAAGTTTGTAGAAAGAATCAAAGAAGCGTCCGACAGAATACAACACTTAAAAGAAGAACCATTTTTAATTAATAAACATTATTACGCTAATAACGAATCTATCTTCTCGTATATACTCGAAAAATATAATATACCATACGTTTTATTGGATGAAATGTGGCATAAAATATATGACGATAAACCTGTCGAAGGTTTAGAAGGCTATTGTATTCACTTTATCAATAAACAATTTGGGCGATTCTTCAAAGATAAAACAAAAGCCATCTTTTCATTGCATATAGATATTCCAGATAATAACTTGGATAATCCCAAAGGTTGCAAAGATTTAGATGTAAGCAAAAGTAAATTTACACAAATACAATTAGATAAGTACAAAGAAGATCTTATTAACAATCATAAAGAATACGCAAACGCGATTGGTGCAGAATATTTGCATTTTAATCGGGACAATGAATACGAAGAATTCTTTAAACGATTTCCAGACTTAACAGAATATGATATTGTAAATTTATATAAAATTTGGTTATTAGATAAGTTAGTAAAAGAATATGATCTAGTAATGTATATTGATTTAGATGTGTACTTTAGAAATAATGCTAGTATATTTGATACGGTTCCTGCCAATTATGCTGTATGCGCAGAATATATAACAAAAGAATCGGCATTAGTTTTTTCTTCACCAACTTATTTCAAATTCTTTGATAAATGTTTTAGAGATCCACAATCTAAGTATTGGAACACTCATGCTTTATTAACATATGACGGAATTCCAGGTGAAAATTATATTTACAATACTGGTGTTTTAGTTGCTAGTAAATATGGAATGGAAAAATTAGATTACTTTTCTGATATAGATGAAGTAATTGAAATGATGAAAGAATTAAAAGAAGACGAGTTTTCAATGTATCCTCAAAACGTAGTTAAAGCTTTTGGATATGATAATGAAACCATATTTTCTTATAAGATTAATAAAAACAATGTACCATTATATCACTTAACACATTGGTGGCATTTTAAACATCATTATAGTGTTAAAACTGCTTTAATTAAAGATCATCCTAAAATGAAAACAGTTCAACGACATTTAGAATCTGATTGTGAAATAAAAAATGTTACAATTGTTCATTTTATATCTAAAAACTTCGGTCTTGTATTTGATAAATGATAAATAGTGTTAATAACCAACAGGATATATCATGGAACTTTTAATAGCAATCGTAGCTGGCATCATTTGGTCTGAAATTATTTCACATTTCGGAGCAAGCATTTTGCTGCATCGTTATTATTGCCATAAACAATTTAAAGTTCCAGTCTGGTTTGAAGTAGTTGCTCTTTATATGTTAATGGTTGCAGTAATTAGAACTCCAATTGGATGGATAGCAAGTCATAGAATGCACCACCATCATTCAGATGGCCCTAAGGATCCTCATGCCGCAAAGCATGTTGGCTTTTGGAAAGTTCTTTTAACTACTTGGGATATTCCAAACATTCCGGTTCGTTACGCAAAAGATTTATACGCAAATCCAAGATTAGTATTTTGTCACAAATACTGGAAACATATTTGGATTGCAAATTGGGTTATTAGTTTCTTAATTAGTCCTTACTTTTTTATTGCATTTGCTTTAGTACCTTTTATATTCGCAAAGATTGGTTTTGGCTTACTTAATACAGTAGGACATAAAACTGAAGGCGGGGCAAATGTTCCTTGGTTAAATTTCTTTATTGCAGGTGAAGGTTATCATCGAGAACATCATAATGATTCCAAGCTAGTTAGATTGCATAAGTATGATACAGCTGGCTGGATTGCTGAAAGGTTATTTAAATGAAAAAACATGAATTGCCGCTAATAGCAGAATTTGATTTAGATATTGATTTAGATAAATTAAAAGAAGCATCTGATGCTATTGCGCACAAATATATAGATGTAGTTAAAGCAAATCCGGGTTTGTGTATGAATCATGAAAAGCTTGTAAAAAGCGTTTATGACAACTTTGAACAAATCAATTTAACTACACCTTCAGAGATTCTTCCTCCTACTCTTTCTATCAAAGAAAGATTAAAACGTAGAGAAGAGCACCTATTCAACATTCCTACCGATGATTATATTGGTAGTGTATTTGAAGATATCGTAAAACAATTAAAAGCACCTGCTAGCAGAGTACGTCTTACTAAATTAGCAGCAGGTAAAAAAATTCCATTCCATGTAGATTATGATGTTAGTTATGCTGTTAGGTGTATTGTTCCTATTTACACAAATTCTAATATTATTAATCAGTTTAAAATTGGTGATGAAATTGAGACATACAATTTAGAAGCTGGCAAAGCATATTTTCTAAATATCGGTTATCCTCATAGTGTACATAATAATTCAAATGAGGATAGAATTGCGTTAATGTTTAGTTTGGATGGAACTGATGACCTGGAATCATTTAGAAATAGCAAATGAAGTTCAAAATAAAGGCTACAAAGTTTTTAATGATGTAGAATTTACTGAACAAGAATATATTGATTTTATGAAAGGCTTTGGTGAATTAGAAGCACCAGGCTTGTTTATGAACCCTAAAAATTATCCCGAATTGTTTATTGTTACTGGAATGAAAGATCAGGAAGGTAACAAGATTGGCATGTTTGGTGATGGCGAATTGGGATGGCATTCAAATGGCAACAGTCGTCATTTGATTGATAAAATTTTAATTAGTTTATATTGTGTACAAGGTGATCCTAATACTACACTTAGTGTATGTAATACTTCAGATCCATTCTATGATCTTTCCGAAGAAGAACAAGAATATTGGAAATCAATTACTATTCGTTTAAAATTCAAAAATGATACTATGTATCACCTCGATGAAGATGATCCTGAATTAGAATTCATGAGTAAGAACAAAGGCAGTATTCGTAAACTAGTTGACATTCATCCTCATACAGGAAAGTATTATTTCTATTTTCCTTATCATTTTATTGCTAAAGCATGGGAAGGCAAAAGGCAAATTAATCATGAAGAAATGATTGAAAAACTAAAACCGATTATTTTTAGAAGCAAATATCAATATCATCATATCTTTATAGAAGGTGATATGCTTTTAATGGATCAGTTTACTACATTACATAGAAGAACGCCGGTGATGGGTGATAGGCTTTTATGGAGAATTGCAGGGGATTATCAAAACATATGCAAGACGAGCGAATCAAAAGAAAACTAAAAGCATATCCTTGGGTTGATGTTCCGCGACACGAAGACGTTTTAGATGTTTTAAAGAAACAAGATTTATCCGAAACATATTATAAACGTGGGAGTGGCGAAGCAACTCGAGATTTAGATAAAGTCGAAAAAGATTATCGAGAATGGGTAAAGGATATTGTAGATTTATCTGAGTTTCCTTATTGCTATTTCTCCAATGGTACCACAGATGCTCTTCATCTTTGGCAATTATCCGAAACTAGAGAATGGCAAACACTGTGTTATGGCGAATATAATTATCCAGAAGCAATTGGAACGACACCAACTGTAACATGTGATGTTGAAGGTCAATATATGGATCCTGAAACCCACCGTTCTGCGATTCCAGGTTCTATTGATTCTACTAAACCACTTTATATTTCTATTCCTTCTGCAGCAGATGGCAATATATTCGATGTTGGTAATACAAGCGCTCCTGTGATTTTAGATTGTACGTATGTTGGTTCTACACAGATTAAAAGAATTAAAGTACCAAAGAATACTGAACAAGTGTTCTTTAGTTTTTCAAAAGGTTTTGGATTAATTGGCCAAAGATTAGGATTAGTGTATACTAAAGAGCCTCACCCAATTTTAGACACGTTAAAGAAGTTTGAAAACTGGAATTATGCGGGAGTAAAGACTATTGAATTACTCATAAATAATTTCAAAGTTGATGAAATGTGGAATAGATATAGAGAAAAACAACTCGAGATTTGTAAACAATATAATTTTAAACCATCGGATTGTTTTTTTCTAGCAACTACAAAAGATCCTTATTATGCAAAGCGAAGACGAATGAAATGGAATGACGACGCTCGTATTTGCATAACACCTCTATTTGATGATTAATTATAAGTGGATATAAAATGGAAGAAAAACAAATAATAGATTATACTGACGAAGAATTAAAAGCATTGGCTGAAAAGATTTTAGAAGATGGCCAAGTGGTTCTTCATGATCAAGTCTTATCGCGTTCTGAATGGGCAGAAGCCTGTGCACGCATTGGTGCTATTGAAACCAATGATTACTTTATGAATCCGCCTGACACCCCAGAAATTAGTATTGTATCTGGCCAAGTAGATAAAGATGGTAAAGCTATTGGCATGTTTAGAGATCAGGAACTACAATGGCATGCTAATGGAACTGGTCGTTATAACTTTGACGAAATCATTGTAGGATTATATTGTGTTTATGAATGTGTAGATACCGTATTGACTGTATTAAATCAGGCTGATGCATTCGACGGTTTGTCAGATGAGAAGAAAGAATTCTATCGTAATATTGATATACAACTTAATAACTCGGGACCTCGTGCTAGACTCTGGCCAAAAGATAGTGATTATAAAGGAGCTGGCGAAAATACTTTTAGAATTGGACAAGAACACTATAAAGAAACAGTTGATCGTCGTCCTTTAATTGGCAAGCATCCAGTAAATGGACGAGAATATATCTATTTTATGGTGCCATATATTGTTAAAGCATTTACAAAAGACGGAGAAGAAATAGAAGACTTTGAAGCTTTTTATGCTGAGCTATGGGAAGATGTAATCAAATCAAAATATATGTTCCACCAAGTATTCCACGTAGGTGATTTGTTGTTAATGGATCAGCTACTTACTATTCACAGACGTTCTCCAATTAAAGACAAAGACAGACAACTTTGGCGTACTGCTTTTGATTATTCTAAAGTGATTAATTATGAAAAAACAAGATATGAATAATATACCTTGGCCAGATATTCATATTAAAGATGGTGTAGGCAAAGTACCTTTAAAAGAGAATTACGCATTTGAAGATATGTGGTACCTCGATACTCCTCAAGCTCGTCCTATTTTTGAAAAACAAGCCGATATTATTATAGAACGGCAATCAAAAGGAATAGTTGACGTCGGTTGTCGGCATGGACCTGTTTTAGATATTCTATATGAAAGAGGATATACAGATTTTAAATATATGGGATTTGATACTTCTGAAGAACCGATTAGATTGGCCGAAGAAAAATGGAATAATTACGATAATATAGAATTTCGCAATGAAAGTTGGGATGATATGGAAACATTTCTTGTCGACTTTGATGTTGATCAAGTTATTTGGTCAGGTGTGCTATTGTACAAGCCACAAGATCATTATAAGTTTTTTAAAAAGATTACAAAAGATTTTTACGGCGCTAAGAATGCTATTATACAAGAACCATTTAAAGATCAAAAATATTGGGATGAGAGATTGATTCTTAATAGAATCTCAGATGAATTTGAAATGTATAAAAATGAATGTAAGTCATTTAAAGAACATATGATACATGCTGAGATATTTGCTGGATGCAGAGTAGTGGTTGATGTTGAGTTATGAAGATTTGTGGAATAGCTTTTAGTTATAGTGAAAATTCAATGGCTATTCGTGGACTGAGCTTAATGGATCATTACTTAAAATTTGAATGGTATGGACAACTTAATGATATACCATTGTGCAATAGCAATATACCGGATGGCAATGTTCCTGAGCCAGTTGAAATATTATGGAATAAAATGAACGATTGCGACGCTTTTGTTTTCTCTATACCAGAAGCTTCTGGTCATTATTCTGCTGCGTTTAAAAATGTAATGGATTGGTTTGTAGTTAAATCATATTTTAACGCAGACCTTGGCCAAAAGTATCCGATGTCAAATAAGCCTGTTATCGTAATGACATTCACACCGGTTTATAAGAATGCCGGCGGCAGACATTTTGATATGACTAAGCACATATTAGAAGAAAAGCTTGGTGCAAATGTTATAGATATGATAGTTAAGAATGATTGTTGGAAACATGTTGTACCAAACAATTTTGAGTTTGTAAAAGAAGAGTGTACACGAATATTGTGCACCCCTCTTATAAATGAAATTGATGAAAAACCAGACATGATAAAGGAAGTAAATGTCTGGCAAAAAGAATATGAGGAGTGGAATAATAAATGGCAAAATTAAATACCAGCGGATTATTGGTCTATAAAGATAATGACTTTAAACCATTTGAAATCGACGAAACAAAACGATACGTAATGTGTGGTGTGCCAGGTGCGTTTACACCAGGATGTACTGAAAAACATCTTCCTGGATACGTAAAATCATTAGATCAATTCTATGCAAAAGGTATCGATCAAATCGTTTTTATGGGTGTTAATGATCCGTGTGTAATGGATGCTTGGAATAAAATTTACGGCCATGAAGACATTATTGCCGTATCTGATGCTGAAGCTGAATTTACAAAGAGGATGGGCGTTGATCATGATTATGGGGCTGGCATGGGTGTTCGCTGCCGTCGCTTTGCTATTCTGATTGAAAACGGGGAAATGAAAAAAGAATTACATATTCCATTTGCCCAAGGTGCATTAGGAGAAGTCTATTGATTGAAGGTGTTGCAGAATATCTAGACCTTGATTTAAATATTGAAAAATACCATTTGATATTTGATCAGGTTGATGAAGGCTATAACACTTTTGGTAAAACACAGTGGCATAGCTATTCATTAGAAGATAATAAAACTGGTAAAGATTTGCCGTTCTTACAAATGTTTGAACCAATTCTTGCTGACATGCGCAAAGTACATCCATACATGCAAAAAAGATCTACTGGTTTTAACACCGCAAATTCAACTGAAAAAGATTTGTTTATTCATACTGATGTTGATTTTGATACAGAACATCCTAAGCATTTTAATATGGTTGTTCCTATCTTTGGTAAAGCAATAATTAATTATTATGAAACCCGCGAAGAAGAAATATGGTTACCAGAAAAGAATGCGCATGGTTATGCTTACTATCATGAGTTTTATATGCGCAATAAAGCGGGATACGAAGAGTTCAAAAAGAAAAGAAAGATTGGTGAAATCGTAGTAGAGGATAGACCTGTTCTTATTGATACAAATTTAATGCATGGCGTCCAAATATTAGAAGCACCTAGATGTGCATGGGTTACAAGATGGAACAATATTCCTGTTCATCATGACTTCTATACTTGGAAAGCAAGAGTTGAGAGAATACTAAGTTGAGAATAGTACCTTATATTCAGTATGGTGAAAGAACCGATATTGAAAATGATTTGTGTAATGACGCTTTCCTTCGGTTGATGATTGAAAGCGAAAATGATAGGCTTGGAGAAAACTATCAATATTCTAGATTGAATCTTGATAAAATGGAGCATTTCAATTTTGTGTTTGACGGTGATAATCCTGTTTGTGTTTCAGGCTGCCAAAGAGTATCTAATAACGTAATACGAGTATTTAGTCGTTATTATGCTTTCAACAAGTACCGCACCAATAATAATCTATTAGATAAAGTAGACGATTTTATTGAATTAAAATATTCATTAGAAAGATTAAAAGATTATAAGCTTATAATCTGGTCTAGAGACAAAGGAGCGGGATTCTTTAAAAGATTAAAGCGATATCGATCAGATATCTTTGGAGACTGGGAAGTACATTCAGAAAAAATAGAATTAATTCATCCTAACAATTTTCAAAGTATATTTTATATTGGTGATATATCTTATATAGATGAAGTACAACCTATAATATGAATTCTTTCTTCGCGTGACGCATTTACAAATGTATGTTTCTTTGTAGTGTCTGCTAAGTAATAGTTACCATCTGCAGGATACCAATGACATCGATCTTCAATTACCATAAAGCAATTTTCATTTGTAACTAATGGTATATGAATTCTTTGAGTTGGATCCTGATGATATGAATAACAAGTCTTTGGTTTCATTCTCATAATACGAGTACGATACATACCGAGCATTTCTATAATAGAATTTGTGTATTTTAATTCAGGAAAACATGGGTGTATAAATTCTTCTTCAGAATGTTTTAACTCAGTTAATCTACCAACACCATAGTCATGATCGTAACCTTCAACTGTTTGGAGAGATATTTGATCATTATAATTAGGTAGCTGCTTAAGTTCCTGTAATATTCTTTGTATATCAATCATTCTGCGCTCACAGTTAATTCTTTTACTCTATATGGTTGTTTAATTACCCACAATATGATTTCAATAACATAATCTAAATCCATCTTCTTACCTTGATAATGGGCAGATCTTTCAGTATCAAAATAACCAAAGTTTAAGCAAGTAGTATTATATCCATTATCAAATAATTGGCTATTAGCATCTCTCAAGGCTTTCTTTTCAACAGCATATATTGCTTGATTTTTCTTAGGATGATATAACCAATCGCTTGCGTAAGAACCGATGTTGATTACTTTCTTTTCAAGATTAACTGCTTTATATAGCATCTCGACTTGTTCAAATCCGTTATGCTTACAATTAATAAACACGTCGCATTCTTCTAAAGTATCAACAGTAGGAAGGAACTCTAATAGTTCTTTACCTAAGCCTCTTCGTGTTCCAGTAATATAGTACTTCATAATTTATATCTCAATGATAATCCAGTTTTAGTTCCTTCAAATATTCCTGTACTATGTATATGATTATTGTTAAATATCATTATATTTCCAGGTTTAAATTCTAAAGCTTGACCAGTTAATCCAAACCACTGTTCTTTATTAGTCCATTTCAGTTTTTCATATAGTTCATCAGAAACAGGTTGGTCACTTAGGTTGGTCACTTCTTCATAATCACATGGCCTACCTTGTACACCCGTATTTACCTGATATTGTTGCACATCAAAGTGTAAGCACCAAGTAACACTGTCTTTATTATAGCATTGATCAAATACAACTAAGGAAGCGTTCGGGTCATCTGTATGAAGTGGTACAACAACATTGATGCTACTACCCCACTCTTCTCTATGATCTGTGTGAGGTAGATATGGATTGAAATGTTTATAATAATTCCCGCCAACTCTTTTATATCCATACATCAAATCATCGATAATCTTTACAGCTGGACCGGGTCCAACCTTTTTCATGGCTTCAGTATTATACGAATCGGCGGAATTGTATTCTGTTAAGAGTTTGTTAATCTCATCTTCACTTAATACATCATATAAAACTTTGATCATTACTCTATGTATTCTACTTTTATTTCTTTTTTGAATGAAGGAAACACAAAGTCTGAATCTTGTTCTATTCTACGATTCTTAGTTTTATCAGGATATCCGATTCCCATTAATAATAAAGGTTTTTCTGTACCTAATACCTTTGATACGTCTTTGGGATGGAAACATTGACAACAACCAGTAGAATATCCAAGTAGATTTGCGGTATAAGTTAAGTAACCAGCCGCAATACCAAGAGCAGTGAATACGTCTTGATCTTTACGAGCTTCTACTTTAGCAGATGTTTCATTAACAACTTCACCGAGATCTCTTTCTTCAGTAGTTCTCAATCCTTCTTCGACACTAATATCTTCTGAGAATGCTACTACAAGATTTGCTAAAACCTGAGGATTCTTCTTGCACTCCCGAGTTTCCATATTAATCATAAAACCTTCAGTAAGATCATAAAGCTGCTGAATCATATCACGATTAGTAATGAAGTGAGCTTTGTAAAATACTCTATTTTGCTTAGATGAGCACATCTTAATTGATGTTTCTAATGTATGAAGGTCTTCTTCCGGAATGGAACGACTCAAGTCCCAATTACGTTGACATCTTTGAGACTTTGCTATAGTCTTCTCTAAAAAGCTATTGAACATGGTTGTTCCTCTCTGTTTAATCAATAATATTTATAAAAAGTGAAAATAATTTGAACTTTTTTCTAAGCCATTGATTTCATTAACAATTTATTTTCATTTAATTTGAAAATAACTGTTGACATTCGCTTTCAGATGAAGTATAATATATACATAAATTGAGGAAAGGAACGAAACCATGAAATACGCAATCTACCAGATCCAACTGACAGACGCTCAATACGACCTCATCAATGCAGAAGGTCACGATGCTGTTCCAGCCCATGTAGCTAAGCTGAAGATGACTATGGATTTTAGCGGTGATAAAATTGGTGGTTTGGCTTATGACGCTTTCTACAATGACTACTACACTCACGTAGCAAACATTGAAGCTGACAATGCAAACGAAGTTTTCGAGATCGGTAACATCGGTCCGGAAGAAAACATCGAGCGTTTGGCTCGTATGTCTTCACTCTCTGTTGGTGACATTATCGTTGACGAAGAAGGTCAATGCATTGTGGTTGCTCCGATTGGCTTCGTAGCTTTCTCTTTCAATCCTAAAATGGCGGCTTAATCATGCTAGCATACTGCGACAAAATCGCGGATACTATCCGCAAATCTCTCCTCAAGTACGATTCTGATAACATCATTGGTCTTGTAGATCGAGTGAAGATGGATCTACATCCTACTGAAGGCTACTTCGTGTCGACAAAGAAAACTATTGATGTGACTGACATGAACGGCAAGTTCTATCGTGTAACAGTAGAGGAACTGTAAAAAACTTCAAATTAAATGAAAATAGTTGTTGACATTCGTTCTTAGATGATCTATAATAGATACATAAATTGAGATAAGGAACTAAACTATGATTACTCTTTCTACTATCATCGCCGCTGAAGCTGAAGCTGAGTTCGCAACCAACAAATATCTTCAGGAAGTTGGTGAACACCCTTTCAACTGTGGTTTCGCTTGGGTTGAAGCTAAAGTTCGTGGTAACTCTAAGGTTGGTAAGATGCTCAAGGAGCGTGGTTTCAAAAAGCCTTATGTCGGTACTGGGCTTAGCCTCTGGAACCCTTCTAACAGCTACACACAGGACATGAGTGCCAAACGAGCAGGTGCAGAAGCGTATGCTAAAGTACTTCGTGATGCTGGCATCGAGATCGAAGTTCGTAGCCGTTTAGACTAAAAAAAGTGAAAAAAAGGGTTGACAACCTTTTCAACCTTGTGTATAATAGTTATATAAACATTGAGAGGAATAGACTATGAAAAATCCATATGCTCCAACTAAGAATGAACGTGTAGTTGCTAACATTGGTCGTAAACTGATGGATATTAGTGAAAACATGTCAATGAAAGGTTTGAAAGAAGAAGATATTGCTCGTTCAAACCGCATGAGTACTTTTGGTGATGCTCTTACACGCTTTGGTACTGCTTTTGGTCCTAAAAACTTGAATGATGTTTTGAAGGTTTCTGGTGTCTCTAAAAGAGAAGCAGAAGAGTTTATGAAAATCGGTTACACTCAATAAAGGTATTTATTATGTCTAGCATGTCTGATTTGATCATTGAAATTCAAGAGCTATTGATGGATGGAATTCCTTCTCTAGCAATTGCAACAGCTCTAAATGTACCAGCTGATTGGGTGCATGAAATCAAAGAAGTTATGGAAGCAGCTTAATAAGAGGTCTATATCATGAAAATCACTACTCCTTGTAATACTGAAGCTCGTATTGAAGAAATGCAAGATATGTGTTTCTCTGATTTCTACAAAGATACCTATGGCGTTCGTCCTCGCGACGCAGCTTGGGAATACTACGAAGGTTTGAGCGCGGATGAGTTCAACAAAGATATTGAATACATGATTTCTAAAATGGAAGCCGATACTCTTGCTGAAGCTCAAGCACAAGAAGAAGCTGTTCAGACATTTAAACAGACGGTCCAAAAGACTATTGAATTAGGCGCTGGTGATGAAGAAACTGCTCTTCGTTGGATGACTCAAAGCCAAACTTTCTATCACGGTCAGTGTGTTGAGCATTTTGTTTGGGAGCAAGGTATCCTGTTTACTGACTATGGTCGTGAGTTGGTCGATAAGCTTTGTAACATTGTAGAATACTTCCAAGAAGAGGAGGCGGCGTAATGGAAGAATTCACATCATACGTTAGCTCTTCAGATGGTCCTTATACGTTTAAAATGCCGCATGCTCCAAACGTAAAACTTTCATTCGGTGAAACAACTGATACCTACTTTCAGTTTTATGTGAAGAAACCACCAAATGCTTTTCATCGTTGGATGGCAAGAAAGTTGCTAGGCATTAAAATAGAAATAATTTGAAATAAAACGAAAATAACTGTTGACATTCGTTCTGAAATGATCTATAATATCTATATACGGTAAATCAAAAGGACTATATCATGACTCGCACTTCAACCTCCTACTACGCAACTGTTAAAATGATTAACGGTAAAGTTGCTCCAGAAGACCAAGCAGTTCTTGACGGTATCAAAACTGTAGTTCAACTCTCTAATTCTATTGGCGATGCTCGCCCACAACGTGTTAAACTTCAAGGTCGTCTCGGCGAAAACAATCCTAACGCTTGGAAGTACCGCGTTGGTTCTTATAAAAAAGGCGTCGCTTACGGTAATTGTCAATCCGTTCGTCTTGCTGACGCTCAGTTTGCTGACGTTTACGTTTACGACCGCACATAAGGATTACTATCATGGATATGAATGTTCTTCAACAACTCGACAAAATGCCACTTGATCAAGCACGTGAAGCTGCGGTGAATTTAATTGATCCAAAGAAAACTAAAAAGCTTGTAATGAATCGTCTTCAGTACGACATCTCGAAAGCTTGGAGTGCTGCAGAAGTATCACGAATCATGTGGCAGGTTTACATGTCTGGTAGTGGCTATGGCACTATTGGATCTGCTTGGAAAAAACATTACAACGCAGCTTAATTAACCGTTGACGTTTGATTGAATTTGGTATAGTAAAGAGCTATACCAAATGAAAGGTTTAGATAATGAGACCCCAAATTCTAATTGACATCGAAAACGCTTTAAAAAAGGCTCGTGTTGAAATCGCTAACGACTTTGAAGGTGAAGGTCGTATTGCAAGTACTTTTGATGAAAGTACTGTAAAAAAGTTTCTAAAGGCGCACCCAACTATTGGCAAATACATCCTCGACGTGCCTGCTAGAGCACCTGGTGATATGCTTGTTGTAGATCCACAATGGCCTTTTGGTGACTGTGAACAGATGTACGTTGTGAACATCAAAACTTCAAAGGGTAGTTGCTCTAACGGAATGTCAAAACAAGGATTTGTTTATGCATTCACAGATATGGGAATTGAAGAAATTCCAAAAAGACTTAGCTGGTCTAAGATGGATAAGTACTTAAGAACTCGTAAAGCTGATAATCCAGTAAAGGATTATTGGTATCTTTGTGTTGATAAAAACGATTCTTCTAATGTTGTAATTCGTGGTGCTAAACAGATTTGCAATTGGGTAGAGAATTCTAACCCATCGAATATGCTACAAATCAATTGGAAAAAAGAGTGGGCTAGCAAACCAGTACAGAGAACTTATGCAGAGGCGTATAATGTTATTATCGGTGGAATTATTAGATGTATTCAAAAAGACTATGATAATATGCCTGCTTTGTTCAAGCCAAAATAACAGTTGACAACCCTTTTGATATGTGTTATAAGTACAATCCTATAACAATGGAGAATGATATGAATAAGATTGAACAACACATCGCCGGTATTATCAACAGACATACAGTACATGTGGATTCTCGCATCATCAAAATGCTGGACAGAGAATTCGACAAAAAGACGTATTCAAATCGTGAAAATGTTGATGCGCTTTTGTTGGAACTTACACTTAAATCTGGTAGTAAAATCAAAACTCTCGATAAAGTTCCTGGAGAGGAATATCAATGGAGACATGACTGGGCCGAGGATTGGACTGCATTTAGTCCGGAAACACCTATCTATCTTATTGACTTGAAACGCCGCCCTGCCAAGTATCCAAATATTGTTCTATCTGGAACCGACAAAATGATTAAGTCTTACAATATGGGGCAGCTTACTCATATTGTTGCTTTTAGTCAAAGTAAGGAAACTAACTATCAGCTTGGTGATTGGATTACTTTTAAGTTTGAAGGAATACTTCCAGTTAAGGAAGCGATTAAGATGTCTACACAAAAAACAAGCGAGTATAGTCTACTTCACAAAAGTTGTTTACAAACTGAAGAATATGTTGTATAATAGTAACATATATCAATAGGAGTTCTTATGAAATTTGATGCAGGTAAACCACCAATCAATCTCGTTCCGTCGTCTGCTATCATTGCATGCGCTAACGTATTTGCATTTGGTGCACAAAAATATGGCGAAAACAACTGGCGTCGTGATCTGAATAAATTTCCAGTATCACGTCATTTTGCATCTATCCAACGACATCTTCTTGCTTGGAATGATGGTGAAGATATCGATCCTGAAAGTGGTCTACCACACTTGCATCATGCTATGACTCAGCTTATGATTTTGACTGTTTGTCAAGCCGAAGCTACTGCTGATGTTGATGATCGTTTTAATAAAGCAACAGACTATAATAAATGAAAATTAAACTCGAGATTGAACTCGATACTGATAAAATTAAAGATCAAGAAATAATGCTCAAGCTTATTGAGTTGATTGAAGAATATAGAAATGGAGAATATTATGATGAAAGTGAGTGACATTCGCCAGCATTTTATTGATGAACTTGCTGCTGAGCGTTTTACTGTAGATCGTTCTGGATCTAAAACAATTGAAATGCTTGGTGCTTCATTTCTAGCAGATGAACCGGCTATCTTTGGCGAAGTAAACGAAGAATACGTTGACGCAGAATTGCAGTGGTACAACAGCCAATCAACCAATATCAATACATTGGGTGAAATTTATGGTAAGTCTCCGGCTGCATGGCAATACTCTGCTAACAAGTATGGTGAAATCAATTCAAACTATGGTACTATTGTTTATTCCGATAAGTACTTCAATCAGTTTGAACACGCACTAGCTGAGCTACTTTCTAATCCAGACTCTCGTCGTGCTCAAATGGTTTACAATCGTCCTTCAATCTGGAAAGAATTTAACGAAAACGGCAAGAATGATTTTATTTGCACCAATGCGCAAACATTCTATATCCGTGATAACAAGTTGCATATGGTATCTCAAATGCGATCAAACGATGTAGTCTTTGGCTACAAAAATGATTATGCTTGGGCTCGCCATCTTATGCAAGAAATGGTTAGACGTTACAACGAGTCTAATCCTGTTGTGCAAGAAACATTCCACGCAGAACCTCTTTTGACTGTTGGTGATCTATATTGGCAAGTAATGAATTTGCACGTGTATGAACGCCACTTTAATCTTGTAAAATAACCGTTGACACTAACGAGTTTATGTGTTATAAAAGTTAAGTAGAAAGGAATTTACAAATGATGCCATTAGCAATGATTGGTTTGCTCGTCGTGGGCGCAGTGATTGGTGCGGGTGTTTATTACCTAATTACAAATGTAACCCTAAACAAAGGCAAACGTAAATGAATCGGCCTAACAAACAAGACTATGCTAGCCAATATCAATATGATCTGGCAATGGATGAATACCGTGAATATATGCAAAGGAAGAAAATTATGAAAACAGCAATTGGAATTAGTACTGCAGTAGTTGCAGGTCTAGTAGCACTAACAGTTATTGGAGGTTCGTGGTACACAGTTGACCAAGGTGAGCGTGGTGTTATTCTACGTAATGGTGCTATCACAGGTACAGCTGATCCTGGGCTTGGCTTTAAACTTCCTATTGTCGATACCGTGGTTGATATTGATATCCGTACACGAGCAAACCTATATGAAAACGTTATGGCCTACTCGCGAGACCAGCAAACAGCAGGTTTGAATGTTAGTGTTAACTATCGTGTACCGGCAGACCAAGTGTTGAATGTGTACGAAAACTATGGCAGTGTTGAAAACCTCCGCAGTCGTGTACTAGATCGTAAAGTGTTTGATCAAACCAAGAACGTGTTCGGTCAGTTTAATGCTGTAACAGCTATTCAAGAACGCGCTCGTCTTGTAGCAGAAGTACAAATGGCAATTCAAAATGCGGTACAAGGTCCAATCATTATTGAATCAGTACAGATTGAAAACATTGACTTCTCAGATGCTTATGAAAACTCAATTGAACAACGTATGCTTGCAGAAGTTGAGGTTCAAAAGATTCAACAAAATGCAGAACGTGAAAAGGTTCAAGCTGAAATCAAAGTAATCCAAGCACAAGCTGATGCTGATGCTCGAGTTGCACAAGCTACAGCTGAAGCACGAGCAATTACATTGACAGGTAATGCAGAAGCTGAAGCAATCAATGCCCGAGGCAAGGCACTTCGAGACAATCCTACATTGATTGATCTTGTCAGTGCAGAACGTTGGAATGGTGTGTTGCCAACCACGATGGTTCCTGGAGCAACGGTTCCCTTCATTAGCGTAAAATAAAAACTTAATAATTTTTATAAAAAGAGCGTTTCGGCGCTCTTTTTTGTTGACAACAGTTTAGAATCAGTATAGAGTTAAATTATAACCAAAGGAGGCTACAAATGAAAAAGATCCAATTCATCGTAACCACCATCGAATCTGAAGCTGGTTGGGGAAGATCTTACGACGAATCTGCATTTGATACATACGAAAAAGCAGTTGAATATCGCGATAGGATTAACTCTTATAATACAGCAAAAATTGCTCCATCATGGTATATGATAGCTGAAAGAGAAATCAAAGTAAGGGAAGTCTAAATGTGGTGGATGAAAACAGTGTTTGTTGGACTTGAATCCGAACATGGTAACTGGAGCGCTCACGGGCATGAAACTTACGAAGAAGCAATGGAGTGGTGGAACGCATTTCAAGGGAAAGCTACATATGTTAGAGAACAAACATTGACTGATCCAAATGGTAATGTAGTTGAAACAAGGACTGTTTAATTATGAAATTAAATCAAAATACTTGTTGACATTCTGATAGAAACAGTTTATAACTATATTATGAAAAGAGGAATCAACATGGCCATTGCTATTATTACTCCAGAAGAAGTCGATGTAGATGTTTGCTTCGGTGACTTTGATAGTTCATACACCAAGACGATCTATGTCGTCGACTTGTTTAACACGTACGTTGGTGAACCTAATGAACTTGAAACCACGATGTACATCAAAAACGAAGCTGACGCTAAGATGCTCGCTAGGATGTGGGAACTTAGTATGACTAGTCGTGATGAAAATGGCTTTATCACATTCAATAAAATCTTTGAATCTGCAGAGGGTATGAAATAAGGAATGACTGATATGAACAACTACGACTATGCTTACTTCGAAGGTGAAGACCTGAAACAGTACTCCAAGCCTGTTAAGCCAACACTTGACCGTAACCCCACTTCCGAAGACGCCCGCACTTTTGCTGACGCTTTAGATGATTACGAACGTCAATTTGACTCGTATAAAGAAAGTTGTGCTTACAATGAGGCTCAAAAAACTCTTCGTATGAAGGAGTTGCAGGAAACTATGCAAGCTGACTATGATATCAATGAAAAGCAATTTGCAGTGCTATGGGGACCTGCATACGAAGATGGACACAGCGAAGGTCTTCATCAAGTAGTAAATCGCTTTGATGAATACTACGATATGGTATCTGCCTTTACCGCATTGGAGGGTTAAATGACAAATAAATGGGTGTACAAATAGAATTATTTGTGTTATAATATCCATATTAAGCTAAGGAAGTCATATGGAAGAATATGAATTTTATGAGGATTACATACGAAGAATGAATAAACTTGCAGATGAAAAAGATCTAAAGTGGCATAACCGCTTTATGGATATGGCTAAGATGATTTCTACTTGGAGTAAAGATCCTTCAAGTCAAATTGGTGCGGTTGCAGTTAATGACGAACGTCGTATTCTTGCTACTGGTTATAACGGCTTTCCAAAGGGTATTGCTGATACTGAAGAACGGCTAAATAATAAAGATGAAAAATATCCTCGCATTGTTCATGCTGAAATGAATGCTCTTATGAATGCGCTGTATTCAGGTGTAAGTCTCAAAGACTCTACGCTGTATGTTTATGGTTTGCCGGTTTGCCCGTCATGCTCTAAATGCGTTATCCAAGCTGGTGTTAAACGTGTAGTAATCCCTGCTACAAAAACTGATAAAGGCAATTGGCAACAAGTTTGGGAAGAACAAAGTTTGCCTATGTATAAAGAAGCTGGTGTACAAGTTACACTTTTGGAGTTATAATATGACTTATTTAGTAACAGACAACTGCGTTAAATGCAAACATACTGATTGTGTCGCTGTTTGTCCGGTTGATTGTTTTTATGAAGGTGAAGATGCACTAGTTATTAATCCTGATGAATGCATTGACTGTGGCGTGTGTGTTCCTGAATGTCCTGTAGATGCTATCGTGGCTGACGTTGATCTACCACCAGAAGATCAAATTATCTGGATGGAAAGAAACGCTAAATATAGTCAGATATGGCCAAACATTACAGAACAGCAAGATCCGTTACCTGATGCAGACGCTTGGGACGGTGAAACAGATAAATGGGAAACATTTGTCGAGTCATAAATAACGTCATACACTAACTACACTATGAAAAGGTGAAAAATATGTCTAAAAAAATTCTTATTACCGGTATGAACAAACTGCAATGCGCAAAAGATTTTTATCTTAATCAGCAATTGCAAGTTGTCCCATCTCATTATTCTCTTATCCGATGCCTTGAAGATATGGGCTATGAGGTAGAACAGCGGCCCGTGAAGCTTGGTGAGGACCTCTCTGGCTATGACGATGTGGTGGTATATATCCACAGTATCCAAGCCTTCTGCCAATTCATCTGGGCCGGTCTGTATGCAGTTAAAGCACGTCCAGACTGTATTATTGCTTTCGACGATTGGCAATTCAATCAAATCTTTGGTGCTATCGAAACTTACCAAGAAAAAATGGAAGAAAATGATCCAGGTATTTTCCGCGATTATCTCTTTGATTTGTGGCAAGGTGAAGAAGACAAAGAAACTGTAATGTCTTACAAAGATGATTACATTGAAGCTTGCAAAATTATTACCAGCCGTAACAATCGTTTGCTTGTAAGTGCATTTGCTGGTGGTGATCTATCACTTCTTAACCTTGGTTGGAAAGAAGAAAACGTATATCAATACAATCCAAACCCTTATCACTTGAATCGTCGCGCTGACAACGGTTATGGTACTGGCACTATTGATCTTGGTGGCTTCTTTGATGATGCTCCAGTAAAAGAAAAGAAATGGAACTTTGCTTCTCTAGTACAAGAGAAAACTCGTAAATGGCTTAAGCTTCAGCAACCAGAAGGTTGGAAGTGGGAAATCGTTTACTTCGGTGCTAAGCGCGGTAAATACAAATCAGAACGTAAAACAGAGCCAGAAATGGTAAAAGTTTTTGAATCTCAGTGGGGTTGCTTGATGCCAGGTTACTTCCACGCAGGTTCTGGTTGGTGGCGTGCTCGTCCTCTTCAAGTAGCAGATGCTAGTTCTATTCTTATTGGTGACAAACCAGAAATGATGGTTTATTACAAAGATGAAGCTCTTGCCGGTCTAACCGTCGCAGATGTAGAAGCTATGAGTGATGAACAACTTGCAGCTACAGCAAAAGCACAACGTGACGCTCTTTATGCTAACCATCCTCTTGACAAAGAAATTCAAAAAGCAGAACTTCGTAAGGTACTTGAAGCATGAATTATTTAGTAGTTGGTGCTGGCTTGTCAGGCGCGGTCATTGCTCGTGAATGTGCAGAAGCAGGACATAAAGTTAAGGTCATTGATAGCCGAGATCATGTTGCCGGTAATGCTTATGATTATGTAAACGAACATGGTATACGTGTTCATAAGTACGGTCCTCATCTGTTTCATACTAATAATAAAGAAGTATTTGATTATCTTGGCAAATTTACAGAATGGGTTGATTATAAGCATAAAGTAAAAGCTCAACTCGAAGATGGTCGTTATGCTACACTTCCAGTTAATCGTGAAACAAAAGAAATGGTTGGCGAAGAAAATGTTCTAGATATTTTCTTTCGTCCTTACACTAAAAAGATGTGGGGAGTTGAGCTTGACGAATTGAATCCTGATATCATTAATCGTGTTCCAATTCGTAATGATGATAATGAGCTTTATTTTCCAAATGATGAATACCAAGCTATGCCTAAAGAAGGCTATACGAAGATGGTAGAAAATATGCTCGATCATCCAAATATTAATGTCGAATTGAGATACCATTTTAACTATGGTTTAGAAGAAGATTACGATCATACTTTTAATTCAATGCCAATCGATCAATATTTTGATTTTAAACACGGTGCATTACCTTATCGTTCTATTCGTTTTGAAACAGTAACATTACCAATTGCTTCTGCTTTGCCTACTGCTACTGTAAACTTTACTCATGCTGGTCCAAAGACTCGTGTTACTGAATGGAAGAAAATCCCTTGTCACGGCGATAATAAATATAACACAACGCTTACATTCGAAGAGCCATGCGATTATGCGGACAATAACTTTGAACGCTATTATCCAGTAAAAGATCGTGATGGTAATAATCGTAAGCTGTATGAAAAATATAAAAATGAACAACCTGAGAATATGACTTTTATTGGTCGTTGTGGTTTGTATGCTTATCTAGACATGCATCAAGCCGTTAACTCAGCTTTGGCTACAGTGAGGAAATTTTTAGCATGACGGATATTACACACGCAAGCATCGTACCACTAATTGGTGGCGAAACAATCGCTTCTCATAGAGCTTTCGGCAAACGACCTTTGCACTTTATGTCATATGAAGCTTTTGCTGCTAACGACAAACATATTGTAAACTATTACAATAACGAAGTTCCATACTATGTATTAGATAAAGGAATGGCACCACCGGTTAATGAACGAGCTGATGTGGTTGCATCTGTATGTCCTTGTGCTGGTCTGTCTATGATGTCACATGGTTATGGTGACGACAATGCTAATAATAAATGGATGTCTGAAACAGCAAAATATATTCTTGGTGAATACAAACCAAAGGTATTTTGGGGTGAAAACGCTCCAGGTTTTGCTGGCAAAATTGGTAAAACAGTACGAGAAGAGTTGAAGCAAATTGGTAAAGATAATGGATATACAATGTCCGTTTATCGTACTAAGTCATTGCTTCACGGTGTACCACAAGTACGTGAACGCTCTTTCTACTTCTTCTGGAAAGGAACACAGGTTCCAATCTTTAATTACTTTGAACGTGAATATACACCTATTGAAGAATTGATTCGTAATGTAAAATCAAATTTCCAAACACAACCTATTAGCACTAAAAAGCCTTCTGACAATCCTTATTACAAATACATTCTTGAAGTGATTCATGGCGGGATTAGTCATAAAGATCATTCGGCTGCAGTAGACCCAACATCCGCGCGGGGTGTTGATGCTTTCTCTTATATTGAAAGAGCTGGTCATACGTACTTGCAAGTTGCTGATTGGATGGAAAAGAATGGATTTGAAAGAGAAGTAGAAAAATGTCGGTACAAGCATGAAAAACTTGCCGGTGGTGGTAGCATTATGCGACGTGGAGTAATCATTCCAAAGGATCGTATTGGTGCATTTGTTGGTCATTATCCTACTATGCTTACTCATCCTGATGAAGATCGATTCATTAATTACCGTGAAGCAATGTCTATTATGGGCCTACCAGAAGACTTTGAATTGGTCGATGCTAGCCCTAAAGTTGCTAACCATATATGCCAAAACGTACCAGTTCAGACGGCTACAGATATGGCTTCAGAGGTGCTGGCTGTATTAAATGGTGAAAGAATAATGGTTGACACAGACTACATTTTGCAGTATAATGGTACCAAGAAGTTAGAATATGAAGCAAAGGTTGATACCTTGGAGGCATTCTTTTAATGAGCACACATTTTATTATTGATTTTGAAACTATCGGTCAGTGCTCTCGCGAAGTACCGGCAATTGATTGCTCGTATACTACATTTGAGTGGGAACGATTTACAGAAAATCCATACTCTTTTAAAGAGTTAGTACTTGGTATGCAACAAGCTAAATTTGATATTAAAGATCAAATGGTTAATCACGGTTGCAAATATAACCAACGTGATTTGCAGTGGTGGCTTGATAAGCCTGCTGAGCTTAGAAAGAATATGAAACCTTCTGCAGACGATTTAACTGCGAGTCAATTCATGGAAAAGCTAATTGATTATTTGCGCAAAGAAAATAAGATTGATAAATGGTGGTCTCGATCAAATACGTTTGATCCTATCATTCTTGATCGTATTGCTCATAATGCTGGCAAAGAACTCATATTAGGAGAGTATCTAAAGTATTGGGCAGTACGCGATACTCGTACATACATTGATGCAAAGTTTAATTTTACAACTAAAAATGGATTCGTACCTGTTGCAAATGTAGAGAAATGGGAATACAATTTTAACGCGCATGATAGTAAACATGATTGTGCAGCAGATATCTTGCGGCTGCAAGCTATCGTAAGAGCAGAAGCAGATTTGGAGCAAATTGAAATATGAAAATCGAAGTATCTATTGAAGAACTAAGGAAGCACAAAATTTTTGTGGGTACTCCTATGTACGGCGCTCAATGCGCTGGTACATATACTAAAGCATCTACTGATTTGGCTACAATGTGCGCGTCAAACGGAATTGGCATCCACTTTTATTACTTGTTTAATGAAAGTCTAATCCAACGAGCACGAAATTATATTGCAGACGAGTTTATGCGATCTGATTGTACACATCTTTTGTTTATTGATGCAGACATTGGTTTTAATCCACGGGATGTACTTGGTCTACTAGCAGTTCAAATCTCCGATCCTGAAAAATATAATGTTGTAACTGGACTTTATCCTAAGAAAACTATTGCATGGGAAAAAGTACAAAAAGCCGCAGCGCTTGGAAAAGGCGATGAAAACCCGTTTGATTTAGAACATTACACAGCAGACTATGTTTTTAATCCTGTTAATAAAACTAATTCGTTTAACGTAGGCGAGCCTTTGGAAATTGGCGAAGGCGGTACTGGATTCATGCTTATTCCTCGTGCAACATTTGAGAAGTTTGCAAAAGCATATCCAGAACTGAGCTATAGACCAGACCATGTTCGTACTGACAATTTCGATGGTACACGTGATATTCATGCATACTTTGATTGTATTATTGACCCAGAAACAAAACGTTATCTATCAGAGGATTATTTCTTCTGTAAGAAAGCACGCCAAGCAGGAATGCAAATTTGGACATGCCCGTGGATGCAATTGCAGCATATTGGCTCTTACATCTTTAAAGGTTCTCTTGCACATATTGGACAACTTGGTATGTCTGCTACTGCAGATGCAACTAGTCGTAAGAAAATGTATGGAAAAAAGAAAAAATAATATGTTGACATTTACACACAATCGTGTTATAATTAATAAATAATCTAGTGAATAAGGAGCTTATACAATGAAATTTAGTGAACGTACTCTTACAATCCTCAAAAGTTTTTCGAGCATTAACAAATCTATTCTTATGAAAGAAGGTAATGTTCTTAAAACTGTCACCCCCGAAAAAACCCTAGTTGCAACAGCAACAATTCCAGATACCATTCCATCACAGGCGTGTGTATATGATTTGTCTCGCTTCTTGTCAATTTTGGGTCTTTACAAAGATCCCGATGTTGAATTTGGCGAAAAGTTTTTCACAATCACTTCGGGCAAGCAACGCACAAAATATGTGTATGCTGACATTTCTATGATCCACGCAGCACCAGAAAAAGACATTCAGTTGCCTTCTGCTGACGTTGAAGTAGATGTATCTTGGGAAGATCTTCAGTCAGTTATTAAAGCTGCTGGTGTTCTCCAATTCCAAGAAGTTGCTTTTGTTGGCCAAGACGGTAAAATCTACCTGAAAGCTATCGATGGCAATAATGAAAATTCTGATGATTATGGTGTTGAAATCGGCACAACATCTGATGAATTTAAGATTATTGTAAAAACCGATAATCTTAAGCTTTTGCCTCAGGACTATAAAGTTACTCTTTGCGCAAAGGGTATCTCTGAGTTTAAAAGCGAAGGTGTCACATATTATGTGGCAATTGATACTAAGTCGACTTATAAAAAAGGATAAATGAAAATGAGTGAACAAGCACAACAGCAAGAACCGGTACAAATCGCCTTGCAAGATATCGCAACTGTCGTACAAATGATCGACGTTGTTTCCCGTCGCGGCGCCTTCGAAGGTAACGAGATGGCAGGTGTAGGTATGCTACGCAATAAGCTAGAAGTATTCTTGCGTCAGAATGCCCCACAAGGTGAAGCACCTCAGGGCCAGATGCCGTCTGAAGCTCCAGCTAAAGTACCAGCTGATGCTCCAATGGCTAGCAAAGTAAAAAACTAGGCAGCCACCTAGTATGAACGAAGCGGGCTCTCGTTTTAAAACAAACCCGCATTTATTTTATATTATGAAGGTGACTACATGTCTATTGATGCAAAAGCAAATGAAGTATTGTGGGTAGAAAAGTATCGCCCACAGAAAATTGATGATACAATCCTTCCTGAAAAAACCAAAGCAGCTTTTAAAAAGTTTGTTGAGGACAAAAGCATCCCCAACTTGTTGCTTACTGGTACAGCAGGTGTAGGTAAAACAACTATCGCAAAAGCTATGCTTGAAGAGCTTGGTTGCGACTATATTGTTAAGAACGGTTCTCTTAACGTTAATATCGATACACTTCGATATGAAATCTCCACATACGCATCTTCTATGTCCTTGTCTGGTGGACGTAAATATGTTATCTTTGATGAAGCAGATTATCTAAATGCGACATCAGTTCAACCAGCCCTTCGCAACTTTATTGAAGAATACTCTTCTAACTGTGGTTTCATTTTTACATGTAACTTCAAAAACCGGATTATTGAACCACTCCGTTCTCGTTTGTCGGAAGTAGATTTCACTATTGAAACATCTCAACGACCAAAAATGGCTATGCAGTTTTTCAAGCGTGTATGTGCTATCCTTGAAAATCAAAACGTAGATTACGATAAGCAAGTTATTGCTAAAGTTATTGAACGTCACTTCCCAGACTTCCGTCGTGTATTGACTGAGTTGCAAACCTATGCATCCTCAGGTCGTATTGATGAAGGTATTTTTGTTAACCTTAAGCAAGAGTCTATGGATGAAATGTTTAAGTTGCTTAAAGAAAAGAACTTCACTGGTATGCGCAAGTGGGTTGCATCTAACTCAGACCAAGATATGAATGAAATGTTCCGTCGTATCTATGATATGTCAACAGAAAAAGTTCAACTAAAATCAATGCCAGGTTTTGTTGTTACTCTTGCTGATTATATGTACAAATCTAATTTTGTTGCAGATCTTGAAGTTAACATGGTTGCATTCCTAACAGAAATTATGATGGAGTCTGAATTTAAATGATGCTAGATATACTTCAATACGGATTTGCACTGATACTAATATTTGTTATGTTCGCTATAGTATGGGAATCTACGGAAATGATTTCTGAAAAGAAAGAACGTCAACGTAAAGGCCTTACTGATTATTACGATAATCCTATAAAAGGTGATAAAAATGAACACTAATTGGGGTTCTAAACCCGTAAATATTTCATACGGAAATGATTTTAGTTCGCAAACAAAGTCCAGCAAAACTATTATTACTGTAAGTGATGTTCTTAAAGAAACTGCTGATTACAAAAAGGTAAAAGACGTAGTTGAAAGACTTATTGTATCTGGTATTACTCGAATGGGTGAAGGCTATTGCATTAGTGTTAGCGATATCTTATTTAATTTCTTAAGTCAGGCAGGAATTAAATGTCATCTTATGGAAGTTCAACTCAGCGCGGTTGATAATATTAACAATCACACTTATATGGTTGGCTTTGATACTGCTAATCATGAACAATCATATCTAAATACTCAGACACACGTCGTAGTAGTTACTGATACTACAATTCCTATGATTATCGATATGTCGATTGCTCATAGATTGCCACAAGGTTATCAATGTATTATTGATAAAGCAACTAATGAAGGTGATAAAGTAGTTTGTAAATTAGAAGCGCATGGGTGGTCTTATATCTATCAAGAAAAGAAAACATTAGTTAGTGTTCCAATGTTGCACCAAATTAGTATTCTTGAAAGAATTAGTACTGATAGAAAAATCTTTGGCGAGATGA
>OCVQ010000296.1_pt1 | contig 45646 bp, 36 predicted proteins | sample 1539061 | NCBI WGS metagenome assembly OCVQ01 (sample SAMEA3355526, study PRJEB22509) | marine metagenome | biome: marine; feature: river plume; material: water | place: USA | collected 2010-08-08 | depth 0.5 m | reverse complement strand
AAGTAATCAAGCAGTTTTAACGAATTGCTATAAACAAAATATACACAAGGTATGAAAAGACCTAAACTTCGAACCTCTTTTTTATGCGGGTTTTTGTCCCGTTTTAAATGTCCGAAGGTGTATACATATATACTATTGACTTTTACTTTTGGGATGAGTCCTTTTTCTTTTCGGTCGGTGTATTTCTTTCATGTAATGCAAAGTACAAACAAACATACTTAAACGCATTATGTATTATTAAGTAACCAAAGTATAAATATGCCCAACATGTTTAAACCAGATATTGACAGGCGAGAGAGATTGACAAATAGTATGCGTATGCCCGCTGCTAGTGGTGTTGATGATAAGGTGGAAGAAAACTCACCCCCCTTACCAGATAGTTATGAAGAGATAGATAAATGGGATGATTTGGGGTTACACCCAGATCTTCTTCGCGGCATTTATGCTTATGGATACGAACAACCAAGTCCTATTCAGAAAAAGGCAATTCAACCAATGTGTTTGGGTCGCGATTTAATTGCACAAGCACAATCGGGAACAGGGAAAACGGCTACATTTACGATTGGTTCTCTCATGACAGTGGACCCAAGTATTAAGGGTGTACAGGTTATTTGTGTGAGTCCTACTCGTGAGTTGAGTATCCAGATATACACTGTATTTAAGGCTCTTTCTGAGTTTATGTGTGATATCAAGTTAGAGTTACTTGTTGGCGGTGTTCCAGTGAACGATAATATTCGTAGTTTGCGAAACAACCATCCGCATATTGTGGTAGGAACTCCCGGTCGCGTGAATGACCTTATTCGCCGAAGGTCGCTTTACACCCGTAATGTGAAACAGTTTATAATGGATGAAGCAGATGAGCTTCTTTCAAGTGGGTTTGAAGAACAGATTAGGTCAATTTTTGTAAGTCTTCCCGAAAAGGTTCAAACGTGTCTTTTCAGCGCGACATTGCCCCCGCACATTTTTCGATTAACTGAATCGTTTATGCGTAATCCTGTGCGAATAGTTGTGAATGCAGACCAGTTAACACTTGAAGGAATCTCTCAGTATTACGTTGCAGTGTCAGATGATTTACAGAAATATGAGACGTTGGTGGATTTGTATGGAAGATTTTCAATGTCACATTGTATTATTTACACAAATAGTGTGCGTCGTGTTTCTGATTTGCATGAAGCAATGAGTCGGGACGGCTATCCAGTATGTTGTATTCACTCAACAATGAGCAAGCAAGACCGCGAAACAGCCCTTTCTGATTTTCGTTCTGGAAAGTATCGCGTTCTTATTTCGTCAAACATTACTGCACGAGGTATTGATATTCAGCAGGTGAGTTGTGTGATTAATTTTGATATCCCGCAAGACATTTCAGTGTATCTTCATCGAATTGGACGTAGTGGGCGTTGGGGGAGAAAAGGTGTTGGTATTAATTTGATAACTGAGCGTGATGTGTTAATGATGCGAAATATTGAGAAGTATTATGACACGCAAATAGTTGAAATGCCAAACAATGTTGCATTTTAGGTGTGATTATAGTTGTATTTGTAGTTGTATTTGTAGTTGAGATTCAAAAGTCAATAATTGTATCATGTATCGATTATTGAGTTTGTACAACAGTTATATTTTCTGTGTTTGATATAGTTAGTTTCAACAACGTGAAGTATGCCGAATGATGCCGACACCGTTCCAATAATAGAAACATTTATCAGTAACGACCCTTCGACCCAACGGTATATTCCCTGTAAGAATGATAAGTTGGGTGTTGAAGAACATGTGAAAAGTGCTTTTCGACCGCCTATTTGCTTTGTCGCATCAAAAACTAAACATTTTCTTGACAAGGATTTAGTGAAAGACCTTGAGCTTCTGGAAGTCCAAGATGACACGTGTGCCCCCCTTATGGATAATGTTTTTGGTTCATCCTGTAATTTAGGGAAGATTGTTCGTCCCGATATGACGAGATATTATAGTACAAATATCAAGTTTTTAAACGATACTAAGCGTATTCTGAAGAAGTTCAATGTAACAGAGTTTCAATGTAGTGGAGCTGATGCTGATGAAACGCCCGACGATATTTTTAATATGTGGACTGAGTTAAAGACTGAGCGTGATTTTCGTGAAAAGTATCATTATGTGGATTGGGACAAGCTTGAGTTTCTCAATGATAATCCGTTGTTTTTACAAACGTTGAGCGTGTATAATTTGGCTGCTCCTATAATGGCGTTGCTTGTTCCCGTATTTATGTCGTTGGTGCCGTTTATCATTATTAAGATACGAGGTATAGACATGTCAATGTCAAACTACTATACAATTTTTAAAGATGTTGCGAAGCGCCATGCACTTGGTAAGTTATTCACTAGCTTTAGTGATATTGGACTACAAGAGAGATTGTACATTTTGATGTCAGTTGGAATATATTTCATGTCTCTGTATCAAAATACACAGGTGTGTATGAAGTTCTATCGAAATATGTACAAGATACACGATATACTTTTTAAGATGTCTGATTTTATTCGCGGGTCTGTCGCAAAGATGAAGGTATTTCTCTCTTATAGTAACTCACACAAGAGCTACAAGAAGTTTAATGATGTGATGTGTGAGCACATGGAAGTGTTGAACGATATAGTGGACAAGATTGATGAGATCCATCCGTTTTCGTTTTCTCACAAAAAGATATCTGACATGGGGAATGTGTTGCATCAGTTTTATTTGTTGTACACGAGTAAAACGTACGATGCTGCAATATCATTTGCATTTGGGTTCGAGGGCTATATATCAAACATGATAGGAATCAAGGAGAATCTTACTAATGGAAACATGAGTTATGGAACATTAAGAGAGAAAAACGGAGACAAGTCAGATACAAGTATTCGCATGACAAAAGCAGTGTATCCGCCGATTGCAGGCAATAATCCTGTAAAAAATGACTTGTTATTCGAAAAAGACGGAGTAATTACTGGTCCTAACGCTTCTGGTAAAACGACAATACTGAAAACCGTGATGACGAATCTGATCTTTACACAACAATATGGTTGTGGTTTTTATAAGAAGTGTCATATTACTCCGTACGAAGTTCTTCACTGTTACTTGAATGTGCCAGATACTTCAAGTCGAGACAGTCTATTTCAATCTGAGAGTAGAAAATGTAAGAAGATACTGGACAAAATAGAACGTCTGGGTTCAAAGACACGGCACTTTTGTCTGTTTGATGAGTTGTATTCGGGAACAAACCCCACTGAGGCAGTTAAATGTGGATATGTGTATTTACGCCATTTGGCAGACATGCCGAATGTGCAATACATATTGACAACCCATTACAACGATTTATGTAAAAAGTTGGATAAACACGAGTGTGTAGTAAATTATAAGATGAACGTAACGGTTGATAAAGATACTGGTATTAAGTACAACTACACAATTGAGAATGGTATTAACGAAGTGAATGGTGGGATTGAAGTTCTTCGTCAGATGAACTATCCTGAATATATGCTCGAGAATATTGATTGAATCTATTGAGTATACGTGTGTAAAGAGAGAAAAGACAACTGAGGAGGTAATAAGTATGAAATAGGAGCGAGTTCGTCTATTTCATAATTTTTTAATATGTATTGTTTTTAATGGCGTTGAATGAATTAGTTAGCTTGCCTTTTTTAGTGTCAATTGTAATAACATGTATCCTCGTGGCCGCAGTATCATTCTTGTTTTACAATAGGGTTCAGCAGCAAACAATCAAGATTAATGCAATTATGGATTTGATGACAACACTTGTGGATGAGGTAAATACTATGAAGGTTGGAGGAAGCACTCTATCTGATTCTAATTCTAGAAGTAATGGGGGAAGCTATCAGGACCATTTAGATGAGCCATCGGGTATTCGTGGAGATATTCATACGGTAAAAATAGGTGTCCCGATGCCTCTTGGAGTAGATGTGCTCGACCCGCTTATCGATGTATCCGATGACGAGGAGGAAGACAGTGATGATGAGGAGGTTCAAGATGAAGATGAAGATGAAGATGAAGACGATGACGAGGACGAGGACGAGGACGAGGACGAAGATGAACATGAAGACGAGGACGAAGAGGATGAATGTGATATTGATAAATCGTCACAAGATATCGGCGGACATGGTATGTTTAACAGTAGTCGAATGGAAATATCTATTGTTGGGTTTGACTTGAATAATATTCCAGATAGTATCGAGGAAAACCAAGATGTGGAAGAGTTAAGCGATAGTGAGATTGATGTCGATGTATCAAATCTTAATTTTGAGCAATTTGCAGAAGACAACCTGAATGATGGTGTGGATGCATCAGAATTAGAAGAAGATATTGCTGTAAAAGGTGAAAGTAAAATTATTGAGATAGGCGAGCAAGATGTTACGGACTATTCAAAATACACCACATCTGAGTTACGCAAAATCGCCTTTTCTCGAGGGCTTATTGGTGATAATGATAAGAGTGCAAAAAACAAATTAATTAAAGTTCTTTCGCAACAATAAATTATCGTTGCACTATATATATACATCCGAATATCGCATCATATCACTTGAATGGACAATGAATTAAGAAATCTAGGGGTGGCATCGAATAATGTCCACTATGATAAGCCAGCAATGATGTCAGACGGGCGACAAGGATGTAGCTGGATGTCAGAAGCGATAGTTGATTCGAATATGCGGTCGTCAACTGGAATGAAAAGTAACTGGGAGTACAGGCGGTATCTTACACAAAATGCCGCTCAAATTATGTCGCAGAATATGCAAAACGAAATGTTGAATAATGTTAACAACATTACAAGTGGTAACCCAACCCAAAATAAAGATATGCAGCCATACATTTATGATGGGTTAAATGACCGTGCCCCTATTCAGCCTAATACATTTTCAAGCGATCTTAAACAGATTTATTTGACTCGCCAGCAGCAAGAAGCTCAAATGTATGCCCCGAATATGTACACGGGTAGCCACTAATACAGATAAATCATAACATCATTATCTCATGCAGTTGTATAGTATTACACAACTACATGAAAATAGTCAGCATCGACGTTGGAATAAAAAATCTCGCAGTATGTCTTTTGTCGGTAGAATCGAGTTCATGTTTAAGCGTGAGTCCATGTAGTGGAAGTAAAGTAACTATTTTAAAATGGGATGTTATTAATTTGACGCAAAAGGATGATGCAAAATGTTGTTGTTTAGAGAAAGACATGGTTACTGAGTGTAAGGCTGAAGTAAAGTACTCAAAGAATGGTAAGTATTATTGTACAAAACACTCTAAGCGAGAGAGTTATCTTCGACCAAGCACGGACCTTACAATGAAGTTTTTAAAAAAACAAAAGGTGGAAGGTGTAAAAGAAGTAGCATCAAAGTACTGTATCGAGTATCCTGCAAGTATTAAGAAGTCTGATTTGATTGATCTGATTTGTGCATTTGGCGAAGCAAAGTGTTTCGATGCAGTAGATAAAGTGGACGCAACAAAGCTTGATATCGTGACTATTGGGCGGAATATTCACCATAAGTTAAATAAAATGTTTGCCGATACGATTGACAATATTGACATGGTAATAATTGAAAATCAGATAAGCCCAATCGCCAACCGCATGAAAACAGTTCAAGGTATGCTATCTCAATATTTTTTGATGCGAAATGAACGTCTAGGTATCGAGTTTATCTCGTCGATGAATAAGTTAAAGGGAGACGAAGTTTATGAAACATACGGAGAGAGAAAGAAGGCAGGTATAACGAAGTGTTTAGATATGATGAATGGCGTGCATGACGAATGGGTCGATTTTTTTAAGTGTCATAAAAAGAAGGACGACTTGGCAGATTGTTTTTTACAAGGAATGTGGTATATCCAGAATAGAGTATAGCATAGCATCTGAGTATTCGAGTATTCATTCAACTCTTTTTGCGATTAGTTAATAATCTATTCGTAAGACTTAGAAGTAATTCTTATTAGATATTAGTAATATGGACGACGTTATTGAAATTTCTTCGTTAGATGGGTTTGAGCCGATGAGTGGAAAGAATATTTCTAGGGGAAAGTTTGGAGATGGAATTGAATTGTTAATGAACGATAACAAGAAGGATAGTAAACAATCTAGCCGCGACCCCGACGGGTTAGGATTAGACGAGCTCGACCAGCTTGAATCAGATTTAAACGATATAAGCGGCGAGAGTTCATCCCAAAAGGATGGCGGATTGTTTTCTGAGAGCTCTAATTTTTTTTCGTCGGAGAAGCCGTCTGTTTCATTTAGTCAACCCAACTTAACATCTGAAAAGTCATCCCCAACCACATCTACATGGGATGGTTTTGAACGATTTAATGAGATTCCTGTGAATCCTGATGTGCGTGCCCATGCGAAGCCTCTTCAGAGCAAGGAGGATGCTCTGCGCGAGAAGTTTCAGTTGTTACGTAAGTTGGAGATGCTTGAACATAAGGGCGTTCAGTTGTCGAAGAAGTACACGATGGAATCGTCTATTCTCGAGATGAAGGGCGAGTATGAGACGATTATGGATGAGAAGGCGAAGCAGAACTCTATTAAGTTTCAAGGAAATATTTTGATGACATGCATTAATGGTATTGAGTTTTTGAATAATCGGTTTGACCCGTTTGATTTGAAGCTTGAGGGTTGGAGTGAACAAATTGCAGATAACATGGACGACTATGATGAGGTGTTTGGTGAGTTGTATGATAAATACAAGTCAAAAGCAAGTATGGCTCCAGAACTCAAGCTTCTCTTCCAAGTCGGCGGAAGTGCGGCAATGTTACACATGACAAATACGATGTTCAAGTCTGCAATGCCAGGTATGGATGATATTATGCGTCAGAATCCAGAGCTTGCAAAACAGTTTCAGCAAGCAGCTGTTAATTCAATGAGTAATAACACGCCTGGTTTTGCAAACTTTATGAATAGTGTAAACAATCCTGACCCTGCACCAAGGTCGGGTACTGGTCCACCCCCACCGATGGCTACTCAAGGGCCTCGCGCTCCTCCCCCTCCGTCTCATCGTCCTGGAAACACCGATAGTTTTTCGTCACGACCTGATTTGTCTAGAAGCATGAATATGAGTGACGGAATTAACGTAAGTGAAAACTTTGCGAGTGCATCTGCTCCGGAGCGAAGCATGCGCATGCCTCAGCAGCAGCAGCAGCAGCAGCCCCGTGCGGAGATGAAGGGACCATCTGATATTGATAGTATTTTGTCTAACCTAAAGACGAAAAAGGTTAATATGTCTGGTAGTAACACGCCCAGCTTTTCTCAACCAGATTTATCTGAAAGTCAAATGTCTGATAATTTTCCTGACCTAATGAATGATAGTAGCACTATCAGTATTTCCGACTTAAGAGAAATGCAGAACTCGTCTGCAAATGCTCCCAAAAAGTCACGTAGACGGCGTACTGGGTCAGATAAGAACACAATTAGTTTAGATATTTAAACCTTTGGTAAATATATTTTTATTGTTTGATTATTATATACTCACACATACGGTGAAACTAAATAGAGTTACATAAATATATCTTAGAACCAGATATGAATACTAACAGTGACACATCTAGCACCAATAAACCAACAAAAACACCAATACTTCAAGAAATCCCTTGGTTAGACGAGCTTCCTAACACATTATTGTACATTGCAACGTATGGGTTGTCTGAAATGCTTGTACGAACATACATGCATACTCGTCCTCGTATAGAAATATTATATCACATAATTCTTCTTGTGTTGTACTATTACGCACATGTAGCACTAAAATATTACAAGCAACATTCTCCTCAAACGTTAACAGATTAATATTCCGTCTTGAAGATGTAAAATACAATAATGTATCCACCCAGATACTTTATTGTATATGTATTTGACATAAACAATTATTTCATATCGCTTGTCTGTAACACATATGCCCAATGCTGTAGAACTTGTCGTATTTTAGGAGATATTGACTCATCTGCCAATCCCTTTACATGATTATTTGGATATTTTTTTTTAATAAGATTAATAAGAAAGTTCCGGAACCTTCCTTTCTCACCAGCCAGTGCGAGCCATCTAGCAATTTGTCTCTTGTCATCAGGTGTTCTTTTTCCTGTATAGAAGTCACAGTACCAATGAACCCATCCATATGGGTTGTATTTTGTAATCCACCCTTTTTCTTCCCAGAACTCGAGTGAGGTTCCTACTTTTATTTTATATTTATTTATGTTTTTATCATAGTCTGGGGAAGACAACCAGTTTTCTGGAATATCTTTCCACCACGATTTTGGGTATTTTTTATGTATATTTTGTAGTCGCTTGTTTGCAATGGTTGAATAAATGGGTCTCCAGTAAGTCCCCCCAAAGCTGCCAAGTGCAAACATCTCTCGCGGGGTCAAGTTAGGTTGAAACTCTGGGTGGTCTGGGAATAGGATAGTTTTATCTCTCCGTCTGTTTACTTGGTTACTGGGCGTGGGCTTGGTGTTGTATGTTTTTTTACGAGTGCTTTTATTTGACGCACTCATACGTGGTTTCTTTCTTGTTTGTAATTTATTATTCATTGTTAGTTTATAGAGAGATATTATATTATTCTGATATAGCAACTATACTAGTATAATATTATACAAAAATGAGTAAAGAATTGTTGATTTGTAAAGTAAATAACAGTATACGGTTAGAGTTTTCATTAAAAAATACGAATATGAATATGTATCAACTAATTGATACATCGATAATTGATATAATGTATAGTGTCCATAAAGGTGAAATCATCCAATCATATACACTGGATAATGAGCATGACGGAGATAATGTGTTGCAGAGATTAAAGGTGGTGTTCATGCAGTTATTTCGCGATATTGGGATGCCGCAAATGTTCTTAAATATGGATATACGAAAGACCTATTCCGACGATAGTATACAGTTTAATTGTACAAAGAACGGTGACCTATATCCAATTGAAGGAGCGAATATAAGTTCACACTCGGCTAATGCTCCCATACTTGATATTAATGTCGACTGTAGGTTTACAGATATACATACGTGTAGATGTATTGTAAATCTTATGCACGAGCCTAACAATGAACTTATGCGGTTTGAGTCAATCGTAATGAGTATATTTAAAAAAATGTTTAAGAAGGTAAAAACATTTATAGAGATGGCACAATAATAATTACGTGCAATAAATCAATTGTAATATACTCATAGTTAAAGTAATTCATTATCTAATATGAATCTTTTTTTTGACAACGTGTTATTTTATTATCGAATCGTATCTACTATTGTTAAAAATGGATTTTATTACGGCATAATTGAGCCAAGTTATAGCAAGTTTATAAAAAACACTGCAATTGACCTAGTTTCGACAGATATTTTATTTGTGAAAATTATTCAGGCAATTGCAAACTGTCGCGACCTACTTGATGATGCAACTTGTAGCGATTTAATGCAGTATACAGACCGAGTTCCATATACACATGAAGACTATAATAGGGAAGTTATCAGTCATATCATAAATAATACGCCGTTCATGTTTGTTGATGACCACCCTATTCGTTCAGGTATGGTGTCCCTTATTTTTTTGATGATACACGAGGAAAGTCATGAACTCTACATATTAAAAATGAAACGCCGAATGATTAAGGAACGACTGCATGAGTCAGTGAGTCGGATGAGTTCAATGTTAAAACTTATATCAAGTGTAGTTTTTTGGTGGTCAAAAATAGATATTAGTGAAATATTCGACAAGCATCTTACTGTATTAGAAAGTCAGCTTGATTTTAAGCAAGAAGCAGAGAATACACGCATATTCTATAATAATTTTCAACACATTGATTATGTAAAGATACCTATGGTTGTGCAAGAAGAAACTCCGTTAAATAATGAATATATCATTATGGAGTATATTGAAGGATTATCTTTTTCGAGTTTACCAGAGAGTCTATATATAACATATGCAAAAATGCTTACAAAGATGGGTATTACGTGTGTCTTGATAAATGGGACTGCTCATGGGGATCTACATGCTGGGAACATAATATTTATTGAAAATAGTGATGAAAAATGTCAAATGGAGAACGTGCCAAAGTTTCAGATAGGCATTGTTGATTTTGGGCTTATTATTAAGATTAGCCAAAAAATACGCGATGCACTTCAGTTTGCAGGGATGAATTATCGACGTTCCGGAAAAATGGTGGAGGTTGCAAGGACATATTTAAATGTTACATTAGACCCTTCTAATTTTTTAGATACAATAGACAAAGAATCGAGTGATTTTATTGTGAATGAAGTTGCACGTTTGATGACTGATACAATGCGAGATGATAGTACATTATCTCAGGGAAAAGTATATCAATCATTCCAGATTGTAAATAAATATATACATGATGTGCTTGCTCCAAATAACAAGATTAAGCTAGATCGTGATTTCGCAAGTATGCAAGTTGCTCTGTCAATGTCCAACGGAGTAACAATGCAATTGTGTGAAAATGATTTTAATCGCCAGGTGGCGGATTCCATGGACGAATTGTTTCATACAGATTTATTTGAAAATGATAGTGACGATGAAGATATGACATGTGTAATAATTAGACAATAAATAATAGTTTGAGTGATGTAAAATATACTGCGAAGACAATTGCATAATATTATATAGCTATATAGTAAGTAATATTATGACAAAGAGGTATACGCGAAAGCTTATCGTGGACCGTATACGACAACAACGGAGTGCGGGTCGAAAGGTGAATGTGTCTCGACAAAAAACATTTCGTGTACGTCAACATGAAGGAGGGGCGGAGCCTGACAATTTTTTTAAGGGGAAAACAGTGACGATTGATGAGTTTATAGATTCAATGTGTTTGACACTGAGTAAAGATTCCCATACACCTACTCAGTTAGGAGATCCGACATTTATCGATTTATTAAAAGACAGGACGACAAACTTGCCGAAGGGAATGGCCCGGGAGAATGATAGTTACGATGTGAATGACGAGAGAATATCTAAGTTAACGGATGTTTTTGGTTCAAATGAGAAGTTTTACCAATGCATTCGCACTCTTATTCAAATAGACATGTTTATTCAAGACAATTTTGATGAGTTTTTGAAACTACAACTTGTCATGAATACAACACGTCAAGAACTTTTAAAGACAAAGCGTCCGAGAGATGTTGAAGACATTTTTAGTGGATTACAAAACTTAACTCGTCTTCTTGGCCGCCAGACTCTCGTCTATTGGATAAATACAAATATGACTGCAAAAACTCGTATTGTAAATAAAATCACTATACGTGATATTTTTCGTCGTCTGAAACCAGAGTACTATTTTTATATTATGTTCGCGAAAGAGCCAATTAAATCGATGTTTTCGTCTATATTTAAAAAAAACTCGAATCAGCCACCAAAATATAAGTATGTGATATCGCAAGACAATCGCAAGTACATCTATGAGATGATGCAGGATATAAATAAGATTACTCAACCTGAAGATATGCGTCGAATTGTGTTTGATATGGATACATTTGTGCAGATTAATTTTGGAAAAAGTGGGTATGATACAGCATTTAAAATGATGAGTAAATACAGCACTGCAGATTACTCGTCCTTCACCACTAATAAGTGGGATACTCAGATTGAATTTGCACCGAGGTCAATATCATCATATGCATCTGAAATGACTGAGGTGAATGGAGGTGATATAGATAGGGATAGAAGCAAGTTCAAGCCCGACGGGTCGATTATGTCCACTAAGTCGTTGCAGTTTCTTATCTCTGCATTCAAAGGAGAGACAATTGCACGCGGCGGATTTGACATAATGCTATTGTCTGGTGTTGCATCTGAAGAGAAGGTGTATTATCGCCACCAAAAAATCTCACCCTTTAACCCTGCAGTAATGAAGGTGTATTTGCCAGAAAATAGTCCTTACTTAGGCAAATATAGCGATTTTGAAACGGTTATGGAAGATGACGAAAAGAGTTCAACGAAGACTAAGGTGGCTCGTGCAAATATGGGGGTTATCTTGTATAAACACTTTTTATTTAATGTTGTGAGTAAAATGAAGCGGAGAGAAACAACCTCACAAGAAGGAAACACTGTAATGTTGGGTGGTGAGAAACTAATAAATGATATGAATAAAACGATATCGACTGATTCTAATGTAAATAATGTATCCGAATCTCTCGCAGTTGCATTAAAAAGAAATCCGCCCAACAATTCTGAATATTTGCCATACGAATGGCTTACTGTCTACGCAAGAGTAAAGAGGTATATGGATGCCGACGGTATGTCACAAGACGATGCTCTACGAAAGGAGCAAGATGAAATAGAAGCAAAGTTGAATGCAGTTTACCCATGGATGTATTCCAAATTTGAAGATGTATCTGATATAGAGGAAAGAGAGAAACTCTTGAGACAACAGGACCTAGAGTATTTCGAAAAATACGGCGAGTTTTTAAAGATGTACATGACGATGCATGCTGGCACCATGAACCCACCAATTGTTGATGGTTCAGACATATTAAGTGCGTTAAACGCGGATAACATGATAGTCAATGGGAAAATAATACAGGAAGACATCAACCCTAACGAAATGTTTCCAATGACACGTGTTCAAGGATTATTATATAAGTTTATTTCTGTGAATGACCTCGAAGATTTCGATTTTAATACCATATCCGAAGATGGCAAACCAGTGTATTTATTTGCCACTCCGCCGCAAACGAACCCACAGTCTGGTGGTAAAGATTATGTCAACGGGATTGTTCCACATGTAGTGTCTACGCCTCCTATGCACCCAGTTGAAAAGGGTGGAGTTGAGATATATTCACCCGAACTTGCAAACTTGCCCGAAAATAATGAGGCCAATCCTTACATACGAGAATACACCAAGGATAACTTTACAGATATTGCAAATATATTTAAGTCCGCAAACTTGAACGTCACAAATGGAATTACATACAAACAAAATATTGAAAGTGTTCCTAATTCGTATATTTACGACATGCCAACTGCTGTCAAGGATGCATTTTTTGCATATAAAACTGCAGAGGAGGCGAATGCAAAAACCGCTGCACTGGGCGAGATCGATAGCAAGATTATCGATATTTTACACTCTGAGGGAGTGAATGGGTACGAGACTGGGCTAAGCGATGTGCAGATTGATAAGTTGATTGAATTTATGGACAAGAAAACCAATGGTCTTATGACATCTTCTGCAATGAAGCCTTATATGGAGGTTGTTAAGACAAATATTCGTTTCGGCAAAAAAATGTTGTTTGCTAATCCTGAGACAGGATATATTTATACGTTTGGAACTGGTGATTTGATACTGGGGTCGATTTATAGTCGTCAGAGTTCGCCAAGAATGGTGGTTGGCGTGTATTGTAACTTCGAGGGCATGAATAGTGCATATTCAACCAAAGAAGTCGAACAGTCGCATATTGTTCTGTGGAATAATCCTACGCAAGCAATGCGACAAAACATCATGCTTGGCTCGCCGAGAATTTACAATGGTCTTTTCAAACCCATTTGGGCGACAATGGATGGAAAAGATGTCATGCCAGAAGACACAAAAGTTACTGCAGAACCTGTTGCCATTGGAGAGCCAGCGGTTGCTACGGAAGTTCTTGCTGCTGAATCTGAATCGCCAACAAGTTCAATATCGAGTCTATCCGCGGGAGAAAATGGAATCGTTCCAATTGTGAGTGAAGCGGATAAGGAAGAGATGAAAGAGTTGGCTAAGGAAAAGAGTAAGTTAAAACCAGATACTCCAGTTCCTAGATCTATTACTATTAATGTCACCACTACAATTCCTGGCTACCAAGAGTTTAAGCTTGAGCCCCAAGAGCTTGGCATAAATACTGGTCGGGATAAAAGAGGGACTGGGCGAAAAACTGCCATAATGAATCCCCAGTTAAAACTGACAGAAAGTGCTATTAATTTGGCAGGTGGAGCGGACATAAAGCGACAATTTTATGATAAAAATCTATTCGTTACATTGAGCAATCGCATTGCGTCTGAGTTTAGTTTTGGTCTGGCACCAATTCCGTTTGATGTTGCAGTAAATAACGGGATCATTGGACATAATATTAATTTAACAGTTCATACATTACTGTCGCCTAATAGTGTAATATACTTGGGAGGAAAACCATATGTGATTTATAATATAGAGTTGGATGAAAACTCATGGAAGCTCGAGCCCAAGGATATTGTAGATATGCGGTTAACAATACGCGATGTTGCAGATGCAAATATACTTAATATACAAGCAAATCGAGGTTCTGCAGAACTCCGCAATCTTCCAGACTCATTAAAACGTGGGGATGCAAATAGTGAACCTATTCCATTAAAACAGAGAAACTCTCAAGATGTAAAGAGAGAAAAAGAAGAAAATGCGAATGAAAAGGAAGTGGCTGATAAGGCAAACCTAACACAGCAAAACATCCCTGTTGTTACGACTCCCCCAGTGGTGTTAAATGTCAATGGATTAGTCCTTGCAAAACCAGAAAAGGTGGCAAAACTAGATGCTCCCGAACCGTCTAGTGCAATGATTATCAAGCCTGACCCTATTGTTATTCCTCTTTCTAACCAAAGAGAACGCGACCTGCCCGAGCTCCCTGCTCCTGTTACTTACAAAACTCTCCCTGGAATATCAACCATTCCAGTGCCTAATAAAAATACAACGTTTACTCAACCAGCAGTAGTGAGAAATAGCGATATTCCAGAGATGATGCGTATTTTTTTTATGAAAGGTTTTTTTGTTGACTATTCTGAACAGAATAAGAATGGAGAATTTACAGTAAATCTAGATGCTCGGTGTGTGAAGAGTTTAACCCCTGAACAGTGTCGCGAAATAAGCAAAAGCAACAATAATAATTTTTTTAAACTCATTGAGATGATGAATAACACTGTTCAATCATTAGATGGAAAAAATAAAAATGATGTGTTTAAATCCAACATGTATCGTAATGTATTTACTCTGGGCGTAAATATGCAAAAAGGACCTAATATGGGGAAGGGGAATAAGTTCAATTATGAAAATTATGAAGATTATTTGAAAAAGCTTCAAATCCTTCAAATATCTGGAGATGGGAACTGTTTTTATAGTTGTGTGTCCACTGCGTTTAATATGCAAAATGCATATTCTCTACTAAACGCAAACACCAATGCTGCAAAATCGAATACCCCTGATTCTAGTAATCCCAACCTTATTACATATGACACCGTAGATTTAAGTTCGCAAGTGGCTGTGAGTCGAGGTGGAACAGAGTTCACGCCGATGTTTATTCGTTGGGCAGTTGTTAATTATTATCGATCACATAAAAATCTATTGCTACAGGAAATGATATCTACGAGTATGTTATTATATGGCTATGCTGATACGATGATATGGGTGAATGGAAATAAGGAGTTTGTAGAAATAATTGCAAATAACCAAGAACTGAAAAAATATGTAGACCTTATGAACGAAGTATTCTTGAGCAGACTCGATATTGAACAAATCCTATCAAATCGTTATGCCCAAGAAATGGAGTATCTCCTGCAGACGCAAGACATTACCGACCAATCTCGTAAAATAACAGCATATGAAATGGCTGATAGTTTGTTTAAACAGTATTCTAACGATGTCAAGTTTTTAACATTTAATCGCGATTTTCAACAAGGCACATCTATCAAAGAATACCGCCCGTTTTCATGTCCAACTACGTTTGATGAAGCGAATAAGATAATGATGAGTCCGACATATTTTGCACAGATGTCCGACATTGCTATTATTCAAAGAGTGTTTAATGTAAAAGTTATTGCGTTAAAACGAATTATGAGCACGACTACGTTCCCATCAAGGAACGACGAAGCAGCTTCTTCTATGATAAGACGGAGAGAAATTGGGTTTCGTATTGCGAATGATATAAAGGACGAGGATGATATTAAATACGACAAAGTGATTGTTGTGAGTTATGAAGGAGAAACACATTACAATCTCGTGGTTTTCAATGCACATACTGCAACTGCAATGCAAAATGCACGCAAAAACGCCGATAGGCCGAAGACGCGAAAGCTAGTAGGCGGTAAACGTAGCCAAAAAACAACTCTTCGCAACCATGTATCCCGAGGTGGTGCTGCAACAACAGTTGCAATTACGCCTGGAAATTATAAAAAAGCAGTATTCGCAATACACAGCTCATCACAAGGGTTCTTGCCTAAGTTGGAGAAGCTAATTTCTGACAAAAATAGTTCATTGGACGCCATTAAAGATGGTATCGAGATGATGATTCCTAGATTCGATAATTTGGAAAAAAGTATGCCAATCTATATGTACATGCTTGCATTTACATCATACAATCAAATAAAGGAACGAGACGATGATACTATGTATGCAAGGTTTAGATCATTTTATGCAGATTTTAAAGTTATTGACAGTATTATTGAAGGTGTATTTGACAGCACTTCTGCAAAAAAACAGTTTATCTTAACATATGAAAAGGCATTTAATCTACAGTTCAATGCCAGCTATTTCACTGCCAAAAGTAGTCAAGTTGAAGAATTGGAGGATGATGAGGATGATGTGGATGATGTGGATATGAATGTAGACTCATTGTCTCAATCCAACTTCCAGAAAGGTGGGTTAGATAGTAGATATGGACGTAATAGAAACCAATCCATGCCTTCGGTGTCAAGAGAGGTTATCGACATACTAAATGACGATAAATCTAATCTTACATTCCAGGTGAATGTTCACCTGACCCTCATGCCAGGCGAGGTTATTTCGCGAAAAGACATTCCGTCTCTTGCGTGTGAATCAAGATTACAAGCAATAAAAATGAACCTAGCTAAGATAATGGGTCGCCAATACTTTCCAACTCCGCGAAAGTCAAAAGAAGAATCGCCAAAAAGTAAATAGATAAATATGTATTGTGTAGATATCAAGAAAAATATTATTAGTGTAGTACAACAGCAAGATAATGGAGAGTTCACGAAAGCAAGAGTTTATTCTCCTCGTTCTTATTACGGTGTTATCCCTCGCAATGGGCCTCTATTTTGGAAATAAAATTGTGGTAGAAGAAGGGTTTATTAGTATAAACAGCGTGAGGGATGGATTAAAAAACGCAAAGACCCTTCGAGACGTTAAGACGGAGTACGTACGAGTTATAAATGGTGCAAATAAAGCCAAGGACCGAGCAGTTGAGGTTGTAAAAAAGGGAGTTCTTGAAAAGTTTGGACTAATTGCATAGGCGATGATTAATCAATGTCATATTTTTTTATGTGTATATTGTATACTAAACAACTATATATGACAAAATTAATGCGGTCTTCTAAAAACAATGTAGCTTCTACTAGTAATAGTAAAGATGATGCTGGACTTGATAATGTTCCTTATCCATCACAAATGCCAGACGGATATCTCATTGGAGGGAACTCCTTCGGATATATTCGTCGCATATTGGGAACATTACATACTCATATATTAGACCTTAATAATAGCAAGTATTTTGCAGGGTTTGTCATGATTCTTTTAAATCTTGGAGCCAAAGCAGTCCCAGTTCAGTTTAGTAAATCGGCTCAAGTGTACTTAAAAAACAGTTTAAGTAAGCAGGTATTTATATTTTCAATGGCATGGATGGGTACTCGCGACATCTACACCGCATTATTTCTGACAATTATGTTTACAGTTGTATCTGAATATCTTTTTAACGAAGAGAGTAGTTTATGTATTGTCCCACAACAATATCGAATCCTTCACTCTCTGGTAGATACAAATCATGACGGTATAATTACAGAAGAAGAGCTCGCTTCTGCTACGAGAATATTAGAAAAAGCAAGAGACGCTGCCGAAAAACAGTTTCGTTCGCAAAAAACAGACATTGTGAAGCAACAAGTTTAACTCCACTTAATGGTAAAGTAATACGCATTTCCGTTATTCTACTATTTTATTATCTCTTTTTTTATTAAGCAAGTCCAATGTCTTTAGCAATGAATGCGGCCCCATTTAATAATGTTGATATGGGAAGTATGATACAGTCACAACCAATGAATGTGGATAGGGATAGTAGAAGAAGAAACAACAAAACGGTTAAGTTGCGTGGTGCAGGTGGGTCAAATAAGATTTCATCTGAAAATGTAAATAGTGTAATCGCAAATATTCACGGAGGGTCGAATTACGAATCTACAGATAGTGGCGATTTGGGTGAGTTTGTTCCTATCGCCCCGCCAACATCGGTCGGAGTGGAGCAGACAAAAATACGCAGTGAACTTGAAGACTCGTCTGCAGAAAGTTCTCATGCAGAATATGACCCTGCAAATATTCGTGGATATGAAGTTCCCACCATACCAATGTCGAGCAATAGCGATGGCTACGACAAATATAGGCAGTATATGCCCGACTATAAAAAAATGTACGGAGACGAGGTAGATGCAGACGATCTTGTGGGGGGAAGTAATTCTGCTAAAGGTGTATATGCAAGTATTCCTATTGATAAAAACAATAGTTCGTTACAACAAGCAATGATTAGCAATAGTAAGAATGGTGGTGACATATTGCTGAATAAACTGAATTATGTTATTCATTTGCTAGAAGAACAACAAGATGATAAAACAGCTCACGTTACCGAAGAAATAGCTCTTTACCTGTTTTTAGGTGTTTTTGTGATATTTATTGTAGACTCATTTACTCGTCTTGGTAAATACACTAGATAACCGTGTAGGGATATCTATCTATGTGAGAATAATCATATCCAACTAACGGTTACTAACTAATATACTAAATATACATTTGAATATTTAGTGTATACAAACTTCGTATGTCCACCCCTTCATATATTGGGCTATACATCTTACAATGTCATTGCATATACGCTTTCTGCGACAGACCATGCCAGCATAGAGTCTAGAGTGGTGATCAGGACAGATCTTATATATCTTCGATATTTTGTTGAGTGATATATATTGTATCAACAATTGTGCACTACTATCTATGTACAGTTTTACATATTGTTGGATCTGCATTGAAGGGTGAATATCTCTCTTACCATCAAAAATAATTATTGGTTCAGGGAGAGAAACACACTTGCCTATTACAACAACTGTGCTATTTGATGAGTTGTCGAATGTGTCGACCCGAATATTGTTTCCAACTAAATCAACATATGTTTGTTGGAAGTTGTATTGGTTTATCAAATATGACATTAAAGTGGCGACCATAATACACGTAGAGTGCCGCTATTAGTAGTTTTTGAAAAGATATTAATTTAAAATGAATACCTTATTTTCGCTAACTCTATGTGAAGCAAAGTTATAGAAAAAATAGGCGGTCGGGCTAGAGGAGACAGGTGTACTTTTCTTTTGAAGTTCGTCGGTGATAAGTATATTATCAGATACATTTTCAACGGTAAAATATCGATAGTTGTATTTATTATTTTCGGTGCCTTTGTCTGTGCCTGTGCTGGTACTAGTATGAGCGACTATTTTTGTAATCGCGATTTTGCAAGTATGTGTAAATAGGTCGACTGCAGTATTACCTCGAATGCTCGCAATTAGACAAAGTGCACTCTCATCATTTTCATAACGCATGCATGTATTTCGGAAAAAATATACAGCGTCTATTTGTTGTTTTACATTAACGAGCATATATACGTAAATATTTTCGGTTTCAATAAGTGATATTATGTTTCCAACAGATGGTGCAATACAAATGTTGAAGAGATGTTTTTTGTCGCGAATAAATTCTTCTACTAGATAGTATTTTCCTGCATCACACTTGACAAGAGTTCCCATATTTGCAGGTAGGTTGGGAAGCGTAGTCCACGCGGACATGTCAAAGCAGACTGTTTTATAAAAACACAGCGGAACTATTCCAGTAATATCATCCTCTCGTTTAAAGAGTGATATAGGAACTCGATGATTTGCTCGTTGAATGACATAGTTGTGGGTGTAAATAATCTTGGGAGCGAGGCCCTGTTTTCTCTTGTCTGTGTTTACACATAGATGGTCAACGTAATTTATTTCAAACATTGGAGCAATACTACTGCCATTGTCTGCAAACATTTCTACATACATTGGGCGGGTTGTCATACACCCCGCAAGAGTATCTCGAATAATTACAGTTCCACTATTGTTGTTAATAATCGGAGATGACATAATTGACGTGGATAAATGGCACGGAGAAAGGTGTCCAATAAAGTAAGGCACAATATTATCTTTTTTCGGAAGAAATGACGCTTCTGGAGTTTTTAGATAATGTGTTTGCAGAAAAGATGTTACATCTGTGCTTAGTGTTGTTAGAACATCATCATTCACCTTAACAACGGATATTGACGAATCATGATATTTCGTCTTTTCTGGTAAAGCCTCTTGAATAATTCCGCGCGGATATAAGTAGTAAGTGATATTGTACACATGGAATACTGGTTGTGCTGCCCAGAATGGGAACTTTATTTTGATGAATAACATAAATAATATAGTCAGAATGACAAGACACATTATGCTGTAAAAAATTATCATATGTGTTGTTACTATAAAACGCATATAATATTTAATTTAGATTCGTACGTCTATGTCTATATATACGCGGAAATGTGTTTTTCCTAGACTAATTGTTTAACGACGAGATTTGCGGCTCTTTCTGGCACTCTTCTTTCCTCCCTTCTTTCCTCTCTTCTTCATGCTCTTCTTCATGCTCTTCTTTCCTCCCTTCTTGGCGCTCTTCTTAGAGCTAGAGCGTCTGCGGCGACGTGCGCCACCAGTGGAAGCGCCAACAGTCTCAAAATTGTCCGCGTTGGAGTATGGTTCTGGAACAGTGTTTGCCATGTTATATATTATATGTACCTAAAAAAATATTTTGATGGGTTATGATTTATTCTGGTTTTTGAAAGATATATAAATACTGGTATTCATATTGTACGCGTATCATATCTAATTTTGCCTTTTCAATAAACCCTACAGTTCGTGCAATGGCAAGAATATCATCAATATCTTGCATATAGAGATTATGTTTATTTTTCCTAAAGATCTTATCTTCTTTACGAGTTACAAACTTTTCAACAAACATTGCATTATCACTATCATCAACCTCAAAGTTTGAGTTATATTTAAACTCGTCAAATACAATATTACTATGGGTGATTCTCTTCTTTGCGTAGCGTTGTGGAGATACCATTAAAAGGGGATTGGCTGGTGGCAAAATTGGGTCAAACATACTCTTATCTACTAAATGAACGACAAGCTGTCCTCCTGGCATAAGCCAGTTAAAACAGTTTGTTAAGAATGCCTTTTTATCGCTAAAATAATAAACGGTAAAGTAGAAACATGTAATATGCGTAAACATTCCTTTTTTGAATAGAGACGATGTCATGACATCGCCTACAACATATTTGTTTCCAGGGTTAAGGTCTTTTGCCTTTTTAACCATTGCTTTTGAAATATCTACTCCAGTAACGTTGGTTATCCCCGCACTGGTGAATTGTTTTACATGATGTCCCGTGCCAGAACCAACGTCTAAAATAACGCTTTTCTTTGTGGGCTCAGTGATCTTAATAATATTATTTACTTCAAAGTCGTTTTTAGTGGTTACGTAAGTCAGCGAATCGTATACGTTTGCATAAAAGTCGTCATAAATCTCATTTCCCTCTCGCAATTGAAGTTGTTCATTGCTACCAAATGCTTCCTTATTTGCAGGGCGTGCATTAATAGATTTGAATATAAATAGGCTGAGAATAATGACTATCAACGCTTTAGCCCATATGCCAAGCTTATTTACTGATTCATACCCTGTAATGATTGATTTACGTAAATGGTCCATTTGCCTGGTTCCTATATGTATTAATGTGATTTTTTTTGTTAGATTACAATACAAATATATATCATTTACACTTCGTAGAATGAACCATGAAAAATCATTTATTGACGATTGTCGAGCTATGTCAGAGTTTAAAGGAGTAACATTTTCTGGATTTAAAGCATCTAGTGTTATGCAGCGGTTATTATGTGATATGATTAACGAGAAGATAGAGAGTGCATGTTACTGGTGTGCAGAGTTAGTGTGTTCTGGTCACTACATGGAATTATGGGAAACAATCATTCATTTTTATTGTAAATATGTGCACATTTCAAACCCTAAACTATCCATATACTTAGCTTCAAAATTAAAACGATTTCGCGAAAATATGAATAACGCGGATACGGAGCAGGAGCAGCTTGATTTTAGGAATGACCCTGGATTTAGGGAACTATTTATAGAGTTGGTTGTTATCTTGTGTACATCTGCGAAAAAGTATATAGTTCATGATGTGAAGGTTTCGGCTTCAGATTTTAACATGTTGGCTCTGAAAAATCTTCTCCATGCTCCAGATTTGTCTTCGTGTGAGAAGATACTTAAAGACGAAGACCCTAAGGAGCTTATTATATCTATAAATGAGTTTTCATATAACTTAACGAGTAAGGTGGCAAACACGATACGTGCATATTACTGGTATGAATGGATAATCGAATATGGCAAAATATGTAAAAAGGCTCGTCAGCCATGTCGAATTGTTAAGCGCGATGATATTGAGATTGTTTTGGTTGACGAAAAGTTTGCAACGAATCCTGTCTGGCTTATTTGGGTTGTTTTAAAAGAGCATGCTACAAAGCGCGGTAAGATGTATGAACGTATTATCGATAGCCTTTTTGAGATATTTTGTCTTCGATATAATGAAACATGTAACACAAAACGCCGCCTAGTTGTTTATTTCGCGGTTTCTATATTGACAACAAATATTGTATTTAACGAATATGAAATTGTAAAAGACAAACGACTTCTTTCATGTGTTCTTTCTCAGTCGTGCTTGATTTTTTCTCAGGTTAAAGAGAACGGGAATCAGATACAGAGAGAAAATATAAAGAATCATGAATTAGAAATGAAAGAGAAAGCAATGCAAGACGGCGGACTAGAGAACAGACATGTTATGTTGGCGAACGAACAATCTAATGATGCCATGTTTGGTATGTATGATACTAATAAGGTTACTAGTAACAAACTAATAACAACAGGAAAAGCAACGACAATATCATCAACACCAGTGAAACAAAAACGAAAGAGTGGTCGAAAAGGTGGGTCAAACGTAACTACTGACGACATGAAGAGTGTATCTAGTAAAGGTGATGAATTATTCGGAACTGATTTTATCCCTCTACTAAAATAAAGATATATACGTCTGGGCTAACAACGCGGCTACACGGAACAATAATAATCTAACAGAAGTTATATAGCCTATTTAACAATGAGCACCTCGGCAATTTCTTCAACCGCAAGTATTGGGTCTATTTCTCCTTCCACGACTAGTGTGGGGACAACGGTTCCTTCTTTAACAAGAATATCCTCGCTTGGAGAATCTCTAGGAATGGGGAGTTCAAGAACAATGCCAAGTGTTGGGTCGAGCATATCATCTACCTCGGCATATGTATCTAGCGGTAGTTCTAGTTACGCACCCGATTCTCAAAGCTACTTTGGGTCATCATTTTTAATGTGGATAGCAATTGCAGTTATCATTGCATTAATTGTTGTGAATGGATTCTCATATTACACAACGGGAGAGTTTTTGTTTGGAGAAGGAATTATTACCAGTGTTGGGTCTGTTACTTCTGGAATATCTACATTTGTTAACAATCTTATGAACAGTACCGAGGTCGGCGGGAAAGGTGCTATTGAAGTTTCGGGCGAAACAGTAAAATCTGCTGCGTCTGTGCCCGACCAGATTGTTAATGGGAGTCAAGTCAATCAATCCCCTGAAAAAAAAATAAATCAAACTGTCGCAACAGGTGCAGCTGAGGTAGAAAATAATCAGACTGCAAAAGCACAGAACACCTCAAATAATCCATTGCAAAAAAAAATAAATAGTCAAAACAGTCAGATTGCAACCGCACAAAGAGACCCCAGCCGAGACATCGACCTTTCCGACCCCCAACCAAATGAAAATACTTCATCTAGTTCATTAAACTCGAGCATTGGATATTGTTATATTGGGGAATATAATGGCGAACGAAGTTGTGCATCTGTAGAGGATTCATCAAGATGTATGTCTGGAAATATATTCAATACAAAAGACCAATGTATGAAACCTGTGAACTAAGAGTTGTGCAATGAAACCAAACATTATAGATGGTTTCCTGATTACAGATACGTAATAGTATATTGTAGGGTGTTCGGTTCAATATAACCATATTGGTTTGGAACGTTTGCTGGTGAAAATGTAACAATCTTAATAATATTGAAAAAATATTCATCAGTTGTAGCATTGTACGTGTAGTTTCCGTTATTATACATTGATGGCAAGAAATCACCTGTACTACCATAACCTGGAGTAGAAAATACAACGCTTCCCATATATTTATCTCTTTCCCAAGAAGGAATGTATGGATATAATTCTGCCATTGTTTTGCCAGTCAGTTCTTTAAGTTCTGCATCTGTGTATGTGTGTTGAACATCAACAGTAAATGCATTTGCAAAATCGCTTGATATTATAGCTTTCTTGCTTATATTATACGGAGATGGGACAAGCATGTCTCTCTCTACGGTTGGGTCAAATCTTGTTCCTGCGTACAAGATTCCCCCTTCCAGAATAGTCGGAATAATAGGTTCTTCGCGATTTGCAACGATTGGCATTGTTTGAGTGGTCATATCTATAGGCGATGTGTTGTACCCCACATTAATTATAGTGTCCGATTTGTATACATTATTACATAAATCACTTTGATATGGCAATGTGGTGGTTGTGTCAGGGATGACAGTTTCATATACTTCGTTCATAATAAGATTATTTTTATCAACTCTTAGTAAGTTTTTTGAGTTTGGATTTGATAAAGAACCATTTAATCCTTCGGTGGCGTATACTGTTTTACGAAAGCTTGATATGCCACGAACTTTTCTTGAATATATCTGTGATTTTGTAAATACTGGTTCATTTCCTTTGTATTCGAGAATATCGGTTTTTCTTTGTGTTTGTGCTTGTTCAATTGCATTAAGAGAAATAGGCAAGTCAACAAAACTATACCTTCTGTAATACGAGGAAGTGGCACTTGTATCAGATAAAACAATATCATTATTAAGATTTGGGTTCAAGTTAACAAGATTTTCAATATTTAACATTCTATATTATACTGTAAAAATATTTTGGGGTGTATAGTGTAATGTAATGTCTTGAGTTGTCTTGTGAGGTAACTTGATTGAGTGTCGACAATTGTTATTGATTCCTTATAGCATAAATAGATAATATATTCTGTTTATGCTATAGTTACGTGTAATTATTGGTTATTGTAGAACTCATAGAACTTGCGTTCCAGTAGGGTTATACATATCGCCTTGACCGCCAAAATACCACTTGCTTGACAAGTAATCGCTAGTATTATCAGTCAGTCCATTATCCACTGCGAGCTTGGTATCTGGACCCCAGTATACGATAGAGTTAATTGCATTTGTTCCTAATGCATAGTTATAATACCATAAGTTGGAGGTGTATCCCTTGTATCCGCCGTTTAGATGCAGTTGTACATTCTCATAGTTTTGACGGGGAGGAGTGCTGAACTGCATATTCTTAGTAATGATTCCGTTGATAAAGATATCAAGATTCTTATCTTTTACGCGAAGGATGACATTCACCCATTTATTGTATGGCATGTTATCAATCTCGATTTCTTCGTCAATTTTATCGAATGTATTCATTACTAACAACAAGGCGTTTCTTCCTGGTGCGGCATAAAGACCAGGTCCGTTGTTGGGAAACATAATACCATTGCTTTCAGGTTCGTTCGGTCCTGTTGGATAACTGCTTAAGTATTGTTGTGGGTTACCTTTCGAGAATATATGGCGATATTTGGTGGCACCTACATCATCTTGCATAAATATCCATACGCTCCATGTGAACTCAATACCACCACGTTGATTATTTGAACGAATGATGGTAGTTGCATTGGTTTTTTTATCAGGTTGCTGGTCGAATGTCATGCTAATATTTCCAGGAACCATGCCTTTAAACAGTTTGGGTGTTCCAGTTGGACTATAGTATGCGGTTAATAATCCAATTGCCATTCGAAGAACGATTGCAAATATTAACAATACAAAGAGAATAAATGCAAACTTGGAAACCAGCGAATTAGCAGACACAAACTCCTTTACGCTATTTGTCATATTTCCACTTGCCGATGTATTATCTGTGAACATTGTTGTATATATAGTATATCGATAATAATATAATTTACTATATATTACATTGATTACACCGACTAAATATAAAAACTGAATAAGTTTCTAAATAATGGTGTAAAATCAATAGTATGAAGTTTCGGTATAAGATGGCTCATCTGTAAATATAATCTAGTCGCGTGCGTACGGTAGTTACTCATCTAAAAAGAATATTCTTGTTGAACCTTTCCGTTCTTTGAAATACTGACAGTGACCTGCATATTCAATATACTTGTTAACCAGTTTCCACCGAAGCCCTTCTTATACAAGTCGTATGCTTGTTGTGGGTTAACTGCACCAGGGAAAAACTGATAATTAGAAGTCCATCCTTTGAATGATCCTTTGCTTGCATCAATCGGCGAAGTAATGTAAAGGTCCGCATCTTTATCGACCTTAGCAGTTCCATCCATTACGCATGTCTTGATAAGTTTTCCATCTAAATAAACATCACACGTGCGGCCATAATAACTAATAATCAGATAACACCATTTTTGGATCGGAATATTGGTGAGATGGCAACGGTTATATTTTGTTCCATCCGCAATAACAGTGTTTGCAGATCTGGATGTGCTTCCGTCATCAAATAATGATTGATAAATTTGCAAGTCGTTGTTTTGTGCACCTAAAACAACCGCGGGGCACAGGTCTTTAAACATAAGGCCTGGCACAACACCCGTACTAGCAGGAACGCTTGATGTTCTAACCAAAAGCGGTTTATACGTTCCATAATTGTAGTTCCAGTCTTCGACATAAAACCATATGCAGTGAGAGAAGTTTGCGGCTGATACCGAACCCGATGTTATAGAAACCGCCTTAATAGTCTGCATCTTTAAAGCAGTTTCTATACCAGTTCTCACCTGCGACCCCTGCATTGCATATTTTACAAGAACATATAGTAGTAAGATAACTAGAATTAAAACTAGAACGCCAGTGATGTCCATAATATGATATATAATACTAAAATATTATATTATAGTTTACACTCGTATAATAATTCTATACAAGTGTAAACTATAAAAACATATCTATTTATCTATGAAAATAGTTATTTATCTATAGGAGGCGGCGGTGATCCTGTTGTGTATGCGTTATTTTCGTCTTTATTATGCTTGAAATACCATCCAAGCGATAAATAATTACGATATTTGGATGATGTGAGTAAGTTCAGTTTTTCAATTGGAGTATCGAGACTAATATCGTCGAATATATCGGTTTCAATTGTAATTGGGATAACAACATTCTTTTTTCCTCCGAGACCCATAGACTTACTGATTATCTCTTCTGTGTTTCCGAAAGAAGTATTTGTCGGAACAGGTGGGTCGTTAAACTTGACTAAATTATATAGATAGTGAACATTTGTCATTGTAAGTGCAAACTGAAAATAAATGATATTACATATAGACCCCTTTAAATGGGGTGAGCCACAGACAAGTGTTCCATATGTTATCTTGGGAACAACTTGTTTTTTTGTCTTGACTAACTCACCATTGATAAATATATCAAAAGTTCCACTGTCAAAATTGAGAATGATGTTGTTCCACTTTTGAGTTTTAAATGGTTTAATTCTGTACAATATGATGTTCCCGTCTACGTCTAGTCCTTCGGGGAATTTGACATCACCAGATGTTCTGGTTGCCTGAGATTTCACCGTAACCATTAGCTCTGCCTTTTTTGGATTCCATTTTATGTGAGGTATTTCCTCATAATTAAGAAGAGTATGATACTCGTCTGTATTTGTTCCTTGGTTCGAGTCAAGATACACCCAGAACGAAATAGCGTATCGATAATTATGTCTTTCATTAACCTCTGTAAGCACTTCGTTCTTTATATCATAGCCGTTGAGTTTTAAATACGTTCCAAGTGTGGTTTCATTTGAAATAGATATCGGTTCCATTTGCAAGACATTTCCGCCTTGTTTTGCAACCTTGTTTGCGGTGTATGGAATAATTACAAAATATACGATATTGACAAGCACAATGACAACTAACATTATAATATCACGTTTGTTTCCAATATTTACAGACATTAATTCATCAATAGTTGGCAATTTCAATCCTACAAGTGAAAATAACCAGGCGAATGATTCATAAAAAAGACATGGTATATAGAATATTGTGTTCACAACAAGTTTATAGTACGGTGATTTTTGAAAATGTGTAACGTTTGCAAGAAACTTGTATGCAAAATACACCACCAGCATAACAGTGACAATGTTAACCAAAAGAGTAGCTATGTTATTATCGTTCTTATAATTTTCGGCAAGAGTAATTGACCATCCAATAATTAGACCCAGAAGACTCAACCCGAGAACAATATTTACCGCCTGTTGCGTGATGTTTGCAACACTATTTAACCGCTTTTGTTGAAAACCTGTCAATACATCTGTTGGGTATCCAGTAGTTCGTACTAAAAAGAATACTATCCATAAAAGAATGACTACTACAAATAGACTGCACACCGTTGCAAAGTTAAGATTTTTGAAACTAAGATTTCCCGATTTATCGACAAACTTGTCTTTATTTGTGTAAACACCTACGAAAAAACTAATGACCGTAGCAATAAATACTATAAAATGTCCAAAACCAAACCATGTAAATCCACTAATGAGGGATTTCGTCTTATCTCCTGGGCTATCTACGAGTGGAAAGCTTAGTAGGTTCAGTAGATAAACAAATCCAAGAATGAGAAGAACAAGTGTAAAAACAAATGATTGTCCTAATAGATTGCTCCTTACTCCTCCAATATCTGTAAAAAACATAACAAGAACAAACACTATAAATGCGAAATATACAAGCGAAAATCTTATTTTTTCGACTTGTAAATTGGGGAAAAACTTTTCTTCATCGCTTTGTTGTAATGCTTTATAAAACATGGTTGATGCGGCAAGGGCAACAATAGTAAGGATAAGATAGTTGTACCTATCGAGTATTGATGGCTTGATGTAGATAACGACAAGCACTAAAGATGCAATAAACGCCATTAGTAGAAACACCCATCCAAGTTTATCAATTATTTGTAGAATAGATTTGAACGTTTTCACATATAGTAGCATGATAATGACTACGATTGCGAATGTCACGAGTAAAACTCCAACCACCCCAAGAACTGTGAGGGTTGAATTGAGGCCAATTGAAGATAGCCAACTTAGATCAATACCAAATGGACCAGAGAATAATACCATAATCATACATACAGTGAGAAATACGCCCATAAATATTGTAAAAAAATATACACCTGGGGTTGATAATTTATCAATTGTTTGAACAAGGATATTTTCATCACCATTAGGTGGTGTTATTGTTGTATTATTAGTATTGACTGGTGCTTCCATATAATATACAGCTACATTAAAATGTATATGATATACGAATGAACGTATCATGCTAAGGAAAGAAACCCTTTACATATTTTCAAAGGCAGTTTTTTTACCATGACAGTTTCGACATAACGCAACTAAATTATCTACTTCATTGCCACCGCCGTATTCAAGCCTTACTTTATGGTCGACTTCGAACCATGCGTTTAATTTTTGCCGACAATCTCCGCAAGTCCATCCTTGCATGGACGCAACATATTTTTTCTTGGTTTCGCTGACCGAGCGTTTGGTCGCCTTATTATTCCCTGTTCCATTTAACTTACCCGACGATAAAATGCGTTTTTCAATGCACTGCCCTCCTTGCTGCTGCGGTTGTCGCATTGGATTGAGATTGCTCATAAAAGTATTCTCTCCTGAATCCCTTATTGTAAAATCTAATATTGGAGAGAGAATCCGAGCCGACTGCTTGTCTATTGGCATATATTTGATAGCATCATTTGCATGTAATAATAATTGCCTTCCTCTGGCAGGACTTTTACGCATAAGTAAAAAAAGGGATACTCCCATAATTGCGTAAAAAGCTATCTGCATTCCTTTTTTATTTTTATAAACCATCTCAGTATATTTCCCGTCGTGATATGTATTATATATTAGAAATGCAGTAACTACTATTATGACTAATTCTATCTTCATACATTGTAACGATATTAAAAATATTTTTTGCCTATTTTTCTCATTTTTGACCGAGTAGATTGGGTTGTGGTTCGTGTTGTTCTTGGTGTATTTTTACGTGTCTTGAGTTTGGTCTTAGAGTAAGAGTTTTTTCGTATGTTACTAGTCTTCTTTGTATTGTTTTTTCTAAGGAGTGATGGGCTCTTGCGCGGCCTACTTTCCTTTAGTGTTTTCTCCATGAAGCCAACATTACTATTTTGTTGTGCAGAACCATATAGAGTCGATATTTGTTTTAGATGATTTACTATTACTTTGTAGTCTAAATGGGTGATATCTTTTTTAATTAAGTAAGAAAACATTGCAAATAATTCATCCAAAACCATCAGGTCAATTGTGTTCAATGATTCTCGACTTTGATACATCATCTCGAAGACAGGTATGCACGACATAACCGCTCCCCATAAATCCAGATTTTTCAAGTAAACATCATGATAATATTTTTTTAAGTCGATTGTTTTGTTCTTAGTTGTGTATTTATGTACGACGTTGGCTATATAATGTTTAATCGTGTTCCCAACATATTTTGCATCGGAAATCGATACTTTATTATTTTTTGCAAGAATGCCTTCATATATGTAATTAACGAGATCTAGTGAACCGAACCCAGCTTGCGTATTCCAATAAGCAAGATATTTATCTAGGAAGGTGATAACATTATCATATGATGGGCTGGGGGTGGTTTGCAAATAAGTTGTATATTTTTTTTCAAAATCACTATTTAAAATTACGCATGTTGGAGGTACATTAAACTGAAATGGTCTCCCTGTTGAATCGTGATTAATATGTGTATCCCCCTTTTCATGGTGGAATGCTAGGCCCCAATCAATAAGTCTAACATGGTTATCATCCACAAGTATATTCGATGCTTTAATATCACCGTGATAAACGTATCTATTATTCATTTGAATAATTCCATCCTTTACAAGATTTGATAGTTTCTCAAAAATATCTCTCATTGCGGAATAGTTGTTTATGTTTCTCTGAAAGAAATCGTTTAGTTCTATGCCACCATACGGCATTGTTATTGCCGATAATTTGTCCAAGGACGAGTTAATATTTTTAGCAGTAATATCTCGTTTAATTAATGGTTTGCATCTACTTGAATACCCTTTAAGGTCTTGTTTTGACATTTTTTTCAGGTTATCGCATTTTGTTATGTCTTTTAGAAGAAAATAATTATCGTAATTTTTTATTCCGTGTAATCGATTTTTAAAATCGACGATTATCTCGTACTCTGCCGTTGCATACTTTTTAATCATTAGTTTGGTTATATTTTGATTGTTAGTTAATTTCTTGTTGTCTGAGCTACATGCTAAGGACGGTTTGAATACGCATCCGTATCCTCCTGACCCGATAACATCTCCGCCATTCATATTATTTATTAACTGGTTATTAGTTATTACTTAAAGTACATGAAGATTATAATTTATGCATATGAAAATTGTGAGTGTATAATAAGGTATTGTATTGATTGTATTATTGTCGCGAAACTGTAAATATAATTATTCCCATAAAAATAACAAGAACAGCGTAAACAATATGTCTTTTTGTTTTTACATATTCGACTTGTTTTTCGCTGATAGTTTCATACCTTTTGTAATATTCTGTATAGAACTTCCCCAATGATATTTGGTCTTTTTCAAGTTTAGCATTAATCTTATTGTGAATAAAATGAGTCCATCTTACAAGTGAATCTTTGCTGTCTAGATATGGTGAAACTGGGTACTTCTCAAGCAGTTCGCTGAAAGAAGATGCGATTTTTGGGTCTGGGATAAAAATAGGAAAGTTATGAATAAAATCATAAAACTTCTTTCGAATAGTATCATTTGGTTTAATGGGATAACTCAATGCAGAAGTATGCAAAAAAAACCAATACTGTGGTCCCCATATATTAGGATCTAGTTTCATTACAATGTACTAATATAAGAAGATTCACATTTAAACATATATAACATGACACTATAAGGTAATATACGCCAATACACACCATTATTTATTATAAAAAAGATGTCGACTAAATGCGATAAGATTCATGCAGATACCTCATCTGATATAGTTCCGTTGATAACAGACATGCAATCTATAGATACGTTGTGTCGTGAAATTAGTAAAAATCCATTCACAAATACTGTTTTGTCTGCATTAGACCCTGAGCAGGAACTATTTGAACCATTGGACACAACCTGTTTTGATTTTTTAGAAGATAGTAATATCACTACTCACTCTACAAATTGTAGTAACTGTGGCAAGTTAGGACATCTATTTTATCAGTGCAAATTACCTATTACGAGTTACGGCATTCTTTTATTTCGGGTGGTGTCTGACACTCCTGAATATTTAATGATACGCCGAAAAGACTCATTTGGATATATTGATTTTATAAGAGGCAAGTATTCACTATCTAATATTTTTCAGATACAGAAGTCTATCGATGAGATGTCGACTCATGAAAAGAATCGACTTATGACTAAGCCCTTTGACGTTTTATGGAAGGAGTTATGGGGAGTGAACAGCACACCTATTTATAGGTCAGAAGAATCATCGTCATATAAAAAGTTTGAAACACTTAAAAATGGTATTATGGTAAATGAAACAGTTGTAACCTTACAACACCTTATTGAAAAAAGTTCCACCTCATGGAATGAGCAAGAATGGGAGTTCCCCAAGGGGAGACGTAATTACAAGGAGACTGACATGGATTGTGCATTCCGAGAGTTTGAAGAAGAGACGGGTCTTTCGAGAAAAAATATCCATCTTATTGAGAATATTATTCCGTACGAGGAATATTTTATTGGTTCTAATTTCAAGGCATATAAACATAAGTTTTATCTCGCATATACGAGTAACTACGACCTGCCAATGACAAACTTTCAGAAAACTGAAGTAAGTAACATGGCTTGGATGTCATTTGAAGAGTGTTTACGGCACATACGACCATATAATTTAGAAAAACAAACTATACTTGCAAATGTAGATAAAATGTTAAAAGATTATACTTTTTATTCGTAACATATAGTAAGCACACATACTTAACGATGTCTGGAGATAAGACACCTACTGGTCCCGATTGTAATTTTGATAAGATTGTATATGACCCAGCACACCAATGCAACAAGTTTTTGTTAAGAAATGAGTTTCGAGAAAGAAATACAAATGTAAATAACGAAAATCTGTATCCTACATTAAATGACCCCAATTTCTCTCTTAAAATTGCAGCGAAACAGGAGTTTCGTGAAACAGAATATGATGGGACAATTTACGATGTCGAAGAACGTGCAAATATCTTATCGAATATGGATTTTGAAATTAGTCCACATCAAGTGTTTGTAAAGAACTTTTTGTCTCTACAGACACCATACAATAGTTTATTACTGTTTCACGGTCTTGGAACAGGGAAGACGTGTTCTGCAATTGGTATTTGCGAAGAGTATCGTGACTATCTACGTCAGTCAAATCTATCCACCAAGATTATTATTGTCGCATCTCCTAATGTGCAAGAAAACTTCCGTCTTCAATTGTTTAACGCAACCTTACTGAAAGATGTGAATGGCGAATGGACGATCAACAACTGTGTTGGTGGAAAACTTATCAACGAGGTTAATCCCACTCACACCAAAAATATCTCGAAAGAAAAGATTATACAAAAGGTGAATAAGATTATTAACACGTACTACGATTTTGTAGGGTATAGAGAGTTCGCAAACTATATTGAGAGAAAACAAACCGCCAATGTTGATTTTAAAAAGTGGTCTACAACCGAACAACTCACTAGAATGAGACGAAATCTAAAGTTGGAGTTTGACAATCGTCTTATATGTATTGACGAGGTTCACAATATTCGTAACTCAGAAGATAATGAGAACAAACGAATTGCTAACGCATTGACATTTCTAGTGAAGAGTGCATCGAATATGCGTTTATTATTTTTATCAGGAACACCAATGTTTAATAACTACAGAGAGATTATATGGCTTATTAACATTATGAATATGAATGACCGCCGTGGCCTAATTAAGGTGGGTGATGTGTTTGACTCTAATGGGGAGTTTCGTAAAATGAAAAAGGGTGAATACGAGTCCGGGAAAGATGTCCTTATACGCAAAGCCACTGGATACGTGTCATTTGTTAGAGGAGAAAACCCATATACATTTCCATATAGAATATATCCAGATGTGTTCTCTCCAGAGAACACGTTTAATGTTATCCCTGTTCCAAAAGAAAATGTTGTAGGCGGAAGGCTTATTGAAAATAGAGTGGATACAGTTACAAAATCGAATCTTTTTATTATAGATATAGGCGAATATCAAAACATGATTTATACGGGTATAATGAACTCAAATGATGATGCAAATATAGATAATGTAACTGATAAAAACGATAAAGAAGATGTAGGAGAAGGTACGAATGATGTCATGCATCTTAGTTATACAAAGCTACAAGAACCAATTCAATGTTTAAATATTTCTTTTCCGATTAATGTGTCTGATATTGGGGATATTAGTATCATCGATGCAATTGGTAGAGGGAATATTTCTGCAAAACAAGCCATTGGTAATAGAGGACTTCAGTCTGTAATGAACTATATTGATGACAGAAGCTCGGATAATATGATAAAGGGAGAGTTTGAATACAAACCATGGGTCCAGTCAAGCGAACACGCAAACTTTTTAAACCGTGATAAAATTGGGAAATACAGCGGCAAAATGAAAAATGTATGTGATATGATTGTTAAATCAAAAGGGGTTATCTTGATATACTCACAGTTTTTAGATGGTGCACTTATCCCGATGGCACTTGCACTTGAGTCGATGGGTATTATGCGATATGGTGATAAAAAACGGTCTCTCTTCAAAACTCCACCAGTCCAATCAGTTGATTATAAAACGATGGAGCCTATTGAAAAAGGTAACAGGTCCAAGGATGTCTCATCCGCCCGATATATAATGATTACTGGAGATAAACGGTTATCCCCAAATAACGTTGATGAGATTATTGCGGCAACTCAAGATGAAAATAAAGATGGAAAGATTGTGAAAGTCATTCTTATATCAATGGCAGGTTCGGAGGGTGTCGACCTAAAGTTTGTTCGCCAAGTTCATATTTTAGAGCCTTGGTACAATCTAAGTCGTATCGAGCAGACCATTGGACGAGCTGTGAGAAATAACAGTCACCGACTACTTCCATATAGCGAGAGAAATGTTCAGATATTTATGTATGGAACAATGTTGAAAAACTCAGTTCGGGAAGCAGCAGACGTATCTGTGTATCGAAGTGCAGAGTACAAAGCGATTCAGATTGGAAATGTTACACGCACTTTAAAAGAGGTATCAGTTGACTGCTTTCTTAATCAGTCACAGGCGAACTTTACAGTGGATACAATTAATCAGACGGTACGACAGGTTTTGTCATCTGGCACTGTCCTGGAAAAATACGCAATTGGCGATAGAAGTTTAACTATGATGACTGATTTTATGAAAGAGGGTGCATATAAATGCTCAAATACCAACAATATTGATTTGCTAGAATCTATAGAGATAAATAAGATAACATATGATGAAAAGTTTATCATCGTAAACAGTCAGAAAATTATTAGTAAGATAAAGGAGCTTTTTAAAGAGAGATATTTTTATACAAGAGAGGACTTGATTAGCAAGATAAATTACCCCAAAAAGTATCCAGATTCACAAATATATAGTGCGTTAACAAGTATGACTGATAGTGAAACTGAATATTTGGTAGATATTTATGGGAGGTCTGGTCAGTTAAAGAATATAGGCGACTACTACTTATTTCAACCTATTGAGCTAATCAACCCAGAGATAACTGTTTTTGAGAGAAGCACTCCAATCCAGTATAAACATGACAAGATAAAAATACGCATGGAGATACCAGGTGTTATGAAAGAGGAGCTTATTCGTATGCAAATGCCACCTCCAACCAATAATAAAACTAAAGAAGATGAAGCGGACAAGGATGCAGACAACAAAGAGGATAATGATATTATCTCCAATAAGAAAGAAATGACAAAAATAGGTAAAACTATCACAACAATAGATGACATGTATAAGTTATTTGTAATCACAAAAACATATTATGATAATCCTAAAAAATTAAAGCCTCGCGACCAGTTGTATCATCACGTGGGTGTTTCGTTAAGAAAGTTAAAAGATAATGGCATCGTTGAAAATATTTCAGATATGTCGGTAGATGACGTGATTGATTATCTGCTTATCTCTCATCTCATTGATAACCTACCTATTCGAGATAAGATATCACTTTTCTTAGATGTGTATGGAAATGCTATAGTTACGTTTGAAAAAGATCCAACTTTCCTTAACAATATACGAAATTATTTTAACAGAACCAAGCACGTGGTTCCAAGTTCTATAGGCAAAAGCTTTAACGCTTATTTGTTTTTTGACCCTAGTGTGAAATCTACAATAGATAACGGTATATTTTATGTTAAATACGACACGCAAAATGAGTCGGGTTCTATTTGGAAATTGGCAGAGTTCGAAGACCGCAAAGATATTGAGCAGTACCTAGAACAGACAATTCGGGCAGAAGTGAAAAAGACTGGAATACATACAATATTCGGATTTATGTCATACGGGAAGACGGATGTAAATATTGCTGACTATAAGCTAAAGGACTTGACAAATAATAGAAGCACTGGATACAAGTGCAATGATATTGCAACTAAGACAAAGAAAGCAGAGCTTCTCAAAAACGTTATTTTGCAGTCTTATGATGTTCAATCTGAACATGCTGAAGATATTGATAAGCTAGTTAATGGTTTGAAATCTGATGCCAGTGATTTTAGTATGAAAGAAATATGTATATTGGTGGAGTTTATCACCCGATATTATGAGATTATTCTGAAGGCAGGAAAGCACTGGTTCTTTACATACGAGCAGCAAGTCATTTTACAAGATATGTTAAAAGTTACATGATATGCAATGTATAAACCGCAAACAAAATATAACGTGGGTGCATATTACTACGTACGTAAAGTTAAGTAAATACAAATAAAATGTTATGTATATTTGTATTTACATGACAGAAGTGATAAAACTTGACAGTAACATTCAGACGACAGGCCTAACAAGAGATCCTATTGACAAATATTACACAAAAGATTCGATTGCTGAGTTATGTACAGGACATATAAAAGGACATTTAAAAATTAAGAAGAATACTGATATAATTGTTGAGCCAAGTGCAGGCGGTGGAGTGTTTTATCCGTCACTTGTGAAATTGTGTAAAAATATAATCATGTTTGACATAAAGCCTGAAAATAATCAGGTTATAGAAAAGGACTTTTTACAGGTTATCGCCGATGATATTTGTCCATATGAAGCATCCAAGAAACTGACAATACATACTGTTGGCAATCCCCCATTTGGTCGTCAGTCTTCTCTCGCTATAAAGTTTATAAAACATGCGTCTACCTTTTCTAAGACAATATCATTTATATTACCCAAAAGCTTTAAGAAAGAAAGTATGAGACGAGCCTTCCCATTATCATTTCATTTATTATTTGAATGTGATTTGCCTGAAAATTCATTTACTGTAAATGGGTGCGAGCATAATAGTCCATGTGTATTTCAAATATGGGAACGTCGTGCTGTACCGAGGAAAGTCGAACCATCGCCAGAACCAACTGGATACATATTTGTTAAAAAGGAAAAAGATGCGATATTGTCGCTGCGTCGTGTGGGTGTGTTTGCAGGAAAGGTGGATTTAGATATATTGAATAAAAGTGAACAATCCCACTATTTTATTAGATTTATAGACGAAATGCTTGTTCCCAAGATAGAATTTATAATAGATAGGATGAATAGTGTGGAATATGAGTTTAATAATACAGTTGGTCCAAAGTCTATTTCAAAGCCAGAGTTTATAAAAGAGTTAAATAAAATTATCGGGGTTATTAGATGCGAACAACCTATAAATTGAAAAGATATTAAATATTAACTATACACAATATAGTAGATACACCCAGACTAATAATGTCACTCGCCATCCCACAAAATAAAACTCGAAGTAATCGTCCCAAGCCAATGCAAAGGACTGAAAATATGCTTTACATTCGTTCGGTGATTACGCGTCAAGTAGATTTATCTGTGGTTAATGTTGGAAAGAGTATTATGCAGACATTTGACTCATTTATTAAAACAAAATATGAAGGAAGGTGCAGTGTTGAGGGATATATTAAACCAGGAACTACACACGTCATTTCCTATTCGGCAGGAAAAATGAGAGGAGACATCGTATCGTTTCAAGTTGTATTTGATTGTGAGATTTGTACACCAGTAGAAGGTATGTACATCCAATGCATTGCTGCAAATATTACAAAGGCGGGTATTCGTGCCCATGCAAAAGAAACACCCTCGCCAGTAGTTGTATTTATTGCGCGAGACCATTACTACGATAACGATTATTTCAATAGTGTGAAAGAGGGAGATACTATACTGGTAAAAGTCATCGGTTGTAGATACGAGTTATATGATAGTCAGATCTCTGTTATTGCGGAGTTATCTAATAAAAAGAATATGTAAATATTGCGTTCGCTCGCAAATGTGATGCGGGGTAATTGTATTTGTATACTATATTGTTTTCATGTTATTTTTACTCGGGATAAGTTCTCGAATAAAACATCTCATACATGATAACAGATACTACTTAAAAAAATGTCGTTATAGTTATTCACTAAGAAATGCAAAATCCCACTGCACAATCATATGATATTAATATCAATACATATAATCCTGACGAATTACGACAAATATGTCAGAAATTAGAATGTATGACAAAGATAAATCAAGTAGAGGCCTTACGTATTTTTTACAAACATAAAAAGGATATTATAAACGAGAATAAATATGGTATTCATATCAATGTTACTGATGTTGACACACATGTGCTGAAAGAGGTTGAGGAGTTTATTGTATATGTATCTAAACAAGAAAAAGAACTGAATGATATTGAAGAACTACAGCAAGATATGCAGGTAAAGTATATGCATAAATCGTATTAAAGACATTATGAGTGTACAGATAGTCTAATACGTATATAATACAATACAATACAACAGAAATGTTTACATATAGTGAATTAGTTATGGGGCTTAATCACTATATGTTAGATAATCGACTTCTTGCAAAGATGGATTCGCATCTAACTCACTCTGCTTTGTTGCGAGTAGAAAATGATAAAAAGGATCTAAACGTAAATCCACAGCAATGGGAATATATAAAGAAAGACCAGATTATGATGAGCAAGCAAACCGAAAGATTCTTTTTCCCAAAAGAATCCGACCAATTATTTTGGATATTTTATAAGTTTAGATACGGAGAATCTGCGTATGAAATCTTAGACAAGAGTAAATTCTTGGTGGAAAAAGGTGAAAAAATGAAGTGTATTGAAACATTGCGAAGTAATAAAAAACAACTGTCTAATTATAAAATTAAGGGATTGAAAGACACCGTGGAAGATGACCTCGTGAATAGTAAAAAAATCGACATAAAGACCTTTTTTGCCTTATGTATTACACACAATATGAACATTTTATTTATTCATAAACAAAAATACTACGAGATTGTATGTGACCCAGATAACATCGAACCACCTATTGTTCTACATCAGATTGACACTCCGTCTTTAAAATACGGATATGAGTTGGATATTACGCACGAAAAGGTAGAAAAATACAGAGTAACTTTGTACCCTGCAGTATCGATTGCATGTCCCTTAAAATGCATATCGTCATATAAAGTGGGTGAACTACGTGATATATGCAAACATGTCAATATCGAAAACGAATTAATTGTTAACAAGACCAAGCCGCAGCTATATCAACTCATCATTGATACCCTTTAGATTTGAACTACGTAAAAAGTGTAATTGAATGAATATTGGTTATTTGTAAATTGAACATATTATGAGAATGATACATAACATTATATAAATATAGCAACTATATATATACAATGCGTAGTCGTAATATTAATAGTCAGAATGATGCAGGTAGGTATCGTAAACCACTTGAGCGGTCAACTGATGCATCGAGGGCTATGAATGCCAATGATGCAAAACAATCAACGTCTACCGCACAAAAAGCCTTTGATGACTTATGTGTAACATTTTGGGACGCAACGCCATATGTACCAACAATCGGAACTCAGCATGAGTTAGAAATAAAGTTTGCCACTCTCAAAGGTTCTTCACCGATTAGTCGTACAGATTACGATAATGTTATAAAACAGCTACTATCACTCGGGTTTACAAGCAAAAACACATCTGGCGAATATCTTCTCAGAATTAATAATGAGTATTTAGATCATGTGAGTGGCAAGCATAAGTTATCAAATATCCGAACAGAGATAATGGGCTTTTCAGCTATTCAATCATACTGCCAATCCAACGATATACTTGCCATTCTAAACGACCCAACTTACAGTCGCAGCGTGACTATACAAAAAAAGTCAAATGCACCAGCTAAAAGTAACCAAGGAGACAAACCGTTTATGGATTCAGTTGAGTTTGCAGACTTTGGGTTTAAATCCACGTATAGCATCGAAGAATCATTTAACACCATATCGCGAAGTGGTCTTGTAAAAAGCACCGTTGACAGCTGGAATAAAAGTAAGAAGACATTCAGATATCTCAATCGAATTACATTTGAACACGAAGATTATCCTGTAAAGGTGGACATTAGTATTGTTAAGTCGTCAAATATTACAAAAACTGGTATGGAACGCTCATATACGACAACCGAATCAAATGTCTTTTATGCTCGTGAAAAGTATGAGATTGAGATTGAGGTGGATAATACAAAGATTGGTCCTGGAACAAAGTGCGTAAATGCAATGGAACTTATTCTTGGAATGAAGAAAGTCGCAAAGTTTATTATGATGGGTCTACAAGAGACCAACTTCCCTATTCCAATTAGCGAATACCATAAGGTGACACAACAGTACTTGTCACTTATTGGACAGAATCCTGAATATAGTAAGTTAGAGACAAAACATTTTGTTGGTCCCTCTTCTTATACATTGCAGCTATCACATATTCAAGACGCAGTTGAAGATACGAATGAGCCAAATATACGTAAAGATTACACTGTTACAGATAAGGCAGATGGAGAACGCCGACTTATGCTAATTACGCATGTAGGCGATATCTATCTCATAAACACCAATATGAAATTACTATTCACTGGTGCAAAAACAAAGAATGAAAAGTATTTCAATAGTCTTCTTGATGGAGAGATTATTCTACATGATAAAAATGGAAAATATATCAATCTTTACGCAGTGTTTGATATTTATTTCGTTAACAAGATAGATGTTCGTGCACATATATTTACTGAATACAGCACAAAAGATGTAGTCAAGAAGGGCGATGATGTAAAGAAAACAAGATTTAATCTTATGAATGAATTAGTGAATAATATAAATGCCTTTTCGGTTGTTAGAGATACAAATACACCAATTCGTATTGTCACAAAAACATTTTATATTGGCACGGAGTCTACGTCGATATTCTCTGGATGTTCAACCATCTTAAAACGAGCACAAGACGGGCTATTTGAATACAACACAGACGGTCTTATCTTCACTCCTGCCCGTCTTGGAGTAGGTTCACAGCATGTGGGCGAAGCAGGACCTCTCAAGAAAATTACGTGGGATTATTCCTTTAAATGGAAACCCGTAGAGTTCAATACAATTGATTTTATGGTTACTACTGTTAAGAACGACAAGTCAGAAGATATCTCGACAACTGTATTTGAACCAGGTGTGAATGCAGCAACAAATAACTATCATAAAAAATACAAAACACTTATTCTTCGATGTGGGTTCGACGAGAAAGTACATGGATATATTAATCCGTGTCAAGATGTTCTGAATGACATTGTTCCTGGACCACGCGACAATGACCGCACTGGAGATGCAGCTGGATATCAACCAATGCAGTTTATTCCCACCGACCCATATGACGCAGAGGCAGGATTATGTAACATTATGCTGCATGCAAATAGTAATGGCGATGATACAATGTATACCGAAGAGAATGATGTTATCGAAGACAATACAATTGTCGAGTTTAAATATGACATTACGCGCGAAAAGGGATGGAACTGGATTCCATTACGAGTTCGTTATGATAAGACATCTGAGTTACGAAAGGGTATTAAGAACTTTGGAAATGCATACCACGTTGCAAATAGTAACTGGCATTCCATTCATTATCCAGTAACCGAAGAGATGATACGTAGTGGGCAAAATATTCCAGAAGATAAACGAGATGATGATGTATATTACAAAAAGACAAAGGGTGTTAGCTACACCCAATCACTTCGAGATTTTCATAACTTAATAAAAACAAAACTTATCGCGGGCGTTGCACGCAAAGGGGATACACTTATTGACTTTGCATGCGGAAAAGGTGGAGACCTTCCAAAATGGATAAAGGCCAAGGTGTCATTTGTATTTGGAGTTGATTTATCTCCAGATAATATTGAAAATCGTCTAGATGGTGCATGTGCTAGGTATTTGAACTATAAGAAGACGCATACAAATATTCCTCGTGCATTATTTGTGGTTGGAAACAGCGAATTTAATATTCGCAGTGGCCAAGCTATTGAAACAGAAAAGGGAAAACAGATAACCGCATCTGTGTTTGGAAACATTGCAAAAGATGAGAAAATTGGAAAGGGTGTCTCCAAAAACTATGCAATTGGCGAAGAGGGGTTTAACATATCATCATGTCAGTTTGCGTTGCATTACTTCTTTAAAGATAAACATACTCTTCATAGGTTCTTGGCAAACGTTTCGGAATGTACCAAAATTGGAGGACATTTCGTGGGGGCATGTTACGATGGAGATAAAATCTTCACATTGTTGAAGTCAAAACAAGTAGGCGAGGAGGTAGAACTTTATCACAAGAAAAAAAAGATTTGGGGAGTAAAAAAGTTATATCCAGAGGACGATTTTGTAGACAATGCCACAAGTCTTGGGTATACCATCCGCGTATTTCAGGAATCAATCAATAACTACATTGATGAATATCTGGTTAATTTTGGCTACTTTACTCGGTTGATGGAAAATTATGGGTTTAAAATTATTGAAGACTCTGCAGCAGAAGATATGGGATTCCCAACTGGATTGGGTTCATTTGAAACATTATATAACAAAATAGTTCATGACATTAAGATAAATCCTCGCATAAAAAATGAGTATGGAACATCTGAAAACATGCAGTCGTATGAAAAGACAATCTCATTTAATAACAAATACTTTATCTTCAAGAAGATTTCAAATGTGAATGTAGATAGCGTGCTTCGTGCAGAGAAGAACGATAATGAAGAATTAAATATAAAACTAGAAATAGATAAGCAGGTTTCATCCTCCTCATCGGAAAAGATATCTAGTACAAGTTCTTCGACCAATGAGATGTTGCCAAAAAAAACGGGAAAAACTATGGTTATCCGTCGACCAAAGAAATTAAATCAGACAATTATGTTACAGGCTGCAAGTAGTGCAAGCACATAACCATATTTGAATATGTTGAAATTAGTATAAAAGACTTATGTGTCTATAATAAAGATAATGAACTCGAATGATTTATGTAGGATAAAAGAGTTTCAATATAAATCAGTTAACCTTCCGTATCAATTAGTAAATATCATACTTCAATATGATGGGCGCATCACATATAAATATAAACGCGGAAGTGGGGTGGATTACCATAAATATGTAAATGTAATCCATCAAAATGATAGTAGATATGATATAATTACACCAATTGTAAATAAGAAAAAACAAATCCTTAAAAACACCGAGACCTCTCCAACCGATCCTATCAGTTTTTATTTCGAGTTTGCGTTTGATAGCCAACCAGGTTTGATGTTATGCTACGATTATAATTGGTCGTTCAATAACCAGTTTGAAATATGTCATACTGATATGAAAGGTTCCGGTCACTTCCTAGGAAGTGACCAAATTAGATATATTTATAAATGAGTGTATATTTAAGATTAGATTTAAAGCTTAAATATACAATTACAATCTATATTACAGGTAATTGACCTATAATATGAATTATTATGTTATCCCAACCAAACAAATGCAGTTTGATTTTGAAATACAGATGGGTCCAATAAAATATCATTATTTATCTGACAGTTTTATTCGAAACATATCTTCGTTGTATAATCAGGTGAATAAGTTTATAAAATATTATCAATTAATTATTGATAATTCAACATTAAACACGATATATAAAATAAATAATATTTATCCATATCTACACGATGTTTTAACAACAGAGACATCATCATATATAAATAACGGAACGTCCACAGGTGAACAACAGCTATTTTTTGTGTTTGTTGAACTATATAATACATTTGATTTTATAAATCTACAAGTTATTGAGAACTTCAATAAAGTTACCTATGTCGGAGATAACCCTGAAATATTTGTAAATTGTATTCAGTATATAAAACAACGCCCTCCTGGAATATCAGGTCCTCCTAGCTATACACTTAATGAAATAATGGCATCTATTTCGTTCAAAGATAAAAACGTTGCCACAGACACACAAGGTCTCACATTTTTTGATATAACAAACATATATAATAATGAAACACGACTGAATAATTATGTTATTTACTTACTAAAAACCCTTTTTGTATCAATACATTTTGCTCGACCATGCGTAATAAAAATATGGAATATTACATATAAACCCATATTAGAAATTATATACATGTTTAGTAACATATATAACACGGTGTACATTTCCAAACCTATAGTCACACAACATCAGCATGATAGATATTTAGTATGCAATGAGTTAAATATCATGTATACATCGGTCGAGTCGCGTCAAAAACTTTCCACAAGTATATTGAGTTTAATAAATAGTTTCGATAACAACAATTACACGAGTGCGACTAGTAATACTTCTGGTTATCTTCCAACTACGTCAATAAGCTCAATATTAAAAAATAAGATATCATATCATTTTTTAAATAAAGTAGAAGAGTCGACATTAATTATCGGACAGAAAAATATTGAATATTACGAAAACTTGATAATGTTGTTAAAAATGTATGGTAAACAGGATAAAATAGAACATGCAAAAAAAAACTCACTTTTAAAATGTATTCATTGGTGTATTAAAAATAATCTTAATAATACACATCATTCATTTGCAAACACAAAGTTTAAGTCAATACATACACATGGTAACTAGTCACATTTATTAGCAGAGGGATTACATATACTAACTCCTGCTGTTTTTGCTTTTAATATAAATGGATTGATATTTGACCCACCCACATTGATATAATTATTTGTAGTGGTATTTATCCCAGTTTTAATTGTATTTAGTACTAATCTGGATGTTCGTAGACTA
>OCVQ010000294.1_pt1 | contig 45829 bp, 38 predicted proteins | sample 1539061 | NCBI WGS metagenome assembly OCVQ01 (sample SAMEA3355526, study PRJEB22509) | marine metagenome | biome: marine; feature: river plume; material: water | place: USA | collected 2010-08-08 | depth 0.5 m | reverse complement strand
TACTTCAATACCTAAAGGTCTAATACTTAGGGGAAATATTATCCTGCGAACCCAGGGAAAATCGATTGGATATCCACAGCAGAATTTGGCCCCCTAAGTATTAGACCTTTAGGTATTGAAGTAGCAAATGGGGCACTTCATTTTTCTTCTGGAAGCAAACTCTACAGACGTATTGATGGGGTTTCACCATCTTACGTAATTGACCATGATTTTAGTGACCTGGGTGCTACAATCAATTCTGCTGTAGGCGGCATTAGAGGTTTGACAACAATCGATAACCCTAGTGGGGTTGATGATGCCTTTCTATTGATGTGGTGTCCTAACGGCCAATCTCAAGGAACTATATATCGTCTCGAACCAGATGGTGCCGGAGGATTTAATCGTATTTATGAAACTAAGTTATCCTTGTTGATTGCGAGTTTTTTAGTTGGGTCAAATGCGAGTTATGTTCTTGGAGCATACAATGAGTTTTACGAATATATTGACCCTTCAAGCAATGACACTAATCATCTTGTAGGGTTTGAAGCGAATATATCGGGAGGTGGTCACACAACATGGAACGGCTACTATAGCGGTGGATTATTTGCTAAGAGAGGTTCAAATGGGCAATACTCGATAGAAGAAATAAATGGAACTATAGGTGTAAATGATACGGCTTTAGTTGCTAACAGGTGCTATGTCGCTTCACCCTTTCCAGGAGAATCTGCGATTTATTTTGGTGGGTTCGACCCAAATAGCAATACATCTACAAATATGGCTTGGGTGTTTAAGAAAGAATATCAAGTGAATGATGTTGATGATATTGCTTTGAATAAAAACAATTTCTTTATTTATCCGAACCCTTCTAGGAATCAACTTTATATTGAAAGTGAAATTCTGGAAGACCATGAATTCATCATTATTAACCTTTTAGGAGAGCGAGTAGCATCGGGAAGGATCAATGGGAAAACTGAAACGGTTGATATTTCATCTTTATCGCCAAATGTTTATATTCTTAGAATTGCTAATGAAGCATTTAAATTTGTTAAGACAAACTAATATGCATAACAAAACCTAAAATGCATTGAAACGCAGTTTAGCTAAAACGTTACCTACAACCAATACAATAAATACTGTCAGTTTAACATGGTACCCAATGTAAAAAAATAAATACTAAGACAATGAAAAAATAAATTATTTACTCCTTGACAATTATTATAGTTTCTTGTAATCAGACAAGTACTGACAATAAAAACAATGACAACATAAATGAAAAAGAATTAGAATTAACAAAGAGAGAACTCGAATTGAAAGAAAAGGAGTTAGAATTGAAAGAAAACGAATTGTCTCGTATCCAAGACACTCAAGACAAAGAGGAACCCAAGACAGAAGAAGAAATAATTTCAGATATCAGAGAAAAATTTGGAGCGGTCAATTACAATATTAATTCCTACAAAAAAGTAAAAAAGGACTTAATGGACGAAAGCACTGAGGGTGGAGAACTTGAAGCGTATTTCAAAAAAGAGGAATTGAAGAAAATAGTTGCAAGCTACTACGGTGAAATGGGGAAATTAATTAAAGAGTATTACTTCTGGGACAATGACCTATTTTTTGTCTTTACACAAAGCTATTCATATAATATGCCAATTTATATGGATGGCTCAAAGGTGGATAAAATAGATGAGAATCGTTATTATGTTCATAATGACAAACTAATGAGATGGCTCGACCCAAACAAAGAAAAAGTTGGCAAATCAAAATTTCTTCAGAAAGAAACAGAAATATTACAAAATGCTAAAACGTTGAAAGAAAAAGTGAAATAAAAACACTGGGCACAACAAGGGCTATAGTTAATGTGGGTTTTGTTAGTAAATTGGAAGTTCAGAGCAATAAATTAACACCGCTAAATCTTTGATTTAGCTTTTAAAAGGAAATTAAATTAAAAACAAAGTACAAAGATTTAGCCACGTGCGAAATTGAAAACTATCGTATTTCAACCCCACACTAACCATAGCCGGGTCGTTTCTAGGCGTTTCTTTTGCGCTGCTAGGGATGTTTTGTCATCTTCAAACAATTCATTCAGCGCAATGATGTTAATTGGTTTGCCTTTTTGCTGAAGAAATGTTTGAATAACGAGTAGTTCCATTGCGCTTAATTCATTGTTTATAAGTTGACAATCTTTTTGAAGCCTTACCAATTATCAGACAACGAATGAATATAATTATTCTGTTTCTGATTTAAAATATTTTCAATTTTTAGCTTTAAATTTGAGGCTTATATAATTTAGAGTTAATAGATAAATTAAAAAATGAATAAAATAGAGTATATAGAAAATGAGATTTCTGAATTAAGAAATGAATTGAAAAATCATAAACTTTATGAAAATTTACGTCACATTAATGACATAAAAATTTTTATGGAAAATCACGTATTTGCAGTATGGGATTTTATGTCTCTTTTAAAGAATCTTCAAATAAACCTCACTAAAGTTCAAACACCCTGGACACCACCAAAAAACCCAAAACTATCAAGATTTATAAATGAAATTGTTCACGGAGAGGAAAGTGATATTAATGAATTGGGAGAACCAAAGAGTCATTTTGAGATGTATTTAGATGCAATGTCCCAAGTAAACGGAAATACGAATGAAATCAATGATTTCATTCAGCTTATTGAATTAGGGAATTCCGTTGATTATTGTTTTAGTGAAGTTAATGTCGATAATAGAGTAGCTGATTTTGTTAAATTTACATTTTCGATTATTGAAACAAACAAGCCGCATCTTGTAGCTTCGGCATTTACATTTGGAAGAGAAGATGTTATTCCAGATATGTTTATAGAAATTCTTAAAAATTCAGATTCTGAAAACAAATTATACAGCAAAATAAATTACTATCTCGAACGACATATTGAACTTGACGGAGATGAACACGGTCCTCTATCTCTTGAGATGATTTCTGAATTATGTCAAGATGACGAGCAAAAATGGAACGAAACATTAATTGTAGCCAAACAATCATTAAAAAAACGAATTGAGCTTTGGAATGCTATTACAGATTTAATTCAAAGTGAAAAGCCAGCATATTACAATGTTTATAAAAAATAGGCGAATTAGTTCTAAATCCAAGGCTTTTGTCTGGTATCATATTTTGTACTTAACTGAAAGGGTTGTGCCTTAAAACCGTCTACTTTTTATATACTAACCGTTATGTGCAAGTTTTAAAAACGACACGGTCTGCGAAAGCCAAAGGGCTGACAACCCAAAGTGACAAAATAAAAACAAAAAAATGGGTACTAAAAAACTAAGTTTTCTCGATAAAAATCTAACGCTTTGGATATTTGTAGCCATGGCAATAGGAGTGGGGCTGGGCTATTTTGTCCCTGGCGTTTCCGATGTTATCAATTCGTTCAATAGCGGAACCACCAACATTCCCATCGCCATTGGTCTCATTTTGATGATGTATCCGCCTTTAGCGAAGGTCAATTATGCTCTCTTGCCCAAAGTGTTCCGGAACACTAAAATTCTTTCTATTTCCTTGGTGCTCAATTGGATAATTGGTCCCATCTTGATGTTCGTTTTGGCCATCACCTTCTTGCGCGAATACCCAGAATACATGGTCGGCCTGATTCTCATCGGTTTGGCCCGTTGTATCGCCATGGTGTTGGTTTGGAACGATTTAGCCGAAGGAAGCAGCGAGTATGGCGCTGGATTGGTCGCCTTGAACAGTATTTTTCAAGTCTTCGCCTATAGTTTTTACGCTTGGCTTTTCATCACCGTGCTACCGCCATATTTTGGATTCGAAGGAGCCATTGTCGATATTTCCATAGCAACCATAGCGGAGAGTGTCGCCATTTATTTAGGACTTCCTTTCCTTATGGGGATTTTGAGTCGATTAATTTTGGTAAAACTCAAAGGCGAAGAGTGGTACATGCAGAAATTCATTCCAACTATTTCGCCTTTAACCTTGATCGCTCTTTTGTTCACCATCGTCGTGATGTTCTCACTAAAAGGTGAATTAATCGTTCAAATTCCATTAGACGTATTGATCATCGCCGTGCCTTTGCTCATCTATTTTGCCCTGATGTTCATCATCGGATTTTTCGTGACCAAAGCAACAGGAGCCGAGTACGACAAAACCGCTGCCGTAGCGTTCACTGCAGCGGGAAACAACTTCGAATTAGCGATTGCCGTTGCGATTGCTGTTTTCGGACTCAATTCAGGACAAGCTTTTGCTGGTGTTATTGGACCTTTGGTTGAAGTGCCTGCTTTGATATTGTTGGTGCGCGTTTCATTCTGGCTGAAGAAGAAATATTATTCATAACCGGATTAGAATTCCTGCAGAACTTATTAACCCATTAACTAAGAATTACTTATCTTAGTCTAATTACTATGGACAATTAAAAGATAAGCTTATGAAGACTTTGTAAATTCAATTTACCCTCTTTCTTATCCCTTTTTCAGGAGCTAGTAAAATAGAGCGCCAGAACTAAAAATTAAAAAAGAACTAAAAATTGCGCTTTAACTTTCTTCGCAAGCCTTTACTTTTGGGTTCTTTTTTGTCAAGAAAAAAGAAAATACAAATTTAATCTTGCTCAAATCTAAAATCCAAGCGCTATAATCCTAAAGTCCTAAGTTCAAAAAAACAAACTAAAAAATCGCATCCAAATACCCCCTCAAATCCCCAACAAATATCTTATCAATCTCATCCTCCCCATCAATCTTCTCCACAACAACAATACTAGAAACCAAAACTATCCTCAACTCTTCCCCAAGCTCCCGAACTACAAACTGTTCCGCAGCCGTTTCTAGCGTTTCCGCATCCAAATGAGCCATATTCCGCGCCTCAATCACCAATTCCACACTTCCATCATCCTCCAAATAAACCAAACAACACCATGCACTCGCATCTATAAGCTGCTCCTCCATAAAATCATCATACACCGTAAACTGTCGATTCCAATCCTTTGCCGGCTTCCCCGCATAAAACAACCAATCCAAATGTTCCGGCGCCTGTTCCATAATCGCGCGACTCAGCGCATGCATCTCTGAATTCCCGTTGGGCGAAATCAGCAGAAACCAATTGTCCTCCTCATCCAATCCCAGATCCCACGAAAACACCCCGAGACACAAAATCTGATCGTTCAATTGCTCCACCACCTTCTCCCGCTGCCGACTATCCTCGTTCACAATACAAGATTGAATAACAGACACATTCTTCACGAACCATTGCCAGAAACCTATGATTTTATCTTCTTCCATTTACTTTGTTTTAGGGCGGTTGGCTGTTGGCGAAAAGCCAACCGCCAAAACAAAGTTAAAAGGAATTCTCCAAATCTTAAATCAAAAATCCCCACCAAAATCGTAACTTCGCACCATCAAAAAAAACAATGCAAAAACCGTCACCCGAAGCCAAAGCGCTCTCTCTTTTCTTAATGGCTCATAAAAAGACCAAGCCGCTCTACAAAGAGAAAGCCAAACGAATCAACAAGCAATGGGATCTCTTGCAAGCCAATGAACTAGACCAAAAAGACTACGATGAAGAAGTGCAAAATATGTTGACCTCTTTCGGTGGGTATGCCGAAGTGCTCCAGAAAACCGTTCGTTTCTACATTCAAAAAGCTGGTGAGTGGACCTTAAAAGGCGATGACCAATATTGCGCCGATGCGCAGAAAGTTGCCGATAAAATCTTGAACAAAACCAAATAGAAATGATCCAACACCACTGCACCGAAGCCCTCGTTCACCTCTCCATCGATAAAAAAGATTTCGCCCACCGCATTCCCGTGCAAAAAATTGGAAAAGCCATACAGTGGAACATAGGACCAAAAGGTCCCGACGGCATCATAATCCGCAATGTGTCCCGATGGACGCTCCGCCTGTTCACCCAACAATTTACCGACGAAAGCTACCTCGACGAATTCAAAGCCATTGTACACGAATATGCTCCAAAAAACAACATCGATTGGAAAGCGACGACGCTGGCGGTGCAAATACAGAACGAATACACTTCCCGCATGGAGCAACAACTTTGGGCCCAGGAGAAAATGAGCGAGGGGGAGATTGTGTCGTTTTTGGAGGCGAAGTATGGGTTGGATTAGGGTAGCTTTTTGAAAACGAATTTGTTAGCAGAATAGGGTGAAGTTAGAGCTGGGATGGGTTGCTTTTTATTTTGGACCGAAGGACCCGCGAACTGAGGATCTGGAGATTCAGGGTTTATAACTTCATTTCGTAGAAATAATTAAATTACTTTAAATCCCTCAATCCTGAATGCCTCTCTAACTTAAAATAAGATATACATAGAGCTAGTTTTAATATTTCAAATAGTTTATTTTTGTATGATTTGGATCAATTATTATGAAAAGGAATTATTTCTTAGGCTTATTGATGTTATTGTTTTTTGCTTCATCGCAATCTTTTGCGCAGCAATTACCCATGGATTTTTCAACTTCGACTTCAACGTTCACTGGATTTTCAGGATCTGGATTTTCTTTCAATGTTGACCCAGACAATACCTCAAATCATGTTGGACAGTTTTATAACGATGGATCATGGCCATGGCAAGGTTTTACGGTTAGTTTGCAAAGTTCAATAGATTTAGATTTTCAGAATACGATTTCTTTGAACTTCTATTCGTTTGATCCAAACGCGCATAATATTGTGATTAAGCTAGAGAACGGCGCAAATCCTGATGTTGAGGTAATTCAGAATATTTCAGGTTTGGCCGGTTGGACCAATAATGTAGTATTTGATTTTGCGAACGCGACCTATACATCAAATGGATCACCAGTGAGCGCAACCGGTGTATATGATAAATTGACCATTTTTATTGATGGTGGTTTTTCCACAGCGGGAACATATTTATTAGACGATATCGATGATGGTTCTACGATTGTGAATCCAAATGTATTGGATGTGGTTTATACGAACTTGGTTTGGGAAGATGATTTTGATTCACCAGGTGCGGTGAATTCGTTGAATTGGCATCATCAAACACAAGTGATTATTCCAGGTGTGGGTTGGGCAAATAGCGAAGAACAGCATTACACAGATCGCATAGATAATTCATTTGTAGATAATTCTGGCTTTCTGAATATTGTTGCGAAACACGAAATGTACAACGATCAAAATTTGATTAAAAATTATACTTCGGCGCGATTAAATTCTAAGTTTGCCTTCACCTACGGAAGAATAGATATTCGCGCAAAAATTCCAGTTGAACCAGGGACATGGCCGGCGATATGGACTTTAGGTAAAAATATCAATGAAAATGGTGGTTTTTGGGCCTCAACTTATGGTGCAACAAGTTGGCCAAATTGCGGTGAGATTGACATGATGGAGCATGGGATTTTCCAAAATCAAAATATCAATTATATCGGTAGTGCATTGCACACGTCATGCTGTCATGCCGGAAACCCAAATCATGGTGGTGTTCTCACGACAGACTTAGCCAATGACTTTCATGTATACTCAATGAACTGGTCGGCCAACCAAATTACTTTCTTGATTGATGGAGTTGGATATTATACATACAATCCAACGGTTAAAAACTTAAGCACGTGGCCTTTCTTTGAAGATCAATTCATTTTGTTGAATGTGGCCATGGGTGGAATTGCTGGTGCAGTAGATCCCAATTTTACAGAGAGCGTAATGGTTGTAGATTATGTGAAAGTATACCAAGCGGATGGAGTAAGTCTAGATGAAATAACATATTTAAGCAACTCAGTGAAAATGTACCCGAATCCAGCAAACAATTTGATTTTCATTTCTTCGGACGTGGCGCCAAGTAATTTATCGGTGTATAATGTGTTTGGGAAACTGATACTCGAACAAGAAAGTAACACGGAATGCATAGATGTGAGTAGTTTGAAATCTGGAGTTTATTTTGTTGACCTTTATTTTGGAGAAGAGAAGGTGGGGAAGAGAGTAGTTGTTAAGTAATTAATTCAAGTACTTCTTCAATATTTGATAAACTTCCTTTAATTCATTGAATTATTATTCTTGGGATTTAGGAGACTCAATTATAGCTACAAGGTATACATTATCAAATATTTACTTAACTGAAGGGCCATTTAACCTTTTTATAACAGTCTCTCACGCGACAGGTTGTTCAGATGTTTTTTGTGATTCAATAGGTGTAAATAGCGCTCGTATCAGTATTGGGAAGCAAGCAGGGTTCTCGATTAATCTTACAGATATTTTGGGTGTGTCTAATATTGAAGTTGATTAGATGTTTAATGTATATCCCAATCCAACTGTTGGCTATGTTAACGCTGAGGTTGGAGCGTTGCCGAAAATCTCAGAACAACGACATTTGATTAAACTAATAAAATGAAAATGTAGTCTTAAAGATGGGGAATACTTCAGAAAGCAGCACCTGTTGCATAGATTAAATTTATGACCTGACTTTGTCTATCTCTCGTGAACATTATATAGATATACAACCGAATCGATTAACTCAGATATACAATCCTTTCGTACATAATTCCTAACTTAGTACAAACTTTAAATAATGAAGGAAATTATCTGCCCCAACTGCAAAAAAGCCTTCGTAGCCGACGAAGCAGGATTTGCCGACATCTTAAAGCAAGTGCGCGATCATCAATTTGAAGAGGAATTGCAGAATCGTTTGAATTTGGCGGAAAAAGAGAAGGTGAACGCCGTGCAGTTGGCAGAAGCGAAGTTGAAGAATGCTTTGCAGGGCGATTTAGCGTCCAAAGACAAGGAAATCAGTGAACTAAAGGCAGCAAACGAACGGATTTTGGTGGAGAAGTTGGCGAGCAAGGACAGAGAAATTGCGGAAATGAAATCCAAAATAGATTTGGCCGAAGTGCAGAAAAAACTAACGGTGACCGAGGCCGTGAAGATCATAGAAAAAGAGCGCGACGACCTGGCGAACAGTTTGCGCATGAAGGAAACGGAAAAAGTGCTCTTGGAAAAATCTTTGAACGAAAAATTTACGGCGGAACTCAAAACCAAGGACGACATCATTAAATTGAAAGAGGAAGAAATCGTGTTGCGTAAGGACATGAAACTCAAGCTTTCGACCAAGATGATAGGCGAAACTCTGGAACAACATTGCGAAGCGGAATTCAACAAGCTTCGGGCGACCGGGTTTCAGAACGCGTATTTTGAAAAAGACAACGATTCGAAATCGGGCAGCAAGGGCGATTTTATTTACCGCGAAAACGATCAAGCGGGCAACGAGATCATTTCCATCATGTTTGAAATGAAGAACGAGGGCGACGAAACGGCGACGAAAAAACGCAACGAAGATTTCTTCAAGGAATTGGACAAGGACAGAAACGAAAAGAAATGCGAATACGCGGTGCTGGTTTCGCTCATCGAGGCGGAGAGTGAGTTGTACAATTCGGGCATCGTGGATGTTTCGCACAAATTCGAGAAAATGTATGTGGTTCGTCCGCAGTTTTTCATCCCAATTATCACTTTGTTGCGCAACGCCGCCTTGAATTCCATGAAATACAAAGCCGAACTGAACCTAATGCGCAACCAAAATGTGGACATCACCAATTTCGAAGAAAAGATAGACGCGTTCAAAAAAGGGTTCGCTTACAATTACGATTTGGCGAGCCGCAAGTTCAAAACTGCCATCGAGGAAATTGACAAAACGATTCTACACCTCAACAAAACTAAAGATGCCTTGCTCTCTTCGGAAAACAATTTACGCCTAGCAAACGACAAAGCCGAAGATTTGACTATTAAGAAATTAACGCATGGTAACCCGACGATGAAGGAGAAGTTTGATAAAGGGGAGTGATGAGTTTTTGAGTGTAGAGTGGGAAGTTTTTTAGTTGCGAGTTGCAAATTAGTATTTTTTTCAACTTAAAGCCAAAAGCCAAAAGCCTCGGCCAAGAAAGAAAAGAATGAATAAATCAATCAACATAGTGTTAATAGCGACGCTTCTAGGGTGCAGTACGAATCCAGCATCAAATGATCGTTCTCAAAAGGAAGAAGTGAATTCCAATTGGGATCAGGATGTAGAACAGTCGAATACCGAACAATCGAAGCCCGAAATTCAGCCAGAATTAAATAAAACAATAGTACTAGGCGATTTTGAAGGGAAGATAGCAAAGAATTTGGACGTGAAATTTCATTTGGAAAACAACAAAGGAAATGTTTCCGGGTTTTACTACTTCGTGAAGAATGGAGTGGACATTCAACTTGTCGGCACGGTGGTCGATCAGAAACTCGAATTGTATGAATTGACCTATACCAACGACACACTGGCGCGCATAGAAGCGACCATAACCGATTCGATGATTACTAGCAAATGGATAAATGCCAAAACGAAGGCGAAGCACAATTTGCAACTGCGAAAAGCCAGGAAAGCGGTCTTGCCCTTACCAAACAACATCACAGGAACTTACAAAGAGGAAAATTGCAATCTCACGCTAATCATTTCGAAAGCAAAAGGCGACTATTTCTACAAATACATTTCCGACGAACGAACCTTGAAAGGGAAAGTCAGTTTTGTTAGAGGAGAGGATATCTATTTGACTTTGGCCAATATCGAATACGCCGAAGATTACTTTGATCTCTCTTTACCCGAAGAAGACGAAAAGTCGGCGGAGTATGAGAAACTCAAGAAAATCGGCAAGCGACAAATGGGCGTTGACTGCTTTTTGGATAAGAACGAAATCATCATCCAGAACGCGGGAAATGCCATGAACTATTATTTAAAATTGTACGATTGCGACGAGAAATATATTCATTTGGTAAAACAGTAATTAAACTTTGTAAATTGCGGAGTAGCGGATTGCTGATTGGATTTAAATTGACATAATATAATAATGAACACCACAAACCAACAATTTTCTCTTACCTATTATTGCAGAGAACGTCTTATATTCTACATCGATTAAATTCCAGGTCTGAGCGGAGTCGAAGACCGACATCAGCGTTCGAACATCAAACACGTCAGCCAACAGTCAACGTCAAAAGTCAATGTCAATAAAAAATAAATCAATAAAATCACTAGTAACAGGAGGAGCAGGCTTTATCGGTTCTCATGTGGTCGATCAATTACTTGAGCTTGGGCATACGGTGATTGTTTTGGACGATCTTTCAGGCGGAAGAAAAGAAAATGTTCCCACCGAAGCCATTTTCCAACAAGGTTCTATTCTCGATGTGGCGTTAATCAATTCGCTTTTCGAAAAGTATACATTCGACTATGTCTATCATTTGGCGGCATATGCGGCAGAAGGATTGAGTCATTTTATTCGGAATTTCAATTACCAGAACAACCTGATTGGGAGTGTGAATTTGATCAACGCATCGGTCAATCATGAGGTGAAATGTTTTGTTTTCACATCGTCGATTGCTGTGTATGGCACGAATACCTTACCTTTAGTGGAAACACAACATCCGCAACCCGGAGATCCGTATGGCATTGCAAAATATGCGGTGGAAATGGACTTGATGAATGCCCAGAAATTGTTTGGTTTGGACTACGTCATTTTCAGACCGCACAATGTGTATGGTGTTCGACAGAATATTGGCGATAAATACCGAAATGTGGTGGGCATTTTCATGAATCAAATTTTGGATCAAAAACCATTAACCATTTTTGGCGACGGCGAACAATCCAGAGCTTTTACCCATGTTGATGAGGTGGCACCGCATATTGCGAATTCAGTAAAGGTTCCGGAAGCGAGAAATTCCATTTTTAATATTGGGAGTGATAGTGTTTATACGGTAAACGAATTGGCGAGAGCTTTGAGCAAAGCAATGGGTGCTGATGTGAGGACTCACAAACTTGATAAACGAGAAGAAGTCGTGCATACATATGCGAATCACAAGAAGTTTGAATCCGTATTCAAGCCAATGAATTCAGTAAGTTTGACCGATGGACTTTCAGAAATGGCGAAATGGGTCAAACAAAACGGTGTGAGCAAAAGTGCTGATTTCGAAAATATTGAAATACGAAAAAATCTACCCAAATCTTGGAAAAACCAGACCGAAAAATGACAGAAAAGCCACTTGTTACGGTTATCATGGCGGTCAAAGATACGGCTCCCTATTTGCGCGCTTGTTTGGATTCCATTTTGGCACAAACCTATCAAAATTGGGAACTGATTGCGGTGAACGATCATTCCACAGACGATACACCGAAAATCTTGCACGAATACGCGGATAAAGACAACAGAGTTCGGGTTTTTCACAGCGATCAGCCCAAATTGATTCCAACCTTGCAAGTCGGATACCGAGAAACAAAAGGAACCTTGATCAACCGAATGGATTCTGACGATAAAATGCCGGATTACAAAATTCAAGTCCTTGTAGACGAATGGCAGAAATATGGAAAAGGAACCGTCATTGCAGGTGGAACCGAGCATTTCGTGGACGAAGGCGAGGTAGGCGACGGATTCATCAAGTATGAAAAATGGTTGAACGAAGTCGCCAGGACTAGCACGCATTACCGAGAAATTTATCGAGAATGTGTCATTCCATCGCATTGTTGGCTCATCCACAAAGACGATTTTGATGCTGCAGGAGCGTTTGATCCTGTGATTTATCCAGAAGATTACGACCTCTGTTTTCGCATGTACAGATTGGGATTGACCATAGTGGGAATAGACAAAATCTTGCATCATTGGCGCGACCGTTCCGATAGAATTTCCCGTACTTGGGAAGAATACAAAGACAATCGTTATTTCGACCTAAAACTGCACTTTTTCTATGAATTGGACAGAGACCGAACACGCCCTTTGGTTTTGTGGGGAGCAGGCCGAAACGGGAAAGACATGGCGAAATTGCTGCAATCCCACGACGATGCTTTCCACTGGGTGTGCGACAACGACCGAAAAATAGGGAAGGACATTTACGGTGTGATCATGGAAGATTTTTGCGTGGTTACTTCGCTTGAAAATCCACAAATCATCATTGTCGTCGCTTCGCCCGATGGCAAAAAGGAGATTGAAGAACAATTGGCGACTTGGGAAAAGAAACCAGTTGTTGACTTTTGGTTTTTCGCTTGATAAACAGACATTTACATAGAATTAGAAAATAACAAACATGGCACAAATTACACATCTCGATCCATCGGTATTCCAGTTTCTAACGACCTTGGAGAAAAATAACGACAGTGATTGGTTCGCAGAAAACAAACGGAAATATGTGGCCGCAAATGAACATTTCAAAGCCTTGGCTGAAGAGATAAACAGCGGTATGATAAAGCAAGACAAGATTGAGAAAATGAAATTGTACCGCATCTATCGCGATGTGCGCTTTTCAAAAAACAAAGATCCGTACAAAAGTAATTTTTCTTTGGGTTTTAGCCGTGCGACAAAAGCTTTACGAGGTGGATATTTTCTAAAATTACAACCTGGTGGCGAGTCCTTCATGGGCGGCGGATTTTGGCAACCCGATGTTCCAGATTTAAAAAGAATTCGTGAAGAAATCGACCTTGATCCTTCTGGACTTCAGGAAATTATCAATTCGGCTAGCTTCAAAGAGCACTTTGGAGAATTGGGCGGACAACAACTGAAAACAGCTCCAAAAGGGTATCCGAAAGATCATCCAGCGATTGAATTGTTGCGCTACAAATCATTTGTCGTAACGAAAAGCTTTACCGATGAAGAAGCAATGACACCTGGGTTCTCAGAACAAGTCTTGAAATACTTTCAAGCAACCCGTCCGTTCTTTGACTACATGAGCGATGTCCTAACGACAGATAGCAATGGCGTTTCGTTGATTGATTGATTGATTGACTGTCCTGCCTGTCAGTCAGACAAGTTCGTTCTTTTTTGTCAAGAAAAAAGGACAATGAAAATTTAATCGGGCGAGAATATCTAAAGTATTAAAGTGTCACTCATTATGGAAAACATCACAAACAGAGCATTAATCAATCGACTATACAGTTCCGCAGATCAACACTTATTGACCGCCAATTTCGACACTGAAAACTGGTCGAAATGGTACGAAGCTGTTCAAGAGCTGACGGTTCCAGAAAAGATGGTATACATCATCGTGAAAATGAATCAAACGGTGACAAACGTTGGTTTCGCTGAGTTTTACGAAGCTTAATTGGGCATATTTGCACCCGAAATTATTCATGTACTAAACGAAATTAAGGCCTTAGGCACAGCCGAAACGGTTTCCAATTCTTTGCTTGTGGCAAATCCCACTGGATTGCTAGACGATGCATACAAAGAGATTGTTTTCCAAATCCAACTGACGGAACAACAAAGGGCGCAACTGTATTCGCAAGATATTCGCTACGACCAATTGCACGATAGTGAGAACTTGGAAGATTTATTAGGTGCATATTTGCAAGAAATAATCAAGATATAACGGAGTGGCGTAAACTTTGGTACTATTTTGTAAAGTTTTAAAAAAATTCCGTTCAATCACGCCATCTTTCATGTGTGCGTGCTGATAGTTAGTTTTAGTCACATCTGTGCGGTGTACTATTTTGTTTTACCATCGGATTAAAACATTTTCAGTTGAGCTTTGTTAGAAATTTATCACCCTTCTCAAGAATTTACCACGAAATGAAGTTATTTTTACTCTTATTTGTCCACTGTTTTGCCCTTGTAGCTTTTGCACAAAATACCGGAACCATTCAAGGAAATGCAAAAGATGTCAATACCGAAGAACCTTTGCCCTTTGCTAAAGTATTCATTGAAGGAACGCAAATAGGCGCGCTCACTGACATCGATGGCAATTACAAGATAGAGGTTGCCGTGGGAACATATACGATTGTTATTACAGCGGCTGGATACGATCCATTAAAAAAATTCAATATACCAGTGAATTCTGGAAATGTAGAAACGGTGAACTTTGAACTCGCGTCCATTTCGATTGATTTAGAAGCGGTAGAAATTATATATGACAGAAATCAAGTCGCGCAAACAACCGATATGATTACGCCTTTGTCCGTTCAAAAATTGACGTCTGTTGAAATAGAATCCAATCCCGGCGGAAATTTCGATGTGTCTAAAGTGGTTCAAACGCTACCAGGTGTTGGAGGTTCGGCTGGCGGTGCGCAGCGAAACGATATTATCATCCGAGGTGGCGCACCCAACGAAAACGTCTATTATTTGGACGGAATTGAAATTCCAGTTCTGAATCACTTTCAAACACAAGGATCTTCTGGCGGAGCGCAAGGAATTTTGAACGTATCCTTTATTGAAGAGTTGAAATTAAGTTCTTCCGCTTTCGATGCGCGCTATGATAATGCTTTGGCATCTACTTTTGTGATCAAACAAAGACAAGGAAACCGCGAAAAGCTTTCGGGGAATGCGCGAGTTGGATTTACGGAAAGTGTTCTTACGCTTGAAGGACCAATGGGCAAGAAGAATGATTTTTTGGTCTCAGCGCGGACGTCTTATCTTGATTTCCTTTTCAAATTAATTGATCTACCCATCCGTCCAAATTTCTCAGATTTTCAATTCAAAACTACTTTCCGTCCAGATAGTAAAACAACAATTACCGCCCTTGGTTTGGGCGCTTACGACCGTTTTAGCTTTGCTGCAACACGAGAAGATAATGACGAAACCGAGTTTTTCCGACGCTCATTACCGTTTATAACGCAGTGGAATTATACGACCGGTGTTGCTATCAAACGACGAATAGAAAATGGATTTTGGAATCTGGCCCTGAGCCGTAATATGTTTGATAACCAATTGGATCAGTTTGAAGATGCCCGAAATGGAGACGAAGACTTCCGAAACTTCTTATTCAAATCTCAGGAAATTGAAAACAAATTTCGTTTCGATTATAACAAATTTGTCAAAGGGTGGAAATACTCCTTTGGTGTTATGGGACAATACGTAAAGTATAATGCCAAGTTATACAATAAGCTATCGAGTGAAGTTGTTGACTCTTCTGGAAACACGGTATCCCCTGCCATCATTATCGAAAATGAGTCGGCGATTGAATTTTTCAAGTATGGTGCATTTGGACAGGTGTCCAAGGAGTTTTTTAAAGACAAACTATTGGTTTCGGCGGGCATTAGAACCGATATGAACTCCTTCACAAACAATGGGAATAATCCTTTCAATACCTTGTCGCCACGAATTTCTGCTGCATATCATCTTACTAAAAAATGGGATATTACGGCATCCATTGGTAGTTATTACAAAATGCCAACCTACACGACATTGGGGTATAGAAATGCAGCTGGTGAATTGAGTAATCGCTCTCTTGATTATATTCAATCGGATCACTATGTATTGGGCACACAATGGCTTCCTACGACAGGATTGCGCATCACTGTGGAAGGATTCTACAAAAATTACAGTAACTATCCCGTTTCACTCATAAATGGAATTTCACTCGCCAATCAAGGACAAGAGTTTGGCGCCGTTGGAAACGAAGAAGTCTCGAGTATTGGACAGGGGCAGACCTACGGTTTTGAAGTTTTCTTGCAACAAAAATTGGTAAAAAACATCTTCTATGTCTTTAGTTATTCATACGTGAGGTCCCTTTTTTCGGGAGAAGATGGAGAATTGATTCCATCTGCTTGGGATAGTCAACATTTACTTTCAACTACTTTTGGTTGGAATTTTGGCAAAAACTGGAAATTGGGATTGAAGTATCGTTTTTCAGGTGGTGTTCCCTATACACCTTTCGATTTGGTGGCATCTCAGCAATCATATTCAGTTAGTGGTAACGGTGTGCTTGATTTTGAAAATGTAAACTCTAAGCGTTTGCGTTTTTTCAATCAGTTGGACTTTCGAATAGATAAAATAGTTAACCTGAAAAAGGTGAGTTTCAATTTCTATGTGGACATCCAGAACATTCTTGGGTTTGATCAGGAGACTCCTCCTTATTATACTTTCAAGCGAAACGAAGATAATACGGGTTTCGCCACAACGGATGGTCAACCCTTGCAGTCGAACGGTTCAAATGCCATTCCACTCCTTATCGCAAACGATCAGTCGACAGTGACACCAACCATAGGCGTGATTTTCGAATTTTAATTTTTTCGGTCTATTCACGCACTCCCATTTTTATCCATTAAAGCAGGAATCATAATAAGCGATTGAAAATTAATCGTTTACGCCCATGTCGAGATAATTTGTTAACTTTGCATAATTAATTTATACAATATTATTATAAGTAACGGAACAGTAAAATTTTTCAATCATTCAAAAGGATTTGGATTTATCACACCTGACGAAGGAGACAAAGATGTATTTGTACATGCAAATGGACTTGTCGATGAAATTAACGAAGGCGACAAAGTAAGCTTCGATATAGAAGAAAGCCCTAAAGGATTGAACGCGCTTAATGTGAAGCAAGCGTAATCAAACCTTTCAAATTATTAAAGAAGCCTTTCATCACTGATTGGTTTTTTTTGTCCTATGTTTTTATTCCATACTTACAGAAAATCCCAGCCTATCAATCCTATTTCAGGGCAATAAAGATCCATCAACACTTTTAATATGTATCGAATAAATGTATCTTGGCGGCCGATTAACAGGAGAAAAGAATGAACGACAATAAAATGCTGGATTATATTAAAGAGGTACTAAAAAATAGACCGTCAGACTGGTTGAACTTAACTACCCATCGCTTAGATATTTATGATGAAAAATTAGCCAAAACGCAGTTTTTGAATCAGTTCGAGGCCTTGTATAAAGCCAATAATTCAGCATCGTCGGCACTAAGCGAAATTCCAACGGCGTACGATTATATCCGCTTGGGACATCCTTTGTCGTGTATTCTAGAATGGGGAATCGCTCATTTGCACAACTTGAAACCCGCAAGTGTAATCAGTTTTTCCTCACAAACGGTTCCCGTTTTAGCTGTTCTCCGAAAGAATTTATTGGACAAGCGCCAAACGCAAATCTTGTACACAGGCACATTGCCTCGTCTTTTTGATGCCGAAGTAATACAGAAAGTCTATGGTTATTCCTTTGATTTAAAGCAGATTGAGGCAGGAGCAAAGATTCCAAGTTTTGACGGAAGTACTGTCCTCATTACCCAAGAAAATGGATTTGGCAAAACAGCTCTCCCAACAGAAGTGGATTTCCATATCAGTTTATACGAGAATATTGGAAGTGTCTTAATCATCAATGGTGCGAAAAATGAAAACTATACTTCTGAAATTCAACATGTTAGAAGAAGAGAAACCATTGCCATGACACCAGCCAATTCACTTGTGGCTCTGCAATCACTTGTCGAGAATGCACCTTTTGAGAAAATAGTAACCGCTGTGGAGGCGAATAATGCTTCTGTTTTACGTTCCGTTAAAGAAATTACGGGTTCAACGACAAAAGCGCTCGTTGCTTCCAGCGGACTTTCGATGCAGTACGCAATCATGATGGGGCTTATTCACGATGCGCTCGAGAATCATAAGGGAAAAGCCATCAAGTTTATCGTTCCACCGAATTGTTATGGGGGGACAAATGACCAAGCGAGACGAGTTGCAGCCTGCATTGATAATGTGGAAGTAATAGATTTACCCGTCGATGGGGATAACGATATGGTACAAAGCATCGATATCGTTTTGAACAAAATCGCCAAGGAAGATGCAGTTCCGTGCATCATTGCCGAAATTCCAACGAATCCGAGAGTGGAAGTTCCGAATCTTACACATCTCAAAGAGGTGTTGAGCCAAGAACGTCAAACGTCAACAAGTGCAAAAGCTATCGATCCCGTTTTTATTCTCGACCAAACGTTTTGTCCGAATGTTCATTTCTTAGGTGAAAACGATATTCTCTCGACGGTTCGAACCATTTCCTATGTCAGCGGGTCTAAATTCCCAAGTGGCGGAAAATGTACAGCTGGTTATTGCGTTGGCAACCAAAAAACCGCAGGGTTAATGTCAAAAATTGAAGAGCACCTTAATTTGTGTGACAATGCAGCTACACCACTTCAAATGGAAATATTGGCCAAACAATTGCCTTCGATGAATCAACGAATTCAGGATGCCTACGTTAATACACGTGATTTTGTCAACTTTATCCAAGCCACTTTGCCAAAAGCGAAAATCAATTTTGTATCCGAAGAACTAGCTCAAGAAGGATTTACACCCTCTGTATTTTCCTTGGATCTTCCCACAAAAGGCAATACGGCCGAAGAAAAAGAAGCGTATAAAAGAGAACTGAATCACAAGCTGATAAATTTGATGATTACCGACATTCCAGACGAAAGCAAGTATTGCGTAAGTTATGGCCAGTTGAAAGGCTGTTATTGGACGATTCCTGCAACATCTACCCAAGGAACCACGAAGGAGGGCGACAAGGATTACATTGCCCGAGTATCGCTTTCAGCAAATATGGATATGGATCTACACAAAAAGGTTTTCAAAGATTTCGTTGACCAAATTGGATAAACAGGATGCTTTACCGCTATTCTGCATTGTGAAAACACGATAATTCATTCAGGTCTGGGCTGTTTGAGGAAGTTTTTATCTTTTACACAAGATTTACACTATTTTACAATTGAGATGATGACTTTCCCTAGGTTGTAGAGTAGGTTTGGGGAAAAGTAATCCTTAAATTTATCAAGTATGAAAAAGATAATAATCATTTCAGCATGAGTTTTAGTATCAATTGTTCTAGTGGCTTTTGGCATCGCAAAGTACGATCAGAACCATAAAGGATAGACTTTCAAAGTACGATCAGAACCATAAAGGATAGACTTTTAAGAGTGTCAAAACCGCCCAAAACTTGGCAGAAGTCAGTCAAAAGGAATCAATTACTGTTTTGTACTATGAATTTGGACCAAGGTTCACGACAATACAAAAAGAGGAAGTGCACAATGCCACGATTCTTTTTGATTTTTTGACAAATAAGGAAATGGAATCTATAGAAAGCATAACCTCCATAAGCATTATTGTCATTGAAAACGAAAGTCAATCCGGCAAGCGAGCAATCGGGACTAGTGCGCGTTTAAGGGCCGAGCAGATAAAGCTATTGCGTTCATTCGATTATTTCACCAATTTTACTATCCAGGCCAAAATCGCCAAAACGAATAAAGAAACCGGCGAAATTGAAGCCAGCAAGTACGGCCTACATTTGACTGTTGTTCCTGAAAAACAACCGATTTATGAATTGGGTAAAGAGAAATTGGTTCAATTCATGCAGGAAAACATGGAAAAAAACCTACCCAAATTCGATACGAAAAAGTTGAGACCTTCCAAACTTCACTTTACTATTTCGACGGAAGGTGAAATCACCAATATCAGACATGACAATAGCTCTGGATATGTGTCAATTGACAAAAGAATGATCAAGTATCTCAAAAAGATTCCAGGAAAATGGCAGCCAGCTGAAAATGCGAGGGGAGAAAAAGTAGAGCAAGATCTTGTTTTCACATATGCGATTCCAGGGTGTTAGTTTCTTAGAAAACAAGAAAACTAAAGGTTCTTTTGCTAAGGTGAAAGGACCTTTTTGTATTTTGCACCATGAAAGTTTCACTTCTCTCTATTTTTTTGATTTTCTTGGGCAACTTTAGCCAAGCGCAAATCTTTTCTTTTGTCAACAACAGCGCAACTTTAATCAAAACGACGGACCAATCACCAGCGCATTGGTACATAGAAATTGTTAATGATTTGAACATTGATACGGCTTTGAGATGGAAATCTATTTTTGAAGATGTTCCTACACAATGGCAAATCACCTTCGATGATCAGACAACCTTTCACACAGATGTCAATCACGGCGATAGTGCCGATTTCGCTTTGCCAATTTCAGGTACTTTTCCTCAAAAACTGATTATTGGCGCAATGTTGAACAATACTCCTGCCAACGCAACAGTTCATTTTGAAATTTACGATCCGTTTGCGCCCATGGTTAAGGATACCATCTCATTTATCTTTTATGTTTCTCAGGGAAGTGCAAATTTGAATGAATTGCTTAAGGAAGGCATCGTTTTTCTAGATGGAAATATGTTGTTTTTGTCGGGCGAGGATAAAAGTGATTTTCTGGTGTATGACGCTATCGGAAAAATAGTGAATACAACAAAAGATACACATCGATTAGATATGAATTCCCTTCCTCAAAATCAAGCGTTATTTTTACAGTTTACCGCAGGCATGAAAACGTATGTAGTGAAAATGATTAGGGATTGATAGGTGATTTTTTTTACTTTTTTTCGTTTAAAAACGAATTTAGGTGAGTCAATCTAAATTTTTGATTTTAATTTATTTAACTTAATTGTCATCGATAAATATCTATATATAAATATTTAAACTTTTAGATCTATTTTTTTAATAGATAATCCGCCACCGCGAAGCAGCACCGAAGGTAATCCGCCAATCAGTAATCAGCCAATCCACTAATCAAATATCTTCCCCGGATTCATAATCCCTTTCGGATCGAACACCTTCTTAATTCCCCGCATCAAATCCAGTGTTACTTGATTGAAAGCAATATCCATGTACGGTTTCTGCACCAAGCCAATTCCATGCTCACCAGATAGTGTGCCGCCTAATTCAACTACACGTTCAAAAATCTCCCGAATAGCAATGGGCAACTCATTGTTCCATTGTTCGTCCGTCAAATCTCCTTTGATAATATTCACATGAAGATTTCCATCGCCAGCATGACCGTAACATACCGATTTGAAGCCATATTTTGCACCTACGGCTTTCACATGATTTAGTAAATCAGGCAATTGGTAGCGTGGAACAACCGTATCTTCTTCTTTGTAAATTGAATTGGCTTTCACCGCTTCACCAACTTTTCGACGTAATTGCCACAGTTTATCTTTTTGTGCCTCGTCTTCAGCAAATAAAATTTCATCTGTTTCGAACGATTCCAAAACATACATGATTTTCTCACAGTCTTCCATTAAGATTTCCGCGTTAAATCCGTCTACCTCGATCAACAAATGGGCTCCGTGGTTATCAGTAACAGGAACATTTTCATCGCCAATGAAGTCTTTTGTCCACAAAAGAGCGTCGCGTTCCATGAACTCCATTCCACTCGGCGTAATACCAGCGTTGAATATTGCTGCCACCGCACGACAGGCTTCTTCGGCTTCGTAAAACGGTATCAACATCAGTAAATTCTGAGTTGGATATGGAATCAACTTTAAAACAATTTTAGTCACGATTCCAAGCGTTCCTTCGCTTCCAACTATCAATTGGGTTAAATTGTAACCTGTAGCGTTCTTTAATACGTTAGCGCCCGTCCAAATCACTTCTCCGTTAGGTAAAACTACTTCTAGATTGAGCACATATTCGTTTGTAACGCCATATTTCACCGCTTTCGGTCCACCGCTATTTTCAGCCACATTTCCACCGATGAAACAACTGCCTCGACTGGCAGGATCAGGTGGATAAAACAATCCTTTTTCTCGAACCGCATCTTGAAGAACTTGTGTTATCACGCCAGGTTCCGTTATCACCTGACTATTCTGCTCGTCTATTTCAAGAATGGAATTAAATTTCTCCATGCTCAACAGTATCCCGTTTTTCAGAGGAATCGCGCCTCCAGAAAGTCCAGTTCTAGCGCCACAAGGTGTCACAGGAATGGCTTTTTCATTGCAATATTTCAAAATCAGCGAAATCTCATCCACCGAATTCGGAATCAACAAAACCTCTGGAAGAATAAGTATATCCTCCGTTTCATCGTGACCATACTCCGTCAAAATATTCTCTTTGATTATACATCGCGCATCCAACAAATCTTTAAAAAATGGATGTCTTTCCTGAAATTGTTCGTGTCTGTTCATTCTTTTAAAATTTGAAGTAAGAAATTAGAAAGAAGAAGTGATTCCTTTCTCAAAAACATACTTCTGACTTCTTATTTCTTACTTTTTATCTGATCCCAAGTTGAATACAAACTCTCCTGCTTTGGTCTGTCTGTGTCCATCTCAGTCAAAGGTTCGCATGATTTCCATTTTTCTTGCATTTCCTTTGGTAGAGCCTGATACAAGGCCGTTCCTTTGGTTTTCCATGCAATCATTTCATCGCTTACTTCTTTGATTATTTTCGCCGGATTCCCAACCAATAAACTTCGATTTGGAATTTCCATTTTAGCAGGAACGAAGCACAAAGCACCAACGATACACTCTTTTCCCATAATTACATCGTCCATGATGACCGAATTCATGCCGATCAGACAGTTTTCCCCAATATCGCCGCCATGAATGATTGCGCCATGACCAATGTGCGCTCCTTTGCGCAAATAAACCGTAGTTCCCGGAAACATATGTACCGTACAATTTTCTTGAACGTTGCAGTCATTTTCAATAATGATTTGTCCCCAATCGCCGCGCAGGGCGCAACCAGGACCGATGTATACATCTTTTCCAATGATTACATTTCCAGTTACAGTTGCCATCGGGTGAACGAAGCTGCTTGGGTCGCAAACGGGTTTGAATCCTTTGAATTCGTAAAAAGCCATAAAATGAGTTTGTCCAAATTTAACTATTTTCACCTGAAACCGAGGAAATGAGTTATTGTGATTTTTGCGCCAATTTGCCAGACGATGATTTGAATAAAATGTATCACGATACAGCTAATGGTTTCCCTATTTCGAATGACAATGAGCTTTTCGGACAATTAATCCTTGAAATCAATCAGGCCGGACTTTCTTGGAGCTTAATACTAAAAAAAGAACAGAATTTCCGTTTGGCTTTCGATAATTTCGATATTGAGAAAATTGCGCAGTACAATGATGTTAAAGTTTCTGAATTATTTCAAGATGCAGAGATCATCAGCAACCAATTGAAGATTCGAAGTGTTATCTTTAATGCACAGAAGATTATAGAGTTACAAGAAGAATTCGGAAGTTTTGCGGGTTGGTTGGATAAAAACCATCCATTAACTTTGCTGGAATGGGTTAAACTGTTCAAAAAGAACTTTAAATTTGTCGGCGGAGAAATCGTAAACGAATTTTTGATGAGCACCTCCTATTTGCCTGGCGCTCATGTAGAAAGTTGCACGATTCTTGCACGAATGAAGAAGGATACATTAAAATGGAACCAATGAAAATAAGAAATGTATTAATTATCGCAATGCTTTGTGTTGGAACACAAGCATTTGGACAATTTGGATTAAGTGCGGGTGCTTCGGTGCTTCGTCCTTTTGGTGCTCAAAAAACATTCGTTGGTGGACACTTAAGCGGCGAGTATTCTGTGGATGACGTCCAAACGTACTTTGGAAGAGTTTCAATTTACCCTGGTATTTCAGATCCAATCGTAAATTTAGGAGGGATTCAAGAAATTAGCACAGGTTCAATTTATCCAATTGATTTTACAACAAAAACAAATTATACCATTATTTCAGGCGGAGCACGTTATTATTTAGGAGATGGTTACGAAACAGGACTTGCTGCCTATGGAGGTTCAACCTTGAATGTCTTGTTCAATTCTGTGAAAGCGCAATACGAAGAATTTGATGAAACGAAATTTATTTTAAGCGAAGGCTTCACCCGTAAGTCGAACGTTTTTGGCTTTGGTGCAGGTCTGCAAGGTGGAGTGAAGTATGGTATTATTGGCTTAGGAACAGTTTATATGGATTTAGGAGTTGACTATTTGTTCGCGCTTCAAGCTTCCAACCAAATGGCAAATTATTCTCCGTACTTGAGCAACATCCTTTTCCAAGTAAATGTTGGTTTTAGAAAAGATATCGGCGGATTCTAAATCGAATTAATCGCTTTTTGAAAGTCTGAAAAGTTGCCGTACCTTTTTTTGTTCGCCTCTTTCAGTGCGATACTAACTTCCTGTTTGGTCATTTTGTTAGCCGGAAGCATAAATCGATGCTTCGCCAAGCCTTTCTCTAGAACTTTCCATAAGCTTTTCGGAATTTTCCATGCCTTTTCAATCGGATAGGTGATTTGCAATTGCGTCATCATAGCTGGATTAGGGGAGGAAAGGGGAAGTTTGCCTGACCAGAGTTTATAAATAACCAGACACAAGGAAAAAATATCTGTGCTTGGGTCTGTGCAATCCAATCGATTTAAAATCAACTCTGGTGACGCGTAACCCAATTGAAATAGCGTTTTTCGATTGGGTAAATCGGTGCGATCAAAAGCCAATCCAAAATCAATCAGTGCACAATCCAGTTTTCCATTCTTTTCCTGAACAATAATATTCTCCGGTTTTATATCAGCATGGGTGATATTTTGTTCTTCCAAATGTTGAAATAGCGGTTGAAGATTGTTGATGACCACCTCGAGCTTTTCCTTTCTTTTGGATCGTTTTACACCTTTCCAAAACAGGTCAAAAGTTTCTCCTTCTTCGTATTTTTTATAGATTCCGAACTGTGTTTCGTTTTCAAAACTGCCCAAAATTTCAGGCAACCCTTTTTGAGAGAGAGTAAATATATTTTCATTTTTAAGTTGTTGATATCCAATTGAATTAGATTTATCAATTAACTTAAATACAACTAATTTTTTAGAACTTTTTTCTTGTAAAAGAAAGGACTGACCAAAGCGTTTGGATTGTGTACGAGACAATTGCCGAACCAAAGTAAAATTCTCTTTCCAAACTTCCATGGAAACGAATTTACGGTTTTCTTTTCATCGAAAACTTGTATTGAAGAGTACCGAAAATTTGAATTCCGTCCGAAGGAAGGATTCCTGGGCCCGGATAGCCAGATGCTCGCCGTGTAAAGTATTTCTGATTGGTTAAATTGTTGACGCTCAACTCAAATGATAAATTGTATTTCCACTCATACCGAGTTGAAAGATCCATAATGAAATAGGACGAAACTAGACCGATGACAGCGTCACCAGATGGAAGTAGAGCGTTTGAAGCGTCGGAATATTGTTCGCTTGTATACGAAGCTTGAAATTGTGAGCTCCAATTTTTCACTTTGTATTTCAAGCCACCACGAACGATGAGCGGAGCTACATATTCCACCTGTTTTCCAATATAATTTGGTTCTTTAGAGCGTAAATAGTACGATTGAATATAGGCTGCGTTCACGAAAACAGAAAGTTGTTGCTTCGCTTTTTCTTTCATCGCATTGAGGAGGTCAAATTCGGTAAATATTTCAATACCTGTATTCACAGCGTCACCAATGTTTGTACGCTCTTTGTAGGTTGTTCCGGGTTTTGGCGCTAATCCAATTTTATCGCCGTAGAAAACATGAAACAATGCCAAATCGAAGATCCAATACTTTTTCACTTTACCTCGGAATCCAAATTCACCGGTGTGTCCATATTCGTCTCTCATAGCGGTATCCACAACAATATTTGGATTGTTTACTCGGATATCCGTAAAGTTGATGGCCCTGTAGTTTTGTGTAAAGTTGATGTACAAAGAATTCATTTTTTTCGTTTGAAACGAAGCGCCTGCTCCAAACAAAGGGACTAACCTATCTACTTGATTTTCAGAATCTATTCTGTAAACACCTAAAGTGTCGCCGTTGACCGGGTGAATCGCGTAGCTTTTGTAAAAACCTTCAGAAGCGCTGGAAATACTTTCCAAACGTCCTCCAAAATTTACACGCCATTGTCGACTTATAAAAACAACGTTCTCGGCAAAAAAGGCCAAATTTCGGGAAGGAAATAGGTAGGAGGAGTTCTCAAGATTATCTGGATTGATAAACATAAAATTAGCATCTGATCCATCTGTAGCTTTTCCTTGAAGACTGCTCGTGATGCCCCGGTAATAGCGAGCTCCAACAAGGATGGCACCATTTATAGGATGGGTGCATGTGCCTGCAAATCGATATTTTGTTAGGTAGCGAAGTTCGGCCCCCGCATTCTTAAAGTCTCCAGTTATCATTTCTCGATTACCTCCTGGATCGGCCTGTGTTATTTTCCCTAAAAAGCCTAATGTTTTACGTGAAGATAACATTCCAAATGTTCTGAAATTCAATCTACTACGAGAGCTGAATGTGTGATCGAAATGCAAGGCCATCATGTTCCAATTTACGTTGAACCAATTTCGATCGCGCAAACTTTGTCTGTCGTTTTCATTGAAATTGACATCGCTCAATCCGCCCGCTTGTCTCGCCAAATAGTTCATTTGGGTGTATTCTAATCTGATTTTGGTGTATTCAGCAATGTCATAGGAAACTTGAGCAAATGCCTGATATTGCGTGAATTCACTGTTTTCTCGGTATCCATTTCCCGTTTTAATTTGGTGATAGGCTTGATACGAGAATCGTCCTTTGGTTCCAGATACACGATTGAATTCTCCGTAATAACCATAGTTTCCGCCCGTTTGCCGGGTTGTAAAGGCAAATGCCGATTTTTCTTCTGGTTCTTTCAGTACGAAGTTGAGTAAGCCGCCAAATTGGGTGCCGTATTGCAGGGAAGCGGAGCCGCGAACAATCTCAATCGAGGAAAGCGCCTCAATTGGTGGTGTATAATAGCTTTCTGGATAGCCTAAGGCGTCCGCTGAGATATCGTAACCATTTTGACGTGTATTGAAATTAGCGGCTCTATTCGGGCTTAAACCGCGTCCACCAATCCCAATTTGGATACCAGCACCGTCACTTTCCCAAATGTTTAATCCTGGAATACGAGCAAACAATTCACGTGGATTCCCTGAAGATTTGGAGCCGTTCATTGATTCTACAGAAATTACAGCGTTTGTTCCGGTTGTTATTCTTGTTCCTTTTATGACGGGCAGAAAGTCTACATCGTACTTCTCTATTCGGGAATAATTGACGTTTACGTCACCAAACTGCAGAATTTCTGCTTCCATTTGAATGTCAAGAAAGCTAACTTTTGAGTCGAATAGAAGAAGTAAAGTGTCGTATCCTTGACTCGAAAAACGAACGGAATCACCTGTATTTAAGTGAATTGAGAATTTTCCATCGATATTTGATCTTGTTTTATTGTTGGTGATTAGATTTTCAATTTTAACGAAGGGTAAACTTTCCTTGGAGGATTGACCTGTTATTTTTCCATTCAGCACTTGTCCGTAAGAAGCAGAGCACATAAACCACAATATAACAAGGATATAGCGCATTAATCTTTGAAATTTTCTAACCAGTTACGGTGTTGGAGATTATACTTTAAGGACGATAAATCAACGTTTTTGGAAATCATCAATTGAGACGGTCGACCATTTAAGGTAACATATACATCGGCGTGAACGGTTGGATTCTTGATCTGATAAGTTCGATTGTTGATTTTGAGTGATTTATCTTTGAATTCTTGCTGCAAATGGTGAGCGAATTGAATCAACATGTCCGATTGAGTCGACATTTGTTCCTCCTGTTTACGCGTAAGGTAGTCGCTATTTATCACCTCTATTTCTCCATCGGTTTTCGAATCATGAACATAAAACTGCGCTAATCCTTCTTTGTGCATCAGCATAACACGCCATGAAAAGCGAAATCCTTCTTCGTTCCAAAACAGTTCACCAGGATAGAGAATGTGACGGAAAGGAATAGCTATTTGAAGCAAAATGAAGAAAATAAACCCATAAAACATATTTTTGCTTCTTGTTTCGGTAATCACTGTATTGTATTTTTTTTCAACACGATACGAAATTTTATTTTTTAAAAAAATAATGATTTTTTCATGAAATTGAACCGAAAAGAAAATCAAAGTCAAACTGATCATCACATACGGAAAAACGCCAATTGGGAAGAGATAGGCTGTCAATAAATGAAAGGCTATCACGAAGAAATAGGCAATAGGTCGAGTTCGATTCATCAAAAGAAAAAAGACAATTAACAAATCATAGATGCACCCGAACCACGAGAATAGATAGGCGATCCATTTTTGTTTTAGCAATTCGCCAAAAACAGGCATGTCACCATGACTGCTGAGCCAAATGGACAGCGGTTGCGCTTCGAACAACCAATCGGAGTTCAGTTTCGCAATGCCCGCAAATACGTAAACACAAGCCAATTGAAACTGTAGAATCTGAATATTGAATTTTGGAATGGAAACAAACGATTTCTTTTTTCGCCAAGCGACATCTAGTGAAAAATCTTTGTTGGCGGGCAGCCAGATCATCAAAAACGCGACTAAACTCACAAAATAATAGTGGTTCAAATAATTGGTTTTGTCCAGCAACTCAACATAAGTAAAAGACAAAAAGTAAAGAGCAGCAGCCAAGCGATAGAATAAGCCGAAAATAATACCAAATGACCCTAAAATCATGAGAATAAAGGGTAGATACATCCAATCGCCAGCAAGTGGTTTCACCCATTCTAACCCATAAAATCCAAAGAAAAAGTCAGGCTGAATGTACATTTCATCGACCCATCCTTTGGATAAAAACCGAATAGTACCGAACAAAGTTAAGAGCCCGAAAATCAGCCTAAAAACAATCAAAGGCGCAATGGATGTTTGCTCATTTCGGGTAAAATACTTCATCGTTTAATCACCGTCGTTGTCCTGGTAAGTGATTAGCACGCCGAATGCAGAGGTCATGTCTGTTTTGAAATGAACAACCAAATTTTGCAACTTGGTGTACAAGTCATCTAGTGCCGAGGTTTGATTCTCGATTTCAACAACCAAATTGTCGGATAGATTGTCAAAATCGGAAAGCGCACCATTGATTTCATTCAAAATTTCATCCCGAAGACTTTGTTTGTCCAATGAAACAAGGTAATCATCGAACCCTTTTCCATCGCTTCCAGCAGTATTTATGCCTTGGAAGACAGCTTTTATAAACTTCAAGTTTTCTTCTAGTAACAAGAGTGATTTACCCGAATAGGGCGCTTCAGCATATTGTGGTTGAGCTATGCCCAAACTTTGTTTGCCGATCGTAATACCCAATTTCGCGTTTTTTGCCAATTCGTATTCCATGTTGAAAGCATTGATCAGCAAGGAAAATCCACTTGTGGAACTTGTGCCTGTCGATTGTTTAAATTGTGCAGCGTAACTGCTTGTCCAATCGTTTAAAACGTTGTCTAGATCGTTTTTCATTTTGTCCAACAAGGCGTTTATAAATTGACGTTGATTAGACGAGCTACTTAACAAACTCAAGGCACTAGGACGAAAAACAAGAAATTCTATCGCTGGGTATCCAATCGCATCAATGTTGGCCAAAATGTATACATCTGGATTCGATTGTGCTGATAAATTCAGGACTTTGGACGTATCTGTAGGAAATGTGCCACACGCATCGCGAAGTCCATGGTTCAAACCCGGTCCAAAATGAAACATCTTGGCCTTTTGAAAAATCAAGTTTGAACTCAGCCATTTGTCTTTGAAATTGTCAAGATTGGCAGCATTTTGATTACCTGTAAATGTCGTCCAAGCCTTTTGCAGTTCAGCAATTGAGGCTTCCATGGATAGGTACGTAGGGACAATAATGTTGTCTGTTAGATTCGATAAAAGCTCTGTTTTATTAAAACTATTGGGTTCTTCTTCCACTTTCTTTTTGCACGAAAAAGAAGAGGCAATCAGCAATCCAATAAGAAAAAATCTTTTTGTCATTCTGTTTTAATATTTAGCTTCTAAAGTTGCTTTTATTCCATTCAAATCTTGCAAGGTCAAATTCCATAAATTGGTTCCGAATTGACTCATCAAGGCCTTATGTTCATTGGTGTTCATTCTTCTTGTCTCTAAAGGTGAATAGCGAAGGTTGAAAGAGAAAGTGTATGCTTCGGTTAGTACATGCAAGAACTTCGCATTGTCTGTTCCGTAGTGCGATATCGCTTTGTCCATATAAGCAATCGCCTGACTTGCCGAGATGTTTTCCCACGTTGTGCGAATAGTGCTAATCGCTTGATCACGGTCTGCATATACTTTGTTCGAAATGGCTGCTCGTCCTTTCAGGAAGTTGTTCATCATCAGTGCATTGCAGCCCAAAGTTGGGTTTTGACTGTTGCAATATTTTCCCCAATAATGGGTCGCTGCAGTAGTTGGAAAATCCGTTGGAACTCCAAAATATCCAAAAGCTTCGTCCCAATGATGCTCCATAGTCGTGTAATAGTCGCCCGTTGAAGCATTTACAGCAGTAGAATTGTCGACATTCATCTTGTCAGTTCCAAAATAAACATTGAGCGCTTGGTTCATGAAAACAGCTCCCATTATCGATTTTTCGATCATTTCTGCACAATCAAATCCATTTTCGTCAAACAAATAAGTGCTAGTTCCTGATGTTAATGTTCCGGCCTGACCAGAACTAGCCGTTTGACTTGAAACTTGACTAGCGTTGGCGATTTTGTCGAATAAACCTTCAATCATAGCTACATCTAGACCAAAACATTTGTCTTTCAATTGCTTTGAACTCACGAAGGAAAATGGATTGTTCGAGTTGCTGAACATATCATTTAGCACTTGTGATGAAATTATGCTTGTTTTCCCTAATTCCGCATACGCAATCATTTCATCCAATTGACTTAATCTGTCCGTCTGTCCAGAATAGCTTACTGTTGAATTTCCATTTCCATCAGTGAAGGAATAAGTAGCGGGAACAGTGTAAGAAGTAGTTGCAGGATATTCACAACTTCCGTCGTCTTTTGTTGCTTTTTCGTTATAATTTGTTGCAGTCTCGTCGGTGCATCCTTGTTTTTTACAAGCTCCTAATGCTAGGCCTAATGCAGATATGATGAGTAGGTGTTTTGTCATTTTATCGGTTTTTCAATTTTCTTATTTGTATTAATTCTAAATAACGATGCAAATGTAGGGTGAGTGCTTCCGACGGTCAATACCATTTTTAAGGTATTTGCTTTTTTTCTTTTCAAGATGATTACTTTTGAACATGCACAAACACCTTTTAATCGGAGAGAGTGGAGGTTCCAAAACGGATTGGGTTTTGTTGGATAATAAAGGCCAAACGACCAAATTCTCAGGAGAATCTCTTCATCCGAAAAATTGGTTGGATTTTAACTTTAAAAAACTAAACAAACAATTTGAAATGGCCGGTATCGCGCCAAGGGAATCACGTTTGGTTTTTTATGGTGCCGGCTGCAACTCTTTTGAGCAACAAAATGCCTTTATATTATTGGTCCAAGAACTTTCGTTTTCCAATGTGGAAGTGCATGGTGATCTTTTGGCTGCTTGTCTGGCAACTTTGGGAGAGGAAGATGGTTTTGCCTCTATTCTTGGCTCTGGATCGGTCCTTATTGAATATGAAAACAAAAAAGTTGTTCGCCATTTTGGCGGTTTGGGCAGAGAGATAGGTGATGAAGGAGCCGGATTCTATTTTGGGAAATTGGTCAGTGGCGCTTACCAAAAAGATAAGTTGAATTCTACTCAAAAATCCATTTTAGAGTCAGTTTTAGCTAAAAAACAGCCTATTTCATTAAAAAAAGGTGATTTTTCAGAAGAAACGTGTCTAGAATTGGCGTTTTTACTTTCGGGCTCTTCCGATCTAAAGTCCATGAAAACACATGAATTCATGGACTTTCATCGTGAAAATTTTAAGTTGTTCTTTCGAAAGTATGTCGACCTTCCCAAAAACACTACGATTCATTTTGTAGGAAGTTATGCTTATTTTCACGAAAGCATATTAAAACAGGTGTGTAACGCATATGGATATCATCCTGGCAAAATAATTGCTCGACCAATGGAAGCTCTCATCGCATTTTATAAAAAAGAAATATTGAAATAATGGAATTGAAAACTACGCTATTCCTTGTTGTCATGCTACTTACGAATAATGCCCTGACGCAAGATTGTCCCATTTTCCCCCAACCCACCAACTTCTCAAAAAGTGAAGGTGATTTCCTTTTGAAAGATTTGCTTTCTATTTCAAAAAAAGATTTGCCGGAGTTTATGTTGGATGATTTGAAATGGTATGTGTCACACGACTTGGGTGTTAATGTAGTATTTACGTATGACGGTGGTGATCTTATTTTTGAACGAATGATGAACGTTCCAACGGATCATTATTCGATCCGTGTGAAGGATAAAATCACGATTAATTATTCGAGCGAAGCTTCTCTGTTTTATGCCATGCAATCGCTGAAACAGATGGTTGTGATTGAGGACGGAATGATTTCGATTCCGTATTGTTCCATTTCAGATGAACCAAAATTTCAATGGCGTGGTATGCATTTGGACGTAAGTCGTCATTTTTTCACGGTTGATGAAGTAAAACAGTATTTGGCTTGGATGGCACGGTACAAATTCAATCGCTTTCATTGGCATTTGACAGATGATCAAGGTTGGCGAATTGAAATTAAAAAGTATCCCAAACTAACCGAAATTGGAAGCGTTCGAGCAAAAACCTTGATTGGGCACGCTGGTTCATCGAAAGAATTTGACGATAAACCTGAAAGAGGTTTTTACACCCAAGCCGAAATAAAAGAAATCGTTCGTTACGCCAAAACGAAGTGTATTGAAGTGGTTCCCGAAATTGAAATGCCGGGCCACGCTCGCGCTGCATTGGCTGCCTATCCTGAATATTCGTGTACTGGCGAAGAATTGCCCGTTGCCGAAACGTGGGGTGTGTTCGACCATATTTTCTGTTCCAAAAAAGAAACAATCGACTTTCTACAAGATATTCTAGGCGAAGTCATTGCCCTTTTTCCTGGCGAATACATTCACATCGGAGGAGACGAAGCGCCTAAAACCAATTGGAAAACCTGCTCCGCTTGCCAAAATCAAATCAAAGTCAACGGATTAAAAGACGAAGCTGAGTTACAATCCTATTTCATTCAACAAATGGGAGCGTTTCTGACTAAAAATGAAAAGAAATTAATTGGTTGGGATGAGATTTTAGAAGGTGGATTAGCAGCAAATGCTACCGTTATGTCATGGCGAGGAACAAAAGGTGGAATCGAAGCGGCAGAGCAAGATCATCCGGTTGTTATGACTCCTGGTTCGCATTGTTATTTCGATCATTATCAAAGCGATAGAAGTACAGAACCTCTTGCCATCGGTGGATACACGCCGCTTGAGAAAGTCTATAGTTTCAATCCCATTCCAAATGAGTTGAGTGGTAACAAAAGAGGACTCATTCTTGGTGCGCAAGCCAATGTTTGGACTGAATACATGGAAGATTTCGATCAGGTTCAATACATGATTCTTCCTCGAATGGTGGCACTATCTGAGGTTTTATGGGGTACGAATAAAGATTACAAGGACTTTCTCATTCGGTTGAAAAATTTTGAATTTCCCTATTACGATAAAACGGAAACACCTTACTCGCGAGCAGCTTTTTATGTGCAATCAGATATTTCGACCTCGGAAGAAGGAATTATTATCAAATTCACTAAAGATGATGGATCTCAAAATCTACAAATTAGCGGAAATAATAAAAAGTCAATAATTCCTTTGGGCAAGAATAAACTGAAAGTGAATCGCACACCCGCTAAAAGCAAAGTTAAGATTCAAGCTACATCGGGGACTAGCAGTAATGCAGACACTGTGACATTGTTTATCCTACAGCACAGCACTTTAGGCGCCGAGTGGGATTTGACAACTCAGCCAAGTTCATATTACAGTGGAGATGGAGCTTTCACCTTGACAGACGGAATCATCGGTCGACGTCCTTGGAATGGAAAAGAGTGGTTGGGATTTGATACGAGCACCATCAAAATGAATTTTGCTTTTAAGAAAAAGCGGAATATTTCGACAGTCAATGTTGGTTTTTTGCAAGCAGAAACTTCATGGGTTCATCTCCCAAATCAAGTGATAGTTAGGTATTCAAAAAATGGAAAACGATGGAAAGAAGCGACAAGCTCTGTAGATTCGGAATCAACCAAACTGAAACTCAACAAAAAAGCACAGTTTATTGAATTAGAGATTGTAGGGGATTTTACCATTCCTGAAGGGAAAAATGGGGCAGGTCATACACCTTGGATTTTCATGGATGAGATTTGGTTCGATTCCACTGATAAAAGTAGATTTAGAATCTTTAAAAGAAACTAGCAACTATGAAAACAATGATATGTGAAGAATTGGGAGGCGCTTGCGGATTAGAATTTCGAGCGAATACCTTTGAAGAAATTGGTGAAATGAGCAAAAAACACAGCACAGAAATGTTCAAAAATGGCGACAAAGACCATAAAGCGGCCATGCAAGATATGATGGAGTTGATGCAATCTCCTGAAGATATGCAAGCCTGGTTCGAAAAGAAACGACAGGAGTTTGATGATTTGCCGGAAGATTAATTAAACCATTTCTCGTTTACCAAACTCTTTAATCAAATCCATAAACTCTTCCCCAAATCGTTTGGCTTTCGCTTTTCCAACGCCATTAATTTCTAGAAATTCTTCGTTCGTTTTTGGTAATTTATTCGCCATGTCGTGTAAACTCACATCACTGAATATAATATATGGCGGTACATTCGCTTGAATGGCCAATTTCTTTCGCAACTTGCGCAAACGATCGAAAAGCATTTCATCTGAGGACAAGATAATGTCGGTTTTCTTTGTTTTCGCTTTTTTCAATTCTTTTGTTTCCACAAAATGAGTGAGGTGAAGCGTTTGTTTGCCAAATAAAATATCTTCACCAAAGGGCGTGATTTTAAGCGTCATTTTATTGTGATAGGCAATTTCAAAAACGCCTTGGTTCTTCATGCCAATCAAATAATGCGACCATTCTTTCCATGAGTGCTGCGCGCCAACGGCGTACGTTTTGACTTTGTTCAATCCTTTCTCAAAAACATCAACTGTTTTGGCGCCACGCAATACGTCAATCAACAACAAATTAGAAAGACGTTCGTCGCATCTTTTTACAGCAGAAAGTGCCATTTGAGCCAATTTGGTTCCGTCAAAGTATTTCGGCGGATTCGAGCATACATCGCAATTGCCACAATCTTCGCCCAAATTCTCGGAAAAATAGGAGAGAAGGATTTTACGTCGACAATGATCAGCCTCAGCATATTGAACCATTCGATTTAGTTTTTCTAATAGAACTTCTTCCTGAGCGCTATCGCGTGCAAAATCGCTCAATAATTTTACATCACGATAATTGAAATATAGTATTGCATCAGAAGGAAGTCCATCACGTCCTGCACGACCGATTTCCTGATAATATCCTTCCAAATTTTTCGGTAAATTGTTGTGGATCACAAATCGTACGTTGCTCTTGTCGATTCCCATTCCGAAAGCGATGGTGGCACAAATCACGTGACAATTATCATTCAAAAAGTCATTTTGAACTTGCGCTCTATCCATGGCGTTCATCCCAGCATGATAAAAACGCGCATTGATTCCTGCAGCACGCAAGGTGGCGACCATTTCTTCCGTTTCTTTTCGGGAAAGACAATAGATAATTCCCGTTTCATTCTTTCTTCCGTTCACATAAGCGATAATCTCATCCACCTTTTTTGATTTGGGGCGATTGCCTCGAACTTTCAATGATATATTCGGACGGTCAAAAGAACTCAAGAATATTTTTGCGTCTTTCAATCCCAAATGCTGAATAATATCTCGTCTAGTATGTTTGTCGGCGGTTGCTGTAAGTCCCACGAAAGGTACATGATCGAGGCGTTTCCGCAATTGTATCAATTGCGTGTATTCAGTTCGGAAATCATGTCCCCACATAGATACACAGTGCGCCTCATCGACCGCTACAAGCGATAAGTTCAAGTTCAGAACCCAATCTTCAGAAGAGCTAAAAAGTGTTTCTGGCGACATGTATATGAGTTTTATTTCTCCTTTTTCTGCCTGCGCTCGAATTATGCTTTTTTCATCAGCAGTTTGAGTACTGTTGACAAATTCAGCGCCTATTCCGTTTGCTTTCAAGCTTTGCACTTGGTCTTGCATCAAAGAAATCAACGGGGAAATAACCAAAGTCACCCCTTCAAAAATTAAACTAGGAATTTGAAAGCAAAGCGATTTCCCTCCTCCAGTCGGCATCAAGACAAGCGAATCTTTTTTCGCTAAAATAGACGTGATAATTTCCTCCTGCTGATCTCTGAAACTGTCATAGCCAAAGTAATCGCGTAATATTTGTTGGGGATTTTGGTTCATTGTATTGTCAATAAGTTTTTATTTAAGATAGTCAAATAGTTTCGATTGTAAAGTACTTTTCGAAAAAAGATCTGATTACTAATTAAATTTTCTTATGTCCTTTTTTCTTGACAAAAAAGAACGAAAAAGTCAAGGCTTTCGAAGAAACTTAAAGCCCATTTTTAGTTCTATTTATATTCTCAGTTCAGGGGGCTTTATATTGAAAACTTCTAAAAATGAGGTTTTGTCAGTGATTTACTTCGTTACTTCCTCCAAAATCCATCCATTTTTAGTTCACTAGCAATACCGTTTCTTTTAAGGCCAACAGTAGAATAATTTTAAAAATGAAGACTTAAACGGATAAAAAATGAATCAAGCTAATCGCCTTTATTTATCTTTGGAACATATCTTTTCAATGATAATTAATTGAAATAAAGGGCAAAGAACATAAGAATATTAATTATGAAGTTAGAACTGTGTGTTACAGATAAATTAGGGATAACCTTAGCAAAGAAATATAAATTCGACAGAATTGAACTCTGCGTCAATCTAGAGCAAGGCGGCACAACTCCATCTAACGGACTTGTTCTTTTGGCCTTGCAACAACACTTAGAAACACACGTATTGATTCGTCCACGAGTAGGTGGGTTTTGTTACGACGATTTCGAAAAAGAAACGATTTTGGCAGAAATTCACGGTTTGAACGATCTTCCTATTAAAGGATTTGTGGTGGGCGCCTTGAAAGAAAATAAAGAGATCGATACGACATTCTTGGGTGAAATCAGCAAATTGACAAGAGGAAAAGATTTGACTTTTCATCGCGCTTTTGATGAAATGGCCGAATGGAAAGATGGCGTCGAAATATTAAAATACTTTCAGTTCAAAAGAGTGTTGACCTCGGGAAGAGCCACCAACGTTGAAAAAGGAATGGCAAATTATACAGAAATTAAAGACATTTTTGGAGAAAAGTTGGAGCTAATGCCCGGAGGAGGAGTCAATGCTTCAAACATTTTGAACATCGCTCAAACCGTTCAACCAAGCGCGATACATTTTTCGGCTGCCTCAATATTACAAGCTGAAAAAAGTAAATTCTCTACCGATAGAATGAAAATTGATGAACAGAAGTTAGTTTCAATGTTGAAAGCGATTTCTTAAAACCTTTTCAATACATATTCAATCAAATCATTCATGTCTTTCGAGTAGTCCGTCGAAAAATCACCCGTTGGTCGATTTGCGATACCTAAGCAAATTGCAGTACACGAATGTCCTAATGATCTTCCCAAAGCAAATAGTGCCGAGCTTTCCATCTCGAAATTCATCACGGGAATATCTTGAAAGGAGCAATCTTCTAATGATTCTCTCCATTGGTTTTTAAGTGGTAATCGAATGCTTCTGCCTTGCGGACCGTAAAACCCACTTGCGGTAAGCGTAATTCCTTTCTTGGTCAATTTTGAATGAAAACGACTTGTTAAGGTATGATTGGCCGAGATCAAATAGGGTTCAATTTTATCAGGAAAAGGAACGAAATCAACAATTTCTCGAAGAAGTTCGGATTCGTGTTCGGTAAACTCTATGGAATAATAGTGCGCTACATTGTCTAAACCAAGGGAGTGTGAACTTAGAATGTACTGATGAATCGGAATATCGGATTGCAGTATTCCACATGTACCTATGCGAACCATTTCCAACGATTTTCGGTCTGAAATTATCTGCTTCGATTTCAAATCTATATTGGCGAGTATATCCAATTCGTTTACAACGATGTCGATGTTGTCTGTCCCAATTCCAGTAGACAAAACGGTCAATCGTTTGCCCTTGTATAGTCCAGTGTGACAAACGAATTCTCGGTGCTGAGATTTGTGCTCTATAGTATCAAAAAAAGAGGTGACCAATCCCACACGGTTTTGGTCACCCACTAATATGATTTTATCAGAAATATCTTCTGCCGACAAACCTAAATGATAGACTTGTCCGTTTTTATTTAATACTAATTCAGTAGATTCAAATGCCATTTTTTTATGGTTTAACACTTCCAAAAACTTTGGCCAATAAATCTGTAACGCGCGCTGCAGGGTTCAAACGAATTTTATTTTCTTCTTTTTCAACCATTGTAAATAGTCCGTCGATAGCACGTTGAGTAACAAATGCATTCAGGTCCGTTTCTACTTTTTCACCTCCAGTCAAAGTCATCGCTGTATTGTATTTCGCCGCAACTGGATTCCAGTATTCCGTCAACTTTACTCTTTCGATTGCTTCTTGAACTTTTGGTGCAAAAGCTGTCATCAATTGAGCAGATGTATTGTCCTTTAAGAATTGTGTTGCTGCTCCGTTTCCTCCTTTTAAAATGGCAAATCCGTCAGAAACACTCATGTTCGTAATTGCGTTGATGAAAATTGGCATTGCTTCTTTCGTAGCTTCTTCCGCCGCACGGTTCAAAGTGGTTTCAATTTTATCTACTTGGCCTTGCAATCCCAAGTCGATAGCTTTTTCTTTCACTTTAATAGCGTCAGGAGGGAAGGGCAAACGAATTTCAGTGTTTCCTAAAAAACCGTCTGTCACTGAGGTTAAATTCACAGAGTTTTTAATTCCAACACTCAACGCTTCTTTTAATCCAGAAATAACCTCAGAATTGGAAAGTGCTGGCGTGTTAGTTGATCCATCGTTAGTTAGTATTACGTTCGTTGCTTCGTTCAAAACATCACAAGAAACGAAGCTTGTTGCAATGATTCCAGATATTATAAAAATTTTCTTCATTTTCTTCATTTTTTCAAATATAGCTAGAATGATACAAATGGCGTGCCCAAAAAAAAGGAGATCCGTAATGGACCTCCTTTTTTGGTTTTTGAATAAAATATAGGTTAGCGCATGATCATAACACTTCCGGTGAATATTCTAGGCTCGTCTGTACCTGTTTTTTTGGTTCGTAATTTCCAGTTGTAAATCCCATCTGGTACAATTTTCCCGGCATATGTTCCGTCCCACTCTGCAAGTGGATCTTTCGAAAGCCAAATAACTTGCCCCCAACGGTTGAATACTTCTAGTTCAAAATCACTTGGATCTAAACCATCAGTTACAACACGCCAGTTTTGGTTGAATTGGTCACCATCTGGCGTAAATGTGTTTGCTGCGTATAATACAAAGTCATTTTGAACTTCAATGAAATTTCGCGTTGTGTCTGTACAACCTTGAGGAGATGTTACCATCAAGAAAATGGCGTAATTTCCTTCCTTCTGTGGGAAGTTAAATCTTGGGTTTTGTTCAGTTGAAGTTCCTTCAAGTGTTTCAGGAGCAACCCAATACCATTGCGCGGCACCGATTGATTGATCTATCATTCCAATTTCTGTTTCAAATATTGTCGTCGGATTTGTTGTCATGCTAAATTTAGCTGTTGGTCTTTGTAATGCTGAAACTATGCCTGGGAAGGTTCCGGTGTAAATGCATCCGTAATTTGAAGTAACTGTCATCGTTAAATCATACATTCCAGCAATTTGGAAATCTTGAAGGACAGTGTCCATTCCAGAAACTATTTGTGTAACACCATTACTGAAATCATATACCGTTGACATAATATCGGCGCCATTGACTGAAGTATTCACAAACGTAAAGGTGTCTGGAGCACAAGCTTGAAAAGGGATTGGATTTGAACTTGGTATAATGTCCTGAGGAAAGGTAATCAATAATGAATCCGTATCCGTTGGACTACCGCAAATTTCTCCGAGAACTACAGTATATGTCGTTCCAGAGTTCACTGGGTCAACTGATACATATTGATTGTTTGAAAATTGAACGCCGTTTTCATACCATGTGTATGTGTATGGCGTTGATCCTCCAGCTCCAACTGCACCAATTATAATGCTGGACTCTGAACAAATCATTGAATCTAGTGAAATACTATCAATGATCAAAGCAGGTGGCTCACTAAGAATGGTATCAACAGTGATAACACAACTATTGAAATCGGTTATAGTAACTGTGTGCGGACCAACATATAAATCAGTAGCACTAGATGCTGTTGAAATTGACCCCGTCCATACATAATTATACGGAGCAGTTCCGTTGATAACATTTAAGGAAATGACACCCGTATTCGAAGCATGACAATTCACATCCTGAAGGTTGATAACTGTTGCCTGCATAGCTGGTATTTCTGTAACAACAACTGTCACAATATCAACACATGAACCATCTGTAATGACACAAGTATATGTTCCTGCTGTCAATCCTGTAGCGGTTTGTGTTGTCTGTGCCATAGCATCATCCCATAAATAAGTTGTAACTGAGCCTGAGGGATTCATTGTCGCTGTAGCGGTACCGTCTGCACCTCCCGGACAACTTACCACCGTCATAGATCCCGAAGAAACAACTGAAACATTTGAAACCAACACAGTAGCCGTTGCGTTACAACCCGCATTATCTGTCATTGTAACGAGGTAAGAACCTGTTAAGACATTATTTACAGTTGCAGTAGTTGCAGTCAAACCTGACCATGAGTATACATATGGTGCAGCGCCAGCTCCTGGAGTTGCAGTTAAGGTGCCAAGACTAGCCGAACATGTGTCTGAAATAGAACTTGCTGTAACAGTTGCATTCACTCTTGTAATCCAAGTTGTATCAGACACTGCTCCAATTGAAGCACCGCAAGCAGTACCAACTAAATAGTATCCTGTTGTTCCAGGTGGAGGTGTTGTAACTGTTAAAGAATTAGTAGTTCCGTTGTATGGGAAAGTCTGATTCAAAGTGTTTTGCCAGATAATCGGGGTAGAAGTGCCACCCGAAGTAACTGCCACGTATGGAATAGTAGAGATAGCATAAGCCGTTGTGATTGCAGGTGTTGTTGGTGTAAACAATTTACCATCAGAAGTGGCAGTCCAAACTGAATTATTTCTTCCAGGTGTTATATGAGCTAAAGTTCCAGCTGCATTCATTGTACCTTGTATAGCTCTGTTGCTATTCCAGGCACAGACTACTTTGGTGCCGATGTGATATTCGATATTATTGGTTCCTTCAAAGAATAAGAACGCAGAATAATTACAACTTGACGTACAAGAAAATCCTGTTACACCTTTATATAAAACAACGAAAATTCTATTCGGTGCCGTTCCTATAGTTTGGTACTGAACAGGTCCTGAATTAAAATTACTTGGGTTCAAGTCTTGGTAACAACCCATGGCTGCGTTCAATCCTCCAGCAACAGTAGTTGTTGGAAGTGCAGTTCCATTCAAACTCCATGGGCAATATCCTCCAGCACTAGCTAAATTAAAAGATACAAGACCATTAGAACCAATTAAACATGAAGTATAATTGTTGCCATAAAAATTAAATGTGAATCCCATTGGAATAGCAGCACTCCATGAATCATCAAATAAACTTACGGTGGTTGGATTCGGTAAATTCAAGGTGTTCCCAGATGAACTTCCTCCAGATGGCGGGCAGTTAGTAATAACAACTGGTTGACCTGCACAAACCGTAGTGTCTTCTCCTAAACATAGAACATTGGCTTGGCCTTGGCTATGTGTGTACGAAAAGCAAACGATAGATACAATTGCAGTGACGAATAGTCTATTTGCTATTTTCATAATTTTAATTTAATCTTAGATACAAAGATGACGAAAAAATAATACGAGGGTTGTCTTTTTTGTTTAGAAATTCTACAATAGATTCTAACTATTATAATCCAACAAGTTTTTGTCAGTGTAATTTACTCTATTCAGCGGTCGGAGGGAATGAAAATTAATTAAATTTGTCCCTCGATTTTAAACCTTTATAGATAATGAGCAAATATCAAGCACAAATTGATGCTTTCATGGACAAGGTCAAAGCCAGAAATGGTCATGAAACTGAATTTTTACAAGCAGTACATGAAGTAGCTGAGACAGTTATTCCTTTTATCCAAAATCATCCTAAGTATCAGGAAAACAATATCCTTGAAAGAATTGTAGAGCCAGAAAGAACAATTATTTTCCGTGTCCCTTGGTTGGACGATAAAGGAGATATGCAAGTAAACCGAGGTTATAGAGTAGAATTTAACTCTGCAATTGGACCGTACAAAGGAGGTTTACGTTTTCACCCATCGGTGAATTTGTCGATTTTGAAATTTTTAGGATTCGAACAAATCTTTAAAAACTCTTTGACGACACTTCCAATGGGAGGTGGTAAAGGTGGTTCTGATTTTGATCCAAAAGGAAAATCGGATAAAGAAGTAATGAAATTTTGTCAATCCTTTATGACAGAGCTTTCTCGTCATATTGGCGCTGATACAGATGTTCCTGCCGGAGATATCGGTGTTGGTGGGCGTGAGATTGGATATATGTTTGGTCAATACAAACGTATTCGTAACGAATTTACTGGAGTACTTACCGGAAAAGGCAGAAATTGGGGCGGTTCTTTAATCCGTCCCGAAGCGACAGGATATGGAACTGTTTATTTCACAAAAGAGATGTTAGCGACTAAAAAACAAGATTTCAACGGAAAAACGGTTGCTGTTTCTGGTTCAGGTAATGTTGCTCAATATGCGATCGAGAAAGTATTGCATTATGGAGGTAAAGTAATTACAGTTTCAGATTCTTCGGGATACGTTTCTGCAGAGAACGGATTCCATACGGAGCATTTGGATTTCTTGAAAGATTTGAAAAATGTTCGTAGAGGACGTATTCAAGAAATTGCCGATAAATTCGAAGGTTTTATTTTCCACGAAGGCGAGCGTCCTTGGGGAGAGAAAGTTGATATTGCGCTTCCTTGCGCTACGCAGAATGAATTGAACGGAGAAGAAGCGAAAACTTTGTTGGCAAACGGTGTTATGTGTGTAGCTGAAGGTGCAAATATGCCTTGTACACCAGAAGCGGTGGAGGCATTCCAAGCAGCGCAAATTCTTTTTGCTCCAGGAAAAGCTTCTAACGCCGGAGGAGTAGCAACGTCAGGATTGGAAATGTCACAAAACTCTTTGCGTTTGTCTTGGACAGCGGAAGAAGTGGATGCTAAATTGCACGGAATCATGGTTTCTATTCACGATGCTTGTGTTAAATACGGAAAAGATGAAAATGGGAACATTAACTATGTAAGCGGAGCGAATATCGCTGGTTTCGTTAAAGTTGCCGATTCTATGATTGATCAAGGATTGGTTTAACGAATTTCGATTATTAATATTTCATATAGGGACGAAAATTTTTTCGTCCCTATTTTATGTCACCAATTTATCATCCTTAAAACCTAATTTTCTCCTATTTTTGTTACGCAAATAATTCCCATGGAAACAATTCAAGAAAGAAAAATCAAATATAACCGAGAAGGATTTGATGATACTGAATTACTCGAAATTTATCGTAAGATACTTTTACCTCGTTTGATAGAAGAAAAAATGATGATTCTTCTCCGTCAGGGTAAGATTTCAAAATGGTTCTCAGGTTGGGGACAGGAAGGGATTTCAGTAGGTGTTGGATACGCAATGGGCGAAGACGAATATATTCTTCCCATGCACCGAAACTTGGGAATATTCACCTCAAGAAATGTGCCTTTGAGTAGATTGTTTGCCCAATTTCAAGGAAAAACTTTAGGATTTACAAAAGGCAGAGACCGCTCGTTTCACTTTGGAACACAAGAATATAAAATTGTCGGAATGATTTCTCACCTCGGTCCACAAATGGGGATCGCAGATGGTATTGCTTTGGCGAATAAAGTCAGAAAAGACAAGAAAGCAACTATCGTTTTTACGGGTGATGGTGGAGCATCAGAGGGAGATTTTCATGAATCAATAAATGTGGCAACTGTATGGGATTTGCCTGTAATATTTGCCGTTGAGAACAACCAATGGGGACTTTCCACGCCCAGCAAGGAGCAATTCCGTTGCAAGCAATTCATCGACAAAGGAATCGGTTATGGTATGCATGCTGAAAAAGTGGATGGAAATAATATCCTCGAAGTAATCACAACTGTTCGTCGTTTGGCGGAGGATATTCGCGAAAATTCACGTCCTGTTTTATTGGAATGTGTAACGTTTAGAATGCGTGGCCACGAGGAAGCTTCAGGAACAAAGTATTACCCTGAAGGACTTCAAGATGAATGGGAGCAATTCGATCCGGTAACCAACTTCGAAATTTACTTGTCGGAATTGGGATTGTTGAAGGAAGCCAACGTTGAAGAAATTAAAGAAGAGCTGCGCAAGGAAATCCAAGATGAATTGGATATAGCCTACGCAGAGCCTAATATTACGCCGAATACCGAAGATGAAGTAGCCGACTTGTTTGCGAATAATTTGAATGCGATTGTTGAAGGAACGGGAAGCACAAGAGAAATGCGGCTGATTGATGCAGTTCAAGATGGATTGCGCTTGTCCATGAGAAAGCACAAAGATTTGATCATCATGGGTCAAGACATTGCTGATTATGGTGGTGTTTTCAAAGTGACGGAAGGTTTTATGGATGAATTCGGGAAAGACCGTGTTCGAAATACACCAATTTGCGAGTCTGCTATTGTTGGTGCTGGTTTGGGATTGTCTATTGCTGGAATGAAAGCCGTTGTTGAAATGCAATTTGCTGATTTCGTAACGTGTGGGTTCAATCAAATCATCAATAATTTGGCGAAAATTCACTGGCGTTGGGGACAAAACGCCGATGTAGTTGTTCGCATGCCAACAGGAGCAGGTTCAGCAGCTGGGCCATTCCATTCGCAAAGCAACGAAGCGTGGTTCTTTCATACACCAGGTTTGAAAGTTGTTTATCCGTCATCACCGTCGGAGGCGAAAGGTTTGTTGATGGCGTCTATCGATGATCCAAACCCAGTATTGTTCTTTGAACACAAGAATTTATATAGAAGTATAAAAGAAGAAGTTTTTGAAACGGAATTTTCTATCGAAATAGGGAAGGCGGCTGTTAAAGCGGAAGGTTCGAAATTGTCCATAATTACATACGGATTCGGTGTTCATTGGGCGTTGGACCTTTTGGAAGAATACGAAAGTGGAACGATTGAGATAATTGATTTGCGAACGCTTTTGCCTTTGGATACAGAGGCAATTTACACTTCCGTTCGCAAAACAGGCCGAGCATTGATTCTGCACGAAGATTGTTTGACGGGAGGAATCGGTGGTGAGATTGCAGCTTTGATCAATGAAAATTGTTTCGAAGTATTGGACGCTCCTGTCCGAAGATTGGCTTCTCTAGATACGCC
>OCVQ010000293.1_pt1 | contig 45861 bp, 40 predicted proteins | sample 1539061 | NCBI WGS metagenome assembly OCVQ01 (sample SAMEA3355526, study PRJEB22509) | marine metagenome | biome: marine; feature: river plume; material: water | place: USA | collected 2010-08-08 | depth 0.5 m | reverse complement strand
TTCTTATACTTTCAACAAGATATTGATAACTTTCAGAATCATTAGCAATAATCTTTCCCATTGGAGGAATAATATTAAAAGAGTATCTATCGTAAGCCCATTGCATTGATGGGTTGGGAATTTGGCTAAACTCTAATACCATCAAACGTCCACCAGGTCGTAGAACTCTGTAAGCTTCGCTTAATGCTTTTTCTGGATGTGTTACATTTCTAATACCAAAAGATATTGTATAAACATCAAAAGAGTTATCTAAGAATGGAAGAGACGTTGCATCACCACAAACCCAATCTAGGTGATTTTCCATTTTTTTAGCCTCCGACCTTAACTGCCCCTCATTTAACATACTTTGTGTCATATCAAAAACTGTAGCGTGTGCAGTAGGTGCCCTCTTTAAAAAGCGAAATGAAATGTCACCTGTGCCTCCCGCAACGTCTAGTAGTTTTTGGTTTGGTTGAGGAGATAGCCAATCCATCATACTATTTTTCCAAATACGGTGAATTCCAAAAGACATTACATCATTCATAACATCATATTTTGAAGCGACTGATGAAAAAACTCCACGCACCATCTGTGCCTTTTCACTTTCTTTAATTTCTTTAAAGCCAAAATGAGTTTTTTTATTCTGAGATGTCATAATATTTACCTAAATTTAAAATCTTTATACGAATTAATTACAAAAGTGGAAATGCGGCACCTTTGCAAATGAATATTTTAAGAAATTTGTTACAAATAAAAAATATATTTGATATGGTTTTCTATTTTTAATTTGAGTGGAATAATATAGGTATCGTAATAACACTTTAAATAAAGAATTTGAACAAGGAAACAATATGAAACGTGCACTAATAACAGGCATTACTGGCCAAGATGGTTCATATTTAACTGAATTTTTACTAGATAAAGGTTATGAAGTTCATGGAATAAAGCGTCGATCTTCATCATTCAATACACAAAGATTAGATCATTTATATCAAGACCCGCACATTGAGAATGTAAACTTAAAGTTACATTATGGAGATTTAACAGATTCTTCAAATTTAACGCGGATCATAAAAGATATAGAGCCTGACGAAGTTTATAACTTAGGTGCACAATCTCACGTCGCAGTTTCCTTTGATTCCCCAGAATATACTGCAGATGTAGATGCTATGGGGACACTTCGAATGCTTGAAGCAATTCGTTTCCTAAATCTTGAAAATAAAACACGATTTTATCAAGCATCAACATCTGAATTATATGGCTTGGTGCAAGAAACACCTCAACGCGAAACGACACCATTTTATCCACGATCACCTTATGCAGTTGCTAAAATGTATGCCTATTGGATCGCAGTTAATTACCGCGAAAGTTATGGAATGTATGCGTGTAATGGAATTCTTTTTAATCATGAATCACCACGTCGTGGAGAGACTTTTGTGACACGTAAAATTACACGTGGTTTGTCTAATATAGCGCTTGGAATTGAGAGCTGTTTATATATGGGAAATATAGATGCTTTGCGAGACTGGGGGCATGCAAAAGATTATGTTAGAATGCAGTGGATGATGCTTCAGGAAGATACGCCAGATGATTTTGTTATTGCAACTGGTAAGCAATACTCTGTTCGTGAGTTCATTAAATGGAGTGCGCGAGAACTTGGTTTAGAAATTTCTTTTTCAGGCAATGGTATTGATGAAATCGCAACAATAGAAAATATTGATGGTGATCTTGCTCCAGCATTAAAAGTTGGAGATGTAATAATGAAAATTGATCCAAGATATTTTAGACCAGCTGAAGTTGAAACATTGTTGGGCGATCCGTCAAAAGCAAAAAATAAGTTAGGTTGGGTTCCAGAAATTACTGCACAAGAAATGTGTGCTGAGATGGTTATAGAAGATTATAAAGCAGCAAGAAGAGTATCGATTCTAAAAGATCATGGTTTAGAACTGCCAGTTTCTTTGGAAGATTAGTATGACATATAATTTATCTGGTAAGAAAGTTTGGGTAGCTGGTCATCGTGGCATGGTTGGTTCTGCAGTTTGTCGCCAATTAGAAAACGAAGACTGTAATATAATTAAAGCTGGCCGTGATGAGGTAAATCTTGTTAACCAGGCTGAAGTTAATGACTGGATGAATGCAGTCAAACCTGACGCAATAGTTTTAGCTGCAGCTAAAGTTGGTGGTATTCAGGCCAACAATAATTTTCCAGTCGATTTTTTATATGAAAACTTAATGATTGAGGCAAATATTATACATGCTGCCCATTTGAACAACGTAGAACGCCTGCTATTTTTAGGATCTTCGTGTATTTATCCAAGATTAGCTGACCAACCCATCAAAGAAAATAGTTTATTATCTGGTGCTCTAGAGCCGACAAACGAATGGTACGCTATAGCAAAAATTACAGGCATTAAATTAATTCAGGCTTATAGAAAGCAATATGGTTATGATTGGATTTCTGCGATGCCAACAAACCTGTATGGCCCTGGTGATAATTATGATTTAAATAGTTCTCATGTTCTTCCAGCGCTATTGCGAAAATTTCATGAGGCTAAGATTTCTAAGAGTTCAGAAGTAACTGTTTGGGGAAGTGGAAAGCCTTTAAGAGAATTTATGCATTGTGACGATTTAGCAAATGCACTTTTGTTTTTATTAAAAAATTATTCGGATTATGAACATATTAATGTTGGTTCAGGTGATGAGGTATCTATACGTGAGTTGGTTGATGTTATTGCCGAAGTAGTAGGCTTTGAGGCCAAAATAGTTTGGGATAAAAGTAAGCCGGACGGGACTCCAAGAAAACTAATGGATTCCTCTAATTTGCATAACCTGGGCTGGAAAGATCACCGGTCGTTATTTGATGGAATAAGCCATACATATGAAAGCTGGTTAAGTGAATAATTAACTGTAATTTTGTTGTTTATCCTTTTGGACCCTGTCCTCTAGAATAGACATCATCATATCTAAAAATGTCGTCTTCACCAAAGTATGTACCTGTCTGAACTTCGATTAATTCCATTGGGTTTTCTCCAGGATTCCGCATTCGGTGAATAGCGCCAAGAGGAATGTAAACAGACTGATTTTCGCTGATGAGTTTTACTTCTTCGTCTATTGTTACTTCTGCCACACCAGAAACAACGATCCAGTGTTCAGCACGATATTTATGACTCTGAAGGGATAAAGATGCACCTGGATGGACGTGTATTTTTTTAACCTGAAACTTTTCATCTATCGTTAAGCTCTCAAACCATCCCCAAGGTCGGTGGTCTTTTGGAAATTGAGTAGCTTGGCTTGCTTTCTTCTCTTTGAGAATATCAACTGCTTTTTTTACATCTTGGGATTTTGACATATCCGCAACAAGAACTGCGTCCTTCATGGCTACTGTTATAATATTCTTGAGGCCAATTCCTACAACTTCTATCGAATCGTCTTCAGATCGAATTAATGAATTTTCACAGCCGATCGCGGTTGCATTATTAGATGTATTGACACCATTAGCGTTTGACACATTTTCACGCCATACCGCATCCCAACCACCTAGATCTGACCAACCCGCGCTGAATGGGACAACTGAAAGATTGTTGGATTTTTCCATTATTGCATAATCAATAGAGATATTCTTAGTCTTTACCCAATCCGTGAGATTTAAACGGCAAAACCCGAGATCATTTATGCTATTTTTAAGTGATAAATTCACGGCGTCTAAATCAGATGGAGAATATTTTTTAAATGCTTCAATGATATCTCTTGCTTGAAATAGGAAAATACCTGAGTTCCACAGAAAATTTTCTGATTGGAACATCTTTCTAGCATTAGTTAGGTCTGGTTTTTCGACGAAAGCTTTTAACGGCACTGCTTGTGCTGTCGAAATTTTTGAAAGCTCTAAATAACCATATCCTGTTTCTGGATGTGTTGGCTTTATGCCAAAAGTTACTAACTGCCCGTCTTGAGCAACTTTATAAGCTTCATCAATTGCTAATTGAAATGCATTCACATCATTTATTATATGATCAGATGGAGCAACAACAAGTATGGCATCTGGATTTATCTGATATTCAAATAATGCAGCAGCTAAAATAGCTGGGGCAGTATTGCGCCCTTCTGGTTCAATTAAGATAGCACCAGGGTCTATGCCTATTTCTTGTAATTGCTCAGTTACAATAAATCTATAATCAGAATTTGTTACAATTACAGGATTTTTAAATTGCTTACCAGTGAGGCGTGTGGCAGAATTTTGAAAAAGTGTTTTATCGCCAACTAGTGGTACAAATTGTTTTGGATAGCTTTTGCGAGAAAGAGGCCAAAGTCGAGAACCAGAGCCCCCACATAAAATTATTGGTGTAATCTGTTGCATTATTCAAAGGCCTTCATGAAAATTAAAATACTCAAAGTATCATTTTGGTATATTTAAAGACTTATTAACGAAAGTAATTGATATTTAATAGATTCTTTCAATAACTGTAATACATAATATCCAAAAATATAAATAATATCTTTAGTTTCAAAATAAATACGGTGAAAGTAAATGCCTGAATTACCAGAAGTAGAAACAGTGATGCGTGGCTTAGAGCCCGTAATGATGGGTCAAAAAATCAGATATGCTGATATTAGGCGTCCAGATTTACGTTGGCCATTTCCAGAAAATATGTCTCAGAGGTTAACTGGAGCAAAAATTTTAAGGCTCCACCGACGTTCAAAATATATTTTATGTGATTTAGATAGTGGTGAAACGTTACTTATACATTTGGGTATGTCTGGACGGATGACTATTTCACATGAAGGAAATGAATCAGAGGATTTATTAGGGAATTTTCAATATAAACCTTCTACTCCGGCTAAGCATGATCACGTAATATTGGATATGCAAGATGGGGCACGTATTAGCTTTAATGACGCCCGTCGATTTGGAGCAATGGACTTAATTGATACAAAAAATTTATTTGGTCATAAGCTGATCAAATCATTAGGTCCTGAACCATTAGGAAATGAATTTAATACTCCATATTTACACTCAAAGTTAAAAGGTAAGGCTGCTCCAATTAAATCAGCATTGTTGGATCAAAGAATAGTTTCTGGATTGGGAAATATATATGTCTGTGAATCATTGTGGCGTGCAGGTATCAATCCGAAGCGATTATCTGGAAAAGTTAGCCGCAAAAAAATTGATGTACTGGTTCCAATTATAAGAGATGTGTTGCGAGAAGCTATTTCTGCAGGGGGTTCTTCACTAAAAGATCATCGGCAAGCGAATGGTGATTTAGGTTATTTTCAGCATTCTTTTGCAGTTTATGGGCGTGAAGGAAAAAAATGCAGTTCTGTAAACTGCTCTGAATTAGTAAAAAGAATTGTTCAATCAGGCCGGTCGAGCTTTTATTGTGCTAAATGTCAGAAATAATTCAAAAGTTTTCAATAAAGGTGTCTTAGCCTAGTTGACTATTAATTGAATCAGTCCTATACGGCGGCTTCATCTTTCGAAATCGACAAGATCAAGGAATTATCATGGCCAATACGCCTCAAGCAAAAAAACGCGCTCGTCAAGCAGAACGACGCACTGAAGTTAACAAAGCACGACGTTCGCGCATTCGCACATTCTTGCGCAAAACTGAAGAAGCTATAGCATCTGGCGATCAAGCGGTCGCTAAAGAAGCATTTAAAGCTGTTCAGCCTGAATTAATGCGTGGTGTAACAAAGGGTGTTTATCACAAAAATACAGTGGCACGTAAATTGTCACGATTAAGCAGCCGTATTAAAGGCTTAGTAGCCTAATCAATCCGTATAAATGAGAATTTAATAACGAGGCTTTTTAGTCTCGTTTTTTTATGTCTGCATTTTGAATGACTTAGGCGAGTTCACAATTTGTTCACGTTGTTTGAGTCTCAAGCTTTTACTAATATCTACAAATACCGACTCGCTGCTAAAGATTCGGATCACAAAAACAGTAAATCTTATGTCACCATTTCAATGAAATAGGTGATATGTTTGTTTAAAAGTCAATATTATCAATATGTTAGCTTGATACTAAATTCTTCCGATTCTTTTCGTGTCAAGATTGAAGTTTTGTTGAAATGTATTTTTTCTTCGTCCAAAGTAATCTTACTGATTCAGAGCCAATTTAGGGGGGCATGCAAAATGACAACGATTATTGATGTAAACCCTTCTGATACTTGGACTGGCCTAGCAGAAAAGGCTGATTCTATTTTAGTAGATGTCAGAACTAATGCTGAATGGTCATTTGTTGGTATTCCAGATTTATCTTCTGTTAATAAGCAGGCTATATTAATTGAATGGAAACAATTTCCAACAATGACACAAAATGAAGATTTTGCATCAATTTTAATGGATAAGCTGGACGGTTCTGCGCCTTCAGATGTTTATTTTCTTTGCCGTTCAGGTGTTCGTTCACTTGCTGCGGCTGCTTTGATGGTTGATATCTTTGCCGCTCAAGGCTGGTCGGTGAATTGTATTAATGTGACTGAAGGTTTTGAGGGAGATCTTGATGCTGATGGCCACAGGGGAAATTTGAATGGCTGGAGAGCCCGTGGATTGGCTTGGCGTCAATCCTAGATATAGATATGGAATTTAAAGTTAATGGGTATTGAAATTTGGCCAATAATTAAATTGGCTCTGAGGAAAACAGTCGGTGAAGCTGCCTTCACTAACTGGATAAACCCCTTAGAATTGACATCAATAAATGCATCAAAAGCGAATTTTGTAACGCCAACAAAATTTATCGGTGATTGGGTTGATCGTAATTATGGAGATTCAATTAAATTTGAATTTGCCAAGCAAGGTCTAGATGTTGAGAGATTAGTATTTTCTGTCAATATGGAGCCTAAGATAACTCCAGCTAAAAAATCATCTACTAAACCTGAAGCAAAAAATACCAAAACAGGTTCTACCGATCTACCAGGGGCTTCTTTAGACCCTAGATATACTTTTGATAATTTTGTTGTGGGGAAACCCAATGAATTAGCGCATGCAGCGGCCAGAAGAGTTGCTGAAGGTGGTGATGTATCATTTAATCCACTATTTTTGCATGGTGGTGTTGGGTTGGGTAAAACTCACCTTATGCACGCAATCGCATGGGAAATTAAAAAACGTGATCCCAATGCAAGGGTTTTATATTTATCCGCAGAACAGTTTATGTACCGGTTTGTTCAAGCGCTTAGGTTTAAAGACACTATTAGTTTTAAAGAGATGTTCAGATCTGTAGATGTTTTAATGGTTGACGATGTGCAATTTATTGCGGGCAAATCATCAACTCAGGAAGAATTTTTTCATACGTTTAATGCGCTTATAGATCAGAACAAACAAGTAATTATTTCTGGTGATCGTGCACCCGTTGATATGGAACAATTGGAAGATAGAATAAAATCACGTTTGCAATGGGGATTAGTAGTTGATGTCCATCCAACTGATTACGAATTAAGACTTGGAATTTTGCAGTCAAAACAAGAGTCACAAGCAAGATATAATTCTACAGTAGAGGTATCTCCTGGCGTGCTAGAATTTATGGCGCAACGTATTTCGTCAAATGTCAGAGTGCTTGAGGGTGCATTAACCCGACTATATGCTTTTGGATCCTTAGTAGGGCGCCCAGTAACTCTAGAAATGGCTCAAGAAAGTTTATCAGATATTTTACGCGCAACTGATCGCAAAGTAACAATTGATGAAATTATTCGAAAAGTAACTGATCATTATGGTGTTAATTTAACAGATATGCTTTCAGCTCGCCGAACACGTTCAATTGCTCGGCCTCGTCAAGTTGCAATGTATTTATCAAAAAAATTAACATCAAAATCCCTGCCTGAAATTGGCCGCCGCTTTGGAAAACGTGACCATACAACTGTAATACATGCTGTTAAGAAAATTGAAGAATTGCAATCAATTGATAATCAAATTGCAAAAGATATAGAAGTATTACGTCGGATGTTAGAAGGCTAAAGTGTTAATGGAATATTCGTAAAAGGATTTTAGTTCTTTCTATCTCTTGACCCGGCCTCAATTACATTGAAGTATCCTTTTTAAGTTGAATTATATGATTAAATGCGTCATTTTGATTATCCGACGTATTGGGGGATTTAAGTTATGAAAGTAAGTATTGAACGTAGTGCACTTCTAAAGGCTATGTCGCAGGCTCAATCTGTAGTTGAGCGGCGCAATACAATTCCAATTTTGGCAAATGTTTTGATTGAAGCTGAAGGTGGAGAAATTTCATTTCGAGCAACGGATCTCGACATTGAGGTTGTTTATAAAGTGGTTGGAATGGTTGAGCGAGCAGGTGCAACAACAGTTGGTGCGCATACCTTGCATGAGATTGTTCGTAAATTGCCAGATGGTGCAATGGTTGAACTCACAGATGACGCAACTGCAAATCGTTTAGATGTAGTGGCTGGAAGATCAAGCTTCTCATTGGCCACTCTTCCTCGTGAAGATTTTCCAATAATGGCTAATTCTGAGTATGCATGTAACTTTTCAGCCCAATCTGAAACATTGAGACGATTATTTGATAAGTCAAAATTTGCTATTTCTACCGAAGAAACTCGATATTATTTGAATGGTGTATATATGCACTCCTCAGATGGAGAAAATGGTAGGGTATTAAGATGTGTTGCAACAGATGGACATCGTTTAGCGCGTATTGACACGCAGCTTCCAGAAGGTGCGGACACACTCCCAGGTGTTATTGTCCCTAGAAAAACAGTTGGTGAATTACGTAAACTTTTAGATGATGATGAAATGAAGATAGCTGTTTCGGTTTCTGAAACAAAAATTAGATTCTCAACTCCAGAGATAATTCTGACATCAAAAGTAATTGATGGATCATTTCCAGATTATACCAGGGTTATACCTCAAGGTAATACGCGTCGCTTAGAGGTTGATGCAGCTGAATTTGCTCAAGCTGTTGACCGAGTATCAACAGTTTCATCAGAACGATCAAGAGCTGTAAAGCTTACCTTAGAGGACGATAGGTTGGTTCTATCTGTTAATGCACCTGATAGTGGTGCAGCAGAAGAAGAGCTAGTTGTAGCATATGCTGATGAACGCTTAGAAATAGGTTTTAATGCTAAGTACTTACTGGAAATTGCAGGGCAAGTAGATCGAGAAAATGCAGTGTTTATGTTTAATTCCTCGGGTGACCCAACTTTGATGCGTGAAGGCAATGATGAAAGCGCAGTATATGTTGTTATGCCTATGCGGGTTTAGCATGTGTCTCGCATTGCTGTAACAAATTTAAAAATCTCTCATTTTCGTTCTTATAAGAATGTAGAAATTTCAACATCTGGGTGTCCTGTTGCATTGTTTGGTTCCAATGGGGCAGGTAAAACTAATATATTAGAAGCTTTATCTTTATTGTCGCCTGGAAGAGGCCTGCGCCGCTCGCGTGTGGATGAGATGGAGCGTAAACCTGAAGGTATTGGGTGGAAAATTTCTGCAACCTTACAATCTTTAGGCCAGGTTCATGAAATTGAAACAATTTATAGCGGTGATGGATCTAGAAGCGTCAGAATTGATGGAAAAGTAACTACGCAAACAGCATTGGGCCGAATTGCAAGAATTGTTTGGCTTGTCCCAGTAATGGACCGCCTTTGGGTTGACGGTGCGGAGGGACGAAGACGTTTCCTTGATCGCCTTTCAATGAGTTTTGAACCCTCTCATGCACAATACACATTAGATTATGAAAGAGCTATGCGTGAGCGTAACAAAATGCTCAAAGAGGGTATTAATGATCCAGCGTGGTATTCAGCTGTAGAAAGTCAAATGGCCGAATCTGGAAGAAAAATCGAACAAAATCGTTTATATACAATTGATAGAATTATGGAGGCTCAAACTAATGTGCAGACGAGTTTTCCAACGGCTCAATTAGGTTTAGTTGGTGCTAATAATGAAGCAATTATTGTTGATGACTTAAAAGATGCTTTTGCAAATAATAGAAGAGCAGATTTATTTGCTGGCAGAACTTTAATTGGGCCTCATAGAGATGATTTAACCGCTATGTATTCTGCCAAAGAAACAGCTGCTAAGTTATGCTCAACTGGAGAGCAAAAAGCACTTTTGGTTAGCCTAATACTAGCAAATGGGCGTGCTTTATCACAGGATTTTGGATCTGCACCAATTTTGTTATTAGATGAGGTTTCCGCACATCTTGATATAGAGCGTCAAAATGCACTGTATGAAGAAATAATATCCCTTGGGGCTCAAGCTTGGATGACTGGTACGGGCAAGGAATTGTTTGAGGCATTTGGCGATAGAGCGCAATTTTTAGAAGTTAATGAAGCATCAAGTGGTTCTTTTTTAAAATGATAACAATTACATTAGCCCAATCATTTTTTTATTCTATAGCGCTTGCGATTCTTTGGCTTACTCCTGGGCCTGTATGGGTTGCAGTGCTTGCTCGTTCGATTTCAGGAGGATTTCAATCATCTGTTCCCTTAGTTTTGGGCGTTGCGTTAGGAGATTTGCTATGGCCCATGGTGGCGCTGATGGGTGTCTCATACTTAATTTTGATTTATGCAGATATATTAATTATTTTTCGTTACTTAGCATCCATAATTCTAATTTTAATGGGGTTAGTCTTAGTGATTAGGTCAAAAAATCTTTTTGGAGTAGAGTCTAGCTTAACAAAGCCAGGAGTTTGGGCAGGGTTTACAGCTGGCTTTTCTGCAGTTTTGGCAAATCCAAAAGCAAGTTTATTTTATATGACACTTTTGCCAAATTTTTTTGATTTTAATAAAATTAATTATGTAGATATATTTCTTATTTGCTGCCTTTCTGCACTAGTGCCTATGGTTGGAAATTTGATGCTTGCGGGAGCACTTGGAAAAATGAGAAGTTATTTTTCATCTTCTTCAGTTATAGAAAAAATGAATATTTTTTCTGGAGTTGCATTAATTATCGTTGGCTTGTGTATTAGTTTATTATAACGCAAAATATTGTGCCTTATGCGTGACATTCATCGCAAAATCATCTATATTTAGTGTATAATTATAGGATTCATATAGATGTCAGACGATCAAATTAAATCAGAAGAATACGGCGCAGATTCTATCAAGGTTCTCAAGGGCTTAGAGGCTGTGAGAAAACGTCCTGGAATGTATATTGGTGATACGGATGATGGTTCTGGTTTACATCATATGGTTTATGAAGTTGTAGATAATGGCATTGATGAAGCCTTAGCTAAACATGCTGATTTTGTATCTGTTACTATACATGCTGACGAGAGTGTATCTGTGCGTGATAATGGTCGTGGTGTCCCTGTTGGCATTCATGAAGAGGAAGGTGTATCAGCAGCTGAGGTTATTATGACTCAGCTTCATGCTGGTGGTAAATTTGATAGTAATTCATACAAAGTTTCAGGTGGACTTCACGGTGTTGGTGTTTCTGTTGTTAACGCTCTGTCTGATTGGTTAGAGTTAAAAATCTGGCGTGATGGAAAAATTCATATCGCACGATTTGAACACGGTGATACCGTTAAGCATCTTGAAATAATAGGTGATGCAAATGGCGAAACTGGTACCGAAGTAAGATTTATGGCTTCGACAGAAACATTTTCAAACAGAGAATATGTTTTTAAAACATTAGAAAATCGTCTCAGAGAGCTAGCTTTTCTAAATTCAGGTGTAAAAATAATATTACGTGATGAACGGCCGACGGAACATTTAGAGACGACTTTGCTATATGATGGTGGCGTTAAGGAATTTGTTAAATTTTTAGATAGATCTAAATCTTCGGTAATTGAAGACCCGATTTATATCATAGGGGAAAAGGATGATATAACCGTTGAATGTGCTATGTGGTGGAATGATAGTTATCATGAAAATGTATTGCCATTTACCAATAATATTCCACAACGTGATGGGGGTACACATATAGCTGGCTTCCGGGGTGCTCTTACGAGAACTATAAACAATTATGCAGCTTCATCGGGAATAGCCAAGAAAGAGAAAGTATCATTCACAGGCGATGATGCACGTGAGGGATTAACTTGTGTATTATCCGTAAAAGTTCCTGATCCAAAATTTAGTTCGCAAACTAAAGATAAATTAGTTTCATCTGAAGTTCGACCAGTTGTTGAAAGTTTGATGAATGAAAAGTTATCTGAATGGTTTGAAGAAAACCCCGCTCACGCAAAAGAAATTGTTACAAAGATTGTTGAAGCTGCTTTGGCGCGTGAAGCTGCTAGAAAAGCACGTGAATTAACGCGCCGTAAAACTGCATTTGGTGGAACTTCGTTGCCTGGTAAATTAGCAGATTGCCAACAAAAAGACCCTTCATTATCTGAGATTTTTATAGTGGAAGGTGACTCTGCTGGGGGTTCGGCCAAACAAGGGCGATCTCGAGAAAATCAAGCTGTTCTTCCGTTAAGAGGTAAGATTTTAAATATTGAACGTGCACGTTTTGATAAGATGTTAACTTCTGAACAAATAACTAATTTGATTACTGCATTGGGTACAGGAATTGGGCGAGACGAATTTGATATTAGTAAATTGCGATATCATAAAGTTGTTATTATGACTGATGCCGATGTTGATGGAGCACATATAAGAACATTATTGCTAACCTTCTTTTTTAGGCAAATGCCTGAGCTTATTGAGGGCGGCTATTTGTATATTGCTCAGCCACCGCTTTACAAAGTTGCGCGTGGCAAATCTGAAGTCTATCTAAAAGACCAGGTATCGCTTGAGGATTTCTTAGCAGAGCAAGGAATTGAAGGAGCTACACTTACCTTAGGTGGTGGCTCTGCTATGGCGGGCCCAGACTTAGCACGCGTAATTGACGAAGCACGTCAGTCGCGAACTATACTTAATGCATTTCCAACGCATTATAGTCATCATATTTTAGAGCAAGCTGCAATTGCAGGAGCTCTAAATATTGACCAAGTGCTGTCTAACCCCCAAGCAGCAGCTGACGCAGTTGCAACACGACTAGATTTAGTCTCAACAGAATATGAGCGAGGTTGGTCAGGGCGGCCAACTCAAGATGATGGGTTAAGGTTCAGCCGTATATTACGAGGTGTTGAAGAAGTGCAAACATTAGATGGAAAATGTTTAAAATCAAATGAAGCTCGTAAATTGTCGAGTATGACAAATAGTCTTCAGGAAGTTTATTCAGAACCGTCAAAATTTACACGAAAAGAAAAAACTACGACGATTAATGCACCATCTGATTTGTTAAATATTGTAAATTCTGAAGGTGAGAAGGGCCTTAGCCTACAGCGCTACAAAGGACTTGGTGAGATGAACCCAGGTCAATTGTGGGAAACAACGCTTGATCCTGAGGCAAGGATATTCTTGCAAGTTAAGGTCGAGGATTTAGCAGATGCTGATGATTTATTCACTAAGCTTATGGGTGATGTTGTTGAGCCACGCCGCGAGTTCATTCAGCAGAATGCATTATCAGTTGAGAATCTTGATTTCTAAGTAAATTTAGAAGTTATTTTTTCTGTATCCGTGCTTCACGCCAAAAGGTGAATATACCCATACCTATAACAATGGATATTCCAATTAATGTTAAATTGTTTGGAATATCTCCCCAAATAAAATATCCAAGTATGATAGCCCAGATCATAATCGTATATCTAAATGGGGATACAAAACTTACTTGACCAGCCCTCATCGCTGATATTGCAAAAAAGTATCCTACAAATATTAAACTGCTTGCAATGAATAATAAGATTATTTCGTTAAGTTTCATAGGTGTCCAACCTTCATAAACAAAAGTTAAAAACCCTCCAACCAAAGCAATCGCAGCCGCAGTTATAAAGGCTACATATAATGTTGATATATTAGTGCTAAATTTACGAACAACTAAATCGCGAAGAGTTACAAATACTACACATACTACTCCAAGAATTGAATAAATATTGAATTCGTCAGTACCTGGTTGAATTATAAGTAGGACACCAAAAAAGCCAATTAAAATAGCAATACCCCGCCTCCATCCAATTTTTTCTCCTAAGAACCAGCTGGCTGCAAGAGTAACTGTTAACGGCAAGGCCTGAAGTATTGCGGTTATATTTGCAATGGGAAGATAGAACAGTGCAGTAAGAAATGAAACTGTAGCGAATATTTCAGCAAGTGTTCTCCAAAAAATAAATTTGTGGTCTAATTTTCCTGGGATATTTTTGAATGCTCCACTATAAAAACATGCTGCGCCAATGATAATGACTGCAAAACAACCTCTAACAAAAATAGATTGATATATGCCAATATCAGTTGAGGCATATTTTATGACTGCATCATTAAAAACAAAGCCCACCATAGAAAGGCACATGTAGATTGCACCTCGGATATTTTCGCTTTGTTGCATAAATTAAAACCCCTGACTTTGAGTGGATTAAGTTTTAGAAAGAATAATCAGAATGCTCAGAATCAAGGATTTCTTTTAATTCAGCTAAGTGCCTATCAGATTGTTCTGGGTATTGATCAACCTCAGAAGCTGTTTTTTCCGCAATTGTGTCGGACAATATGCGGAGTTTCTGGCCAGTTTGCAAAGCCCGTATGTATGTTTCAGCAGCTCGCTCAAAATAATACATTCGGTTAAATGTTTCTGCTACTGATTTCCCAATAACCATGATCCCATGATTACCCATAATCATTACAGTTTTTTTAGGATCTTGAAGTAATTGGGCGCAACGTTCCCCTTCTTCTTCTAGAGCCAACCCGCCATAACTATCATCTATTACATAACGATTAAAGAATGTTGCAGTATTCTGATCGATAGGTAGTAGGCGACTGTCAGCTAAACTTGCTAAAACTGTTGAAAACATAGGGTGTACATGCATTGCGCATCTTGCATGTGGGCAGTGACGATGAATTGCACTATGTAGACCCCAGGCAGTGATATCAGGAGCATTTGGTCCTTCTAGTGTTTCTGGATCATTGGCATCTATTACCAATAGGTCACTTGCTTTAATTTTTGAAAAATGCATTTGGTTTGGATTTATCAGAAATTCTGAGCCATCAGCATTTATTGCTAAAGAAAAATGATTAGCCACAGCTTCGTGCATATTTAATCTTGCTGTCCAGCGAAAGGCTGCAGCTAAATCCTTACGTTCACTTAAAAAGTTCAAATTTTTCATTTTGTAATCTCCATATAATCAGTGATTACAAATTTAAGATAAAAGCAATAAAAAACTGGCCCAGTTGGGCCAGTTTAAAGTCTAGATATATATCTAGGTGGGAGGTTACTTTACAATATCATAAGCTGGCATACCTAATTCAGATATATCCAATCCTGTTATTTCATCTTCTTCGCTTACACGAATTCCTGAAACAGATTTCAGAATATACCAAAGAATTGCTGATGCAATAAATGTAAATAGACCAACGACTATAATTGAATATAACTGAGTTGATAGTGATGCATCACTATTTGTAAATACAACAGCAATTGTACCCCATATGCCTGCGAATAAGTGAACTGGAATAGCACCTACTACATCATCAATTTTCAATTTGTCTAACAATGGCACACCGAATACAACGATAACACCACCAATAGCACCAATAATTGATGCTGAACCAAGTGTAGGCGTTAAAGGTTCAGCTGTGATTGCTACTAGGCCAGCTAGAGCGCCGTTTAACACCATAGTTAAATCTGGTTTTTTATAGAGTAATTGTGTGAGTATTAATGCAGCGATCGATCCTGCTGCAGCTGCAGCATTTGTATTTGCGAATATTCTTGAAATATCAGCTACATCGCCAATAGATCCCATTGCTAATTGTGATCCACCATTAAATCCAAACCAGCCCATCCATAGAATAAATGTTCCTAATGTTGCTAAAGGAAGATTTGAAGCCATGAAGGGTACAGTTTTACCTTCTTTAGTATATTTTCCAATACGTGGGCCAAGGATCAGTGCGCCTGCTAAAGCAGCCCAACCACCTACGGAGTGTACAACTGTTGAACCAGCAAAATCTAAAAATCCCATTGCATCTAAGAAGCCGCCGCCCCATTTCCAGGAAGCTTGTAATGGATAAATTAGACCTGTTAAAATTACTGTAAATACTAGGAATGGCCATAATTTGATACGTTCGGCCAACGCGCCAGAAACGATTGATGCTGTTGCTGCGCAGAACATTAATTGAAAGAAGAAATCTGATCCAGTTGATGCATATGAATAGTCATCTGCTCCAGCAGCATCAACACCAACAGCCTCAAGTACTGCCGGTCCCCATATGCCTGATATTACGCCTTCTGTTGCCCAAGTTCCCAAAGGATACATGAGATTATAACCAACAAGATAATAAGCAAAGCAGGCAAATCCAAATAATCCCATGTTTTTTGTAAGTTGCATTGTTACATTTTTAGAACGAACAAGGCCGGCTTCCAGCATAGAGAATCCGGCTGCCATCCAAAATACTAAAAAACCGCCTATAAGAAATAATAGAGAGTTAAGAATAAAGACTGAGTCTGTGGGAACTGCAATTGCAGTTTCTTGTGCTTGTACAGTTGAAGCAATCATATATGCACCAAATGCGGGTATAAGTGTTTTAAGTTTCATTATAGTTTCCTTTGGATGTCTATTAAACAGCATCGTCGCCTGTTTCGCCTGTTCGAACTCGAACAGCTTGATCTACGTCTAGTACAAAGATTTTTCCGTCACCGATTTTTCCAGTTTTAGCTGTGTTTTCAATTGTGGAGACAACTCCATCAGCTTCCGCATCTGATACGACAATGTCTAATCTGATCTTTGGAACAAAGTTCACAGCATATTCTGCGCCACGATATATTTCTGTATGACCCGATTGAGTGCCATAACCTTTTATTTCTGTTACCATCATTCCTGTTACGCCTGATTCCGTAAGTGCAATGCGTACTTCCTCAAGTTTGAACGGTTTAATAGTTGCAATAATTAATTTCATATTTTCCTCGCTTTGAGCACACATTGGGTATGCACATGAGCTTAAAAAAAAGAGAAATGACAAAAACCTCAATGAAAGAGAGGCAATAAAATACTAAATTTTGATAATAATGCATAAGATTTAATCATAGATAGTAAATTGATTAAATTTTAATCATATTTATTATAAATAATACAATAACTATACTCTACAAATTAGTTAAATAGAGTTACTTTCAGTTCATGAATTGCGAGAAGGCAGAATCAAATATGGTTAAGAAGCCAAAAAATCGCAATATATTGGTTGCTCCAAACCGAAATCATGCCAAGGCAAAAAAGATAAAACTGTCTATTTCGAATGATAATAAAAATAAGAAATATAAGTTTGATAAAAAGAAATCCTTAATAACTAATATTAAAGATTTTATTTCACATATTATAAGAAGTATTTTAAATTTTATATTTCAATTACTTTTTTGGATTATTCTTAGGGTCTCTGTTGTCTTATTTCTAATCTTGGGTTCATCAGTCTTATATTACTTCAGTATACTCCCTGAAGCTAAACTATTGATGGATGATAGACTAAGGGGTTCCGTTACTATGTTGGATGCAAAAGGTAATGTATTTGCATGGCGTGGAGATCAATTTGGTGGAAAAGTTTCATCTTCAACGGTTTCACCGTATTTAAAAAATGCAATTATTGCTACTGAAGATAAGAGATTTTATACTCATTGGGGAATTAGCCCTAGAGGTATATTGGGGGCAATTCGTATTAACCTGCGAGAAGGGCGCAAGCCTTGGCAGGGTAATGGTGGTTCAACAATTACCCAACAATTAGCAAAACGAATATATTTTGAAAAAAAGGGTAATTTTGAGAGAAAGCTAAAAGAAGTGCCCATGTCTATGGCGATGGAATTAAAGTACACTAAGGATGAAATTTTTAGTATTTACCTCAATCGTGCATTTCTTGGATCTGGGGCCTATGGTTTTGAAGCTGCTAGTCAAAGATATTTTAGTAAATCAGCAAGAGATGTGTCTCCAGCGCAAGCTGCCATGCTTGCAGGATTGTTAAAGGCACCTTCTGCAGCTAATCCAATTAGAAATTTAGATCGCGCTCAATCACGTGGAAATTTGATTGTAGGTTTGATGAAGGATCAGGGTTACTTAACCCAAGCACAAGCAATTAGAGCTAAGAATAACCCTGCAAAATTATCTCAAACAGCAGCTGATATGGTTGGTGGGTATTTTGCGGATTGGGTACTTGGTTCAGCACCAGAGTTTATAATCAAAGATGCAAATGCTGATGTAATAATCAAAACAACATTTGATAAAGGTGCTCAATTGGCTGCAGAGGGTGCTTTAGACTCAGTATTTCAAAACTTAAAGCAAGGTTCAGACGTCCAGGCTGGGATAGTGGTGATGTCACCTAATGGTGCAGTTCGTGCAATGGTAGGTGGACGAAAGACTGGTCTAGCAGGATCTTTTAATCGGGCAACACAGGCGTTGAGGCAAACTGGGTCAGCATTTAAACCAATGGTTTATGCAGCGGCATTAGAAAATGGATTTCAATATAACAGTATAGTAACTGATGAACCTATTACTATAGAAGTTATTGATGGAACTTATGAACCTCAAAATTATAGTCGTACATTTGATGGCGAAGTAAACCTCACTGAGGCTTTAGCTAAATCAACAAACACAGTTGCGATAAAAGTAAGTGAAGAAATTGGGAAGTCTCGTGTGAAGGCTATTGCAAATGACTTTGGCATCAAATCCAATATTCCATTAGTTCCGTCAATGGCACTGGGTACAGCTGAGAGTACTTTACTAGAAATGACAGGTGCTTATGCAGGAATTTTGAACAAGGGTATGTCATCAATTCCATTTGGATTATCTAGCATTACAATACAGGGAGATAATGAAAGTTTATTGGAGCATGACGCTAGTAATTCATTACGTGTTATTAATGAGAATGCAGCAAATCAATTAACCTTCATGATGAAACAGGTAATTAAGTCAGGCACTGGCTTAAGAGCAAATCTAGGAGATAGACCGGCAGCGGGAAAAACTGGAACAACACAAGGTGCAAGAGATGCATGGTTTATAGGCTTTACAGCTGATTACGTTGTAGGAGTATGGATGGGTTATGACGATAATCGTAAATTAACTGGTGTAACTGGTGGAGGGATGCCTGCAGAAATATGGCGTGAAGTTATGCTCCGCATTCATGAAAATGAAGTATTAAAACCTATAGTTATAAATGAGGATAAGCTTATTAGTGAATTAAATTCAAAAAATAGTACAAAATTTATTAATGGTATATTTAAAGGATTAGGTAATAAAGTTAAAGAAAGCTCAGGCAGTAATTTTATATTACGGTTGCAGAATTTGTTTAACTAAATGAATTCAATGAACATTATGCTGCTGTATTTAAATATGCAGTTAACTTATCTATTGAGCCACCTCTTTTATCAAGCATGGAGCCAATCTGAACTCTAACATCAGATAATACACTCACGCCTTCAAGGAATAAGTTGTACATTAAGAATTTACCCCGAGCATCAATCACATGCCATTGAGCTTGATAGCTAGATCCATCAGTTAAAACAATGTCACTGTTAACTAAAAAGCCACCTGAAGTTTTTCGTGAATTTAAAACAATAATTTTTGAACCTAAAAAATCTTCAAATCGTTTGCCATAATATCTTGCCATATAGCCTCTAAATGCTGAGACATATGCAGTCCTTTGTGGTTTAGATGCTTCACGCCATTTTGGGCCAAGTGCTTTTCTAGCGATTAATGGAACGTCAGCATATTTTGAAAAAATCATTTCGAATTTAGAAAACATTAATTCTTCAGATTTTTGTTCATTAACCGCGCTTAAAACATCAACAGTAAGATTTTTTATCAACCCTTCTGCGTCTGATTTACTAAATGCTAATATTGAAGACGGAAAAAAACTAATAGTAGCAACCAAAGCTCCTAATGCATACCGACGTGTAATATTCTTATTCATCTTCATAAGGGTTGCCTAAGTCATCATCTGAAATTGTATTATTATTTAAATCAAAGCGCCGGCGCTGAAGGTAATATAATCTTTGTGAGGCATAGCTGTCTTCGTTTTTATACAACATATTATCTATGATCTCGCCATATTCATTTCGATCTCCAGCTAATTCAATAAGCTTAGCACCTTGTGTATGTGGTTTGTATTTTGACGGAATAATTGAATTAATTGGATCCATCACAAAATCAACAACAATGCCTGTTGTGTCACGTACTGTTGAAGCTGCATAAAACGGCAATTCGACATAAGCACCTTCATTAAATCCCCAAGCATGTAGAGTTTTACCAAAATCACTTTCACTTGAAGAAAGTCCTAATCTTGATGCAGGATCAGTGATGCCACCAATTCCAATTGTAGTATTGACTAAAAACCGTGCAGTTGAGTTTGAAGATTTTTTCAGTTTTCCTTGTAGCAAATGGTTGGCTGCATTCGATGGTTCTGAAAGATTATTTGTAAAATTATTAATTAAAATATCTGCAAAATCACTTACTACTACACCATAAACTTTACTTGCGGGGCGCAGAAGAATTTTATCTAAAGATTTATTGAACGAATGTGTTTTACGATTTATTTTTTCTAAAGGATCATAAAACCCATTTGGGTCTGATTGTGTGCATGCAGTAAAGATAAAGCCGAATGAAATTAATAAAATGGCTTTTATTAGATTCTTAGATTTAAATTGCATACTTTTAACCTAAATTAGTATAAATATTTATTAATATATCTCATAATTGAAGTCTAGAATGCAAACTAAATAAGGTAAATTAAAACTCAATTATGTTATAATTACATCATGTTGATACTTTTATGATGCTGTAATTGATATTTTTACAAATAATTTTTTTTGTTATAGTTAATATTGTGTATCTAGAAAAAAATATTAAAGTTTCAGATCAAACTTGAAGGAATTAATGTGTCAAAAAATTACGAAAATAAATTATTAAGTCTTGGTATATCACTTCCAGATGCACCAGCACCTGCTGCTAATTACGTTCCATATGTTGTTGTTGGAGATATGGTCTACATTTCTGGACAAATTTCAGGAGATGCAAATGGTAGAATTAATGGAAAATTAGGTAAAAATTTTTCAGTAGAAGAGGGCCAACTCGCGGCTAAAACATGTGGTATTAATTTGATTGCTCAACTTAAGTCAGCATGTGGCGGAGATTTGGATCGGTTAGTTCAAGTTGTAAAGCTTGGTGGTTTTGTTAATTGCACATCTGATTTTGAAGATCACCCTAAAGTTATTAATGGTGCATCTGATTTAATGGTAGAAGTATTTGGCGAGGCAGGAAAGCATGCACGTGCCGCAGTTGGTTCATCAAGTTTACCTTTAGGAGTCGCTGTTGAGGTTGAGGGTATTTTTCAGATTAAATGAATTTATTAGCTCCTTTTATTAATGGGCCAATTGCTCACAGAACATTGCACAATGTTAAATTAGGTATACCCGAGAATTCATGGGAGGGGCTGGAAGCTGCAATATCTCATGGATTTGCAATTGAAATCGACCTTCAGTTATCTCACGACGGAATACCTGTTGTTTTCCATGATTATAAATTAGATCGAGTGACAGATGAGGTGGGTTTAATTTCTGATAGGAGTGCTGCTGAGTTAGAAAAAATTATATTAAAAGGTGGAAAAAAAGGCATCCCACGATTTGATACTTTTATGTCATATGTTGATGGTAGAGTACCTGTTCTAATAGAACTGAAAGATCAAGATGGCGCTCTTGGCAATAACCCATCTGTATTTGAGAATGCGGTATGTAAAGTTTTAGATAATTATCATGGCGCAGTTGCTATTATGTCTTTTAACCCATTTATGATTGAGAAATGTGCAAAGCTTTCGCCGAATATACCCCGTGGATTAATAACTGAAATTTTTAAAGAAAATGAATGGCCTAATGTCTCTAAATCGCGCTGTGATGAATTAACAAAGATATCTGATTATTCTATGTCTGGTGCAACCTTCATATCTCATGACCATTTGGACTTGAACTCTGATGTGGTTAGCGATTTAAAAACAGCTGGAGCAACAATATTTTGCTGGACAGTGCGGTCTCAAAGTCAGGACATTGAAGCCCGAAAAGTTGCAGATTCTGTAACCTTTGAAAACTATTTACCTGATGGCCTATAATGATTGATGAAGATCGGGTTGAACTAACAGTTGTTGGAAAAATATCTGACATTGGTGAATTTGATTGGGATGCATGTGCTTCAAGTAGCGATGCAGGGAGTAGGCCTGTTGATCCATTTGTAACTTATAGATTCCTAAAAGGACTTGAAGATAGTAAATCAATTGGGGCAGGTACTGGCTGGGTGCCTCAGTATATTGTAGCTAAATATAATAAAAAGATAATTGGTGTGATGCCCAGTTTTGCAAAAGGTCACTCACAAGGAGAGTATATCTTTGATCATAATTGGGCTCACGCATATGAAAATTCTGGTGGGAAATATTATCCAAAATTACAGGTATCTATACCTTTTACTCCTGTGACAGGGCGCAGATTTCTTACTCTTCCTGAGTTTCATGATATTGCTCAATCTGCTCTTCTAGAGGGGTTGCAAATTATAGTTAGCCAACAAAAATGGTCATCTGCTCATATAACTTTTTGTTCAGCTGAAGAGTTTAAAGCAGGTGAAGAACTAGGTTTATTGCAAAGAATTGGACAACAGTTTCATTGGGAAAATCAAAGTTATAAAAATTTTGATGAATTTTTAATGAATTTATCTTCACGTAAAAGAAAAAATATAAAAAAAGAACGAAGAATTGCTGCAAACTTTGGTGGAACATTTCACCAATTTACTGGTGAAGAAATTAAACATGAACACTGGGAAGCATTTTGGAATTTTTATATTGATACAGGTAATAGAAAATGGGGAACTCCTTATTTAACCAGAGAGTTCTTTGATTACGCACATAAAAATTTACGTGACGATATAGTGCTTTTCTTATGCCAAAAAGATGGGCAATGGATAGCTGGAGCATTAAATTTTATTGGCCGAGATACACTTTTTGGGCGTTATTGGGGATGTATTGAGAGTTACCCATGTTTACATTTTGAAGTCTGTTATTACCTTGCTATTGATTTTGCTATTGAAAATAACCTTTCTAGAGTTGAAGCTGGTGCCCAAGGTGAACATAAATTAGCACGAGGGTATTTGCCTACACCAACGTATTCGCTTCACTGGTTTGAAAATAAAAGTTTTGAAAATGCTGTTGCAGAATATTTAATTGCAGAGAGAAAAGCTGTAGGTGAGGACATAGAAATATTAACTGACTATGGACCATTTCGTAAAATATTGGAGGACTAAATGCCGGCTATTCTAACACAAACAGAGCGTAATGATGAATTGTCAGTGTTACTTAAAAGTGGTTGGGAAATGGTTGAAAACAGAGATGCTATATATAAAAAATTTAAATTTAAATCTTTTATCCGCGCTTTTGGTTGGATGTCTTCAATTGCAATAATCGCTGAAAAAATAGACCACCATCCTGAATGGGTTAATGTATATAACACTGTGGAGGTAACTCTTACTACACACAGTGCTAATGGTTTGACTAAATTAGATTTGGCTCTTGCTAAAAAGATGGATATCCAAAAAAATAATTAGTAAATTATTTTAAATAATTACAATTGATCAAGTATAGTCTCTCCACCTGAGATATCGCAGGTTGTTCTTTCAATCTCTTCATTTAATGAAGTAATCACACCATTTTCTATGATCATAGAATATCTTTGAGATCTTCCAATAAATCCAACAGCTGGTACAGTAAAATCAAACCCAATTTCTTTTGTATAAGAGCCGTCACTATCGGACAACATTCCAATTTGGGCAACATCTGCTCCCATGTCTTTGGCCCAAGATTTCATTACATGCACATCATTTACTGCCAAGCAATAAATTGCATCCACGCCATTTGCTCGGATTGTTTCAGCATTTCTTACAAAGCTTGGCATGTGAGCGGTTGAACATGTATTTGTATAAGCACCTGGGAGACCAAAGATGACTATTTTTTTACCTGCAGTTAAATCTTTTATATCGTGCGCGACAGGACCATCATCTCCCATGCTTTGAAATGTTGCATTAGGTAGAGTATCTCCAACAGAAATTTTCATATCCAGTCCTTTGTTTGTGTGAGAGTATATGTATACTTAAATTTTTTTTTTGGTAGTAAATTTACTAATTATATATACGGCCAATTTATTTTTGACTAATAGTTAAATGTATAGTGCTAAATAAATTTTGTTATATATTTGATTGGAATTATTCATATGAAGCATATAGTAGTAGTAGGAGCAGGCCAAGCAGGCTTTTCTGTTGTTTCAAAATTGAGAAATTTACAATTTGATGGTTCAATAACATTAATTGGAAATGAACCTGTACCGCCATATCAGCGCCCACCACTTTCAAAAAAATACCTATTAGGTGAAATGGATGTTGAAAGATTATATTTACGTCCACTAAGTTTCTATAATGATCATGAAATTAATTTAAAATTAGGTGAAGACGTAACGGCGGTTGACTCAGTGCAAAAGACAATCACCGTTGGAAAAGAAATTATTAATTATGACGAATTGATTTTTACTACAGGATCAACGCCAAACTACTTACCTCCTCAAATTGGTGGTAATCTAGGAGGTGTATACGTTGTCAGAAACTTATCCGATGTTGATAGTATAGTTTCAGAATTTATAATAAATAAACATGTTCTTATAATAGGTGGTGGCTATATTGGTTTGGAAGCTGCTGCAGTCGCCTCTAAGCTTGGTTTGAGGGTTACTTTGGTTGAAATGGGGGAGCGCATTCTTCAGCGTGTAGCCAGTTCTGAAACTTCTGATTATTTTCGAAATTTACATACAAATAATGGCGTAGTTATTCGTGAAAATGTTGGTGTGAAAAAACTGAAAGGTAATGATTGCGTAGAAGTAGTTGAATTAACAGATGGATCAAATTTAGAAGTTGATTTTGTGATTGCTGGTATTGGAATATCTCCATCAACAAACTTGGCTAAAATGGCAGGGTGTGAATTAGATAATGGTATCAAAACAGATGCAACTGGAAGAACATCAATAAGCTCTATTTGGGCAGCGGGAGATTGTGCATCGTTTCCATATAGAGATACTAGAATTCGATTGGAGAGCGTTCCAAATGCAATTGATCAAGCAGAATTACTTGCTTTAAATATTATGGGTGGAAATTTAGAATACAGAGCAAAGCCATGGTTTTGGTCAGATCAATTTGATGTAAAGTTACAAATCGCTGGTCTTAATAGCGGATTTAATGATGTCGTAACCAGGGGCGCAAACTCTAGTATTTCTTTTTGGTATTATAAAGATACCGAACTGCTTGCGGTTGATGCTATGAATGATCCAAGAGCATACATGATAGGAAAGCGACTTATCGAAGCTGGGCGTAGTCCAGGAAAAGATTTAGTTAAAGACACTTCTGCCGATTTGAAATCTCTTTTGTGATGAGAATAATTGGTGGCAAATACCGTGGGACTGTATTGGCGAATGTGGGCAAGGGTGATATTTTAGCACAGTTGCGGCCGACCGCAGATAGAGTTCGTGAAAGTATCTTTAATTTATTAATAAATGGTGGATATGGTAACTTAGTTCAAGACGCTAGTGTATTAGATTTGTTTGCAGGTACTGGTGCTTTAGGTCTTGAAGCTTTATCACGTGGGGCTTCTTGTGTCTTGTTCATTGAAGATGGAGCAAAATCGTGTTCCTTAATCCGTGAAAATATCGATATTTTAAATGTAGAAAAATATGCAAAGTTGATTAAATGTGATGCAACTAAACACATTCAAAAAAATGAAATAAAATATGATTTAATTTTTTTAGATCCTCCATATGGAAAAAACCTTGGTGAAAAAGCATTGTTAGCATTTTTAAAAAGTGATTGGCTTTCTGACGATGCAATTTGTGTTTGGGAGGAAAACTCACAAAAAATTGCTCCAATTGGCTTTTCAATTTTAGATTGCCGAAAGTATGGTGACACATGGATTCATATTATGGAAAAAAGCCAGAATAGTTAATTTTAACATTAAATGATAAAATACACTTGTTCCCAGAATCTCTTTGTGTGATTTATTATTTTTGTAATTCACGAACAGGATCCAGATGCCAAAAGATCTATTAAAATCAGTCTTTGGACATGATCAATATCGTGATGGGCAATCTGAAATCGTAAATGCAATAATAGCAGGTAAAGACGTGTTGGCTATCATGCCGACAGGGGGTGGTAAGTCGTTATGTTTTCAACTGCCTGGGATAAAATTAAATGGGACAGTTCTGGTTGTTTCTCCATTAATTGCATTAATGAGGGACCAAGTTTCAGCATTAAAAGCACTCGGTGTAAATGCAGGTGCATTAACAAGTGGAAATACAGACGATGAAACTGAAGAAGTTTTTAATGCTTTAGAAAACGGTAAACTAAAGTTGTTATATATTGCACCAGAAAGGTTAGCAAATTTAGGAACACAAAGAATGCTATCTAATCTTCCGATTAGCTTTATAGCAGTTGATGAAGCTCATTGTGTATCGCAATGGGGTCATGATTTTAGACCAGATTACTTGCGAATTGGAGAATTAAGAAAACTATTAAATGTTCCATTAGCAGCTTTTACGGCAACTGCTGATCCCGAAACACAAACTGAAATCAAGGATCGTTTGTTTGAATTAAAGAAACCAGAAGTTTTTCTTCAAGGATTTGACCGCCCTAATATTCACTTATCTTTTTCAGTTAAAAATTCACCTAGGCAACAAGTTATAAATTTCGTTGAAAGGCGAAAGGGACAATCTGGCATTATTTATTGTGGATCAAGAGCAAAGTGCGAAACGATAGCACAAGCATTGAGAACGGCTGGACATGAAGCGATACATTATCATGCTGGAATGGATGCTGAAGATCGTCGAATATCAGAACGACGATTCCAACTTGAAGATGGATTAATAGTTGTAGCAACCATTGCGTTTGGAATGGGAATTGATAAACCAGATATTCGATACGTCATTCATGCAGATTTACCAAAGTCTATTGAAAGTTATTATCAAGAAATAGGGCGCGCGGGGCGCGACGGTGAGGCGGCAGAAACAATGACGCTTTATGGTGCGGATGATATTAGATTACGCCGATCTCAAATTGACGAAGGGTTAGCATCAAATGATCGTAAAAAAGCAGACCATGGTAGATTAAACTCCTTGCTGGGACTAGCTGAAGCGCGGCGATGTCGACGTAGAGTGCTGTTGAGATATTTTGGCGATGATATTCAAACATGTAATAATTGTGATTTATGCGATACACCGCCATTATTGTTTGATGGCACTAAACATGTAAGGATGGCGCTTTCAGCTATTTTAAGAACTGAAGAGAGGTTTGGAGCTGGCTATTTAATTGATATTTTACGTGGAAAGTCGACAGATAAGATAAAACAAAATGGGCATGATAAATTACCAACATTTGGTATTGGACAGGATTACTCAAAGTCTGAATGGCAAGGGGTTTTTCGACAAATGATGGGTTATGATTTGGTTAGACCAGATATTGAACGTTTCGGTGCTTTTAGAATGACTGAGATGGCGCGCCCTATTTTGCGAAACGAACAAACAATTGAGTTGCGCAAAGACACAATAATTAAAGAAACCCGTAAGGCAAAAGTTAAATCTCTAGTTGCAGAAGAAGATGAAACATTATTTTCAGCGTTGCGCTCAAAAAGAAGATCTCTTGCAGAAGCCCTTAATGCGCCTGCGTATGTTGTTTTTGCAGATGCAGTATTGATGGAGATGGCAAAAACAAGACCATCAAACTTGGATGAATTTTCAAATTTATCAGGTGTAGGATCTGTAAAATTAGAGAGATATGGGAAGGCATTCTTGGAAGTAATAAACGATGAGTTTTTAGAGCAACATCCTTCAAGGCGCCGATTGGCAGGCAAAGACGCTGGTAAAATATTTGATAAACTGCAGGCTATCCAATTAGAATTAATGCATGGTCCACATGGCCATGATAAACCTTTGGTGTGTTCTGCAAGTATATTAGCAAAGCTTGCATCCTCAAAGCCACGTGCAATGGAAGCTGTGGAAAGATTATTAGGTAAACAAAAGACTGAGAGATTTGGCGTGGCTTTTTTAAAAATATTATTAGATTAAACTTGGCTACTTGTTGAAGACTGCTATGTTTAGTTCAGTAGTAAAGGAAAAAATAAAATGCTTTCTGTTATTTCACCGGCAAAAAAATTAAATTTTGAGAAAGTTTTAGATGTAAAAGATAGTACACCTAAATTCCAAAATGATGCTAATTATTTAGCTGAAATTGCTAGAAAATTATCTGTCACAGAATTAAAAAATCTTATGAAAATTTCAGAAGATCTTGCAATTTTGAATCAAAAAAGATTTCAATCATTTTCTAATAAACCAGAAGATTATGAAACAAAACAAGCCGCACTTGCATTTTCTGGTGACACATACACAGGCTTGGACGCTGGCAGCCTTACATCGCAAGAGTTAAGCTATGCTCAAGACCATCTGCGGATATTATCAGGATTATATGGTGTATTGCGACCATTAGATCGAATTCAACCCTATAGATTAGAAATGGGACGGAAAATTGCTACTAATTCGGGCAATACTTTATATGCTTATTGGGGTGATCGTATTGGCAATGAATTAGATTTAGTTTCTGATGGAGCAGTAATTAATTTAGCGTCAAATGAATATTTTAAAGCTGTAGGTAAAAATATGAAAAGCAGAATTATTACGCCAAGTTTTAAAGAAGATCGTAGTGGAGAGCTTAAAATGATCGGTTTCTTTGCAAAAAAAGCTCGGGGTGCGATGGCGCGTTTCATGATAAAAAATAATGTACAAAAGCCAGAAGATTTAAAAAACTTCAATACAGATGGATACAACTTCCAGCCAGAATTATCTGATAACGATAATTGGATATTTACTAGAAAAACTGCATGAACTTTAAGGAACCTAATAATGGCAAAAACTAGAGTAGCTGTTGAATTTGGTATGGGTACGTCTTTACGAAGAAAAGATTATACAAAAGCTGCAATTAGTGCCCTTAAGGATGCATTGTGGCATAACTCATTAAGTATGAGTGATGCATTTGGTTTTGATAAGTCTGATATGATTATTGATGTTGAAATCGCAGTTCAGCGACCAGAAAATGTTGACTTGGAAGAATTGAAAAATATTTTACCTTATGGAAAGGGCTCTTTTAAAGCTGTTTTTGGAGGGCTTGATATAAGAAAAGTTGAGGGTGGCACTACTGTAATTGCTAATGCTGCAGTTATTGTTTCTTATGATATGGAGGCATCAAATGCATAGATTAATTATAGAAATGGGAATGGGAAACGATCTGTATGGTATGGATTATACCAAAGCTGCAAAGCGTGCAGTTGAAGATGCATTTAGGCATTCAACCTTAAGTATTTTCAAATCATTAAATCTTGATTCAAATAAAATGCAGGTAAAAGTAACTGTGGGTGTTAACGAGCCTGAAAAAGTAGACTGCGAGGCAGTTGCAGCTACATTACCTAGAGGAGTAGCTGTTGTAACTGCAGTCAGGGGGGGGCAAAACATAGCTGACCCGATGAATAATACTTCACATGTAATCGCAACAGCAGCGGTTGAAGCATACTATCCAATAAAACCATCAGAATGGAAGTTAAGCTAATTGCTGTCACTTTTCTAAAAACGACAATTGATGTCGTGAAAAGAATTGATAGAATCATTTTTATATGAAATAAATAGTTAAATTTTCATTTAGGAATAGGAATCTTGTCTGTAGATTTTATTAAAACAACGGGAACACTTGGAGTTGATTTACGTGCATTGCGAAAATCACGTGGAATTACTTTAACAGAACTATCGGAAAAGATGGGAAGGTCTGTGGGATGGTTAAGCCAAGTAGAACGTGATATTTCATCTCCAACAATAAATGAATTGCGTCAACTAGCAAAAGAGTTTCAAGTTCCATTATCGTTATTTTTTGGTAGCACTGAAGCAAAAGCTAATGAGGTTGGTAAAATTGTTCGAAAATCCGCAAGAAGAAAAATTGGTGGTGGAGAAATTGGTCTAGTAGAAGAACTACTTTCACCAGACTTAACAGATGATTTTGAAGTTTTGCGGTCTGTTTTTAGCCCAAATGCTAAATTAGAGAATTTCGTTGTGCGTCCTACCCAAGAAGTAGGTTACGTTGTGTCTGGTAACTTAAATCTATGGATAGAAAATGAAATGTTTGAATTAGAACCAGGTGATAGTTTCAGAATACGTGGTGAGCAATTTAAATGGGCTAATCCTAATGATGAGAATGCAGTAGTAATTTGGGTTATTGCGCCACCGATCTATTAGGATAATTAATTAAATATAAATTATGTGAGAACATAAAATGAATAAAAAGGATAATAAAATGTCAGAATTTCCAACAACTGCTCGAGTGGTTATTATTGGTGGAGGTGTTGTTGGTACTTCAGTACTTTATCATCTTGCAAAAGCTGGGTGGAAAGATTGCGTTTTATTGGAAAAAAACGAACTAACTGCAGGATCAACATGGCATGCAGCTGGTAATGTTCCCAATTTTGCTGGTTCTTGGGCGGTTATGAATATGCAGAGATATTCTGCAGAAATGTACAGAACCCTTGGTGAAGATGTTGGGTACCCAATGAATTATCACGTTACTGGCTCTATCAGGTTAGGTCATTCAAAGGAACGAATGCAAGAATTTGAACGAGTTGCAGGCATGGGACGCTACCAAGGCCTGAAAATGGATATATGTACTCCAGAAGAGCTTAAAGAAATTCATCCGTTTATCGAAACGCACGATCTTCATGGAGGTCTTTGGGACCCATTAGATGGAGATATAGATCCCGCCCAATTAACGCAGGCCTTAGCAAAAGGAGCGCGAAAAGAGGGTGGTCGCATTGAAAGATTTTGTCCAGTAACTGGGATTGAACGCGATGGTGACGAATGGATTGTCAAAACTGAAAAAGGTAAAATTAAATGTGAATTTGTAGTTAATTGTGCTGGTTATTATGCTCAACGTGTAGGTGAAATGTTCAAGCCTTTTGGTGGGCGAACTGTGCCTATGGTTGTAATGTCTCACCAGTATTTTTTAACTGAACCAATTGCAGAGCTAGAAGCTTGGAGCAAGGAGCATAATCGTAAAGTACCACTACTACGAGATGTTGATTCCTCCTATTATTTAAGACAAGAAAAAAATGGATTAAATCTTGGCCCTTATGAGCGTAATTGTAAAGCGCATTGGATTACACCAGAAGATCCGATGCCAGATGATTTTTCCTTTCAATTATACCCAGATGATTTGGATCGATTAGAGTGGTATATTGAGGATGCAATGGAGCGATTACCTTTGTTGGGAACTGCGGGTATTGGTCGAAATATTAATGGGCCAATTCCCTATGCACCTGATGGGATACCCATGGTTGGTCCAATGCCTGGTGTCCCCAATGCATTTGAAGCACATTCTTTTACTTTTGGAATTGCCCAAGGTGGGGGAGCAGGCAAGATATTATCCGAATGGATTATGCATGGTGAAACAGAATTAGACATGTGGGCCTTGGATCCCAGAAGGTATACTGATTTTGCAGATCATGAGTACTGTCTTTCAAAAGCTATGGAAACCTATGGTCATGAATATGCAATGCATTTCCCTCGTCACGAATGGCCTGCGGGTAGAAATAAAAAACTTTCCCCCAATCATGATGCATTAATTAATTTTGGTGCTCAAATGGGTGCGTATAATGGATGGGAGCGAGCAAATTGGTTTGCAAAAGATGGTGATGATATATCTGAAGAAGCATCTAAATCTTGGGGAAGAAATGGGCCTTGGGCAGCACGTATAAAAGATGAAGTGGAAGCATGCAGAGACGCTGCAGGTGTTTTAGATATGCCTGGTTTTTCTCGATATAATTTAATTGGAGATGGGGCAGCTGAATGGTTAAGGAGCCAAATTTCAGGTGCATTACCTAAGATAGGCAGAATGAATCTTGGCTACTTTGCTGATAGCAGAGGGCGTATTGTTACTGAAGTAACAATTATAAGATTTGATGAAGATGAATTTTTGTTAATGACAGCTGCAGTTGCGCAATGGCACGATTTTGAATTTTTGAAAAAAGTATTGCCATTAAATGGTAAATTAAAATTAATTGACGTAACAAAAAAATATTCAACTCTATTATTAACTGGGCCAAGCTCACGTAAAATTTTAGAAGGCATTACACAGGATGCTGACCTTACAAAAGGATGGCTTACACATCAAAATGCAACTGTATGTGGTATAAGTGCAAAACTATTCAGAATTTCGTTTGCGGGAGAATTAGGTTGGGAAATTCACACAAATTTTGAAGACTCTCCAAAAGTATTCTCAGCAGTAATAGAAGCTGGTGCTAAACCATTTGGAATGTATGCTCTAAACTCTATGAGAATTGAAAAAGGTTATAGAACTTGGAAAGGTGATTTATCAACAGATTATACTTTATTGGAAGGTGGAATTGAGCGTTTCATAAAATTTGATAAACCTCAGGATTTTCCTGGTAAAGCGGCATTATTAGCAGAAAAGCAACAGGGATCTAAAAAGAGGTTTGTAACCTTAATAGTTGATACAGACTTTGCAGATGCTCCATATATGTCAAGCATTTGGCACGGAGATAAAGTTGTCGGTGAAACAACATCTGGAGATTGGGGCTATCGTATTAATGCATCAATAGCACTCGGTATGGTACGCTCAGATCTTGCAGTTCCTGGTTCAAAACTTGAAGTAGAAATATTTGGAAAACGATGCAAAGCTATCGTCCAAAATGATGAAGCACTATGGGATCCAAAAAATGAGAGAATATGTGCATGACTATAACTTTCCTTGATGGTGGTATGGGGCAAGAATTAGTTGCCCGTGCTGGCAAAGCAACATCACTATGGTCTGTTCAGGCGCTGTTAGATAATCCTGAAATGGTAACTGCAGTTCATAATGAATATTTTATGGTTGGTGCAGATGTCGCAACTACGAATACGTATTCTATTTTACCGGATCGATTGGAAAAGCATGGTTTAGCTGATCAACTTGAGAAATTACAAAACTTAGCTTGCCAATTAGCAACAGAGGCACGTGATTTAAATGGAAAAGGAATAGTCGCTGGATCATTAGGACCACAAGGATTTTCTTATCAACCAGAATTATCCCCCCCAGCAGACATGGCAGCTGAGATTTATTCTCGAATATGCAAAATTCAAGCTAATCATGTAGATGTGTTTATTGCTGAAACTATGTCTTCTGTTGATCAAGCTAAAGGTGCGCTTATGGGTGCGTCAGGATTTAATAAACCTATTTGGCTAGCTTTATCAGTCGATGATAGAGATGGTACAAAATTGCGATCTGGTGAGGATTTAAAAGATATTTTACCTTTATTAAACGAATACAAACCTGCTGCAGTTATGATTAATTGTTCTGCACCTGAAGCAGTATCAATTGCGTTGCCGCTATTAAGCGAAGCAAATATTCCAACTGGTGGTTATGCAAATGGGTTTGTTGAAATAGCAAAAAACTTTAATAAAATTGGAGCAACTGTTGATTTGTTAAAAGCTAGGACTGATTTAAATCCAGAAGCATACGCGAATATTGCTGATGATTGGATAAAATCAGGTGCTACATTTATTGGTGGATGTTGTGAAGTTGGTCCTGCACATATTGCTGAATTGAAGAGAAGATTTGGATAAAGATTATATTTAAATAAAACACCTTATAGGATCAGGCAATGAGTATTGATTTAAAGCAAAATAATATGAAGGTAGATATAATTTTATCTGATGGTTTTGTAATGACGGAATTGTCTGGGGTAGTAGACGTTTTGCGACTAGCAAATCGAGTAGTCGATAAAAAAATGTTTACTTTTAGATATGTAAGCCCTGAAGCTGGGGTCGTAAAATCTAGTGCTGATACATGGTTAAACGCATCAGCACTATCTAATAGTCCAGATGCAGATATTGCAGTGTTTTTAGGAAATTCTGATTTAAATTTTACTTCACGTGAAATAGAAAAAGCCGTTCATAAATATCGGTATACGAATGCAAAAGTAGTGCTATTGGCGGAGGCAGCTGCAATATATATATCGGCTAATTCTGATGATGGATTTGGGCATACCACGCATTGGGAAAACCGTTTACTATTAGAAGAGCGAAGTGGACTTTATGATATTGCTCCATCCCTTGCAGTATCTACTGATAAAATTGTTACATGTGCAGGACTCGTTTCAACATATGATATCATGTTGCAAATAGTAGCTGGATATTTATCAAAAGCAAAATTATTAACAATTTCGAGCATATTGTTATTAGATAAGGTTAGATCTTTTGAAACAAGACAACCAGGTGCAATGGATGCTTTAAGTGCCGGTAAAGATAGTCATATCGACCAAGCAATCAAAATGATGCAATCTAATATTGAAGAGCCATTAAAAACTACTGAACTGGCAAAAGTATTAGGCCAAACTACACGTTCTCTGGAAAGACAATTTTTAAGACATTTGGGACGGAGTCCAGGCCGGTTCTATCGTGAATTAAGATTAATCCGAGCGCAAAATTTTTTAGTAAATACTGATATGAGTATTTTAGAAATTGCTGCAGCATGTGGATTTGGAAGTAATTTTGGAAAAATTTATAAAGCTTATTATGGAAAAACACCACGAGAAACTCGAAAAGAGCGTTTGGTTTAATTAAAGGAAAATAAATGACAAATATCCCCAAAACTGCACGAGTAATAATAATTGGTGGTGGAGTAATCGGCTGTTCAGTAGCTTATCATTTGGCTAAAAAAGGCTGGAAAGAAATTATTCTTTTAGAGCGCAAACAACTGACGTCTGGCACTACATGGCATGCTGCTGGATTAATTGCACAATTACGTGCATCTGCAAACATGACAAAATTAGCCAAATATTCGCAGGAATTATATGGAAATTTAGAAAAAGAAACTGGAGTTTCCACAGGTTTTAAACGTTGTGGATCTATAACTGTAGCTTTGACAGAAGAAAGAAAAGAAGAAATATTTAGGCAAGCTGCAATGGCGCGTGCTTTTGGTGTAGATGTTGAAGAAATTTCTCCAGAAGAAGTCAAAAATAAATATGAACATTTAAACATTGATGGTGTTACAGCAGGTGTTTGGTTGCCTAAAGATGGTCAAGGTGATCCGGGAAATATTGCTCAAGCTTTAGCAAAAGGTGCTCGTAATAATGGTGTTGAAATTTTTGAAAATACTTTAGTTACAGAAATTACCAGAAAGGAGCGGAGAGTTTCCGGAGTCCACTGGAAGGCGGAGAATGAGTCTGGATACATTGAAGCTGATATGGTGGTAAATTGTGGCGGAATGTGGGGTCATGAAGTTGGACGTATGGCAGGAGTAAATGTTCCATTACATGCTTGTGAACATTTTTATATAGTAACAGAGCCTATAAAAGGATTAAAACAATTACCTGTTTTAAGGGTGCCTGATGAATGCGCATATTATAAAGAAGATGCGGGTAAATTCTTATTGGGTGCATTTGAGCCAGTATCAAAGCCTTGGGGTATGAATGGCATTCCGACTGATTTTGAATTTGACCAATTGCCAGAAGACTTTGATCATTTTGAGCCAATATTAGAAGCTGCATGTGAGCGCATGCCTATGCTTGCTGAAGCAGGTATTCAGACATTTTTTAATGGTCCTGAGAGTTTTACACCTGATGATGCATATCATTTAGGATTGGCGCCAGAATTAGATAATTTTTGGGTGGCTGCTGGCTTTAATTCAATTGGAATACAATCAGCTGGTGGTGCTGGAATGGCATTAGCTGAATGGATGGATAGTGGAGAAAAGCCGTTTGATTTGGGAGATGTAGATATATCAAGAATGCAGCCGTTCCAAGGTAATAAAAAATATTTGTTTGAAAGATCCAAAGAAACTCTAGGACTATTATACGCTGACCATTTTCCATTTTTACAAAAAAAGACGGCTCGAAATATTCGTAGAACACCTTTTCATTACCAGTTGTTAAATCATGGTGCAGTCATGGGAGAATTAGCAGGATGGGAAAGAGCAAACTGGTTTTCTGAAAAAGGACAAACAGCTTCATATGAATATTCATGGAAGCGACAAAATTGGTTTGAAAATTCAGCTAATGAACACCGTTCTGTACGGGAAAATGTTGGTTTGTATGATATGTCTTCATTTGGAAAAATTAGAATAGAGGGGCGTGATGCAACTGGGTTTTTAAATTTTGTTGCAGCGGGACAATATGATGTTGAAATTGGAAAAATAGTATATTCGCAATTTTTAAATAACACCGGTGGTATTGAAGCTGATGTTACTATTACAAGACTTAGTGAAACTGCATATTTAGTTGTAACACCAGCGGCAACAAGATTGGCTGATCAAATTTGGTTAAGCCGTAATGTTGGTAATTTTAATGTAGTAATTACTGATGTCACAGCTGGTGAAGGCGTATTGGCTGTAATGGGTCCAAATAGTAGAAAACTTCTTCAAATGGTTAGTCCAAATTGTTTTGATAATGAAGTGAATCCTTTTGGGACTGCTCAAGAAATTGAAATCGGCATGGGTTTAGCTCGGGTGCATCGAGTGACTTATGTTGGCGAACTCGGCTGGGAAATATACGCTAGTTCTGATCAAGCTGGGCACATTTTTGATACAATTTTTGAGGCGGGACAAGATGTTGGGATGAAGTTATGTGGTATGCATATGATGGATAGCTTGAGAATAGAAAAAGGGTTTCGACATTTTGGACATGATATTACGTGTGAAGATCATGTTTTAGAGGCTGGTTTGGGTTTTGCAGTGAAAACTGACAAACCAGATTTTATTGGACGTGATGCAGTTTTGCGAAAAAAAGAAAATGGTTTAGATAGGCGGCTGCTCCAATTTGTGCTTAACGACAGTGAGCCATTGCTTTACCATAATGAGCCAATTTTGCGCGATGGAGTGCTAGTTGGGCATCTTACATCTGGAAATTATGGTCATACGATAGGTGCAGCAATCGGTTTAGGATATGTCCCATGTAAAAATGAAGCAGTTTCAGATATATTATCTTCAACTTATGAAATTGATGTAGCAGGTGTAAAAATAGCTGCAAATGTGAGCATAAAGCCCGTATATGATCCAAAATCTGAGCGTGTAAAAGTATAAGATAGATACATGCAGTTGCTAGAAAAGTATTAGTGACATTAATACTTTTGTGACTTAATTCTACTTTATGAAACCTTTTGTATATGAACCACCAAAAACTCCATTAGATATATTATATATCGATGAAGATGTTTTGGTTGTAAATAAACCGTCTGGCTTACTTACAGTTCCAGGAAAAGAATTGAAACATCATGATTCATTGGAATTAAGAGTAAAAATTGAATATCCAAATTCATTTTTGGTTCATAGGCTAGATATGGATACGAGTGGAGTTATAATTTTTGCGTTGAGCAAAAGCACTCAAAGATCATTAAATTTGCAGTTTGAAAAGCGTATAGTTAAAAAATTATATGAAGCTAGAGTTTTTGGAAATATTAAAGAAGATAATGGGTTTATTGATTTACCACTCATAGTAGATTGGCCTAATCGGCCATTGCAAAAGATAGATGCGAAAGAGGGAAAATCTGCACTAACCCATTGGCAAGTATTAGATAGAGAGGGAGATGTAACTAGAGTAGCGCTTATGCCAGAGACAGGCCGTACTCATCAATTAAGAGTACACATGATGTCTTTAGGGCATACAATTTTAGGAGACCGTTTTTATGGTAATGTTGCTGAAATTAATTTAGCAAATGAATTACAATTGCATGCCAAAGATTTAATGATTATTCATCCTAAAAATGGAAAAAAGATTACCTTTAAAGCCCCACTACCATTTTAATTTATATTAAATTTCAAAATAGTTTTTATTTTTATATTATGTGACTTGCCGATTTATATCTGAAGGGATAATTTAAGATTAATAAAAGGTGTCTCATGAATATTGATCCAGTAAATTTAACAGCTGATTTAATTCGCTGTAAATCCATAACTCCAAAAGAAGCTGGTGCATTGGTTCTATTGGAAGCTTTATTATCAAAGGCAGGTTTTGAGTGTAATAGAGTAGACCGTGGACTAGTTTCTAATTTATTTGCCCGGTGGGGGTCGGGGCGAACACTTGGTTTCAATGGGCATACTGATGTTGTTCCTGTTGGCTCAATAAATGATTGGAGCGTTGACCCATTTGGTGCGGAAATTAAAGATGGTTTTTTATATGGCCGTGGATCTACAGATATGAAATCTGGTGTGGCTGCATTTGCTGCTGCTGCAATTGATTTTGTTCAGAATAGTCCCCCGGATGGATCGATTGTATTGGCCATCACTGGCGATGAAGAAGGTCAAGCAGTAGATGGAACCGTTGCTTTGCTGGACTGGATGAATGAAAATAATGAGATTATTAATCATTGTATTGTTGGAGAGCCAACTTGTCCTGAAAATATAGGTGAAATGATGAAAATTGGGCGTAGGGGTTCAATGACAGCCTATTTCACAATACGTGGTGTTCAAGGTCATTCAGCTTATCCGCATCGTGCTAATAATCCTTTACCGATAATGGCAAAATTGATTTGTGATTTAACGTCGTTTGAATTGGACCAGGGGTCTAAACATTTTGATCCCTCGACATTAGCAGTTACAACAATTGATACGGGTAATCTTGCAAATAATGTGATTCCAGCTGAGACTAAAGCCACAGTTAATATTAGGTTCAATGATTTACACACATCTAAAAAATTGTCTATTTGGCTCGATAAAGTAACAAAAAGAATTGCATCTGAAAACGATGTTGAGATTAATACAGAAATACAAGTTTCAGGTGAAAGCTTTATTACTGCTCTTGGTGATTTTTCTGATTTAATTTCCAATTCTGTACATTTAGAAACGGGGATTTACCCCGAAGCGTCTACATCTGGTGGTACCTCAGATGCTAGATTTATCAAAGATCATTGTCCTGTTGTGGAATTTGGTTTGGTTGGAAAAACGATGCACCAAATAGATGAGAGAGTATCAATTGACCAGGTATATAAACTAAAAGCTATTTACTTTAATATAATCAAAAATTATTTTGCGTGATTAAGTCCCAACTTTTTATAATGTTGAAAGAACCAAATCCAGGTGAGGTAAAAACTCGACTTGGTAAAGACATTGGTATGAGAGAGGCAGCTTGGTGGTTTAGAGATAATGCCTTAAATCTAATAAAAAATTTATCTGCTGAAACTACATGGGCAACTATTTTAGCTGTATCGCCTGACAAAGAGGGAATGGCTAGCCGAATTTGGCCAAATGGATTACTGCGGTGGCCTCAAGGAAGCGGTGATCTAGGAGAAAGAATGGGCAATATTTTTAGAAATGCTCAAAAAGGACCTGTAGTGATTATTGGTGCTGACATTCCAAATATTAAAGTTCAATATATAAAAGATGCATTTGATGCTCTAGATAATAACGATGTCGTGATCGGGCCAGCATATGATGGTGGGTATTGGCTAATAGGTATGAAGTGTGGATCAAAATCTATATCAGGCACAATTCTAAAAAATGTCCGGTGGTCTACACCATTTGCTCTAAATGATACCTTAAATAGTTTAGAAGGGCTCAAAATTAAAAAGATCGTTCAACTTAGGGATGTCGATACTAAAGAGGACCTAAATTTTTTAAGAAAATCAGCAAAGAATAATAGCGAATGACCTTAATCAATGAATATGTTAGATAATTTAAATGAATAAAACTCCCTCAAAAGAAGACATTTTAAAATGGGTGCAAGAGCATCCAGAAAAAGCGTCAAAGCGTGACATTTCTAAAGCTTTTAATATTACTGGAAATGCTCGAATGGAATTAAAACGGATGCTTCGAGAGCTGCGATCAGATGGTTTAATTTCTGGTTCAAGAATTGCATTTAGAAGCTCTAGTGAACTGCCTCCCGTTTCTGTTCTGAGAGTTTCTGAATTGGATAATAATGGTGAGCTATGGGCAGAGCCTGCTGAATGGAATTCAGAAAATGATCGTCCTAGAATTTTGTTTATCCCCAAAAGTAGTGACGCTGCTTTAACTATAGGGGATAGAATACTTTGCAGAATTACTCCAACTGAGAATCAAGACCACCAATTAGAAGCACGACTAATTAGGCGAATTGGCTCTGGTCCAGATTTAGTCATTGGTATTTATCGATTAGGTTCGGAAGGTGGTAGGCTAGTACCAATCGATAAAAAAAACTCTTGGGAATATAAAATTGCTAGCCAAGATTCCAAAAATGCAAAAGACGGAGAATTAGTTGAAGCAGAGCAGGTTGGCCCAAGAAAACGTTTAGGATTGGCATCCGCAAGAGTTATTGAAGTTCTTGGCGATCCGATGGCGCCTCGATCTATTTCATTGATTGCTATTCATCAGCATGAAATTCCTGACAATTTTCCTGATGATGTAATCTTAGAAGCAGAACAAGCGATACCTGTTGAATTAGGTGAACGAACAGATTTACGTAATTTACCATTGTTTACAATTGATCCTTCAGATGCGCGTGACCATGATGACGCTATTTGCGCAAAACCTGATGAAAATCCAGATAATGCTGGAGGCCATATTGTTTGGGTGGCGATAGCTGACGTTGCTCATTATGTACGGCCAGGGTCGTGTCTAGATATTGAGGCCCGTAAAAGGGGTAATTCGTCTTACTTTCCTGATAGAGTAGTTCCCATGTTGCCGGATGCTTTGTCGGGTAATCTGTGTTCATTACATGAAGGTGTTGATAGGGCGTGTATGTGTGTTTGCATAGTGCTCAATGCAAAAGGAATCAAACTAGATCACCAATTTCATCGGGGTATAATGCGTTCACCTGCATCACTATCTTATGAGCAGGCTCAAGAAGCTTTTAATGGGAATTATGACGATGCAACTAAACCTCTTGCAAAATCACTTAATGATTTATTCTTAGCTTACAAGAGTGCCAATAAAGCTCGTGAAAAACGTCAGCCTTTGAATTTGGATTTACCGGAGAGAAAAATTATTCTCTCTGATGAGGGCGAGGTTTTATCAGTTGATTTTAAAAATCGGTTTGACGCTCATAAATTAGTTGAAGAATTTATGGTTATGGCAAATGTATGTGCAGCTGAAACTTTAGAAGCTAATCAAGAAAGTTTACTCTATAGAGTTCATGAAGAGCCAACGCTTGAAAAACTCAATGCTCTCAGGGAAGTGGTGGAAGACTCGGGCCTGCAACTAGCAAAAGGTCAAGTTCTTAAAACGCATCATTTAAATAAGTTATTGGAAGCAGCTGAACATTCAGAAGATTCTGAGATAATTAATATGACCGTTTTGAGATCTATGTCACAGGCATATTACTCTCCATTGAGCCTTGGGCACTTTGGTTTAAATTTAAGGCGTTATGCCCATTTTACGAGTCCTATAAGGCGTTATGCTGATTTAGTTGTACACAGAGCTTTAATATCTGCACATAAATTTGGAGATGATGGCTTAAATGATTCTGATAGAGAGCTTTTAAAAGAAACAGGAGAATGGATCTCAAGTACGGAGAGAAGATCGATGTTGGCTGAAAGAGATACATCAGATAGGTATCTTGCTGCATTTTTATCAGATAGAATAGGTGCAGAATTTACTGGTCGAATATCTGGAATCGCTAAATTTGGATTATTTGTAAAACTTGATACGTCAGGAGCAGATGGTATTATCCCATTGTCCAAATTGGGGCGAGAGTATTGGAGATATGATGATCGTGAACGTACATTAAGAGGGGAAGATAGTGGGCGTATTATTTCAATTGGAATGGCTTGTAAGGTCTCCCTTGTTGAAGCTACAGCTATTACTGGAGGAATATCATTGGAAATGTTGGAATTAGAGGGCAAAGCTATGCCTAAAAGTTCTAGCAGACAAATTAGTCATAAAGGCCGTCGTATTGCACGATCAAATGATAAAAAGCGAAAGAGTAAACGCAAATAATTATTTTTGAACCCCTTTGTTGTTTTAATTTTTTTTGTACATTAGTGTATAAATAAAAAATATTCTCGAGCAGGAGAAAAAATGTTCAAAACAATATTTGCACTAGCCAGTTGCTTAATTGTATTTTCAATGCCTTTAGTTGCGGAAGACACAAAAAGCATTCAAACAATTGGAGTTCAAAAAGAAAATTCTTTTAAACAATGGATTAGAAATTTTAAAGAAGATGCAATTTCAAATGGAATAACTACTTCAACTTTTGATACTGCTTTCGAGAATGTAAAATTAAACAGTAGAGTAATAAAAGCGGATAACAAACAAGCAGAGTTCTCACGAGAAATTTGGGATTATCTAGATACGGCTACTTCACCTAAGAGAATTACTAATGGTAAAGAGAACCTTAGTAATTACTTAAATACTTTAAGAGAAATTGAATTCAAATACCGAGTTGATGCTGAAGTTGTTTTGGCAATTTGGGGGCTGGAAAGCTCCTATGGTAAGCGCATGGGTGACATAAATATTATTGAAGCCCTGGCAACATTAGCATTTGATGGTAGGCGTGAGAAATTTGGTAAGCAACAATTATTAGAAGCTTTAAAAATAATTCAGCGTGGTGATATAACTCCAGATAAAATGATGGGATCGTGGGCTGGGGCGATGGGCCATACTCAGTTTATTCCAACAAGTTATCAAGCTTATGCGCAGGATTTTACTGGAGATGGTAAGCGAGATGTATGGGATCCTTTAGATCCATCTGATGCTTTGGCGTCTACTGCAAATTATCTTGCTGAATTTGGGTGGACTAACAACCAACCTTGGGGAATTGAAGTGAAATTACCAGAAAATTTTAACTATAGGAACGCTGATTTAGAGGTAAAAGCCACAACCGCTCGTTGGACAGAATTAGGATTAAAAACAATTTCTGGAGGAATAATTCCAAATTATGGTGAAGGCTCAGTTTTTTTACCTGCAGGGGCAAAAGGACCAGCATTTATTGTTTTTAAAAACTTTTTTGTAATTAAACGTTATAACAATGCAAATTCTTACGCTATGGCCGTGGGCCACCTTTCGGATCGTATATTGGGAGGAAAATCTTTTTCTAAAGAATGGCCGCGAGGGCCAGGAGCGTTAAAGTTTAAAGAAAAAGTAGAATTGCAAAATTTGCTTAATAAGCTAGGATATGAAGTAGGTGAGGCCGATGGAATTATTGGCCCAAACTCTATTGCTGCAATAAGAAAATTTCAAATTTCAGTAGGTTTAATTCCAGATGGAATGTCAAACAAGGATTTGTTATTAAAAATGCAGAAATATAAATAAAATATTAGAAATTAACTATTCCATATTTGGAAGTTTGACACCCCAACTCTCGGACTGCATTTCTTTCAATCTACTTGCTGTTCTTATAAATTCAAATGAGCCTGCGCCATCTTGATACAATTCTTCTGGCTCACTATCGGAACTGATTATTAATTTTGTCTTATTTTCATAAAGAGTATCTACTAATGTAACAAATCTTTTAGCTTCATTATTGTTATCTTTACCAAGTTTTGGAACATTGGTTATCATCAAAATGTTAAATTTTTTAGCAATTAATAAATAATCACCTGGCCCTAAAGCTTTTTTGCATAAATCACAAAAGTCAGCTCTTGCGATACCTCCAGTATGGAACGGAATGTATATTTCCCGTTTTTTATTTTTAAGCACAAGTGGTGAAGAATTATTTTTTGAAATAACTCTCCATAAATGTTCGATTTTATCAAAAGTCGCTTCATTTAGTGGATGAAAATAACACATATTGTTATTTGAAGTATTTTGTCGGTGATCTGTATTACTATCTAGGTTTAAAATATCTAACTTTTGTTTAATCATTTTTATGAAAGGTAAAAAGAGAGCCCTGTTTAATCCATTTTTGTAAAGGTCATCAGGATGGCGATTTGATGTTGAGACAATAATAATACCGGCATCCAAAAAAAGTTCAAACAAACGCCCTACAATCATTGCATCCGTTATGTCGGTTATTTGCATTTCGTCAAAACATAAAAGCTTAACTTGCGATATGATTTTTTGTGCGACTGGCCGAATGGCCTCGCTTATGTTTTCTTTTCTAGCTTCATGGAGATCTTCATGAACCTTTTGCATAAATTCATGAAAATGAACTCTTTGTTTTTTCTCAATAGTCGATGCTTCAAAGAAAAGGTCCATTAACATAGACTTTCCACGACCAACCCCACCATATATGTAAATACCTTTTGGTTTATTTTGATCTTTACTGAATAAATCAAAAATTGCCCAAAAAGATTTTGGTTTAAATATTTCAATTTGAGTTGTTAAATCTTGTAGTGCGTGTAGTGTTTTCAGCTGGTTAGAATCTGGTGCTAAATCGCCAGATAAGATGCGCTCATTGTAGACATCTATTAGTTTCAAATTAACAGCCCCAAAAAACCTTTGACCTGAGATAACAATTCTATCAAAGATGCACAACCAAAGAGGTGTCAATATGCAAAACCAAGATACAAAGTTAATAACCCCAGTTCTTTTAGCCTCGTCTATAATATTAATGATTGGTTTTGGTATTCGTGCTTCCTATGGCGTTTTCCAAATTCCAATTGCAGATCAGTTTGCATGGGCTCGGACTGAGTTCTCAATGGCCATTGCTATACAAAATTTAGCATGGGGGATTGGACAGCCAATTTTTGGTGCAATTGCAGAAAAAATTGGTGATCGTAAAGCAATACTCATTGGTATATTTTGTTACGCTATAGGTTTAATTTTTTCTAGTTATGCAATTACTCCTGGGGCACACCAATTTTATTCATTTTTCGTTGGCTTTGGTGTTGCTGGCACTGGTTTTGGAGTAATCTTAGCTATTGTTGGACGCGCAACATCTGATGCGAATAGATCAATGGCACTTGGGATAGCGACAGCTGTTGGCTCAGTGGGGCAGATTATAGGCCCTCCTACGGCTGAATTTCTTTTAAGATATTTTAATTGGTCAGTTGTATTTTTAATATTTGCAGGAATTATTATTTCAACAATAGCATTTCTACCAGTTTTAAGGGCTCCTTCAAAAGATGCAAAACATGACTTAGAAGAAACTTTAGGGCAAATATTAAAAAAAGCATTTTACGATCCCAGTTTTACATTAATTTTTTTAGGATTTTTTTCTTGCGGATTTCAACTAGCATTTATTACTGCTCACTTTCCTGCTTTTGTTACTGAAATGTGTGGGGCCATTGCAACTGATGGCCTACTTGCTGGGATAGGTGTAAAAAATGCCAGTGCGCTTGGAGCATTTTCCATAGCTCTCATAGGTGCTGCAAATATTGTTGGCACAATAACAGCTGGTTATTTTGGGAAACACTATAAAAAGAAAAATTTGCTAGCCATTGTTTACACAGGTCGCACATTAATTGCAGTTATATTTATAATGGTTCCAATGACGCCACTTACGGTTGTGACTTTTTCTATTACTATGGGGCTACTGTGGCTTGCCACAGTTCCACTAACTTCTGGATTAGTAGGATACATTTATGGGTTGCGATATATGGGCACACTCTACGGAATTGTTTTTTTCAGTCATCAATTAGGGTCTTTTCTAGGGGTATGGTTAGGTGGAGCATTATATGATGCCTATGGAAACTATAATATTGTTTGGTGGGTTGGGATTGCAGTGGGCGCATTCAGTGCAATTGTTCATATGCCGATTCGAGAAATTCCATTAGGGAAACGCATAAATGCATAATTGCTTAGATTATTACGTTGGTTTGAGGTTAATTTCCTAGAATCTAATAAAAATTTTATATGAAATGAAGCAATATCGCTTGTTTATATTATTAAAGACATCAGTCTAGATGAGCAAATCAATGAAAACTTAGTTGAAACCTTGATAAATGTCTCACCATTGGAAGTATATTGTGGGGTTTTGGAATAAAAAGTGTATATAAAACAGT
>OCVQ010000291.1_pt1 | contig 45887 bp, 57 predicted proteins | sample 1539061 | NCBI WGS metagenome assembly OCVQ01 (sample SAMEA3355526, study PRJEB22509) | marine metagenome | biome: marine; feature: river plume; material: water | place: USA | collected 2010-08-08 | depth 0.5 m | reverse complement strand
GGAAGTCTAGGTATTGTTAGTGATAGATTGCAAGAATCACTTGTTCCATTAAAACAACTAGGTGAGGTATTACCAGGAGTATTAGGAGATGGAATTGATAAGATTGCTGGGACTGTAGACAAGTTAGCTAATAAAGTAAAATCCCCATATGCTGTACCTGGAGCTCCAAGTAATGGCCTGGCCACCGGTGGATACATATCAGGCGCAGGTACCGGAACATCAGATTCAATACCAGCCCGATTATCAGACGGTGAATATGTTATTAATGCCGCAGCTACCAGAAGAAACAAATCATTGCTAGACAAAATCAATAGTGGTGGACCAGTTGGTTATGCCGCCGGAGGAGCAGTAACATCAAATGCAAGAATGGAAGGTCTTCTGCAAAGCATATTAGTTACACTGAGAGGAAGCAACGTAATGGGTGACACATCAATGAACGGGAGGAAACGAATATAATGCCAACTAATACTACATATCCAAATGCCGCAGAATGGACTCCACTACAAGCTAAAACCACAAATATTACTCTAGGTAGTTTAGCTCAAAAAGCAACGGGGTTTGCCGTAGGTGCAATTGGTAGTTTATCCGGAATACCACAAGTAGCTCAAATTGGACAAAGTTTTACTAATAGCTCAGAAAATTATTCTCCTAAATCTGCATATGCTGTATCTGCCGTTAATGCTTTAAAGTCAACTAATAATGTCGGAATACAATATCCAGACTTCAGAGCAAGAAAATTTCCTAAAGAGGGAGTAGATACCGCAATTGCATTATCAACAAAACGAGTAGACGGATTAGCAGTATCACAAAGAACACTATTCGATCGCTCAGATGCTGGTAATAATAAAAATGCAATTCGCTCCGGATTATATTCTGCTACATCTATTTCTCCATATGGTCCATATTCTATATTTAACTTGCAAACATTGTATGGTTGGGGAGATCATGATAATCCATATGCTTTGAGAAATGATTTTACAGCACAAAGTCATGTAGCTACTCAATGGGATATTACATTAAAAAATAAAAACGGAGACAACCCAGCATATTACAAAGGTGAGTGGGCTCCTACTAAAAACCTATTATCTAAAGCAACACCATTCCGAGGTGATAAAGTCAATGTTATAGATTTTAGTCAACGAGAATTAAAAGATGCATATCGGTGGTTGCCTAAACCTAAAATATTTGGAGATGCGGCAATTTTTGATAAAGTCGGAACAACAGCAGATCTTATAAAGTTTTTCTTTACTGGACCTAAGCTACACGCCGGGAACACTACCGAAGAAGATGATATCATAGTTTTCCGTGCAGTAATTGGTTCGATTTCTGATAGCTTCAATGCGTCATGGAATGGATTTCAACTTATAGGTAGGGGAGACCAAAATTTTCAATACGGTGGATTTACTAGAGACATATCAATTGATTTTACTGTGTATGCAACAGACAGAGATGAAGTTAAACCAATTTGGAGAAAATTAAACGCACTAGCCGGATATACGGCACCAGAATATACCGATAATATTGCACTAGTAGGCCCTTGGATGCGTTTAACTTTAGGAGATTTATTCAATCAGCAAGCAGTAATAGTAAAAAGTGTTAATTACACATTACATAATGCAGAAACAACATGGGAAACTAACATAGAACAAGATCCACAAATGATGCAAACGCCACATAAGGTAGACGTTAACATGACAGTAACACCTATCACAGATTGGTTACCGCAAAAAGGAGGCAAGTTCTATTCATTAGCTAAACGATTTGATGGTGAATCAGGACTACCACTACAAGGAAATGATAATTGGCTAAGTGATACTAAGAATAATGTGGAATTAAGTCAAGAACAATTAACGGAATTAACTGGTAATCGAGATAATAATAAAGACACAACAGAAACTGGCGATCGCAAATCAACTAGTACAACCACACCAACAGGCGAGCGGGACTAATAACAAGAAACTAACAATGAGTAGATACACAACCACAAATATAATGAAAGACCTAAGCGGTAAGCGTAGACGTAGTACTACTATATTTCCAACTATACCAGCTACTGCAAATGACACGTTTATAATCACTACTAGTGCAGATCGATTAGATAAATTGGCTAATGCATTTTATGGTGATGTTTCATTGTGGTGGGTAATTGCTGCAGCAAATGGATTAGGAAAAGGAACTTTAGTTGTTCCATCAAATACCAAATTGCGAATACCAGCAAAAACAGAATTTTTAGATCAAGTTATACAAACAAATAGAACAAGATGAGTGATATTTTTTATTCACAAGTAGATGCCAATTTACAACTAGAATTACTAGCTCGAGCAGCAGCAGGTAAAGGCAATCGCCGAACCAAAGACATTAACTACATGGTTAGTAAAGTTGCAAATGTCGCAATAACGCCATATGACGTAACATATGTTACTGGGAGCAAAGCAGACAACCAACAATCAGTCAGTGAAAAAATACCAATTACTGAAGCAATATTAGGCGGTGCTGGAGTAAGGCAAGGCGAATATTTACCAACAGGTCCACGTGGATTCGTAACTGATCGAATATATAGCATTACTGATTTAGATGGAAAGATCGATCAACGAACAAACACATCAAAGCGAATACCTCCATATTTAACTGGATTAGAAGTTTCCATTGGTGACGATTCCATGGGAATGATGCAAACCGCAACTGCAAATGTCACAATACCAAATCCCGGAAGAGATTTAGATTATTTTGAATCAGTATATCTAAGACCAGGCAGAAATGTAAAGATATATATAGAACATCCCAATACAGCTATTGTTGGAGAAACTGCATATTTAACATCAGGATCGCTTCCATCAACTGAAAAACTCAAAGCGTTATATCCAAAAATAACAGCAGAACAGGAAAAGGAATACAAAAAAATGAATGCATTTGTTTTTGACGGTGTTATTATTTCATTTACATTGGATTATCAACAAGATGCAAGTGTTGCTGCAAGTTTAACAATGAGAGGTACCACACAAGTATATACCGATCTTTCAATGGCTATGAGTGATACCAGTAAAAAAACTAATACGAGTGGATCTGCAGAAGGAATTGCAGTCACTACATTTCACGAAACAATTGATCAAGTAATTGAAGACAAGAGGAAAGAATTAGGATCAAAGACGTCTGGTGTATATATTGATGAAACTGATACTAAACTAAAAGATGTTAGTTATATTTGGGGAGCCCCAAAATCAGATATGCAGTCAATGAAATATATTACATTGAAAGCACTGATAAATTTTGTTAATGAGTTCATACTGCCAAAAGCAGCTCCAGTAGTTGGAAATGTTGAAATTGTTTTCGATCGAGAAATAAGTACATCTAAATATTATGAAAAGTTAGTATCTGCAGAACCATTGTCCGTGTTCTTTCCTGGTCAAGATAATTATGGTTCTTTTACTTGGTATGGTGATTTAGACAGTAAAAAACCTGATTTTTTCAAAGCGGATAACAAGAACCCAGAATCATATTGCACATTAATATACATATCAACTACAATTATTGAACAAATAATAACAGCAATGGCGAAAGAAAAAATATACACCGTTGCTGAGTTTTTACAACGAATATCTGCAAGAATAAATTATGCATCAGGCGGAGCTTATGATTTAAAATTAATCACTGATCCAGAAAATCAAAATGGACTACTGTATTATGACAGTAACAACGTTAAGTCATTTAGCAATGTTCCTAAAGCATTTAATGTGCCAATGTTTGCAAATAACGAGGCCGGTACTATTGTTAAAGACTTTTCATTTAATGGTAAACTACCTAGTGATGCATCTAATTTAGCATATGTATTAAATCAAAATCCTGCAGATATATCAGAATCAGAAATAGCTCCATTCTTATCATACATGTATAGTGCAACACAGACCCGGCGTGATGCAAACGGAAATGACACAGTTTCAAATATAACAAATGCTGAAACACTGAATAAAATTAAACAGTCTTATAAAGATAACAATGCAAAATATTTGGGTGATTTAACTGGATCTATAGCATTATATGGTAAAGGTATGGATGAGAGTAAAAATCAAACAAAATTACATACTAGTTTGCAAAAATACATTCAATATCCTAAATCATCTTTAGAAGACTCTGTTAATCTAAAAGCACCGGTCATACCATTTGATGCATCATTTACAGTTGAAGGTGTAAATGGTTTTAGATATGGTGATGTTTTAGAATTTTCTGGATTACCAAAAAGATATACTAATAACACTGTATTTTGTATCATCGGAATAAACCATAGTGTCTCATCAACCGGTGAATGGAACACCGGAATACAATGCATAATGAGACCTAGAATAGATTTCAAGAAATGAGAATAAAGTCATATTATAGCGCCAATGAAATAGTTAATAATTTATATACTACTGGTCAGGAGTTAATGACTACTGATAATGTGGAGTATGTTGGATTATATCATAAATACACAACAGGTGAAATATATTCACAACCAACATGGGACAAAAATAAATCAGTAAAATTAATTAAATACAAAGAACAATCAGAGTCTGTTATTGAGTACAATAAAATTTCTGATATAGAAATTGATTATAAATCATTTAACACATATAACGTTGCAATTACCAAAGAAAATATTAATAAAGGATATGTTGATAGATTCATAATTAAACGAGCCAATGACAATGTATTCTATGAAGTTAATAGTGATACATATGATATGTATACTAGAGAGGATATTGATCCGGTATTGTATTTAGCCGTTAAATTTAAATGGTATATTACAGGAAATATCAATGATACTCAACAAGGCAACATAACAATTCCGGGTGTACAGAGCAATAACTACAAAGAATTGCAAACAGCAGAAATCACAGTACCTGGTATATCTTTATATTTTACGGATCTATTACAGTATTATGTTGATAATGACAATGTAACTCCAAAAGATATTAACGGATTGGATTCCTAATAAATTTTTACTATTATATGTTATATGATAGTGGACTATGAATCTGATGTAACGAAGTGTTTGCAAATAATTGCAGATTGCAAGACATTGCTAGTTCCTATCTATGCAAACTCAACATCACATACATGTATTCAAGATATATATGCAATCTACATTTATTGTGAAGATAAAAGTGAATGGCTGATTCCAATACATCACACAGAACAAATAAGGGGCTTTCCCGAATACGTAAAGCAGTTCTTAGACTTAACTGATATATTTATCCACGACAAGAAGCGATGGTTACAATCGGGCGGAAACAATGCCGTATGGGACGTTAAGAGTTTATGGTGGTACACTTATAATGAAGCCTATGATGAGAATCATTATCCAACCGCAGCACATGAATTTTATTGGAGAAGATTGAAATCTCTTAAACAAGTAAATGCAGTGATTCCAATGCAGCAACATTTGGCAATGTGTCAAAAGATACGACATTATTCTTGGCCAATGTGTATGAATGCAAAATTAACTGATTCATATTTAAAATTTAATAATTTATATCCTAAAACATTTGCTCAAATAGAAAGTAATGGATTACAAGTTAATAATAACTTTAAATTTCCTGATCAGGTTAATGATAGTATAGTATACTCACAATACAATTATCATACCACAACCGGTCGACCAAGTAATGCCTTCGGTGGATTCAATTATGCTGCTATGAACAAAGAAGATGGTACTAGATCTGCTTTTTGTAGTCGTTTTGATAATGGTGCTTTAATTGAAATGGATTTTGATAGTTACCATGTTAGGTTAATTGCGAAACTAATCGGATATGATTTACCCGAAACAAGTATACATGATTATCTTGGCCGATTCTATTTTGGCACAGATGCATTAACTGACGAACAAAGAAATGAAAGTAAATCAATAACATTTCGTCTTTTATATGGAGGTATTGACAAAGAGTTTTTAAGTATTCCATTTTTTCAGCAAGTAAATGATTTTGTGTTTAGTTTATGGGAAAAGTGGAAACGAAATGGATGTATTAAAACTCCAATAATTGGTCGTAGTATATGCAAAGATCAAGTTACTAATATGACTTTATTTAAATTGTTTAATTATTATTTACAAGCCACTGAAACAGAAGTATCTGTTAATAAATTATCAGAACTTCAAGACTATTTGCAAGATCACAAAACATGTATAATATTATATACATATGACTCCGTATTGTTCGATGTTCCATTATCAGAAGCCAAGAGCATTTTACCAGAATTAAAAATCTTGTTAGAACAAGGAAATTTCCCGGTGAAATGTAAAGTTGGCGATATTTATGATAAAATGAGAACAATTACGTTATGAATATAAATTCTTTAATTACAGAGTGGACATATCGATTACCAAAAGGATATCCCGACTCTGAATCAGATTATCAAGAACTAGATCGTGTATTAATTGAAATGACTGATTTATCTGAAACAGAACGAATGGCAATTATCCGAAAAGCGAAAGGATTGTCTGAACAAGAAGATGAATCAAATATCTTAGACGTCGAATCTGTATTAACTAGCAAACTAAAATTACCAGCACCAGTAGTAGATCAAATCATGGCTGTATATACTAGTTTAAATAATGATGATCGAGTATTATTTGATAATAATTTCAGAAAGCATAGTATAGATTCATTCGTAGCTGAGGGGTGGAAGGCATTTAAAGAATTCTTTTTAGTAAATGTCGGTGGCGCTCGTGGAGGAATGGGTAATGGTGAAATATCAATACTATTAGGAGTTAAAGAGTCGATGCCAGGCGGTACCGCACAACATGATATTGTTATGCCAGCAGGTGAATGGGAAGTTAAAGAATTAAAGTCAGGAAAGTTTGACCCAGCAAAAGCAGGCCTCTCATCAAAATATGCATTAACAAGCAAAATAAAAGATTTTTATAAAGATATAGTTGTACCAGTTTCACAAATTGGAGATCCATATCAATCATTAAAACATCTAGTAAATCCAGAATCCGCAGAAGATTTAAAAAAACTAATTCGTATATTTGAAACAAGATTTGAGTCAGTTATAGACCCAGATAAATTAGCATCATTTGAATGGAAAAAATCAGCAATGCATAACTGGTATGAGGGATTCAAAGAATTACATGACGTATTCTATAAAACAAATTTAGATACAACAGTAAAAGATACAAGATTAACGGTTAATACCGATGGAAAGCAAAAGTCATATTGGATATCTGATGAGGATGTAGAAGAAATAGAATTATCAGCCGGCGAAGATACTGCAGCTGACGTTTTTGTTGGAGATCCTGTTGATGATGTTAATTCAAATATTGTTATATGGTTTAAGCGTGTAGAACGACATGAATTTATAAAAAATCCACAAAACTTTTTATTTGATTTAAATACTGTTAAAAACACATTCTTTAATAGTATATTAGGTTTAATTTGGTATAATTATAGAAACCCACAACCACATATTGGTCTAGCAGAAGATTTTGCTATTGATGTGGTGTCGCAGGGTAGATATAGATTTGTGCAGAAAAATATACCATCATCACAAGGATATGAATATATACAAGGACAGGGATAATAGTGAGAACGCAACTACTGTGCACTTTTGCACATCAATCAGATTTAAATATTATAACTGAATATATACAACAAAGTTATACTATACCAGAACAAAGAATATTTGTGTTTTCTAATGCTGAATTACCATCTCAGTTATATTGCACATATAACGCAGATTCATCAGAAACGAGAGGACAGAATACTATTAGTATTCACCGAAAAAAAGAAACTAACACACTATACACAGTTAATGCTCTTAATGCAATTATTCGTCGTGTGAATAATGGGGTATTAGATAAAACATTTCAAGTTGATTGGACCAACTATCGTAATTCATTTATACTAACTGATGATGACGATTATCGTGTTGTTGATTTATTATTTTTCAAGAAGATTTCTTGGTAGTTTGATATATATTATATATAATAGGATAATAATATGATACGACTAAAAACATTACTTTTGACTGAAAATGAAATGTCGCAAAATATAGACATTATAGTTAACTATGCACAAGTTGATTTAAACTATTCAAATATGTCTATTCAAAAAAGTGGCGTATTAGATTCTCAATTTGTAGAAGAAACTTTAGGAGATATTGAAGCATATATTGAAGACAATAATATTGACGGTGGTTCTAGATTTGACATAACACGAATGGTGTCTGATATAAAATTTGATTGTAGTATAAATATTAATAACGATGAAATTGATATCACAATTATGTTAGATGCAGATGGTGATGTTATATCAATTGATATACAAGACGACGTTATTGCTGATAAATACGGAATAAATGATCAGTGGATACAAGAATATCTAAGCAAACAAGGCTTATAAAAAAATAATAAAAAACTTAAACAATTACTTGGACTTAACGATTTAATTATCTAATATATAATTAATAAATAACATAAATTAATAACTTAACAAAAAAAGGACTTAAATGGGACTTAATTTAGACGCCATCAAGGCAAAACTTAATCAATTAAACAACAACAACGATCGTCGAAACAATCTTTGGAAACCAGAAACTGGTAAGACACGTGTAAGAATCGTGCCGTATGTTCATCGCAAAGATAATCCATTCTTAGAATTGTATTTTCATTATGACATTGCTAAAAGATCAATGCTATCACCGGTATCATTCGGTAATGCGGATCCGGTAGTTGAATTTGCAGAAAAACTAAAAAAGACTGGTGACAAAGATGAATGGCTAATGGGTCGTAAAATCGAACCTAAAATGAGAACATATGTTCCGGTTATCGTAAGAGGTAAAGAATCCGAAGGCGTTAAGTTTTGGGGATTTGGTAAAACAATTTACACTGAATTGCTTTCAATTGTTTCTGATCCAGATTATGGTGATATCACCGATCTATTAAATGGTCGTGATATTGATGTAGAGTTTACACCAGCAGAGGGTGGAGGATATCCTAAAACTGCTATTCGTGTTAAACCTAATACATCAGCAGCAACAGAAGACAAATCAATTGCAGAAAAGATCATGAATCAGCCAACTATCACTGATATCTTCCCAGAACCAACTTATGAAGAGTTAGAACAAGCTCTTAAAGATTGGATGAATCCAGACGATGACAGTTCAGACGTTAGCACATCATCTAGCTCAACAACAGATGCACCTAGCACTGATAACGCAACTACGGAAACAAAGACCGAAGAAAAGCAAACAGATGTAGCATCAGCATTTAACGATTTATTTAACAAGTAGGGACTTCAATGGCAAAGAAAAAAGGCAAAAGCAAGAACGAACTGGAAGATGCATTAGCAAACACATTAGCTGATAGTATAAATAAACAATTCAAAGGACAGGCACTAAAGACTGCATTCTTTTTAGATGGAGATGATGATTCTCCTAGTAATGTAAAAGAGTGGATATCGTCTGGATGTGATTCATTGGATTTAGCAATATCTAATCGACCTAAAGGAGGATTTCCTGTTGGTAGAATAACCGAAATAACAGGGTTAGAAGCGTCGGGTAAATCATTGCTAGCAGCACATACCTTAGCAGAAACGCAGAAAAAGGGAGGTTTAGCAGTTTATATTGATACTGAGTCAGCTACTAGTTCAGAATTCTTGACTGCAATCGGAGCCGATTTGAAAACCATGTTATATGTACCACTAGAAACGGTAGAGGAAATCTTTGAAACGATTGAAACTATCGTTGACGGTGTACGTAAATCAGACAAAGACAGATTAGTAACAATTGTAGTTGATTCTATAATGGGTGCATCTACAAAGATTGAGTTAGCAGCAGAATATGATAAAGATGGATATGCAACTTCCAAATCAATCATATTGTCTAAAGCAATGCGAAAGGTTACAAATTGGATTGCCCGAGAGAGAATCTGTTTGATCTTTACTAATCAACTAAGAGTTAAAATGGGTGTGTCATTTGGAGATCAGTGGACAACTGCAGGTGGTAAGGCAATTCCTTTCCATGCATCTGTCAGACTAAGATTAAAAAATACCGGTCAGATTAAAGCAACAGTTAATGGAGCAGAGCAAGTAGTGGGTAGTAAAACCAGTGTGCAGGTAGTCAAGAACCGTATGGGACCGCCGCATCGTAAGATCGATTATGAAATCTATTATGATAGTGGTATTGACAACTTCGGAGGTTGGTTGAATTTGATGAAGAAATTCAAATTGGTTAAACAAGCAGGTGCATGGTACACATTAGAAGATGTAGATCATGAAACTGGAGAAGTTCATGGAGAAATGAAGTTCCAAAGCAAAGATTTTGTTAGTAAGGTAATGCAAAACCCTGAAGCAAAAGAAAGGTTATACAAAAGAATCTGCGACGCTTATATATTCAAATATCAAGCTGGTATAGACGGAGGTATCGATGATGTTGTTATCGATGAAGAAGTAATTGACGAAGAAGGATAATGAATAAGTATCAAAGATTATTTAAAGAGTTACAAAAAGAAAAGGAAACGAGCCCGAAGGATGCTAATGATCATATCATGGTATTTGACGGGCTCAATACCTTTATTAGAAGTTTTGGGGCAACGCCTGCATATAATGAAGACGGTGACCATATTGGTGGTATTACTGGATTCTTGTATTCCGTAGGTAAAACTGTTAGAGACTTTAAACCTAGTAGATGCGTAATTGCATTTGACGGAAGAGGCGGTAACGCTAAGAGAAGAAAAATTTATAAAGGTTATAAAGCAAATCGAGCTAATAAAACTAAACTTCGAAGATTCGATCATCACGAAACAAGTATAGAAGATGAACAAGAGTCAATGAGAAAACAATTTAGTAGATTAGTTTCATATTTAGATAATTTACCAGTAACCTTTCTAGCAATGGACGGCATAGAAGCAGATGATACTATTGCTTATATTGCACAAATGTATAATGAAACATGTAAAAAAATTACAATTGTTTCTACCGATAGAGATTTCTATCAATTAGTAGACGACCGGATACAAGTATGGTCTCCTATTAAAAAGAAAATGTATGACACCCAAGCAGTTATAGATGAGTTTGGTGTACATCCTAGTAATATGGTATTATATAGATCATTTACGGGAGATAAATCAGATAATATTCCTGGTGTAACTGGTATAGGTCCAAAGACTATTTTAAAACTTATTCCAGAAATCGTACATGAAAAACAAGTTACGTTAGAAGAGTTATTTGAAAAAAGTAATCAACTTTTAACAGAAACAAAAAAATATCAAAAGATTTTAGACAACCGCGAAACGTTAATTAAAAATTGGCAACTCATGGATATAAAATTATTAGATATATCTGCAAATGTATCTTCTAAAATTAGAGGAATAATGTCAGAACCAGTATCTGATTTAAATAGAGCTGAGTTTCAAAGATTATTTTATGAAGATAAAATGTGGGCTGTAATGAAGAATTTACCAGACTGGTTGACTCGAACATGGCTTTCGTTAGATGCATATGCAAAACAAACACATAAATGATTTGATTTTATTATAATTTTTATTATTATCTATTATGACAGATAAATTAAGTGAATATGGCTGGAGCTTCCAAGTAAAAGTTTTAGCAGCAATGTTTACGGATAGAGTATTTTTACAACAAATTACCGATATTATACAAGCAGATTATTTTGAGTCAGATGCTAACAGTTGGTTATTAGAAGTTATATTAGATCATTTCCGAGAATATAAGACACCTCCGACAAAGGACGTATTAAAAGTTAAAGTTACGGGTATTGAAAATGACGTGCTTAAAACCGCCATATTAGAACAACTCAAAGACGTTTTTAGATTTATGGAGTCAGACGATTTAACATTTGTTAAAGACGAAATACTCAAATTTTGCAAGAATCAAGAAATTAAAAGAGCAATAATGGATAGTGTTGGATTACTCAAGATGGGTAATTATGACGAAATTAAAAGCAAAATTGACGGTGCTATGAAAGCAGGAGCTGACACTGATATTGGCTTAGAGTATAAAGATACCGTGTCTTTGCGTTATGACGAAGCAGCCCGGGATACTATGACAACTGGGTGGGATGTTATTGACGATTTAATGGACGGTGGTCTTGCTCCAGGAGAATTAGGTGTAGTAATGGCACCAGCTGGAATTGGTAAATCGTGGTTGCTTATTAATATAGGAGCTAATGCAGTAAAAGCAGGTAAAACTGTTATTCACTATACATTAGAGCTTAATGAGAATTACGTAGGACAGCGATATGACTCAGTAGTAACAGGTATTAACGCACAAAATCTAAAAAATTATCAAGAAGACATTCAGGATAAAGTAGATAAACTAAAAGGCGAATTAATCATAAAACATTATCCAACTAAATCTATAGGAGTTATTGGTATTAAAGCTCATATAGAAAAAACTATAATGCTAGGAAATAATCCGGATCTAATTATTATAGATTATGGAGATCTTTTAAAGGTAAATACCAAAAAAGACAAACATGAAGCATTAGAAGAATTATATGAAGAAATGCGAGGTATGGCTGGCGAATACGAAATACCAGTATGGACTGCATCTCAAGCAGGTAGATCTGCATTAGAAGAAGATGTTATTGAAGCCGACAAAATTGCGTCATCGTATGGTAAAGTAATGGTAGCAGACTTTTTAATGTCACTTTCTAGAAAAGTAGAAGATAAAATGTCAGGTACTGGTAGAGGACATGTAATTAAAAATAGATTTGGGCCAGATGGTGTTACATTGCCATGCAAAATAAATACAAATAATGGACAATTTCAATTCTTTGAGCCACAAACTGCACAAGGGAAACAAACGACTCAGGTAATGAAAACGGGAGAAAATATTGTGAAAAAAAATCTTGCGCAAAAGTTTAAAGATCTGGGTGGAACATTGGGATGATGTCATATTTATATAAAATCACGTCCGGGTTACCCCCCGGGCTTTTTTTGTCTAAAAATAAATCGTTTAATTAAAGAAAAAAGAGATTACAAAATGGAGATTTCAAACAAAATTTTAAGTGATATCACGGTATATATGAAGTATGCCAAGTATATCCCATCCTTGAACCGCCGTGAAACATGGGATGAATTAGTAACACGTAATAAGGATATGCACATAGAAAAATATCCTAAACTACGCAACGAGATATCGGAAGCATATGAATATGTTTATGCAAAAAAAGTACTACCATCAATGAGGTCATTGCAATTTGGCGGCAAACCTATTGAAATCTCCCCAAATAGAATTTATAACTGTGCATATCTTCCTATAGATGATTATCGAGCGTTTGGCGAAACGATGTTTTTATTGTTAGGCGGTACCGGAGTTGGTTATTCAGTACAAAAACATCATGTAGACAAATTACCTGAAATTAGAAAACCAAATTTAGACAGAACAAGAAGATTTCTTATTGCGGATTCAATAGAAGGATGGGCTGATGCAGTTAAGGCACTAGTAAAAAGTTATTTTCAAGGCACATCGAAACTAAAATTTGATTTCTCTGATATTAGACCAAAAGGAGCTCGACTAATTACATCAGGAGGTAAAGCACCAGGACCACAACCTCTTAAAGAGTGCTTGATTAAAGTGCAAGGTATATTAGACTCAAAACAAATCGGCGACTCATTATCTCCAATCGAAGTTCACGATATTATATGTCATATAGCCGACGCTGTTTTAGCCGGTGGTATTAGACGTGCTGCATTAATTAGTTTATTTAGTGCTGACGATGAAGAGATGATTTCATGTAAGTCAGGCAACTGGTGGGAAACAAATCCACAACGAGGTAGAGCAAATAACTCTGCGGCATTGATGAGACATAAATTAACAAAAGGTTTTTTTATGGATCTATGGAAACGGGTAGAATTATCAGGCGCAGGCGAGCCGGGTATATATTTAACAAATGACAAAGATTGGGGAACTAATCCATGTTGTGAGATTGCACTAAGACCATTTCAATTCTGTAACTTATGTGAAGTAAATGCTTCGGATATTGACTCACAAGAAGATTTTGAAAACCGTGTTAAAGCAGCTGCATTTATTGGAACGTTACAAGCAGGATATACTGAATTCCACTATCTAAGACCAGTATGGCAGAGAACAACCGAAAAGGATGCTTTGATAGGCGTATCAATGACAGGAATTGGATCAGGAACTGTATTAGGGTATGATATGACTAAAGCAGCAGATATAGTTAAAAATGAAAATTCTAGAGTAGCAGAAATTTTAGGAATTAATGAGAGTGCAAGAACAACCACAGTTAAGCCTGCAGGAACAACTTCATTAGCATTAGGAACTAGCTCAGGAATTCATGCATGGCACAATGATTATTATATTAGACGTGTACGAGTTGGAAAGAATGAAGCAATATATACATATCTATTAACTAATCATCCAGAACTAATTGAAGATGAATATTTTAGACCACACGATACAGCTGTAATTAGTATTCCGCAAAAGGCACCAATTGGAGCAATTATGCGAACAGAATCCCCATTTCAGCTTTTAGATAGAATAAAGAAAGTTCATTTAGAATGGGTAAAGCCAGGACACCGTACAGGTAATAATACACATAATGTATCAGCAACTGTTTCACTTAAAGAAGATGAATGGGATTTAGCTGGTGAATGGATGTGGAAAAATAGAGAACATTACAATGGATTATCAGTATTACCATATAACGGTGGCACATATGTACAGGCTCCATTTGAAGATTGTGATATAGAAACATATAATAAAATGCTAACAACATTAAAAGACGTTGACTTATCTAAAATTGTAGAATTAGATGACGATACCGATTTATCAGGAGAATTAGCGTGTGCTGGTGGCGCTTGCGAAATAACATAACCAGTAAAATATATTTATTAACTAAAAAAAGAAGTACGATGAACAAACAAGAGTTATTTGAATCGATGTTGAGTTTATGGAATGAGTTTGAAGCTCAGCATAACGGAACAACAAAAAAGTCACAACAACAAGCAAGAAAAGCAGTTGGTGAACTTAAGAAACTAGTTACAGATTACAGAAAAGCATCAGTAGCAGAAGGAAAGTAAGTGATGGTCAATTTGGAAACGGATTGGATATATCAACAGTATGTGAAAGAGTTTGGAAACAAGCTCTTTCCTACTGATTTTTACTACGAGAATGGTAATCGGGTAATGACATCTAGTTATCATACACGTAGAGGACATTGCTGTGGCAACGGATGCCGGCACTGTCCATATGAGCCTAAACATAAAAAAGGCGAAAATACTTTGAAAATTAAATAAAATATATTATTATATTAATATAATAGTAATAAAAAACTAGTAAGGTTATATGACAACAAATAAAACTATAGAATTAGTCCGTGAAGGATTTGCAAACGGAGTAGCACCAGGCGGTACTCTTACTGATGAGCAAAAGGCTACAATGATTAATGCTGCAGCAAATGCATTTGGTTTGTTTTTAGATGCACTTAAGTGTGATTGGAGAAATGATCCAAATTCAGATAATACTCCACATCGTGTAGCAAAAGCATATGTAAATGATTTATGGGCTGGTAGATATAACGGTGCTCCTAATATTACTGCATTTCCGAGCGATGGCTATGACGGTATGGTATTTGAAGGAGGTATTCCTTTGACATCGATGTGTTCACATCATCATCAAACAATTATGGGTAAAGTACATGTAGCATATATTCCAGGCGATGATAGCAATGTAATTGGATTAAGTAAACTAAATCGTTTAGTAGAACATTTTGCAAGACGTGGCGCTATCCAGGAACAATTGACAGTTGCAATACACAATTCAATTGACACTATTATTAATGATAATAAAGGAGTAGCAGTAATGATTGATGCTACCCATAATTGTGTATCATGCAGAGGGGTGAAACATGGTGGTGCTTCTATGAAGACTAGCAAATTAACCGGAGCATTTAAAGATGACCCAGCAACAAGATCAGAATATTATGAATTCGTAAAAGGATATAACTAATGGCTAAATTTACATCAACTAAACTATTTGACGGATATTCAACATGTTTCCGACAATGGAAAGCAACCGAAACACATTGTAGTTATCTACATGGATATGCCATATCATTTCGAGTATGGTTTGAAGGAGAATTAGATCATCGAAATTGGGTGTTTGATTTTGGGGGAATGAAACGATCTAAAAATAAAATAAATGGATATGCCCCAAAAGATTATTTTGCCTGGTTATTAGATCATACGGTTATTATAGCAAACGACGATCCAGAGTTAGATTCATTTCGAATGATGGATGCACAAGGTATTATTCAACTCAGAGTCATTGATGATACTGGGTGTGAAAAGTTTGCTGAGTTTTTATACAGAGTTATTAATGACTTCCTGGTTAAGGAAACTAATGGACGAGTAAGAGCAAGTAAAGTAGAAGTATATGAACACGAACGAAATTCTGCAAGTTATCAATAATAAAAATAAATAAATTAATATGAGTGACGGAATAACAGAATCTAGACGCGGCACATACTTTTCTAGTAATAAGAAGATGCCATTGTGGAAAACTACAAATAATAATTACACACCTAATTCTAAAAAAAATATGATACTTTCATATATTAAAACAGGTTTCAGAATTATTGGATATTCATTTATTCCATTTAATTTGGTTATTTCAATGATTTTACTTATAATAAGTGAAATGTTATCTATAATTCAAAACATCTTTTATACAAGATAAATGTTACCAATTGTAATGTCAGAATTATCGACAAATCGTAATTTAAAAAAAATGAAAAGAATAGAAGATTATAACAAAGTACTCCCAGTATTAGAAGTATATAGATGTGTACAATCAGAAGGAAGTAGATTCGGAAGACCAACTATTGCAGTAAGAACCACCGGCTGTACTCATAGATGTTATTTTGGAGAAGGCGGTTGGTGTGACTCCTGGTATACATCAATACATCCAGAAAAAGGAACATTTTGTTTCCAGGATATTATTGATATTTATGATAAGAATCCACAAGTAAAAGAAATGATGTTAACAGGAGGTTCGCCAACTATGCATCCTGCGTTGGTAAATGAAATAATGTATTTTGCAAATGAAAGAGATATTTTTGTTACTATTGAAACTGAAGGATCCCATTATCTTGAAACAGATATTCCATTGGATCTTATTAGTTTGTCTCCTAAGTTCAGCAATAGTGTTCCCATGGTGGGGGCTACTACTCCTAATGGGGCTATTGTAGATGAACGTATGGTTAAAGTACATAATCGATTAAGATTAAATCATGACGCAATTTCTAAAACATTAGCATATCATAAAGACTATCACTATAAGCCAGTCTGGGATGGTACTCAAAAAACTCTAGATGAAATTGAGGAATTTAGAATTAAACATAATATTCCAAAAGACAAAACATATATTATGCCAGCTGGCGACACTAGAAATGAATTAATTAAAATGTATCCGATGGTATTCGAAATGTGTGCTGAAAAGGGTTATAATATGACCGGTAGAGACCACATTATTGCATATGATACAGAAAGAGGAGTATAATGAGTCAATTACTATATTTTACAGCACCATGGTGTGGGCCATGTAAATTATTAAAGCCACAACTAAATAAGTTAACTGTTTCATTCCGAACAATTAATATTGACAATGATATGCAAATTGCTAATCAATATAACGTCAGAAATATTCCGTGTTTTATAAAAATTAATGCACAAGGTCAAGAAGTTTCAAGGCTAGTAGGAAATAGTGTCACTATTGCTAATATACAAGGATTATAATGTACTGGTATAGCACAACAACATATAAAGATTTAAAAATAAAGTTTATACTAATAAAAAAGAAGAACAAGTTATGAATTGGAAACCAATGGGCGATCAGGTATTGCTAAAAGTAGAAAAAAAGACAGAAAAGACTAAGTCGGGTATCATCCTAGTTGATAGAGACATGGCATTTGTATTAGGAACAGTAGTTGCAACTGGTGATGGGTTATTTACTCAAACTGGAGCTCGTATTCCAATGACTGTAAAGGTTAATGATAATGTATATGTATATAAATCTAACTTAGGCGAAAACAAAGAAATCGTGTTAGACGATGAACACTTTATATTAGTAAGAGAATCAGAAATTGCAGTAGTCAATGATTGAAATTCTAGGATGGGTTAGCACATTATTAGTCTTAGCCGGTTATATACTTAACGCTCAGAAATTAACTAAATATGCCATGATAACATGGATAGTTGGTGATATTGGTTGGGTAACATATGATTTTTTCATATATAATATAAGTCATATGATGTTAAGTTTTATCATTATTACAATTAATATTTACGGCATATGGAATGTATGCAAAAAGCAAGAAAAATAAATGGCATATCAATCAATCGGTTATGATAAACGTGGCGGTATAATGCACGTATGGGATGACGAATTAGGTCATCAAAAGTTTCCATTTAAGCCGTACGGGTACTTACCAAATGAAAATGGACAATATCAAACATTAGATGGTGTTCGTTTAGATCGGGTACCTGGTAATCATCGTGATAATGCAAAAGCATATGAATCAGATCTGAACGAAGAAGTTCGTACATTGATAGATCTATATTATGAAAATGATGATGTTTCAAAAGGGCATAGAGATTTTTATTTTGATATAGAAACAGCAAAAGACGAAAATGGATATAGTACTATTGACGACGTCCGAACTGCTATAACATCGATTGCATATTATGACAAAGCTGGCAATGACCGTAGAGTTCTAATATTAGATGAACGTAAACGCATTAAAGAATCAGTTATAGAAGGCGATAACTATGTGTTGGAAATATTCCGAAGTGAACGTGATTTGCTTACAAGATTCATTAACGCATTTGCTGAGATTCAACCAACGGTTATAACTGGTTGGAATACCGATGGATATGATATTCCATACTTATTAGGCAGATGTAAAAAGGTATTAGGTAATCAGTCTATAAAGAAATTTTCTCCAGCTGGAATAGTTACACAAAATCCTAAAAGTAAAAAGTGGAAGATATTCGGTGTGTCGAGTTTAGATTATATCAAATTATATAAAAACTTTACATATACAGAACTTCCCAATTATAGATTAGATACAGTTGGTAAGACTGAACTTGGCAAAGGTAAAGTTGAATATGATGGTGATTTAGATGATTTATTTGAGCAGGATATTCATAAGTTTGCTTATTATAATATGACCGATGTTGATTTGGTATATGAATTAGATGAAAAATTACAACTTATTAATTTAGCTAGAACTATTTGCCATAAAGGACATGTTCCATATGAAGATGTATATTATGCATCTAAATATCTAGACGGAGCTGCAATTGTAGATCTAAAAAGAAATGGTTTTGTAGCACCAAATAAACAATTTCGATTTATAGAAGAAGAACGGCAGGATGCTTTAGCTGGAGCATATGTAATGCCACCAATACCCGGATTATATAAATGGATATATGATTTAGATTTAACATCGCTATATCCTAGTATTATTATGAGTCTCAATATATCACCAGAAACTAAAATTGGTGTTATTAATAATTGGGACGAAGAATGCCTACTAAGCCCTAAAAGTCAAGAAGTTAGTATTCATAACAACCCAAATACAATACCAGACGTAAAGCAGTGGTTATCTAACAATAAATATACTGTTGCAAGTAACGGAGCAGTCTATGATACTTCTAGAAAAGGATTTCTCCCAGCTATTCTAGAAAAGTGGTTTAATGAGCGTGTTACCTTTAAGAATAAACGAGATGAATATGAGGTTGGGTCTGAAGATTATAAATTTTATGATGCCTTACAATTGACACAAAAGGTTTTGCTTAATTCATTCTATGGGGTATTAGGATTGAAGACATTTAGATTTCATGATTTAGACAATGCGGGTGCAATTACGGCAACTGGTCAAAGTGTAATTAAATTTTCAGCAAAAGTAATTAACAAATATTATGAAAAGGAAACTGGTAAAGATCATTTTATAAATGCAAATGGAAATAAAGCAGAATTTTCTTTTTATACTGATACAGATTCTACATTTGTTAGTTCATTACCATTAATAGAAAAACGATATCCTGGTTTTGATGAAACAGACGAGCAATTCATGATTGATAAAACTAATGAGATTGCTTCAGAAATACAAAAATATGTAAATGCAATGTATGATCAATATGCTGTCGCATTTCATAACACTAATGATCATAGATTCCAAATTAAACAAGAATATGTAGCAAAGTCCGGTCTTTGGATTGCTAAAAAGCGTTATGCACAATGGGTAATATTCAAAGAGGGTAAACCAACTAATAAAATGGATATCAAAGGATTAGACGTAGTTCGATCTAGTTTTCCGACTGATTTCAAAAAGATCATGAAGGAAACATTATGGTGTGTACTCAAAGAAAAAAGCAAAACAGAAACGTCGGATATTATATTTGAATTTAAATCGTCTATACAAAAATCAGATGTCCTTAATGTAATGAAGAACTCCGGAGTCAAGGAGGTATCTAAATACATTAAGAACCGTAAACCATTTACTGGATATATGTCAGGTACTCCAGCCCATGTTAAATCAGCAATTAATTTTAACGATATGTTAACGCAATTAAAAACTGATGTAACTGATATTACAAATGGAGAAAAGGTAAAGTGGGGGTATCTTAAAAATAATCCATATGGGTTTGATACTATGGCATTGCGTGGATATGAAGATCCTAAAGAGTTAGTAGATTTTGTTAACATGTATATTGATAGAGATAAAATGTTTGAGCGTGATTTGCAAGGAAAGATAGATGATTTTTACGCAGCAATGAATTGGGGTAAATTACCAGAAAATAATACGGTAAATAAATTCTTTTCATTTGGAAAATAGTAATATTTTTACTATAATAAATAAAAAAGTTATATATGTACGGTAAAAAACAATGGCGTGGTTTAGAAGTTGAAGGTAGATATTCTGATATCATGACATTTTTCGTGAGGGAGTTAGATAACGATAAAGAATATGGACTAAACGTGACTAATGTTAATGAATATCCTCATTATTATTTTACCATAGAATACATGTTAGGATGTTTTGTAGGAACTAAACAATTAGAAACAATTCGTTGGATATTAGATACAAGTAATTGTGCTATTACTATAGAAGCAAATACAGAAACTATAACACGTATACCGCCTGATCTAATTAATAGATGCCACATTATATATAGAATACAAGATAAAGCATTACAAGTTCTTAAAGACACCGATACATTTAGTATAGATGCTGGTTGGTATCGTGTTCATCAGATAACTAAATGCAATATGATGGAAATTAAACCTAGCAACTATAAATTCGACGAAGAGCTATGATGAATATTGGTATAATTGCAGGTAATTTTGACATAATACACCCCGGGTATATTGCAATGTTTAAAGAATGTAAATCTAATTGTGATAAATTTATAGTATTATTACATACTGATCCGTCTATTGAAAGGCCTCATAAATTAAAGCCGATTCTAAATGTACAAGATCGTGTTGAAATGTTAAAATGCTTTGAGCAGATCGATGATGTACTTACATATACCACTGAAGCTGAATTATACAATATAATTGCCGATCGACAAGCTCAAATTAAAGTGAGATTCTTAGGAGACGATTATAAAGATAAAGAGTTTACGGGTAAAGATCTAAATATCCCAATACATTATATTAATAGAGATCATGGATGGTCTACAACTAAATTTAAAAAGTTAATAGCAAATGAAGTACTCAGTAGTAGTAACGTTTAGCATTGAAGGATTTCATAATTGGCCCGAAGCTAAAGAAATATTTCCAGAAGTTGCATTTTTGTCTGACAGACATCGGCATCAATTTGGATTTAAGTGTTATGCAAAAGTAACACATACGGACAGAGATGAAGAATTTATTTTAATGCAACGTCGAATTAAAAAACAATTACGAACTAATTTTGGAGGTAATATATTAGAATTTGGTCGTATGAGTTGTGAAGATATTGGAGAATGGATTTTAGATAATAATACCAATCTATACAAAGTAGAAGTATGGGAAGATTGGGAAAATGGAGCAATAGTAGAAAGATGAGAAAATTATTTTATTTTGGCTTAGAGCCACTAAAAGCTAGATACACGTATCAGCTATCAAAAGAATGGATGCCGGCAACATTTGAGCCGTATGCTAATGAATTAGAGTTTATTGATGTAGAAGGAGAGTTTGATCCTGATCAGCAAATTAAAATTGGAGCAGTATTAGATGCAGTCGGTAGAGGTAAATTTGCAATGAGTCAATGTGCTAATTTCTTAGATATGTTGAATCGTGATGAAGTAAAAGATGGGGATATTATATTTCTGCAAGATTATTGGCATCCAGGAATTGAGTCTATATTATATGCAATTGATTTATATGGAATTGATCTTAAGATTTATTCTATGCTACATGCTCAGTCTGTTGATGAATATGATTTTACATATCCAATGAGAAACTGGATGCGTGGATTTGAGTTAGGTTTAGATAAACGAATGACAGGAATCTTTATTGGGTCTACGGTGCATAAAGAACAATTGAGAGAAGCTGGATTTACGGCACCAATACATGTTGTATCATTGCCAATTCATAAACAAGCAACATTAGCAAAACTACCAGAATATAATTCGTTAGATAAAAAAGACGTTGTTGTGTATTCATCTAGGCTCGACAAAGAAAAGAATCCGTTCTTTATGATGGAAGTGGCAAAGGAGTTTCTAAAACAAAAACCAGACTTCGAATGGCACGTAACCACATCTGGTAAAGAGTTTAGATCCATGCTCCCGGGAGCAATTGATGCATTAAATAAACTAGCAGAAGAAGAACCTAGATTTAAATTATTGAACGGTCTGACAAAGGAAGAATATTATACGGAGTTAGCTACATGCAAAATACAATTTAATTCAGCATTGCAAGACTATGTGTCATGGACGGTAATCGAAGCAACAGCATTTGGGGCAGATATTGTATATCCAAATTTCAGATCATTTCCAGAATTTGTAGATAGTGATAGACTGTATAAAGCATTTGATGTGGAGTCAGCAATCGATACAATTCATGATGTGTTAGAAAATATTAAAACTCACTATGATATAGTAGACACATCAGACTTAGGACGCCAAATGGAAGGATATATTATTGCAAATGACTATGATAAAGAAATATGCGTTTGGCATGAAAGAGAATATTGTAAACATTTATTAGAACAGGAGAAAAATGGATAGAAAAGAGTTTTTATATATACCGTCATTATCTGCAGGATCAATGGTTTCCGCATTTAAAAAGAATACTAAGTTTGAAGATGGGACATCAATGAGGTTTTTCTCAAAAGAATATCCAGAAAAATGGAGACACCCATACTTTCTAGTAACAGCAGGTCATCATTACAAGAAAATGGACTTCCGGGATCAGTTGGGATTAGACGACGGTACATTTGTATTTGGCGATTCAGGAGGATTCCAGATTGCAACTGGTGCTTTAAAGTGGGATAGCACAATTCGAGAAAAGATATTTCATTGGTTAGAGGCTAATAGTGATGTTGCTGCAAACTTAGATATACCGCCCCGAGTTACATTTGAAAATAGATTTCAAGACTCAATGGATATATCATTTGACAATTTTAAATGGTTTGAAAAACATCAAAGCGGAAAGACAAAATTCTTAAATGTTATTCAAGGTACTTTTAGTGAAGAGTATAAAGAATGGTATCATAAGTTTAAAGATTTTGATTTTAAAGGGTGGTGTATTGGAGGTCCTAAGAAATTAGTAGACTTTATGTATGTTATTGCTTTAATGCTTCAAGAAAGAGAATTTGAAAAGAGTCATGTAGAATATGTTCACTTACTAGGAATAAGTAAAATATCAGACTTTTTTATATTAGCAACATTACAAGAACTGTTAAATAAATTAACTAATAATAGAATTCAATTGATGAGTGATTCATCATCTCCAGGACAATATCCAGTATTTGGAACATATCTTCATTCTGGTAACTATAAGACACAGACATTCACTGAATTGTATTTCCCGAAAAATGCTGAGTATCGTAGAAAGACTCACGTTAAACAGGGAAAAGCTGGTGAGATATCTATTGATAAAACTAAAAAGGTACCATGCAGTATGGGATGTCCAGCATGCAATGATTTTACATATGAATATCTGGGCGGAAAGACTGATTCTGGATTAGATAGATACTCTCAAGAAGGTATGCCGAGAATGGTAGTTCATAATACGCATTTATATTGTGAAATTGTTAAAGATATTAATAAATTAACAAATAATCATGTTGAGTTGTTAGAAACAGCAATTCCAAAAGAATTATTCAATGTTATATTGTCATTACACGAAATGTTCGAAGATCCAGACAATGCAATGAATGTATACTCAACATATAAAAAGACATATAAAAAGTTTGGTGGGGATAGTATATCAACCACTGATGTTAAACAATTCAATAAATTTTTTAAATTTTAAATAGGTTACATAATGGAAAAAAGTAAATTACAATCATTTATCAATCGATATTATCTTGCTGGTAATTGCGAAGCGGTAATATTAAAAGAAAATGAAAACGGGGTAGGTTGTGAACTTATCGATATGGATCAAACCGTTGTAGGAAAGCTACAATGGAACACAGCTCCTTTTATGAAAGGTGAATTAGGTATTAATCATACCGGATCATTAATAAAAATGTTATCAGCTGTTGGTGAGAATATCAATATTGACGTACAAGATTCTGCAGGTAAAAATTATGCAATGAAAATTAGCGAAGGTAGTACAAGAGCAACTTTTATGTTAGCAGATACAACCGTTATTCCAGCAGTTCCTGCAATTAACGCAGAACCACCATATGAAGTAACATTGCCAATTGATGATGCATTTATGAGTAAATTTATCAAAGCAAAAAATGCGTTGCCTGATGCAAAGAATTTTGCAGTTCAAGTAGTTAATGGAGAAATTAAATTTATTATTAATTATTCAACCGTTAATTCAGATAATATTACATTTGATGTTGGTACGACCGATGTTACAGATTTAGATCCAATTTGTTTTAGTGCCGATAAACTCAAGGAAGTATTGGTAGCAAATAAAGGTGATAATGGAACAATGCATGTATCAAGTCAGGGATTATCGAGAATTGATTTTAGCGGAAATGACTTCGAATCTAACTATTGGCTAGTTCAATTACAGAATTAATTATGACAGTTAGAGTAATAAATAAATCAGATAATGACTTACCTAACTATGAAACAATAGGTAGTGCCGGATGTGATGTTAGATCCAATCATGATGCAACTATAAGTCCCGGTCATAAATTATTAGTTAAAACAGGATTATATGTTGAAATTCCAGTTGGGTACGAAATTCAAGTAAGACCCAGAAGTGGATTAGCATATAGTAAAGGAATAACTGTATTAAATAGTCCTGGTACGATAGATGCAGATTATAGAGGAGAGATTGGTGTAATTTTAATTAATCACGGAAATGAACAAATATTTCTAGAAAAAGGAGAACGCATCGGTCAATTAGTATTAAATAAAGTTGAACAAATAAATTGGAATTCAGTATTAGTGTTAACAGACACTGACAGAGGTAAAGGTGGATTTGGTTCAACGGGAAAACAATAAAATATGTTTGGAGTAACAGAAAATACATTATGGGTAGAATCCTTCCGCCCGGATACAATGGATGGATATATTGGTAATGAGCACATTATTGACAAAGTTAAAATATTCATTAAGAATGGTGATGTTCCACATTTATTGTTCTTTGGACCAGCTGGTACTGGTAAGACTACATTGGCAAAAATTATTGCTAATAGTGTTGAAGCAGATATGATGTATATTAATGCGTCTGATGAAAACTCTGTTGACGCTGTAAGAGATAAGATTAAACGATATGCTTCAACTGTAGGATTTAAACGATGGAAGATTGTTATATTAGATGAAGCAGACTATTTGACTCCAAATGCTCAAGCAGCTCTTAGAAACTTAATGGAAACATATAGCAAGACTACTAGATTTATACTAACATGTAACTATGTAGAGAAAATTATAGATCCAATTCAGAGTAGATGCCAGACATTTGCAATCACACCACCTAATAAAACTGATGTAGCAAAACGATTGGTTACTGTGTTAGATGAAAAAAATATATCATATGATGTACAAGATATTGCAGCAATTATTAATGCATCATATCCAGATATTCGTAGAGCAATTAATGCAGCACAAGCATCAGTAGTGGATGGCACATTGCAATTAGATAAAGCAAGTGCTATACAAGCAAATTATATGACCGAAGTATTGGAAATGCTTAAAAATTCTAAAGATAAAAAAGCAACCTTCAATAAAGTAAGGCAATGTATTGCAGATAGTAAAGTACGAGATTTTACGCCACTATATACATTTCTATATGATAATCTAGAAGAATTTGCTACGGGGCATATTGCAGCAATGATATTAATTATTGCTGAAGCTCAATTTAAAGACGCAACTGTTGTTGATAAAGAAATAAACATAATGGCTATGTTTGTTAATATTATGAATGAAATATAAGACAAGTAGTAATGAATCAACTCAATCCAAATATTAAGCCAACCGATATGCAACCTATTATATGCAAAGAGTGTGGAGGTATGTATTTTCGTCAGGTAATGGCCATTAATAAAGTTTCAAAATTCTTAACAGGACAAGACAAAGATACCATGGTACCAGTACCTGTATTCAGATGTGATGACTGTGGTGCTATACCAGAAGAATTTCAACCAGTAAAAATAAAGAAAAATGACAAGTAAATTTGAAATTGGCGATAAAGCTATAAAACCCAAAGGATACAAATTTCCATGTACTATAGTATCAGTATTTACCACAGTTAATGGAGATATTCGGGTTGTAGGAGAAATGGATGATTTTGGTCTATTACATATATTTAACGAGAATCAATTAGAATTAACAAAATAACTTATATATGGCAGAAAAGATCTTAAAAGGAACAATTACTATTGTATTTAAAACTAGTAATCGCACCAATGCTCGTGTAAAAATGAAAACATATAAAAAAAAGAGTATTGATGATATTTTAACTGCAAAAAAATTGGTTGGAGTCCCAGAAAATGCTATAATATTAGAAATGGGAATGGGTACCGAGTTTGAAAAACAATGGAAACAAAAATATAAATTATAATGGCAAGTATATTTGATTTTATAAACGGCGTAACTAGTAAAAAGAAAAAGTGGGAAGAATGGTCAGAACCAGATCAAAAGAAGTTTGCTCCATTTATTGTGAATAGGTGGCTATCAATGAGAATGGAACTAACTGATTTAGTTAATGAACTTCAATGTTATACTATTGGTCAATTGAAGCCTAGAGATACATATAAATTGTATCATGATCTATTACCAAGTAATAAAGCATTTGCTAAATATATAAAAGGCAAAAAATCTGATAAGTATGATGTTAAACTAATACAGCAATTTGCAGAGCATTATCAAGTAAGTAAATCTGAAGTAACTGAATATTTAGAATTATTAGATAAAGACAGTTGCGATCGAATACTTTCATTATATGGATATAATAAAGCAGAAAAAAAGAAATTATTGAAAGGAATAAAATGAGTATAAAAGAAATACCATTCGCACATACCCAGAAACATTATATCGGTAAGGATAGTCTATATAAATTTGCAACAGAGTGGGAACTCAATGCATATGAATTTGATATTCTTAAACGAATTGTAAGATGTCGACGTAAAGGTAACTTTGAACAAGACCTAAATAAAACTAAAGACGTAATTGATATATATCTTAAAGAGTTTAAATAATTAGGTTATTAGCAATATTTTTCTTATATTAATAATAAAAGAAGTAATATGGCAAATCATGTTTATACTAATATTCATATACGATTCGAAGATGAAAAAGCGTGTCGTAAATTTGAATCCGATATTTTGCAATATGATAAATGGATGAATAGTCCCGATCCAGATGACTCTGTAACTACATATTGGCAACGAATCACGAAACTACAAGATTCATATTTTAACATAATATGTCCTGATGTAGAACAAACAAGGGATGATTATATTGACAAGTTGGGTGCAAAATGGATATCCTTCGAAGATATCGATATTGACGAATTAGAAATTAATTTAAACATAAATTCAGCATGGAGTCCAGCCCATGGTTTATTTGCGAGAATCTATGATCATGTTTCAAAGATAGATCCAGATGCTAGTCTACTAATTGATTGGGAAGATGAGGGGATGAATTTTATTGGTGCTGCATCATATAATAAATTTGGTGATGATTGGGATGAATATGAACCAAGCGACGAAGATTTAGACTTACTCAATGAAAATTCAGACGGTATTGATCGCAGTGATGAATTTTATGAGATAATTAGTGATCGAATGTCTGAATTAATAGATTGTGTATTGTATAATACTAGTTTCACATTAAATGGATCTGATGAGTAAAGAAAACGTAAATTATATTAGTCCGGTTTATAGATTAGCAGTAAGAGATCCAAAGTTGGTGCCAACTAGAATTTCATATTCACAATGGTCAATGTATGAAAAATGTCCATTGAATTGGAAGTTAGCATATATTGATCGATTAGCACCATTCACGGCATCTATCGATACTGTCTTTGGAACTGCATTCCATGAGACACTTCAACACTTTCTAACGGTTATGTATACTGAGTCTGTAAAGAAAGCAGATGCAATAGATTTACCAGACTTATTAATGGAAAATCTTAAAATTGAATACAGTAAATGTGTTGCTGATCGTAACGGTGAGCATTTTTCGAATCCATTACAATTAGCAGAATATCATGAAGATGGTGTTGCTATATTAGATTGGTTCAAAAAGCGTAGAGGACAATATTTTTCAAGTCGTGATTATGAGTTGCTAGGAATAGAAATGGAATTATGTACTCCAGCATCTCAAAAGAATTCATCAGTTTATTGGTACGGATTTATGGATTTAGTGTTACGGCATAAACCTACTAATACTATAGAAATTTTTGATATAAAAACTAGCAGAATGGGTTGGAATAAATATCAAAAAGCAGACTCATTAAAGTCAGCTCAATTAGTTACATATAAAACATATTTCTCAGAACAATATGGTGTTCCTAAGGAAAATATCAATGTAGAGTTTTTCATAGTTAAGCGAAAGCTAATGGAAAATTCAATGTTTCCTCAAAAACGGGTTCAGCAACATCAACCAGCATCGGGTACAGTTACACAGAAAAAAATACAAAAGCGTATAGATGAATTCGTAGAAACATGTTTTGATGGTGATGGCAATAAAAATGAAGAACGACAATATTTAGCACTAGCAGGAAAGGGTGCAAAACATTGTAAGTGGTGTCCATTTAAAACTGATTATGAAAATTGTCCTAAAGAAAATAGGATTCGAGAATAGTTTTTTATATTATATAATATATGTATAAACCACATAAACATAAACACGTATATGTATATGATTTTGTTTTGAGTAAACACAAATCACATAGTATCGGATATACAAAGTGCGAATATACTTTATGTACTGACATTACTGGACCTAACACGAAACAGAATAGAAAATTATTAGAAATTGGTTTACGCATAGCATATAAGCATTATCCAAAAACAGTTAAGTTTGCATATGAAAAATACGACTAACGTTGCAGTTATAGGAAATAAGAATTGGCAGAATCGGCGTAAAGTTCAAGAAACGCTGCAAGGATTAAAAAGTAAATTTGATGAAGTTGTAATCATAGGCGCTGGTGGTTCTGAGGGGGCTAATAGTATGATTAGAAAATATACATTAGAATTTGGAATGAATTATAAAGAATATAATCCGTCATATTCAGGATACAATCTATATTCGGCAATGCCAAAGACATATTATGGTAAATCATATCACTTTAGTCAATTACACCACAGAATGAAACTTATTGCACAAAATTGTGATTATATGATTATTATGACAAATGAATCCACAATGGATCCGTTTTTAAAAACAGCATATAGTAATATTAATAAACAAAATAAACCAGTAGTTTTACTAGGTTGATATTTATATAAAAGTTATAAGGAGTTTAAATGGAGTTACCAAAAATACAAACAATAGACAACAACAAATCTACAAAAAAGAAAATTTTATTATTATCCGATGATTTTCGATTACCTAGCGGCATCGGAACTATTAGTCGCGAAATTATTTTAAAAACAGTACATCATTACGATTGGATACAGTTAGGAGCTGCATTACAACATCCAGAGCATGGCAAAGCACAAAATGTATCAAAACAGATTCAGGAAGAAACTGGTGTAGCTGATGCTGATGTAAAAGTTATTCCATGGACAGGGTATGGTGATCGAAACGTATTATTTTCTATAATTAATCAAGAAAAACCAGATGTAATTTTACACTTTACAGATCCTAGATATTGGATATGGTTATATTCATTAGAACATGAGATTAAAACTACATATGGAATCCCAATAGCATATTATTCAATTTGGGATGATCTCCCATATCCAATGTGGAACGCCCCTTATTACGGTAGTTGTGATTTGATTATGGGAATCAGTAAGCAATCAGATAATATACATAGAGAAGTTCTTAAACAGAACGGTTTTGGGGTATATGATTATGATTCAAAATCTAATTCTAATTCTAATGGCATTATTACTGGTTATGTACCACATGGATTAGATCACAATATATATAAACCACTTCCAGACAATGACCCGGCATATGTTAAAATATTAGAACAAGTAAAAACAAAGAATGATGCTGAATTTGTAGTGTTTTGGAATAATCGGAATATTAGAAGAAAACAACCAGCAGATGTAATATTAGCATTTAAATTGTTTAATGATATGTTACCAGAAGAGCAGCGATCTAAAACAATGTTATTGATGCATACCTCAGCAGTTGACACAAATGGAACAGACTTAAGAGCAGTAGCAAAACACATTGCTCCAAATTGTAAAATTGTATTTTCTGAAGCAAAACTCCCAATACAAGATCTTAACGCAGTATATAACTCAGTAGATGTAGTAATTAATATAGCTAGCAATGAAGGCTGGGGATTGAGTAGTACTGAAGCATTATTATCTGGAACTCCTATTATTAATAATGTTACTGGTGGGTTACAAGATCAATGTGGATTTAGAAATGAACATGGGAAATTAATTGAATTCACCCAAGACTTTCCAACTAATCATAAAGCAAAATATGCAGATCATGGAGTATGGGTGAAGCCAATATTTCCTAGTAATAGATCAATACAGGGATCTGTAGCAACACCATTTATATTCGATGATCGAGTTCAATCAGAACATGTAGCAGTTGCAATATACGATTGGTATATTACTGAGCCAGAACAAAGAAAGGCAGCTGGTTTAGCAGGAAGAGAGTTTTGTTTAGAGAATGGGTTAACTTCTGAGCAAATGGGTAATAAAATGATTGAAATGATGGACATGTTAATAAGCCAACCAATAACACGTCCTAGATACACATTTAACAAAGTAGAAGAAAAACAATACGAAAATATAGGAATATCATAATGAGAAAAGTAGTTATATCATCACCAGTCGCAACACAATCTGGTTACGGACACCATGCCCGAGAAATTATTAAACAGTTTATAGATAAAAAAGGCAAAGAGTGGGAAATTAATCTACTATCAATGCCATGGGGTAATACGCCGTTTACATATCCCATACCAAGTGATTGGAAACAACGATGTATTGGATTACCATTACAGACTAAACCGGATATTTGGGTACAAATAACAGTACCAAATGAATTTCAAGCTGTTGGTCAATATAATATAGGAGTAACCGCTGGTACCGAAGGAAGTGTTTGTAATCCGGATTGGATTAATTCGATTAATCAGATGCAATTGATAATTGTACCAAGTGAATTCACAAAGAAAACATTTGAAGATACCGCAGCACAATCAGGCAAACCTATAACAACAAATATTCAAGTTATTTCAGAATATTTTGATGATACTGTATATAGCAATAAAAACGTAACAACATCAATACCAGCATTAGATTCGATTAAAGAAAAGAATGCATTCTTAATATGTGGTCATTGGCTGCAAGGTATTTTAGGAGAAGATCGAAAAAATATTAGTGGTGCAGTGCATTGTTTCTTTAAGTCATTTAAAGACAAACAAAGATCTACCCAACCAGCATTGGTATTGAAAACTAGTGGTGCAACATATAGTGTAACAGATCATTGGGAAATTGAAAAAAAGATAGAACAAGTACGAAATACTTTTGGGGATGAAATACATAAACTACCTCCAGTATATTTATTACACGGTGATTTAACTAATGCAGAAATGAATGCGTTGTATAATCATCCCAAGATAAAGGCAATGGTATCATTTACTAAGGCAGAAGGATTCGGAAGACCATTACTCGAATTTGCATCAACTGGGAAGCCTATAATGGCTCCGCATTATTCCGGGCAGTCAGACTTCTTGAAAAAAGAATTTATATGTGCATTACCAGGAACAATGACAAATATACATGAATCTGCAGCAAATGATTTTCTTTTAAAAGAAGCACAGTGGTTTACAGTTGATTATGGATATGCTAGTAAAATGTTTGTTGATATACTAAAGAATACTAAGAAATGGAATGAGTTATCAAAAAGACAACGATATTTTGTTAATAGTAACTTTACTGAAACGGCTATTATGAAGCGGTATGATGAAGTATTAGAAATTATTGACGCTGGAATTGAGTCTATTCCAAAACATGTAGAATTAAAACTTCCTAAATTAGAATTGCCGAAACTACAAAAAGTATAGGATTTTTGATATAAATTTTATATTATATATATATGAAGATAAGTTACGCAATTACCGTCTGTAATGAATTCGAAGAAATTCAAAAGCTAATTCCATTTTTATTAGAAAATAAACGTGAAGAAGATGAAATTGTTATACAACAAGATAATACTAACCTTGATGGGGCTGTATATACTTATCTAGCTGGGCAGAAATTAAAAGACAATATTAAGTTTATTCAATTCCCACTCAATAAAGATTTTTCTCAATTTAAAAATAACCTAACAGATAATTGCACTGGAGATTATATATTCCAGATAGATGCTGATGAGATGCCTACCACGTATATGTTGGATATGATACCTGAAGTATTAAAACACAATGACGTTGATGTATTAAAGGTTCCAAGAATAAATACGGTAGAAGGACTTACACAAGAACATGTAGATAAATGGAATTGGAACGTTAACAATCAAGGATGGGTAAATTTTCCAGACTTTCAATGGCGTGTTTACAAGAATGATAACAAGATAAAATGGAAAAATCCAGTTCATGAAGTATTAGACGGTTATCAAACAATAAGTTATCTTCCAATAAATGAAGAGTGGTGTTTCCGTCATCATAAGGTAATAGAAAAACAAGAACAACAAAATAAACTATATGAAGGATTATAAAATGAAAACAAAAGTATTAATTACAGGAGGCTTAGGATTTATTGGTTATAACTTAGTAAAGCGCCTATTAGAGACTACAGAATATGAAATAACCGTTATTGATAATTTGACATCAGATTCGAGTGACATTAACAATAAACACGATGGAGTTAATTATATTATTGATGATATTAACAATATTAACAATGAAGAATATCAAAACATATCATATGATTTGATCTTTCATTTGGCAGCACTTGCTCGTATTCAACCTTCATTTGAAGATCCAGTTTCATATTTTCAATCAAATGTATTAGGTACTGTAAGTATTTGTGAATTAGCAAGAAGATGTGGAGCTAAAATTATGTATGCTGCTAGTAGTTCAGCCGAAGCTGGACCAAAGTTAAATCCGTATGCATTTACTAAATATACTGGTGAAGAGATTCTAAAAATGTATGCAGAACTATATGACATATCAACAGTATGTGCAAGATTTTTCAATGTGTACGGCGATCGACAACCAACCGAAGGAACCTATGCCACAATTATTGGTATTTTTGAGCGTCAATCTTTAAATGATAAATCTTTAACAATTACTGGAGATGGGGAACAACGACGAGACTTTACTCATGTATATGATATTTGTGATGGGTTAATATGTTTAAGTAAAAATAAACATAGCGGAGAAATTTATAACTTAGGTACTGGTGTAAATTATTCAATTAATGAAATTGCTTCTATGTTTAGTGATAATACAACATATATACCACCACGTGCAGGCGAAGCTAGAATTACATTAGCAGATATTAGTGAAACTAAAAAATATGGATATAATCCAAAACAAAGTATTGAGTCATATATTAAAGAATTTTTAACTAAACAATAAAATGAAAACAGTTAATATCTTATTTGTAACAACACAATATCGTGTTGGCGAACGGATATATCCTATTATTTCTGAATTATCAAAATATTATAATTTAGATTTAATGAAGTTGTATCAAATGAATTCGTCATATCAATGGCCAGGAGATATTGATTTAAGAAATCAGTTTGATACAAAATATTTACAGTATTTTAATAATGTATATACGAGTATAAACACAAACTATGATAAATATGATTTAATTATTACAGATGATAATCGCCAATTTAATGGGTTATCAGAAATATATCAACGTAAAAAATGTTTAGTATTAGCATGTAGCCATGGAGTTACAGAACACGACTATGAAACAAAAAATGTTGGTAAATCATATGATAAATGTTTTGTCTTCGGCCGAAAAGAAGTTAAACACAATCACCAAATACCAATTGGCATACCTGCAAATGATATACTAAAAACATATTCGAATATTGAAAAAAAACATATACTAGTTATCATTAACTACTTAGGACATGAAGGACAAATATCTACTGGTAATGGTACTTTTTTTAAACTATTTGATAAACAAGTTTTTGATTCAATTGATTTATTATCACTACAACAACAAAGTAGATATCCTATAGTGATAAAATTAAAATCTAGAATTGGACTTAATATGCAAAAAAATAAACAATACTTAAATAGCATATTACCCAAAAGTTTAGATTACAGTATTGTGTATGATGTAGAGGACGATAACAAATTAATTGCTCAAAGTGTAGAAGTATATAGTGCTCCTAGTACCTTAGCCTTAAAACCTATACAATTAGGAATACCAACTACATTGATTCCAGGTACAGGCCAAACAGGTATTTTTTATGATTATGAAACTAATGAAAACTTTATCGAAGATACGTTAGAGGGCGGTAAAGATTTTAATAGTACTCAATGTTTTTTAAATTATATAAAAGGATGTATAAATGAATAAAGATAATATAATAATATATGTATCTTCTAGAAATAACTATGATATGCTAGAAGGCGAAGTATTAAACAATATTAATACTGAAGGATTTGAGTTTATAAATGTTGATGATAAATCTTGTGATGCTGAAATCGAAAAGGGTAAAACTATTTGCAAAAATCACAATATTGTTTTTCTAGAAAATAAATCTAGAGGTGTTCAAATGGCTACCCAAACATTAGTTGATTTTATTAATGAAAACAGACCTAACTGTAAGTGGATAATATGTTTTCAGCATGATCATTATCCATTAACTAAAGATTTCTTTTGTTCTATAAGTAATCGAATACAAGAAAATTTATTAGACAATTTTGGACTTATAGGATTCAATGTATTAGATAAAGGTAATTACACCGGAGATTCATACAATAGATTTACACAAGGCGAATCACCATTAGGTATGATTGGAATGTGTCATTTATCCATTCATGACAGAACTAGTAGATGGTTATGTCCGAGACAACAAGGTCAGTTATTAAAACAAGATATTTGGAAAACGCCATTTATAGTAGAATTTCCAATGTGGGCATCAGTTGGAATTAATATTGATAAATGGAATAAGGTTATCAAACCTACAACTGATTATCATTTTCACTTATGGTTACCTGATATTGCTATGCAATTTAATTATAAAAATTATCCATGTTTAATATTGCCTGATTTGTATACGTTAAACGATCAACAATTAAAAACAAAATATGGTATAGATCAATCGTCTGCACCGGGAGCAAGAAGAGGTAATGAATATCATTTTGGAAAATATTCTAATTTTGATGCATGGACAGAAAGATGGGGTTGGTACTATGAAGATATAGTAAATGATTTCGAACAAATAAAAGATAATTACAAAGATACATTAATATGGGACTATTATCATCACGATATATCATCCGGCCCATTAAAAAGTTTTAATATATGAAAATATTAGTTACAGGAGCTGCAGGATTAATCGGTAGTCATACAACAGATCTATTAATTGAAGCAGGACATATGGTTGATGGAATTGACGACTTATCATATGGGACTTTAAATAATTTGTCAGATGCTATAAAAAATAAAAATTTTAAATTTATACATGACAAAGTAGAAAATATTGACAAATATAAAACAAAATATGATGTTATATATCATTTTGCATCATTAAAAAAAGCATGGGATGGTAGTGTGTTGTCTGCAGATATATTAGATACAAATTATCATATGACTAAGATTTTAGTTCAACGTTGTTTGCAACATAAAACTAAGTTTATATTTGCATCTACTAGTGATATATACGGTAATTCAAAAACATTTTGCGAAGATGACAACATAACAATGGGTGCTCCTACTAATGTTCGATATTCATATGCTTTATCAAAATGGTATAGTGAACAACACATACTAAATACCTTTCAACAACAAGGATTAGAGTGCACCGTGATACGTATCTTTGGATGTGCTTCTAAACGGTCTTCAACAACATGGAGTGGAGGACATATTCCATTATTTGCTAAATTATCATCTCAAGGTAAAGACATTGTAATACATGGTGATGGATTGCAAACTAGATCAATTTCTCACGCAAATGATATAGCATCTGGCTTTGTAAGTATTTTAAATAATCAACAAACAACAAATGGTGAAATTATAAATTTAGGAACCGATGAACAAACTACAGTAAAATTTACTGCGGAATATATTAATAATTATTTTAAAAATCAATCAGACATAATATTTGTCCCAGCTGAAAAAATATTTGGAAATTATCAAGAAATATTAGTTAGATTTGCTAATATTACAAAGGCAGAAAAATTGCTAGATTATAAAATTAGAAAAAACACAAACGAAGTAATTCAGGAAATTTGTTTAAACATACAAAATAAAAAATGAAAATAGCAGTAATAACACCAGTATATCATTTAGACGGAATCGTACAATTACTTATAAATAAAAGTGACGAGTTATATCTTCGTGAAGAATCATCAAAAGAACAAGTTAGAAATTTACTATTAAAACGTAATATTGATACTATAGTTTGTAATCCAAATCAACAAACATATAAAATTGATGAAGAGCTACTACAAGGAACCAATGTTAACTTAATCAATACATGTTCAACTGGTATGAATCATATCGACGTTGAATATTGTAAAAAACAAAACATTAAAATTTTGTCTTTAACTAAAGATTATGAATTAATTAAACAGTTACCATCGACATCTGAATTAGCATTTGGATTAATGATGTCATTGCTACGAAGTATACCACAAAGCAAACAACATGTTTCTGAATACAATTGGGACTATATACCATTTATAGGCCGAGAAGTTAAATCATTAACAATTGGTATCATTGGGTATGGTAGACTTGGAAAAATGATGCATGATTATTGTAAAGCATTTGGGGCTGATGTAAAAGTATATGATCCATATAAACGTGAAGATATGGATGATGCATTTTTACTTAATACTTATTGTGAGATAACACATATATTTGAACAATGTGATGTTATATCATTACACGTACATGTAACTCCAGAAACAAAGTATATGATTAATAAAGAAATACTTGGATATAGCAAAAAATCTCCATATATTATTAATACCAGTAGAGGCGAAATAGTTAACGAAAAAGATATTGTAGAAGCATTGAAAAATAAAGTTATATCAGGTTATGGTGCAGATGTAGTTGAAAATGAATTTGACGACTTACAAGCATCTCCTATTATACAAGCAATGAATCAAGGAGAAAATATAATAGTTACACCACATACTGGTGGAATGACGATCGAAGGTCAAACTAGAGCATATAAATGGGCTATAAATAAATTATGAAGATATTAACAATAATACCAGCAAAAACAGATTCAACTAGATTACCTAAAAAAAATATACAAAAAATTAAAGGTAAAACATTAGTTGAATATTCAATTGATTATGCTAAACAAAGTAAATATAATCCTGAAATTATAGTTTCATCAGAGAGTGATGAAGTATTAAAAATAGCATTAGATAATCAAGTAGAGTTTACAGAACGTCCAACTTATTTACTTAAGGATGCAGAGGTAACCGACGTATATATTGACATATTAAAAAATACCACAACTAAATATGATCTAATAGTTTGTTTGCAACCTGATCATCCGGATAGAGAACATACTTTTGATTATTGTGTAGATTATATGATAGATAATAACTATGACGATTTGATTACAATTGAGCCATCATTTAAACGGAGCGGATCTGTTAGAATTTTTAAATATAATCATTTACTAAACAGTAATGTTTCGAAAAGAATAGGATGTATAAAAGACGATGCAACCGATATACATTACCAACAAGATTTAGAACGAGCAAAAAAACGACTATGAAAAAAATAAAAATTATAGCAGAAATTGGGTGGAATCATATGGGAGATATGTCTCTAGCTGAAAAAATGATTTACGCTGCAGCAAAGTCTGGAGCAGATTATGCTAAATTTCAAACTTGGTCTGTCGACAGATTAAAGTCAGGCCCGTGGGATAAAGACGGAAGACGTCAAATTTACGAAAAAGCTGAATTATCAAAAGGTGATCATTTTAAATTAAAAGAAATCTGCGATAAAGAAGGCATAAAGTTTATGTCATCTGTATTTTCTATTCCAGACGCAAAATTATTATCCGAAGTTCAAACCGAATGCGTAAAGATTCCATCATTTGAATGTCGAAACGCAGAACTTATTAATTATTGTAGAAAACGATTTGATAAAATATTCATATCATTTGGAACAGCCACTAAAGACGAAATGTTAAAAACTATAAATTGCTTTACAATTAAAGAAAGAATGTCTGGAAAATTAGTACCGATGCATTGCGTTTCTACATATCCATTAGAAGCAAAAAATGCAAATTTAAATAGAATTAATTTGATACAAACAATGTTGGGTCAACAAACAGATAATCAACAATATGGATATTCTGATCATATGCAAGGAGTTGATTCTGCGATGATTGCTCTAGAGCATGGTGTAACTGTAATCGAAAAACATTTCACAACAGACCAAAGTTTACCAGGTCGAGACAATAAATTTGCTTGTTTACCACATGATATTGCTAGATTAAGAAGATTTATTGATTTACGAAACGAAATGAATTCATGTCTTATGCCAGATTATCAAGATGTAGAAACAGAGTCAAGAAAAATTTATACAGGAAGATTTGATGGATAATATTAGCATTATTATAAGAAATCGAAACGAAGCTGAGTTTATAGGGTTCGCTATTCAATCTTGTTTAGATCATTTTAAAAAACCAGAAATCATAATAGTAGATAACAAATCTACCGATGACTCATTAGAAATTGCTAATTTGTTTAAAGATCGAACTACGATTAAAATTATATCAATCGATGACTATACGCCTGGCAAATCAATTAATATGGGTGTTAAACACTGTTCTAATGACTATGTTTTAATATTGTCAGCTCATGCTCAGATTACTAATATAAATCTCGAACGTGTTGTGTTGCATTTTAAAAATAGAAATGTAGCAGTATTTGGAAATCAAATTCCTATATATAAAGGCAAAAAAATATCGAAAAGATATATCTGGAGTCATTTTTCTGAAGAAGAAACATTGGATATGTATTCAGAAATAGAACAACGTTATTTTCTTCACAATGCATTTTGTTTTTATGAAAAAGCTGTTTTAGTTAATAATCCAATGCCAGAACAATATCCAGGCAAAGAAGATAGATATTGGGCAAAAGATATGATAGATAAACATCAGCATTATATTTACGAACCATCTATATCAGTTAATCATTTTTATACTGGCAATGGAGCAACTTGGAAGGGAATAGGATGAATATATTAGCAGTATTAGTTAACTATGGTGACGAACAATTAAATTATTTACAACAAGTTGTTACTGAGTTAAAGGGATTTCAAAAATATAATGTAACCGTTATAGTTAATTCTAATATCCCATTAAATCAGATTAACGGTATTGATAATTTAAATGTAATAAAACTAAACGATTACCAACTATTACCATTAACATGTAGAAAGGTAATATGGGATTATAGGAATAATTTTGATATTTTTATGTTTGGGGAAAATGATCATTTATTTAAAGAGCATCATGTAGACAAGTATTTAGAATATAATAAAATCTTACCAAAAGATAGGATAACCGGATTAATACAATACGAAGAAAATGAAACAGGTAAATATTATCCAGCATATCACGCTCATTACAAATGGGATAGTAACAGTGTAGAAGAATATGATAATAAAAAGTTTGCACATTTTACTAATATACATCAAGCTACATTTATATTAACAAAAGAACAGTTATTAGATATAGGAAATAAATATGATTTTACTAAATTTTTTGGACCATCACAATATAGTGTAAAATGTAAAGTAAATACAGATATATATCAATTCTGTGATATGAAAAAATTAATTTGTATAAGTGAATTTGAAGATAATCTAATTCATCATTTACCTAATATATATATTAATGGTATAAATGGAAGAGCAAAATTAGGACATAGTCATACACATATGTTAAATTCAATTAAGGAAATATTATGATAAATTTAGAAGAAAAAGTAAATCAATTATATAATACTAAATCTGATATTAATGAGCATCTCCCAACAATAATAAGATATGGACAAGAATGTGATCATATTACTGAAATGGGAGTTCGTAGTATTTTATCTACATGGGGTTGGTTAGCAGCTGCTCCTAAGAAAAAATTAATTTCATATGATTTACAAAATCCAAGTAACTGGGGTGGCAATATTAATGATGTTGAAGAAACTGCAAAAGCATATGGCATAGACTTTGAGTTTATTGAAGCTGATGTTTTGAAGATTGATATTGAAGAAACTGATTTACTATTCATTGATACATGGCATCATTATAATCAATTAACAGCTGAATTAAAAAAACATTCTGATAAGGTAAAAAAATACATATGTTTCCATGACACAACTTCATATGAACATCATAGCGAACCAACTACTTCAGAAAATTCATATTCAGATGAATTAATATGGGAAAAGGGTCTATGGGATGCTGTTACTGAATTTTTAGATACAAACGCAGATACATGGAAATTAAAAGAACGATTTACTAACAATAATGGCTTTACAATTATAGAACGTATTAAATGAAAATAATTTATAGAATATCGGATGCTGGTTATAAGAAAGAGAAACCAAATTATATAGACAATGAAACATGTTTAGTAAATGCATCAACAAAATTTGAACGAGAAGATTGGTTAGTTATTGCTGATAATTGTAGTGATGAAACTATGAAGATGGTGAAAGCAGTAACAACGTCTTTTCATTTAGGCGATAGTAAAGTTAAATCTGTTTCGGTGGGACATGGAGCTGGTACATTTAATTTGGCATTAGACGAAGCTTTAAAATATGATGATGATGACATAGTTTATTTTATTGAAAATGATTATATACACAAACCAGAGTCTGTAAAGATAATGCAAGAAGGATTTGCGTTAGGAGCATCATTTGTAGCATTATATGATCATCCGGATAAATATCTTGATCCAAGCAAAGGAGGTAATCCATATTGCCAAGGCGGTGGTGAAGATACGAGAGTATATCTAACTAACAGTTGTCATTGGAAAATAACCAATAGCACAACTATGACGTTTGCTGCAAAAGTGTCTACATTGAAACGAGTAGAAGCAACATTGAGAAAACATACGTTAGGAACACACCCAGATGATTTTCAAATGTTTTTAGAGTTAAGACAGCAAGGGGAGTTGTTAATAACACCATTACCAGGTTATGCTACACATGGAGAGACAGCTTGGCTATCACCACTAACCAATTGGGAAGCATATACGTTATGATATCAGTAATAATACCAACATATAAATCTCCAGAGTATTTAGACTTATGTTTAGAGTCTGCGATAAAAGGACAACAGAATAAAAATCAAATTATAGTTGTAGTCGATGGACATTATGATATAAATAATGAAGTATTAAATAAGCATAGTGAACATATTGACATTCTCAATATAGAACAAAACGTTGGTTTATGTAAGGGAACTAACTTAGGCGTAATGAATGCCCGCTATGACAAAGTGTTAATTGTTAATGATGACAATGTGTTTCCTACAGAGTGGGACATTATTTTACAGTTAAATTGGGTATCTGGAGCTATAATTTCTCCTAATCAAATTGAACCATTCCCTAGTATGTTTTCCCAATTCCATATTAATGATCTGGGAAAAACTGTAGATGAATTTAACTTGAATAAATTTTGGGAATATGAAAAATATATATCTAAAGAAAAACAAGATGGTTTTGGTTCAACATTACCAATATTCATGTCTAAGCTAGACTATTTAAAAATTGGCGGATGGGATGAAAACTATCAATTGGGAATGGTAGCAGATTGGGATTTCTTTTTAAAAGCAAATTTAAATAGTTTAGCTCTAATTCGATTATATAATCTACATTTCTATCACTTTGCTTCAGCATCAACTAATGGTGAATCACGAATAAAGGCTGAACGGTCTGGCCATGAATATGCTAAATATAAATGGGGCGGATATATACAACACGATCCCGAATCAAATAAAAAATTTATAGATTAATTTTAAACGATACATATTTATTATTAAAGGATTAAATATGTTATTAAAAATAGGCTCAAAAGGGTCGTTAGTCAAAGAATTACAGCGAGCATTGGGCATAACAGACGATGGAATATTTGGTAAAGGGACTGAATCCACAGTCAAAAAATTTCAAAAAGATAATAATTTAACTGCTGATGGGGTAGTAGGATCTAAAACATGGGAAGTTATAGGTATTGATACTGACAACGAAATTTCCGCACAAGAATCAGAATATACAACTAAAGATGGATTAACAATCGATCGACAATATCTAGATAAAGATGAGTACGTTAGAGATTATGGCAAAATAGAACCTTTAGGATTCTTTATACATCACACAGCAGGTTGGGATAATCCTTTTAACACTGTGAGTAATTGGAATAGAGATAAGAGAGGTAGAGTTGCTACTCAATACTGTATCGGTGGAACAAACGTCAAAGGTAAGGAAGCTAAATATGATGGTGTAGTTGTAGAATGTTTTCCTAACAACTACTTAGGATGGCACCTAGGTAAAGTAGGCAATTTCCAAATTTCTAAGATGTCTGGTGGTGTTGAGCTTAATAACTTTGGATACCTCAAAAAGAAAGGCGACAAATATTATACATATGTAAATACAGAAGTTCAGCCAGAGTTTGTTTGTGACTTAGGTTATAAGTTTAGAGGACACCAATATTGGCACGCATATTCAAATAAACAAATTGAGAGTTTACGGCTCTTGATTCTTCACCTACGTGATATTTATCCTAAAATGGATTTGGTAAATGGATTACCAAAACTATTGAAAGAAGGAGTTGCCCCAGCAGATGCATTTGAATTTAACTCAGACGCATATAATGCTAAGCAATTTGGACTATGGACACACACTAATGTTCGTAAAGATAAGTTCGATTGTTTTCCGCAACCAGAACTAGTAGAAATGTTAAAACAATTATAAATTATAAACAAAAAAAAAGGTTTTATATTATGAACAAGTTACTTTTAAACATTAAAGGAAAACTTATGGCGTTTGGTAATATCTTTAAAGACGACAATGATATCAACGAAAAAAGTGTAGTTGGATTTGCTTCGTTTACAGTAATGGTAATATTTGCGGTAGCAGATGTCGTTACTGGATGGGGTGGGGGTGATTTAGTAATTAATGAATTTATATACAATTCATTTTTATGGATTACATTAGGAAGTTTCGGAATTGCAGAAGCTGGTAAAATATTCAAATCAAACAACACAGAACAATAAGGCATGAAACAGTTTTTATTATTACTACTAAGTGTTATACCATTTATTAATTTTGCACAATCACCTTGCAGTTTTGATAGCACTAATGCATTTCAACAATGTATCAACGGAGGAAGTCAAACACTTATTATATATGAGTGGTGGAATGACACTACTAATTGCAATGAAGATGTTGTTTCTATAGAATATTCAAACGCAGCAGGATTTGGACCATTCACTTATCCATACAACGTCCCATATGGTCAAACGTATAGTAGCGTTGGTTTATTCGCTGGAACACCTAATATGCCACCAAACTGGTCTGTAGAGCATTATTTGGTCATAAACTATGCTAACGGATCACAATCAGATACAATAACATATACACCATATTCATGCATAAGCGGATGCACAGATCCAAACTCTATATCTTATAATCCATGGGCAACATCAGATGATGGATCTTGTGTTAATACTGGTGTCAGTGCATGCCCTCCAGGGGAGTTTGAAGTAACTATTGAGGTGACCTTAGACAGCTATCCAGGTGAGACATCTTGGTTGTTTGTAGATCAATCTAACGGAAATTTACTATTTAATATTGCACAAGGTACTTACACATTTAACGATATAGGACAAACATTTACATACACTACTTGTATTCCTGCTGCAGGTGGAGAGTTGGTTTTTAACGACTCTTATGGAGACGGATTAGCTGGATCAACAACTGGTGGTACCGTAGATGGTAATGTTGTTATATATGATTGTAATGGTAACATTTTATGGGGATTACCTGATCCTAACTTTGGATCTACAGCATACTCAGGAGTAGTGAATGGTACTTCATGTAGTGGAGTAGCTCCAGTTTTAGGATGTACAGATTCTGCTTATCAAGAGTTTGATCCACTAGCAACACAAGACGATGGTACTTGTGCAAATCTTCACGTATATGGTTGTATTGATACAGCAGCATTTAACTATGATCCATTAGCAACCATGCAAGCCATTGTTCCTACATGCGACTACACATTAACAATTGAAGATGATGCTAGCGATGGTTGGGGTAATTCATATTTAGGAATTGCTCAAGGATCAAACACTTGGACATACACAATGGGTCCGGGTGCTTCTAGCCAAACCTTTTCATTACAATTAGATACAGATAAGCCTGTTACAGTATATTACTTTGAAGTTGGTGGACCTCAACAACCTCCAGCACAAGTTGAATTCCAAACTTGGCACAACTCTTTTACATTAGAAAATGCAGATGGTGTTGTATTATTAGAGGAAGGTGTTAATCCATTTGCAAATAATGGTCAAGGAGCTTTACAACCATTTGAATCTCCTACTTGGAACACTTACACAGCACTACCCTTTTGTGGAGATTTTTGTGAACCTAAAGTGTTTGGATGTATGGATTCTACATCATTTAACTACAACCCCTTAGCCAATACTGATGACGGATCATGCATTCCAGTAATTCAAGGATGTACGAATGATTTAGCTTTTAATTATAATCCAAATGCGAATGTAGATGATGGTTCATGTATTGCAACAGTATACGGATGTATGGATCCAGCTTCATTCAACTATAATCCACTTGCAAACATTGATGATGGGTCTTGTATTTATTTTGGATGTACTGATCCAGCATCTTTAAACTATGATCCAAATGCAAACGTAGA
>OCVQ010000288.1_pt1 | contig 45996 bp, 39 predicted proteins | sample 1539061 | NCBI WGS metagenome assembly OCVQ01 (sample SAMEA3355526, study PRJEB22509) | marine metagenome | biome: marine; feature: river plume; material: water | place: USA | collected 2010-08-08 | depth 0.5 m | reverse complement strand
TATTCGTGCAAATCAAACGATTCGGAGGAAGGTAAAGACAAAGTGGAATCAACAAGCCAACTAGAAATTTCTGATGAGAAGTTGGAAAATGATACTTCCGAAAACAAACGAATCGTTTTGAAGTTGGATTTGCTCAGCTCAAAAAAAAAGGATAGGAGCAAGCGTTTACAAACAGATCAAAAACTATCTCGTGCTTGGAATACTTTGGTTGATATCCGGAGCGTAAATTCAAATATTTGCGTTGACTTAAAGTATGCCTCAAGCGACAACTTCATGAAAATGGTTTTATACGACACAATCCGAAGAGCCTATTTACAAAAAGATGTTGCCGAACGATTGGGAAAATGTCAGGAGTATTTGTCGACTTTGAATAAAGATTATCATTTGCTTGTATACGATGGCGTGAGACCGGTGAGTGTGCAATGGAAGATGTGGCGAGCCTTAGATAGTATCCCGGTAAAGCAAAGAGTTAATTTTGTTAGCAATCCTGCGAATGGCAGTATACACAATTATGGAGCTGCTGTTGATCTTACTATTTGTGATAGGAAAGGAAAGCCTTTGGATATGGGAGCTGCATATGATGATGTCCGTAAAATTGCCTATCCGAAATATGAAAGTCAATTTTTAAATACAGGTGAATTGACAGAAGAACAGGTCGCAAATCGAAAAATGTTGCGAAAGGTAATGACAAGTCAAAACTTTCGCAACATTCAAACTGAGTGGTGGCATTTCAACGCTTGTTCAAGGAACGAAGCGAAAGCCAAATATGTTCAATTAAAATAATCTAACTTTTATCGAAGAATGATTACGTGTCCTGCATACGTTTTCACGTCATCTACATTTTTCGCTTTCAATCTGATTTTCCAGATATAAGTTCCTTCTGGACAAATATTACCTTCGCAAGTACCATCCCAATCTACTAAGTGATCTCTTGTTTCGTAAACCATTTCACCCCATCTGTTGTAAATCTGCATTTCAAATGAATTTGTTCGTTCACCTAAGACGATTACGCGAAACTCATTGTTGTGCTCATTATTATCTGGTGTAAATGCATTCGGTACGTAAATACTGAATTCTTCATCCAATGGAATGATATCACAATAAGTCGATTCACAAACATATCCAGCATATATATCAGATAAGGTTAAACAGATATTGTAATCTGCCGGACTCGCTGCTGGAAGGTGTAAATCGGGTTTTGTGCAGATGAAACGCCATCAGCTCCGAATGACCAAGAATGGTTTCATTTCTTTGCACCAACAAGGAATTATGGAAAATAAATTCAAATCAAATTACTACCCAACTTTTTTTTCAGGAGTAATGCAATCTTTCAAGTTAATCTAGTGAATAATCTAAAAGGTTTACTATTTCAAATGTTAAATTTAATTCTTGTTCAATTCTTCCTGAAATAATTCAAAGATTCTTCGGTATTCATCTGCCCAAGAATACCATTTCACAAAGCCATGACCTTCAATAGGATAGATGGCAATATTCCAATCCTTTTTTTCAAGTTCAATAAAACGTTGACTAAGACGGACAACATCTTGAAATTGAACATTGTCATCTACCATTCCATGGAGCATGAGAAGTGGTTTTTCTAGATTTTGAGCAAAATTAATCGGTGATGACTGCCAATAAGCTATTGAATCTGTGTCGGGGTAGTTTAATATATTGCTCGTGTATTCATGATTGTAATGCATCCAATCTGTCACTGATCGAAGAGCAGCCCCACAAGCAAATTCTTGAGGTCTATTTAAAAGAGCCATAAGCGTGATGAAACCACCATAAGATCCGCCGTAAATACCAACTCGTTTTTCGTCAATTCCAAGGCTATCTACAAGAAGGTTTTTTCCCGAAATTTGATCTTCTAAATCCCAACCTCCCATGTGTCGGTAAATGGCCGTTCTGTGGTCGCGTCCATAGCCTTCGCTTGCCCGAAAATCGATATCCAAAACGGTATATCCATTATCTGTCAAAAGATTGTGAAACATATATTCTCTATAATAAGAACTCCAGTAATTATGGGCGTTCTGAAGGTATCCAGCGCCATGAACAAAAATAACTGCAGCTCCAGTTTCGATCTCTTTTTGGGGTTTGTATAGTCGCGCGTAAACCTTCTTTTTATCCTTTCCCAAAAATGAAATTACCTCGGGATTTCTCCACTTATATTTTTGAAATTCTTGCGATTTCGAAAAGGTGATTTGGGCTAATTTTTCTGGCGATTTATTTTCTGAAATATACAGCTCAGGTGGTGTGTTTTTTACAGAAAAAATCACAGCCAAATCACGTTCATCGGGTGATAATGAGACGTCATAATTACCATCCTCTGTTAAAAAGCTTTTCCAAGACTTTTTTATAGGATCAAACGCATAAAATTCACGATTTCCAGGATGAATTTTATTGGCTGTTAAATAAAAGGTTTTTCCGTCATTCGAAAGTCTAACGTCGTGTACTTCAAACTGACCATCAGTTAGTTGTGTTTTTTTGTTTGATTTGAAATCATAACTATACAAATGCGAATATCCTGTGCTTTCAGATTGATAATACATGTGATTTTCTGAATTCCAAAATCCAAGTGTGCTAGTAGATTTATTCCAGCCTGAGATGCCAGGACCACCGATCCATGCTTCATCGTGTTGGTGATCAATTACGTCATAGCTATAGTTTGCACTATTGATTTTTACGATCCAACGATCTTTATTATCATAACTGCGAATATCCATGAGGGTAATCCCTAAATTCGAAGATATAGGACGATGAAAAACAATTTTTCTATCAATTTCAAATTCAGAGATTGTGTCTCCGTATTCCTTGTAATATTCGGGTTTTTTTCGGATTCCAGGAAGCTTACCAAAGTCAACTCTAACTGTGGTGTCGTTTTCAAAATCTGAAATATAAAAGAAGTGCGTAGGTTCTTCAGCGCCTACTTTTGGTCGGGCATCTTGCGTGTATGAATATCCATCTTCCGAAATATGATGTTCTACATGGGTACTTTTGTTATTTGGGTAATCAGCAACACTGATAAAACCAAATTTTGCATCTTTGCTGATATCCAAGAAATCCAAGTATTTACCACTCAAATAGAATTTTTTATCAATTGGTGAGTCGTTTTTTTTCAGATTCCATTCATTTTTTTCTTTCTTTTCCTGAATGTAAAGAAAGAGAGCTTGTTGTTGATCCTTTAATTCATTTGATTTAGATGAATTATCGTCTGATGGGGTATTCCCCCCTTTTTCGATAGAGGTAATTTGCTTTATTGTTCCATTTTCAGAACTGTAAAGGAACATGTTGTTTCCGTCTCTATAAACAACTTCTTTAGGATTAGAAAGCCGTATGACCTCATTTATAGAAGATTCTGTTGAGATTAGTGCTTTTTTGGTTCCGTTTCTTTTATTGTAGACCCATAATCCACCTTTTGAAATGAAATATTGGTCGTCATACTCTGATTGATTTTTATCAAAAGGAATAATCTCATTTTTTAATTCGTCAATTTTATCTATTTTTTTTGAATCTAAACTGTAAGCGTGAAGCGAAGAAGAGAGTTCGTTTTTTGAGTTCCAGTAGAAGTAAATGGATTTACCATCAGCGGACCAAAAATGATTTTCTGGCCAATATCCGATAAAGTCTTTTCCTTTCATGATCTCATTTAGTTGAATGGGTGAAATGTTATCTTTTTGAGAGTGTACGAAAGTGCTAAGACATAAAGCGATAATTAAAACTAAACAGTTAATCATGAAAGAGTTATTTGATAAAAGTGAAGATAATAAAAAAGGGGAACCGAAGTCCCCCTTTTATATCATTATCCTTTTGGATTAGAAATGGTACATAATACGTACACTACCAGCTGGCGCACCAGCGTCAGTTCCGAATCCAAAACTAGAAGATTTACCTGTACGAGCGGTAGTTGTTTCAACTGCCGTTCCATTCCATTCTTCAGATGTAGTTTCACCTTCTCCTGTTGAACTGAATCCAAGACCCCATCCAAACTCAACTCCTAAAGACAATTTAGGAATTACGAAGTATTCAGCACCAACAAAACCTCTTAAACCTAATGTAAAAGAAGAACCTGCTTTAACTTCAGTGTCTCGCGATCCTGGGTTAGTAGCAGAGATTGCCTCACCGTAAGTGTTAGTTTGTGTAGGAGCACCGCTGCGTCCAAGACCCAACTCACCACCATAGTACCCTTGTAGACGACCATGACCTCTTCTTTTCTCAAGACCACCGCTCAAATAAAATCCAAAGCCTGAATTTTTAGTTTCATCTTCAACGTATGAAGGCGTAGAACTACTTGAAGTATCAGTTAAAGTAGTTGCGCTGTTACTAATCGTTGTTATACGCAATGTTCCTCTATATGCAGTATTCTCATCAACAAAGTATTTTCCGAAAATTGCATTGTTATTGACGAAAGCATTGTTCATTGAGTTACCAGTTGTACCATTCAACATGTTTCCAACATAAGAAAGGAAAGGAGATGCATCAGCCCCTAAAGCCCAATCTCCAGCTTCTGGTGTTACTACAAAACCGTTGTCATTTTTGACCATTGTGGTCTGTGCGTTCACGAATGATCCCATTCCTACGAAAGCACAAGCAATTAATAATGTTCTTTTCATAATTTAATTAATTTAATGATTATCGTTATCAAACTTAGTGAATCTTATCCATATATTGTAATATATTTAATACAAAGTTACTAAAAGAATGAACGAAAAATTGTTTATATCTTAATTCTGTACGCAGGATTATTGGGTTAGGTTACATTTGTTTTCATTTTATTTTAAATCGGGTTCAGGTACTTTACAAATAAAAGGCTATCTTTGCATTCTTAAATTTTTATTAACCGAGGTTTCGTACCTCAATTTATAAACTAATATAACATGGCAACACGAATTCGTTTGCAAAGACACGGTAAAAAAGGAAAACCATTTTACCATTTAGTAGCAGCTGACTCTCGAGCGAAAAGAGACGGTAAGTTCATTGAGAAATTAGGAACATATAATCCTAATCTTAATCCAGCAGTAATAGATATAGATTTTGATAGAACTTTGCACTGGGTGCAAGTAGGTGCTGAAATGTCTAACACAGCGCGTGCAATTCTTTCTTATAAAGGTATTTTACACAAAAACCATTTATTGAAAGGTGTCGAAAAAGGTGCTTTGACTGCTGATCAAGTTGAAACAAAATTTGCAGCTTGGGTTGCAGATAAAGAAAATAAAGTTCAATCTAAAGTTGAACGTTTGGAAAAAGAGTCTACAGCAGACAAATCGGCTCGTTTAGATGCTGAGAAAACTGCGAAAGATGCGAAGGCAGCAGCTATCATTGCAAAAAATACTCCTGAACCAGAAGTAGCAGAGGAAGCTCCAGTTGCTGAAGTAGCAGAAGAAGTAGTTGCTGATGCAGCCCCGGAAGTAGAAGCAGTTGTAGCTGAAGAGGCTCCAACAGCTCCAGCAGCAGAAGCAGCTCCAGTAGAGGAAGCACCAGCGCCAGAGGAAACTCCAGAAGGTGAAGAACCGAAAGCTGAGTAAATCATTTTGATTTTATGAAGAAAACAGATTGTTTTCAATTAGGTTATATTGCGAAACTTCACGGATTTAAAGGTGAGGTTTCGCTGTTTTTAGACGTTACTGAGCCAGAACATTACGCTACTCTCGATGCTATTTATATTGATGTCAACGATCAACTCATTCCTTTTTTTATTGAAAGAATAAAATTGAAAAATAAAGGATTTGCAGCTGTTTTGTTGGAAGGTGTAACCGCCGAAGATCAGGCGCGGGAGCTTTTGCGAAAGTCGGTTTATTTGCCAAGTGCCATTTTAGAAGATTTGGATGACAAGCATTTTTATGACCACGAAGTAATTGGGTTTTCCGCAGAAGATGTGAATCATGGTCCAATTGGAACAATTCAAGATGTTATAGATTTAGCTGCAAACCCACTTTTACAAATTGTTGAAGGTGATCGAGAAATTCTCGTTCCACTTTTGCCTGGTCTAGTCAAAAATGTGAATCGCTCAAAGAAAAATCTGCTTATCGAAGCGCCAGAAGGACTAATCGGTCTTTATTTATAAAATGTCTTCATTTCATTTTCGTGATTTTTCTGTTAGACAATCCAATTCAGGATTGAAAGTAGGAACGGATGCCATGGTTTTTGGTGCAGTAATAAATTCGGATGGAAAATCCAAAGGCTTAGATATTGGAACTGGAACTGGAGTTTTGTCACTAATGGTGGCTCAGAAGAATTCAAAAATTCAAATTCAAGCTATCGATGTTCAGAAAGGAGCCATAGAGGATGCTGCATTTAACTTTCAAAACTGCTCTTATTCAAATCGTTTAAAAGAGATCCATGAAGATTTTCTTGCATTCGATCCAAATCAAAAGTTTGATTTGATTTTCACCAATCCACCCTTTTATGCAGATGCAAAGCTTGGCGCGAGTGATCAGCTCAATCAAGCAAAGCATATCCTCGAAATGACACCGAAGGCTTTGTTTCAAAAAGTCAAATCTGCGCTAGAAGAAACGGGTAGTTTTTGGATTATTTGGCCTTTTCAAGCTTCAAGCGAAATAATCACGGTAGCGTCAAAATACGGATTGTACCCACAGGTTTGTATGGTAATAAATGGCAAGCCTGCAATACCTACAAGAATAATTTTAGAATTTGGATTTCAACGAGAAGAAATTATTGAACGCGAAATCACGATTCGCACTCATTCTGGCGATTATTCCGACGAGTACAAAAATCTCACAAAAGATTTTCACAATAAAACTTTGTAGATCAATTCTTCAACAAAGCAAGAATTTCTTTTTGCAATTCCTGACCTTTATCTTGATTGTACCATTTTTGTAGCTCCACCTTTTTTTCTTCCATTGATTTATCTGTATCCAAATTAGCTAAATGAACATTTTGTGCATCATTAGGGCGTGGTCCCCAAACAAAAAGATCCTCAGAATTTTCATTTCTTACCACAAGAATTGGAATAGATTTCCCACCGTTTGTTAGGTAGTTGTCAATTTCGGAACCGCTGTCTCTCAATTGAATCTCTAATTCAATATTTGGATTCGTTTCTGCTATTTTAGAAATAAAAGGCACGGAATGAGCAGCGTCACCACACCATGGTTCAGTGATTAGCACCCATTTTTGAGGTGAATTTATTTCTGACATGGCTGTTTTCAAGGCATCTGAAATTAATCCGTTTTTATCCCAACGTTCTTGTCTTTTTTTATTCAGCCCTGCGTATTTGAAATAGTCGGTTTGATCGTATGGCGCTAAAGGTTGGTCTGAACCTAGTATTTGGTCAAACAGTGAATTATATTTATCGTAAGTCATTATTAAATTAGTTTCTTCTGGACGCATCATAGTCAAGAACATTTCAAATTGGGAACAAAAATATAGATACTTAATCCATAGGTTTGTGACTCAAGTCACAAATTGAACCAAGATTAGTAAATAGATGGAAATCCGCTAGGATCCGCCTCATTCATAATACCATAAGCTGTTTCCACGATATCTTCAATGCTTGGTTTTGAGAAATAATCACCATCTGATCCGTATGGCGGTCTATGATCTTTAGCCGTCAAACAAATAGGTGTTGAGTCCAAATGGAAGAAGGCATTTTGTTTCATGATTTGATCTAACATATAAGCACTCGCTCCGCTACTAACATCCTCGTCTACGATTAATAATCGACTCGTCTTTTTCAAAGACTCAGCAATCAAATGGTTGATATCAAATGGGAGTAAAGTTTGAACATCGATCAGTTCAACATTGATGTTCAGTTGTTCCAATTGCTCGACTGCAGGAATACAAAGGTTGAAGGTTGACCCATATGAAACGATAGTCAAATCCGAACCTTTTTTGAAAACCTCAGGAATACCAAGTGGTTCTCTAAATTCGCCGATGTTGTTTGGTCGTTTTTCTTTCGAACGATAGCCATTCAATGGCTCAATTACAACTGCAGGTTCATCTGCAGCCATTAATGTATTGTAGAATCCAGCTGCTTTTGTCATGTTTCTTGGAACACAAACATGCATTCCGCGAAGTGAATTCACGATCATTCCCATTGGACTTCCACTGTGCCAAATTCCTTCAAGTCTGTGACCACGAGTAGAAACAATCAAAGGGGCTTTTTGTCCACCTTTCGTTCTGTATTGAACCGTCGCCAAATCATCAGAAAGGATTTGAATGGCGTAAAGTAAATAATCCAAATACTGAATCTCAGCTATTGGGCGTAGACCTCTCATTGCCATTCCGATACCTTGTCCAATAATCGTACATTCTCGGATTCCAGTATCAGCAATTCGTAAAGCGCCGAATTCTTCTTGAAGGCCTTCAAGAGTTTGGTTTACACCGCCAATTTTCCCGGCATCTTCACCAAAAATGAGTGCTTCTGGATTGTTTTTGAACAATTCACGATAATTATCACGCAAGATGATTCTTCCATCATCCAATTTAGCGTCGTCATCATACGTCGCAGCGATAGGAGTTATATTGCTCGCGCGTTTGTCCGAATTAGAGTGTAGATGAGAACTGTATCTTTCTTCATTTTCACCAATTTTACTTTTTATCCAATTGGCTAATGTTATTTTACTCGCTGTGTTTTCTTCACGCATCGACAACAACACTTTTCTACACGTCGAAAGAATATCTTTTCGGATTGGATCCATTGCTTTTTCAAGCGCTTCAATATCTTTCTGAATAAAAACGCCATTGCTGCTCTCGCTTGCGCAGGATTTTAATAACGTAACTGCTTCATTGAGATCTACTTTAATAGAGTCAGTTAAGTCTTTCCAGGCTGCAGTTTTTGCCACACGAACCTCTTTTTTCGCTTCTTCTGACAGAGCAGTTAGCTCTTCCTCTGCGGCTATCGTTTGCCCTTCAGCTTCGAACGAAAGAATCCATTCCTTGAACTTGGCGATGCAATCGAATTCGGTTTCCCAATTTAAACGCTCGTCTGATTTATATCTTTCATGTGAACCAGAGGTGGAGTGTCCTTGAGGCTGATTCACCTCTTGAACGTGCACCAAAACAGGAACGTGTTCTTCTCTGGCGATTTTCACCGCTTTTTCATACGTTTCACATAAGTGTGGATAATTCCATCCTTTCGTAAGTAAAATCTCATATCCTGGTTTGTCCTTCGTGCGCTGCATTCCAGACAAAGCTTCTGAGATACTGTCTTTTGTCGTTTGGTGTTCTCTTGAAACTGAAATTCCAAAACCATCATCCCAAACAGACATTACCATTGGCACTTGCAAGACACCCGCGGCGTTTATCGTTTCCCAAAAAGGACCTTCTGAGGTTGATGCGTCGCCAATCGTTCCAAAAGCAACTTCATTTCCACCGTTTGTGAATTTTTTAAAATCTTCCAAGTCTTTCAGTTCTGGATGATTCCGATATACTTTTGAAGCTTGAGCTAGTCCAAGTAGCCTAGGCATCTGTCCTGCCGTAGGTGAAATATCTGCAGAGCTATTTTTTTGCTCCATTAAATTTTTCCAATCACCGTTTTCGTCTAAGTTACGAGTAGAGTAATGTCCACCCATTTGACGACCCGCCGATTGTGGTTCGCGTGATAATTCGGTATCACCATACAAACCAGCAAACCATTGTTGAACAGTAAGTTGGTTGATCGCCATCATGAGAGTTTGGTCTCGATAATACCCTGATCTAAAATCTCCATTTTGGTACTGTTTGGCAAGCGCAATTTGAGCTAATTCTTTACCATCGCCAAAAATTCCAAATTTGGCCTTCCCACCAAGTACTTCCCGTCTTCCCAAAAGTGAAGTTTCACGTGATAAAACAGCTAGCCGAAAATCAGCCAATACTTGTGCCTTAAAACTTTCAAAGTCAAGAGATGTAAGGTGCTCAGATACGGTGTTGTCCATCATATTTTGTCAGATTTTAGTGGCACAAAAATAGTAAAAATTAACGTGAAATCTATAGCTTCGTTACTGGAAAGTCAATCAGAATGACAAGATTGAAAAGGATGATGAATTGGACATGTGTTAGTATCAATTAATTACGTTTTGATTGCTTGCATCAATGTTGTACTTTTGGTGGAATGAAAATCCGTGCATTTTGGGATAAATTTTCGCCTTATTTTGTTGATATTTGGCAGTATTTAATTATTGTATTGATTTTCGTTATCGCACTAATCTTCCTTTTATAATCGTCTATGAAAAAACGCATCTTATTTATTCTATCCTTGATTGTTGGGCTTTCAAGTTTCGCTCAGGACAATATGACGCAATTGTCGAATTTAAATTATATCGCTTTGCACAATGCCGAGTTAAACGACATTTGGGGGTATGTGGATGAGGCTGGCAACGAATATGCGTGTGTTGGAACTACAAAAGGAACCTCAATTGTGGATGTAACAAACCCAACCGCACCGGTTGAGGTGTTTTGGTTACCAGGTATGAACTCTACATGGCGCGATTTAAAAGTTTGGGGTGATTTTTTATACGTCACAACTGAGGCACAACAGGGTTTAACAATAATTGACCTTACACCTTTGCCTGCTTCAAATAATTTAACTTCATCGCTATATTTCGGTCCTTCAGGAAATCAATGGCAAAGTGCTCATAACCTGTATATCGATGAAAATGGAATTGCCTACATTTTTGGCGCAAATAGAGGCAATGGTGGCGTTATTATGTTGGATGTAAATACGAATCCAGGTGTTCCGACAGAGGTAGGGGTTTTTGATAATTGGTACGCACATGATGGTTATGCTTTTAACGACACATTGTATGGGGCACATGTTAATGATGGTGTGTTTTCCGCAGTTGATGTGACGTCGAAATCGAGTCCAGTATTATTGGGCACAAAATCTACACCAAATTTCTTCACCCACAATATTTGGGAATCAAGCGATGGAACGCACGTTTTCACTACAGATGAAAAGCCAGGCGCTTTTATCGCGGCGTATGATGTAACAAATCAAAGTAATATGGTTGAGGTGGACAGAATTCAAAGTTCGCCAGGCTCAGGTGTTATTCCGCATAATGCGCATACGTTGGGAGATTTCATTATCACCAGTTATTATCGCGACGGAGTTACGATTCACGATGTTTCGCGTCCAAATAACATGGTGGAAGTGGGTCGTTTTGATTCTTCGCCACTTACCGGAAATGGATTCAATGGTTGTTGGGGAGCGTATCCGTATTTTCCGTCGGGAAATATAGTAATTTCTGATATCGAACAAGGGTTATTTGTTCTGGGTGCGGTTTACCAAAAAGGGTGTTACGTGGAAGGTATAATAACAGATTCAGTAACAACAGCTCCAATCCAAGGTGTTACCGTAACTATTGAAAATGAAATTCAAACAGATTTATCCAAGTTCAACGGTGGATATGCAGTGAGCACAGTTAATGGTGGAAGCAAAATGGTCAAGTATACTAAAGTTGGATACAAGACAAAGACGCTTCTTATGAATTTAGTGAACGGACAATTAATTGTTCAAGATGTTCAATTGGTTCCACTTGCACCATACGGATTCACAATTAAAGTAATCGATCAGGCAACGAATTTACCCATTAACAATGCTGATATTCGATTGGAAACACCGGTTATTGAACACAATGGTCAGTCTAACGCAATTGGAGAAGAAGATTTCACTTTGTATTATCAACAACTTTATGGGATTACAGTCGGTAAATGGGGATACATCACAAACTGTCAAGTGACAACAATCGACAATACGACCGGGCAAATTATAGTTGCTTTAATTAAAGGGATATACGATGATTTCACATTTGATTTTGGTTGGTCTACCAATGGAACAGCCTCCACAGGTTTATGGGAAAGAGCGGCACCAATTGGAGGAAACGGATTGGCAAATCCAGAATTCGACGCAGAGTGGGATTGTATGAAGCATGCCTATGTAACTGGTAATTCAAACACCTTAGATGCTGATTTTGATGATGTTGACAATGGGAATGTAGTATTGATTTCACCAAGTTTTGATTTGACAACTTTTACGAATCCACATATCAATTATGCGCGATATTTTTACAATAATTTTGGGCCACTTTTGGTAGACGACACTTTGTTGATTATTCTTTCAAATGGTTCTACAACAGAAATCATAGACAAAGTAGGCCGAGACACAGCTAATTTTTACAAATGGGTCGATAAGAGTATTCGTGTTTTGGATTTCATAGCACCTACGGCAAACATGGTATTGATAATTCGAACGTCGGATTTAGACTCAAATGTTAACATAACTGAGGCTGGTTTTGATTACTTTAGAGTTTCAAATTCGAATGTGTTAGAAATCAATCAAAATCTTGCTGATGATTTTGAAATGTATCCGAATCCGGTAAGTTCTTCTTTGAATTTATCTGGGTTAACTATGCAAGAGAAATTTTATATTTTTGACTCAAAAGGAATACTTGTAGCTTCATTTCTTCCCGATTCGAAATTCTATACGATAGACGTTTCAGCATATTCAGAAGGCATGTATATTCTTCAGCAAGGGAATATCCGTAAGAAGTTTATTAAAAATTAATTGTTAGCGCTTATTTGCTGTTTCCTCGGTTTTAAAGACGGAGGTTGCTTAAATTAGCACAAAATTGGACTTTTGAATCAAGAAATCGACATATCGGTTGTTGTCCCTTTGTACAACGAGGTTGAATCTCTACCTGAATTACACGCGTGGATTCAGCGGGTCATGCAAGCGAATTCATTTAGCTACGAAATTATGTTCGTAGACGATGGAAGCAAGGATGGCTCTTGGAAAATCGTGGAAGATTTAAAAACCAAGGATCCTTCCGTGCGTGGAATTAAGTTTCAGCGCAATTACGGTAAATCAGCTGCTCTTCAAAAAGGATTCGAGGCGATCGAAGGAAACGTGGTGATTACGATGGATGCAGATCTTCAAGATTCTCCAGATGAAATACCCGAGTTGTATCGCATGATCATGAAAGATGATTTTGATGTGGTTTCGGGTTGGAAGAAAAAGCGACATGATCCACTTTCAAAAACAATACCGACGAAACTTTACAATTGGGCAGCTCGAAAAATCACTGGGATTTATTTACATGATTTTAATTGTGGATTGAAAGCATATAAAAAAGCTGTTGTCAAAAGCATAGAGATTTACGGTGATATGCACCGTTATATCCCACCACTGGCTAAATATGCTGGGTTTTCAAAAATCGGCGAAAAAGTTGTGGAGCATCAAGCGCGCAAATACGGGACTACCAAGTTTGGTTTGAATAGATTTTTAAATGGCCCACTTGACTTATTGTCGGTGGCATTTATGGGGAAATTCGCAAAAAAACCTATGCACTTTTTCGGAGCCCTAGGTTCGTTAATGTTTATCATTGGATTTGGAATCATCTTCTTTCTTGTCATTCAAAAATTATTCTTCGCTTCGGGAGGTAAGCTGATTGCGGATAGAACTGAGTTTTACATTTGCTTGACCTCGATGATCTTGGGCGTTCAGTTTTTCCTAGCGGGATTTGTCGCTGAATTAATTGGGCGAACTTCTTCAAACCGAAATGTGTATCTAATCGAAAAAGAATTGTAATGGAATTCAAGATTGATAAGTCTTGGACCCTTTTTTTAGACCGAGATGGTGTTATCAATGAGAGGATTTTTGGTGGATATGTAAATTCGACTGAAGAATTCATTTTCCTCGACAAAGTCCCAGAAGCCATTCGAGTTTTCAGAACCATATTTGCAAGAATCATAGTTGTTACGAATCAACAAGGAGTGGCGAAAGGTATCGTAAGTAAGTGCAGTTTGCAACTCGTTCACAAGTACATGCAAGAACAATTAATGGAAATCGGCACCCACGTAGATGCAATTTATTTTGCACCTGAATTTGCTGACGATATAAATAATACGCGAAAACCGAAACCAGACATGGCGCTGGAAGCAAAGATTGATTTTCCAGAAATCGATTTTTCTAAAAGCATAATGGTGGGTGATACCGATTCGGACATACGATTTGGGAAAAATCTTGGCATGAAAACTGCTCGTATTGTAACGAAAGAGCCTATTGGCGTTGTAGCTGATATGAATTTCATTTCGCTTCAAGAAATGGCGATTGAATTAACAAAAGAGAAGAATTAAAAGATGAAATATTTATCATTTATCGTGGCATTAGTCCTGTCAGTAGGTTTGTTCGGGCAGAACACTACTGATGCAAAAGGCAGAAAACAAGGTCCTTGGCAAAAAACATATCCGAAGAGTAAAGCGCTAGAATATAGTGGCACTTTCAAGGATGATAAACCAGTCGGAAAGTTCTTTTACTATTACCCAAGCACAAAATTAAAGGCAGTTATAATTCATGATGAATCTGATAATCGTTCCGAAGCATTTTTTTATCACGAGAATGCCGAAGTTCTGTCGTACGGAATTTATAAAAACATGAAAAAGGATTCTGTTTGGTTGAATTTTGGTCCCTCAGGAAGAATTAGTTACAAAGAAACATACGTGCAAGATGTTCTAAATGGAATAAAAGTAATTTACTTCGTTCCAGAAGAATTGAGCGATAAGTCGATACGTATCATGGCGCAAATGACTTATGCTAAGGGAAAGTTGGAAGGTGAGTATACGGAGTTGTTCGATATCGGAATAGTTAAAGTCAAAGGAAATTACCTGAACAACAAAAGACATGGCGAATGGTCGGAATACCAGCCAAATGGTAAGCTTCTTTCTTTTTCGCGTTACAAAAATGGAGTAAAACACGGGTGGTGCACAGCGCATGACGAAACAGGCAAAGAAATCAACAAGGTCTATTTCTATAAAGGTACCATGAAGATAGGAAGAGATCTGAAATTACTCATGAAGCAAATGAAAGAAAAAGGGATTAATCCCAACGAATAGTTCATTTTAAAGGTATATTCTCAATAGAAGCCTTTATTTCGGTGTATTTAGAGCTGTTTTTTGAACCAAAAGAAATCAATAAATTTTTCTCTACAAATAAAAAACGCAAAACCTTTGTTATTTATTGATATTGTTGGCGGTAAACTCTATATTTGCCCCCTTGAAATATAAATAAACGGATCATACGAACATGCGTAATAAAGGATTTTTCTGGTTTCTAACCATCTTACTAACGATAATTTGTGTCTATCAATTATCATTTACTTGGGTTTCAAATAAAGTTGAAAACAAGGCGAACAACACCGCGAAAACGATGGTGGAGGACCTAAGAAAATTAGCAGCTAAAGACGATAGCAACAAAGCAATTTTACCAAATGGAGTTACTGTTTATTTCGACAAGGCTGACGCTGGTGAGATTGCTCAAGCAGCGTACGTAAATCAATTGTTGAAAGAAAAAGCGGAAACTGCGGTTTATCCAATTTTTGGTTCAACTTTTTCTCAAGTAAAGAAAAGAAGTTTAGCTTTTGGACTGGATTTAGTTGGTGGTATGGCTATCACAATGGAAGTTTCAATTCCGGATTTGATTAAGAATTTTGCGCGTAGTGAAAGAGATTTAATTTTCAAAAAACCGTACGAAAGTGCATCGGCAATCTACGAAAGAGATGGAGGTGACTTTATTGACATTTTTGTTGCTCAATATAGATTGAAAAATGGTTCTACGAAATTGGTAAAAGCATTTGCCATTGCCGATATCGAAGAATTGGGCATGAAATCGACTGACGAAGAAGTAATCAAGTTCTTGAAAGAGCAAGTTGCTGCCTCAATCGATAATGTAGAGTTGATTTTGACACGTCGTATCAATCAATTCGGTGTTGCGCAACCAAACATCCAAAAAGATCCAGCTAACAACAGATTGTATGTTGAATTGCCAGGTGTGCAAGATGAGGAAACAGTATTGAATACAATCGGTAAATCAGCAAATTTGGAGTTCTTTGAAACATACCAAACTGCAGATTTGGCAAGCGGATGGCAACAAGCTGTGGAAATGTCCAAGAATTCTGAAATGTCCTTAGAAGAATTGGCAGAAGAAGCTGATACAACAAAAACGACTGCAAAACCTGATTCAACTAAAAAGTCAACATTAGATGATTTGATGGGTGGTGCTGAAAAAGAATCGAAAAAAGGGAAAAAGAGTTTAGAAGATTTAGTAAAAGGATACAATGAGTTCACAGTTGGTTATGCAACTGTTTCTGACAGAGCAGCTGTAGATGCATTCTTAGAAAGAGAAGACATCATGTCGGTTTTTCCAGAAGATTTGAAATTCATGTGGTCTGCAGAGCCAGAATTATTGGATGCTGACGGAAAAATATTGGCGTATACATTATATGGAATTAAAATTCCTGAATCAGGAAAAGCCTTAGTCGGTGGAACGGACATCGATAAAGCTTCTACTGGGTTTAACAATGAAGATGCAACGGTTACAGTTAACTTGACAATGACACCTGATGGATCGGATAGATGGTCACAAATGACTTCTGAGAATGTGGGGCGTCTTGTAGCAATTACAATGGACGGTGTTGTTTATAGCGCACCTAGAGTAAATTCGGCTATTAATGGTGGTTCAACTGAAATCTCAGGAAACTTCACAATCGAAGAAGCAAATGCCTTGAGCGGTTTGTTGAATGGTGGAGCACTTCCAGCTAAATTGGCAATTAAGGAACAAACGAAAGTTGGACCAACAATTGGAGCAGACAATTCAAAAGCAGGTTTGGTATCATTTGGTATAGCATTTTTGATTGTGTTTGCCTACATGTTCTTCTATTATGGAAGAGCAGGTTTGGTAGCGGATATCGCATTGGCGATGAATATCTTGTTCATTTTCGGGTCACTTGCTTCATTTGGAGCGGTATTGACACTTGCAGGTTTGGCAGGTATCGTTTTGACTATTGGTATGGCGGTCGATGCCAATGTACTAATCTTTGAGCGTATTCGTGAAGAAAAAGCAGATGGTAAAGATTTGGCTAGCGCAATCGACACAGGGTACAAGAAAGCATTGTCTTCAATTATTGATGCCAACGTAACTACCTTATTGACTGCAATTGTATTGAAGGTGTTTGGTTCAGGACCAATTGAATCTTTTGCAACTACCTTAATCATAGGTATTTTCACATCTGTTTTTGCTGCCTTGGTAATAACACGTTTGATTATCCTTCGTCATTTGAAAAAAGGCAAAACTATCGAGTTCGATACGAAGATGACAAAAGGTGCTTTCAAAAAATTGAACATCAACTTCGTTGGAAAAAGAAAATTATACTACATGATTTCAGGTACATTGGTAGTAATTGGAATTATTAGTTTAGTGACGAAAGGATTGACACCAAGTGTTGAATTCTCTGGAGGTCGCACCTTCGGTGTTAAGTTTGAACAATCGGCGAAAGGAAACTTAGATTATGTGAAATCAAATCTTAGAAAAGTCTTTGTTGAAGATGGAAAACCTTCATCTGTTGAGTTGAAAACGAAATCGAGTAACTTCTTTGTTGAAATTACAACCAACTACAAATTAGGAAAAGAGGATGCTGCGACAACTGCATCTGTTAAAGAAAAATTGACAGAAGGTTTGGAAGCGAGTAAATCTAAATTAGGTGGATTTGATATTCAGGAATCGAGAAACGTATCACCGACAATCTCTACTGAGTTAAAAACATCGTCGTTCATTGCGATTTTACTTTCCATGATCATCATCTTTGCCTATATCCTAATGCGATTTGGTTCATGGCAATATTCAACTGGCGCTGTATTGGCCATGTTGCATGATGTTATATTAGTATTGGCGTGTTTTGCAATATTCCATAACATCTTACCATTCAATATGGATATCGATCAAGCGTTTATCGCTGCGATTCTAACAGTTATTGGATACTCTATTAATGATACGGTAATTGTCTTCGATAGAATTAGAGAGAAAATGGGTGTAAAGAAAGCAGGTAAAGACGATGGTGAAGTAATTAACTCAGCGTTGAATTCAACCTTGTCTAGAACGATTAACACATCCATGACAACCTTTATGGTGTTATTAATCATCTTCATCTTTGGAGGAGCTGCAATTAAAGGATTTATATTTGCCTTATTGGTAGGTGTAATCGTTGGAACTTACTCAAGTTTATGTATTGCAACACCATTGTTGATTGATCTTTCTAAAAAGATTAAAGCATAAAATATCAGATAGAAATTTAAAAAGTCCTGGTCATTTGATCAGGACTTTTTTTATGTATAAAAATGTGTTCTGGAAAAAAAAAATTCTTTTTTATTTCGTTCAACTATTTGGCACGTTTTTTCGTCGTATAAGTAGAACAACCATGATAGGCATTGTAGGCATAGTAATCATCTTGGGAATCTTTCAGTTTTTTACCGACCGATGATTATGCTCAACTAGAAATTGATTATAGCCGCTTTCGATTCTTTCCTTAAATATCCGTTTATAATCGTCCGAATATCTCTGTCCTCTGGATAAGAATCTATAAACCTTTTCCAGCGAAAAGGCTCTTGTTTTTGAATGTAATACGGCGCATGACCATACCCTACAAAAGATCCATTTTCAACTAAGATTAACGATTTTTCATTTTTTGTGCGACCATTTTCCATTAAGTAAAAGGATTCGCCATCAAAATTCATCTTGGCAATTAACTTTTCAACTCGTTCATTGTAGCTTTTTGGCTCCTCTTTACCAATACAAGCTCCGATGCATTTCTTTATTTCATAATGAAAACAAGAAGTCTTGGTCGGGTAGAGGTCAGTCAATTTTTGACAAAGCTCATAGCTTTCCGTCCAATTCGTTAAGGAATTTACTCCTTCTCGTTTAGAAGCAAAAACAGTTATGGGTTGCTCATTTGATTTGGAAGTCAACCCTACATATAAACGGATGTACCCTGCCTCATCAGTATAATGAAAAAGACCGTATGGAAACTTGCTTTTCTTCAGCATGTGATTGAAGCGAGGGGTATGATTTTTAATCAGCATAGATTCCAAAAGGAGTGCAATAAGTTCCGAACCGGTTAGTTCAAATTCAATACGACTAATGGCAATGCGCATCTCAATACCTTTCTTTGTATTTGAGTTACGTAAATGCTGTTCTACGCGTTTTTTTATGCTAATACTCTTTCCAATATAAATCAACTGATTCGTATCATCGAAGAATTTATAGATACCCGTTTTGGAAGGCAAATCATCTACAGCATTCAAATCTAGATTAGGATGAAGAATGGCTGGATTGATATCTTGTTGAATAAAATTGGCAAGCGAATTGCCACCTTTTTCATGTAGAATGGTAAATAAATGCGCCGTGGCCAAAGCGTCTCCGCCAGCTCGGTGTCTGTTCTCAATTTTTATATCTAAGGCTCGGGTTAATTTACCAAGGGAATACGAATCATGTCCTGGAATCACATAGCGACTCGTTCTTACTGTACACAAATGGGGTCTGCGGTAATCAAATCCTAAGTTTTTAAATTCTTGACGAAGAATGCCGTAATCGAAACCAACATTGTGGGCAACAAAAATGCAATCCTCAGTAAATTCGACGATTTTTTTTGCTACTTCATAAAATTTTGGTGCACCTTCGACCATGTCGTCCGAAATACCTGTGAGGTTTACAATAAAACGAGGAATAGGAATTTCAGGGTCGAGTATGGTCTCGTAGGAATCAATAACCTTTTTCCCATCGTGTTTGTAAATTGCAATCTCCGTGATTTTTGACGCACGAGGTGAACCACCCGTCGTTTCTATATCGACGATTGCAAAATGCTTGTTTTTCGGGATTTGGTTTATGTTGTCTTGTAATTCCAATAAAGTAAAAGTAGTAATTTAAGGAGTTTTATTTCTATCGAAATTGACTAACTTGCAAGGAATTACATTAAATATGCGTTTTTACTTCCTTTTTAGCCTACTTTTTTTCTTGAATTATTCTTTTTCTCAATGTGATACAACCCGCTATACGAAAGGAATATTTTCTTCGGTAACCCAATTTTCAGATGTTTTATATGGTCAAGCACAAGTGTGGAATATACCATATAATAACACAGGATTGTACATGGATATTTATATTCCTGCCGGAGACACGCAGACCAAACGGCCTTTGATGATTTGGTGTCACCCAGGAGGTTTTTTGTTAGGTGACAAAAGTTCCGATGACATAGTGGCCTTATGCGATAGTTTTGCTCGCAAGGGCTATGTGACCGCTTCAATTGGTTATAGAAAAGGTTTTAATCCAGCATCACAAAGTTCGGCAGTGCGAGCGGTATACCGTGGAACTCAAGATGCCAGAGCAGCGATTCGGTATCTAAAAGAATTTGCTCCAACCTATGGGATTGACACAAATTACACCTTTTTAGGTGGAAGTAGTGCGGGAGGATTTATGGCTTTACACACAGCCTATTTGACAGATGCCGAAGCACCAAGTGATATACAAGGTGGATTTGGTTATCCTGCGTTGGGTTGTTTGGACTGCTCTGGAAATACCTACTCGCACAACATGGATTTGACAGGTATAATTAATCTTTGGGGAGCATTAGGTGATTCGAACTATGTTGAAACAAATGAAACTGTTCCCGCCTTATTGATTCATGGAGAAGCCGATGGAACCGTTCCGATTGGAACCGGAAATCCATTTGGTGTTTTTACAACGCCTATCGTTAATGGCTCACGGCCGATTTCAAATCAGTTGACTTCACTTGCCATTCCACACACTTTTTTACCTTTTACAGGTCAAGATCACGAATTTCATGGTGCCGACAATGGAACTTTTAATTCGCCTCCAAATGCATATTGGGATACTATATTGATGGCAATTCAGAATCATGTATATCCACTATTGAAACCAGGAAGTCCTACAATTGATGGTGATTCGATTATTTGTTTGGGTGAAACAGTCACCTATGTTATAACTGGAAATGCGAACGAAACCTATTGTTCTGAGGTAACAAATGGAACACTAATTTCGGATTGGGGAGATTCCATTCAGGTTCAATGGAACGTCGTTGGAATTGGAGAAATAACGACGTTTGCGTTTAATTCAATCCATGCAGCATCGGACAGGGTGGTACATGAAGTAAATGTGGTGCCGCTGCCAGATGCAACTTTCACCTCTAATATCAATGGATTAATTGTCAATTTCAATCCAAATACTTTGGTTTTGAATGCGCAATATACATGGCAGATTGACACCTCAACGGTCAATGCCTCGAATACGATTTACGCTTATACAGCGGCTGGAATATACCCTGTAACCCTTACTGTTGTTGATACAAACATGTGTTCTAGTACATCGACACAAACGTTAGTTTTAACAGTCAATACTTTGGCGGAAAATTATTTTTATGACTTGACTTTGTATCCAAATCCGGCAAATGATTTCGTGTCAATAGAGAACGGAGTAAGTGGAAATCTTTTCGTTCTCGACAAAACAGGCAGAGTCGTATTAAATGAAAAAATCCAAAGCGAAAACCAACAAATTGATGTTTCCGCTTTGAATTCAGGTCTATATTTTGTTAAGGTAGTATTTAAAGGCGCATTAGTGAATACACGCTTCATTAAGAACTAAATATCCCAATCGTGGTCTTGCCAATTCATGCTCGGCACCCATAATTCGTTATAGTCTTCATCCGCCCCATAAAATTCGTCTTGAAACTTTATTGTCAGAGTTTTCGATAAATCTACAACACAAGTCTATCACTTTTCCATGGTGTTCTTCTTCAATATGAATCTGCGAAAGAATATTCATCCAATTGCGCAAACTGCCCTGATCTTGGCCATTTTCAAGAAAGAGGATAATTTTATCTTGAATTTTTTCAAATCTCGATTTATCATGAGTCACCAAGTGTGTGCAAACCTAGCTTCCAACGTAAGAGGCATTTTTGTCCGTATAATTGAGTGAAACTATCAGCAGATCACGTAATTTTTCCTTATCTTCAAGTATTGAAAAGTTAAATGCATCAAATTCACGCGTTTTTCGAAACTCGGCAAACGATTTTTTAAGTGATTCGATGGACATTACTGCAAACATACTGCAAACAAGCATCGACTTTTTAATGACTGTTTTAAGGGGGGACCCTACCGATGATTTTTTTCAGTTTTTCAGTTCTATTGAGGCTGGTTCGATTTTAGGCTTGTTGGAAGAGGAAAAAAAAGTTTTCTGGATTAACATATACAATGCCCTGGTGCAGATAGAGTTGCATGAAATGACTTCCGAAAAAGTAGACAAATCGATTTTCAGTAAGAAAGTAATAGAAATCGCCGGTGAATCGATGAGTTTGGATAATATCGAACATGGTATCCTTCGGGGAAATTTTTGGAAATACGGTTTAGGATTCCTACCAGGAGGTTATTTAAATAAAAAGAACAAAAATTGGAAATCAAAGCGATTAGAGCCTCGTATTCACTTTCAACTGAATTGCGGAGCGGCATCCTGTCCAGTAATTCGACCTTTGCAAATTGCTACTTTAGAAACCGAATTGAATTTAGGCGAAGAAGATTTTATTATAAGTGAAACGCGGGTCGACGAAAACGCCAAGAAGTTTGTGGTGTCCAGACTTTTTCTGTTTTATATTAAGCATTTTGGAGGTGTCAAAGGGATTCGAAAAAGATTGGCAAAACATTTTCCAGGCAAGAATTAAAAGGTGGTTTTTTCTTCATATGATTGGACAAGAAGCCCTAAAAAAATAAAATAGATTTAATGGATTGTTTAAACGAAGGAAACGAATTAAAAAATCGTCAAAGTTTTTGAATAGAAAAATTATCTTTGTTTAACATATGCTTAACATAGAATCGCAACTTAAAATCTTCGATTCCATTTCACTATTGGAAATGGAGGCTGTTCGCTTGATGGACAGAGTCGATACGAAGTTTGCGATTTCTATCGACGAATTACCCAATTTATTAGAAAAACTGAAAGACTTATATTCAATAGTTGATATTGATGGGCTTAGAATGTCCACATACGAGAGTATGTATTTCGACGATGAAAAATTCAGTTTTTTTAATGCTCATCACAATGGGCGAGAAGAACGGTTCAAAGTTCGAATTCGGAATTATGTTGAAAGCGGTTTGTTTTTTTTAGAGGTGAAGCACCGAAAGAAGGGGCGGGTGATTAAGAAAAGAATGCGTTTGGGCGGGTTCGAAAAAGTGTTGTCTCCAGAATCAGAAGAGTTTGTGACTGAAATTGTTAAAGAAACTGGTCCGTTGCACGCCAGTATGATGAATCGTTATCGCCGAATCACCTTAGTAGATTTGATTCGAAAAGAAAGACTAACGATAGACATTGAGCTAAGTTTTTCTTGGGAAGATAAAAGGCAAGAGTATCATCGCTTGGTTATTTTGGAGCTGAAACAAAAGCGTTTTGACCGTCATGGACAGTTCAATCAAATAATGCGAAGTATGGGCAAACGGCCTTATCGCTTAAGTAAGTATTGTATAGGATCTTTAAGTATTTATAAAGGAAAATTGAAACACAACATGTTCAAAGAGAAGATGTTGAAAATAGAAAAAATTACGTAAAAGCATGAGCGGAAAAGCAATTGAGGACAGTTTAGGATGGGTATTTTTTGATACCGATGTATATACGCTGTTGATGAGACTAGCAATAAATTTGTTCGTTTTGACCGTGGTCATACGGTATTTATACTATCCGAAAACCAAGCGTAAAGATTATTTGTTTACCTATTATATCATTGGTATAATTACTTTTTTCATCTGTTTCTCTTTGAAAAAACTAGACATAGATACGGGAATGGGGCTGGGGTTGTTCGCCATTTTCGGCATCATCCGTTACCGAACCAATACAGTGGAAATAAAGGAAATGACCTATTTGTTTTTGGTGATTGGACTTTCTGTGATAAATTCCTTGGCGAGCAACAATATCTCCTTGTTAGAGGTGATTGTTGTAAATGGAGTAATGATTCTTTTAACGGCTGGACTTGAGTATTTATGGTTGTTGAAACATGAAACTAGAAAAACGATAGTTTATGAGCGAATTGATCTCATTAAGCCAGAAAGCTATGATGAAATGATGGCTGATTTGGTGGCGCGAACTGGTTTAAATATTAATCGTTTTGAAGTAGGCAAAATCAATTTTCTTCGTGATGTAGCTCAGGTGATGATTTACTATTATGAAAGCGATCAATCCTTTTCAGACTATAGCGCCCAAGAAGGTTCAAGTAGTTCTTACGACTAATTGCAGCCGCAACCAGAAAGATCTAGTTCAGATGACCATAGGGTAATTATTTTACCGTCTTTCTTTTTCATCACAAGTGAACGTGAGGGAGCAGCAAGTTTTGTGTTCACTGGAAACGAATCAGCAAAAGTGAAGTAAACATTGGTCGTTCCTTTTAGATTGGCGAATGTTTTTTGATCGGGATAATTACTTGGACAATCCATGCAATTTCCAGTGTATTGTGATTTCAATGCTTTGTCAATTTCTGGAAAAGAACCAAAATCGAGATCGAGCGATAGTTTTGAACCGAAAAGTATACTGTCCTTATTTTGTGCATCAGTCAAGTTCAGGTCATATTGGTAGTACGTCAGGCATTGATCGTCCAGAAAACTCAAACTTTTCAGCTTACATCGAGATTTTCGGGATATTGAATAATAGTTGATCGATGGAGGATTGTCGTTGAATAATTCTGAAAACTCTTCCGGAAAATTGACCAAAACACCCATGCTATCTATACTCTGATACGCAAAGTTCTCTTGCAGGATTTCATGTTCTTTTGCATTGTCTATAAACTCACCGTCTATTTCCATCGAACCAGCTTTGCGTATAATTCCAATTTGATTTTTCTTCAATTGATAAATAGGGAACAAAGGTTCATCAATAGCCATAATTAAATCAGCAGCATCAATCGTAGCTTCTAATTTATCTAGAAGACCTTGTATTAATTTTTTGTTGTCTCCTGCAAGTTCTTTGTTTTCGCTTAAAACCTCCTTTAATAGCCCTATTTTCGACGTTTTTTCAGGCGCCATATTTGCCCATAAAGTCTCACACGAACCTTCGCTTTTGGTTAAAGTAGATTCATTTTTTTTAGATGTATCGGTATCCGAAGTGCATGAAATTATAGTTGTAAAAAGGAGAGGCAATGCTACTTGTAATCTTATTCTCATAAGTGTAAAATTTTACCTTGCTGATTATCAGGGCTGCAAATTAAGAAAAGAATTTCATGCAAAAAAAACTAAATGATTAAATTGAAAAAAAATGATGACATAAAAAAACGGAGGAACTATATTAAGACCCTCCGTTCAATCAAATCTTTTGAATTTAAGCAGTAACGCCCAAAATTTCTTTCATTTTTTGACCAATTTGAGCTGGAGAATCAACCACGTGAATTCCACATTCGCGCATGATGCGTTTTTTTGCTTCTGCGGTATCATCATCACCACCTACGATTGCACCGGCGTGACCCATTGTTCGCCCTTTTGGAGCTGTTTCACCTGCGATAAATCCAACTACTGGTTTTCTAGCATTGTCTTTAATCCATCGAGCAGCAATTGCTTCAAGGTTTCCGCCAATTTCTCCAATCATGACGATTCCGTCTGTGTCTGGATCATTCATTAATAATTCAACTGCTTCTTTAGTAGTTGTTCCAATAATTGGATCACCACCAATTCCAATTGCAGTTGTAATTCCTAAGCCAGCTTTCACCACTTGATCAGCTGCTTCATAAGTCAAAGTTCCTGATTTTGAAACAATTCCAATTTTTCCTTTTGTGAAAACGAATCCTGGCATAATGCCCACCTTCGCTTCACCAGCAGTAATGACTCCCGGACAATTTGGTCCAATCAATCTTGTATCCAATCCATGCAAATACTCTTTTGCTTTTACCATGTCTGCAACAGGAATTCCTTCCGTGATACAAACAATTACTTTGATACCAGCAGCAGCTGATTCCATGATAGCGTCGGCTGCAAATGCAGGCGGAACGAAAATAATCGAAACATCAGCTCCCGTTTTTTTAACAGCGTCAGAAACTGTATTAAACACTGGGCGGTCAAGATGAGAAGTACCACCTTTACCGGGAGTAACACCTCCAACAACGTTGGTTCCGAATTCAATCATTTGACCAGCATGAAAAGTTCCTTCACTTCCAGTGAATCCTTGAACAATTACTTTGGAATCTTTATTAACGAGTACGCTCATTTGTGTTATATTGTCTGTTTAAAAATCGAGTTCAAAAGTAGAGTTTTGTATTGGTTAAGGCAAGTAAAATAGTCAATAAGTCAAGGTGAAGATTTATAAAGTTGACATAACCTTGATTTCAAAGAAAAGACAACTGTTCGGCAGTAAATCTCCGACTTGTTGAGATCCATACCCCATTTGTGGCGGAGTAGCTATATAAAAAATACTTCCAGCAGGTTGTCTAATCAAGATTTCTTTCCAAGCAGGCAATAGGTTTTTTAGGTTGAATTCGATTGGTGTTGTTTTTTCGTCGAAGACTGTCCCATCCATATTTTTACCCGTGTACATCACCCTAATTTTATCGTTGTATTTGATGATGGGTCCTTTTCCTTTGGTTACAATTTTATAATAAACACCTGAACTTGTTTTAGTTAATTGTAAGTTTTCTTTTTTCATGAAAACTTGTAATTTTTCATCAAAGGCTTTTTTTTGGGAGTTTGAATATCCAGTGCAAGCGGAAAGGATAAGTACCATAGAAAATAATGCGACTAGAAATTTTAATGATCGGTTCATGGTGTTTAGTTTAACTGGATGGATATAGGAGTAAGAACATATCCCTTTGACATTAAAAGATTAACAAGTCCTTTATCACCTTGCAGATGTGCAGCTCCAACTGCAATGAATAAATCATTTTTGTCGAACTCTTGATCTAATTTAGTTACCCATGTTACGTTTCTATTCTCGCTGATAGTGGTATTCATAAATGTAGACATTTCACCTTTGAACTCACCGAATTTGAGCAATTCAGGAAGATTTTGGTCCAAATAATGATTCTGCATTTTTTCCCATTCCTGTTCACTTGAATCGTTTTTACAGACGGTCTGCATGATCAATTCAACCTTGAGTTCATCAGACATAGAATCGAAAAAGCCCATTTGTTCTTCCAAAGTTTCAAACCCTACCACTGGAATGTCGTTTTCTTTTGCAAGAGCGCTTATTGTGAGGTCATAACTTTTGGTGGAAGTCAATAATTTAGCGAAAGCAAGTTGAGAAAAAACGAGTGGTTTGAATTTGCCCATCAATTTCTCATAAGTTGCCGAGTCCATTCCAAATTCAGTCTTTGTATAATGGTAAACAGAATCACGTTGCACTTTCGACAAAATGTCCGTCATATGACCTTCTTTCATAATGGATAATTCCATTGCCTTTTCTTGATCTTGCAATTCTTCAATTTCAACGCACAAAACATCTGCTTTGCTGATTCTTTTCTTCACTTCTTTTGGAAGCACAAATTTATCTTTGTCTATAAGATGAATTGTTCCATACAAATACCCAACCTTTTTGCTGTCAGGATGTTCAATTTTCCAAAATAAATTGTGTAAATCATTAGGATCAATTTCCTGTCCTTGAGCGAATAAAAAGGTAAAAAGTAAAGTAAAAAAAATGGAAATAATCGGCTTCATTTATTCAGCTACTTTTATTTCAGTCAGAAAATGATCGTCCTCATCGTACAGTTTGCTGGCGTGAAGGCCTACCTTTTTTGCTATTCGAAAAAGAGTATCGAAATCTACATACAGCCAATCGAACCAAGTTCCAACTTCTGATTTATACTTCATCTTAAATCGAAAATTTCCGTAGTATTCCGCATTTAGATTGACCAACATTGAGCCGTCTTCATCTTCATACAAGTATTTTATATCGGAGGAATCACAAATTATTTTCCCGCTGGGCGTCAAAAGTGATTTTGCGTGAAGCAAGGTTTTCTCTAGGTTTGAAAGAGTTCCTGCAATGCCGATTCCATTCATAAGCATTAAAACGGTATCGTATTTTTCATCCTTAACATCGAAGAAGTTAATCTGACGAACTGGAATTTCGGCTTCTTGCAAATATTCTACCGCTCCAGGAGAAATTTCGATGCATTGAACATCCATATCTAGTTCTTTTATCAAATGTGTTGTATGAGCACCAGCACCAGCGCCAACATCGAGCACTTTTCCGTCACATTCTTCCAAGGCGCGTTTTTCTAATTCTGGCATTTCGTCAAATTTGCGGAACAAAACTTCCAAAGGAATTATGTCATCGTCACATATGTCAGACATTACGATGATGTCTCCAGGACGGCGATTTTCAGCGTAATCTAATATTCCTTTTCCGATAGGGTCGCCCCATTTTTTACCTTCCATTAAATTTCAAAATCATCAAAATTGCTAAAATCTTCTTCATCGAAGCCATCTTCCATATCATCGAAACCAAAGTCGTCGTCGTCATCGGAATCATCATCTCCACCAAAAATCTCATTAGAAATCGGTTTAGAATCTTCAAGTGGGGCCTCGCCAATTGCCATTAAAACCACGGGGGAATTAGGCGCATCATCTTGGTAACCAATTAATTCGATTAGGAAAATCCACATGCGTAGAAAGTCATATACCAAAATAAACTTTTGATCTCCGTCAGAAATGAAATCTTTCATTTTGGCAGTTGCCATAACCGTGGGGAGCTCGTCCGCCTTGTCAGACTCATCATACCTCATGTCCATCCAGCTGATTTCATGGCCCTTATCCCAATCTTCATTGGAGACATAAAAAGAAGCCATTTCTTGTCCAGCGAAGTTGAATGACTTTTTTATCGTTTCATAAAACACTTCAAAAGTATCTTCGGTGCTTACTAGAATATCACGAAAAACTTCTTGGCTTTGTTCACTATCGAGTAGAACTCTAAATTTTAATCCCTTCATTTCAATTGGCCCCTTGCTTGGGTGTTACAAATTTACAATATTATTCGGCTATTTGCTTGCTGAATCAGACGCTTTTAACCCAATTTTAGTACCTAATTCCAGCATCAATTTGTATGCCGCTTCGTATTCATTTGGAATCTCACCATCCAAAATAGCCTCTTTTATGTCGGCCTTAATGTTTCCAATATGGGCGCATGGTCCCAAATCAAAAATCTTCATTATTAATTCGCCGCTTATTGGAGGTTGGAAATTACGCACATGATCTTTCTGTTCGATATCTTTCATCTTCTGAACGACATTTTCAAAATTCTTCTTGAATTTCTTGACTTTCATTTCGTTCTTAGAGGTAATATCTGCATTGCACAGAGTCATCAAAGATTCGATATCATCTCCAGCTTCGAAAAGTAGACGTCGCACTGCAGAATCGCTTACATGGTCATGGACCAGAGATATTGGACGCAAATGCAAGCGCACCATTTTTTGAACGAATTTCATTTTGTGATCGAGAGGCAATTTCAATCGTGTAAAAATTTTCGGTGTCATTCGAGCACCTAAATCTTCGTGTCCGTGGAAAGTCCATCCCACTTTTTGATCGAATCGTTTGGTTGGTGCTTTGGCAATGTCGTGCATTATCGCAGCCCACCTCAACCATAAATCGTCCGTATTTTCAGAAATGTTATCGAGAACTTCCAATGTATGGAAGAAGTTATCCTTATGTGATTTTCCGTGGATCGTTTCTATGCCTTGTAGGGCAACTAATTCAGGAAAGAACTGGTGCAATAAATGGGTCGAATAGGCGAGTTTGAATCCTCTTGAAGGCGTAGGACTTAAAATGATTTTATTCAATTCATCCATGATTCTTTCCATCGAAATAATCTGCAATCTTTCCGAATTTTCTTTAATCGCTTTTAAACTACTCGATTCGATTTTGAAGTCTAATTGTGAAGCAAAACGGATGGCACGCATCATTCTTAGAGGGTCGTCGCTATACGTTTTTTCAGGTTCAAGCGGGGTGCGTAGGATTCCTTTTTCTAAATCTTCGATACCGTTGAAAGGGTCAATGAGTTCACCAAAATTATCTTTATGAAGTGAAAGTGCCATCGCGTTGATCGTAAAATCTCGACGGTTTTGATCATCTTCCATGGTTCCATTTTCGACAATAGGTTTTCTAGAATCACGTTGATAGGATTCTTTACGTGCTCCTACAAATTCAACTTCTAAATCTTTGTATTTGAATTGTGCTGTTCCAAATTTCTTGAAAAAGGAAACTTTCTTCACCCGCAGTTTTTCGCCGCACATTTCAGCAAGTTTCAAACCATTTCCTACAACAACTATATCGATGTCTTTGGAAGGGCGATCTAAAAGTAAGTCACGCACAAAACCACCAATCACATATGCTTCCAGATTATTTTCTGTCACAATTTGGGAGGCAACCTTAAAAACAGGGTGTTGAAGATGTATAGCGTAATTCATTTTCGGGTGCAAAGATAGTCAGTTCTTCGGAGGTGACAAAGTGGTTTTTTAAATGTTATTTTAGACATTAAATTATTGAAATACAAACGATTTAGTAATAGATAATATACCTACTTCGACTAATTTCTGCTCCATTCGCTCCAAGAACCAACATATAGGTTTGGAAAGTCAAAACCCGCATGACAAATGGCTAATATGGAATGGCAGGCAGTTATTCCTGATCCGCAATGAACGACCACATCACTCATTTCTTTATCCAAGAAAGTCGCTTCGTATTTAATTCGAAGTTGATCAACCGGCAAAAAATATCCATTTTCATTTAAATTCTCTTTGAACGGAATGTTGATAGTGCCCGGAATATGAGCTGCAATTAAGTCGATTGGTTCAAAATCACCATTATATCTTTCTGATTCGCGAACATCAATCATTAAAAATCGAGAATTGTCGTCATCCTCTTTAATTTATTTCATTTTGATAGTAGGTAGAACCCATGAATCGACTGGGTAGTTTTCTGTCCTTGGCACTTCCTCAATTCCTAAGTGAGTAGAAAATTCTGCCAACAAATACCTAGTTTACCTATTGAAATACAAAAAGTCTTCAAGTGAAGGTAAAGGATGACGTCCACCGAATTTCGGATCTTGAACTGTATTACTCAATTCGGTATTTGTGTCAACGAATAAAGCGCTTTTAAATGGAAATCGCTATACTCTTTTTGCGGTTTTAGAGTTACTAGCATCGATTAGAATAATATTTTGTGATGTCTGGAGTGCAGATATCAAAGGGGAATGCGTCCTCATTTTCTAATTATTTGAACAGTTCCATCCAAATCAACTTTGATAATTTGAGATGGAAAGTTCAATTGTTCATTGACCCTTTCCATCAAACAGAAATCTACTTTGCTTTTTATTTCCTTTGAAATCTCACCATAATTTTTCCCAAAATCTTCACCGGAAAGATTGGCAGAGGTGCTAACCAATGGTTTTCTCATACCACGTATCAATTTTAGACAAATAGGGTCGGTGGTGATTCGTATCCCAATCGAGCCATCTTCTGCCAGAACACTTGGAGCTAATTTCCTTGCATTCGGGTAAATGATAGTCAATGGTCTCGTCGATAAATCTACTAAATCGTAGACTACATCCGCAAAATCAGGAATGTATAACTCAACCATGTTGAAGCTATCAGCTAAAAGAACGAAGCTTTTGTTTTGGGGTCGTTTTTTAATGTCTAATATTTTTTGGCAAGCCTCCTCGTTGGAGGCATCACAGCCAATTCCCCAAATGGTATCTGTTGGGTAGAGTATGGTTCCACCTGATTTCAGGGTTTCTATTGCTTTGTTTATTGATTCATTCATGGCAAAAACATAATATTAAAGAATAAGGAATTAACTTCGTTGCTGCCTTCGGCGGTCGCGAACCTGCCTGCATGTTGGCGAACAACTTTTTGAGGATTTAAGGAGCTGCACGCAGTTAAATTAATACAACAAATCTGGTCTCCGCTTCGTCGTTCTATCCAAAGCTTGTTCCTCACGCCAAGCATCAATCTTTTTAAAATCACCAGAAAGCAAAACTTCAGGAACCTTCCAGCCATTAAATTCTGGAGGACGAGTATAAACGGGTGGTGACAATAAATTATCTTGAAAACTATCGGTGAGAGCTGAAGTTTCATCGTTTAAAACTCCAGGAAGCAATCGAACCACAGAATCAACAACAACTGCTGCAGCCAATTCACCGCCAGATAATACATACGATCCAATCGATATTTCTTTGGTGATATAATGTTCACGGATTCGTTCATCAACTCCTTTGTAATGTCCGCAAAGAATCATGAGATTGCCTTTCAAAGACAAATCATTGCAATCGCCTTGGTCCAATACCTCTCCATCAGGCGTCATGTAGATTATTTCATCATAATCTCGTTCTGCTTTCAATTTGTCAATCAAGGCCGCAATGGGTTCTATGCTCATCACCATTCCAGCGCCACCTCCATATTGGTAGTCATCGACGTTTTTGTGTTTGTTCGTCGAATAATCGCGGATGTTGTGCATGTGAATTTCAACAAGTCCTTTTTCCTGTGCTCGTTTCATGATGGAAGCAGAAAAGGGCCCTTCGAGTAATTCGGGTAACAAAGTGAGAATGTCTATTCGCATAGGCAAATTTACATGCAAATTATGGATTATTTGTAACCCTTTAGCACAGAAACTCCAGCACCAAATACATTGCTCTCACCATAAGGGGAGCCAATACCATCCCATTTTTCCCATTTCTTTAATTCAATATAGGATGGATTTTGTGAGATTTGTTTGGCTTCCAATGAGATCGCTTCGGCTTTAAATCGAGCTGAGATAACTAAAGAAGAATCCCCTCGAGCTTTTTCAATACGAGCATTAGCCAGGTATTCTTGTTCTTTTTGTTTTTCTTTTGCTGTCTGATTACGTTGTTTTTGTGTTTCCTTGTTGGTAATCTCGCCAGCAATATTCGGAGGAAGATTCACATCGGCAATTTCTACATAGTGCAAGGTTATGTAGTTTCCTTTAAAATCGTTTTGAAGAATAGATTCTATTTCTCCCTCTAAGGCTTCACGTTTTGAACTATATACTTGTTCATAGGTGTATCGGCCTATTACATCTTTAATGGCACCTTGTGCTTTGTCGTCGATAAAAGTAATGAATTCGGGTCCGTGCTTCAAGTGAAGATTGGCTATTTTTCCAGGTGTCGCAGAATAGTTAACGGCAATTTTTACGTTAATATCCGTTCCGTTAATATCCATTACCTCTGACGAATACGATTTCGACTGTTGTCGTGTGTTGTAAGTAATCATTTCATTCCATGGGGCAATTAAAATGGTTCCTTCGCCATACGTTTTTTGTTTTTCTACTCCACCGCCATAAGGTCGATAAACGAATCCTTCTTCACCTGGATTGATATCTGTCCACGACCTAAAAAAGAGTACGATTAAGATTAATCCTACCACACCAAGTGCAACATACCTTCTTATTTTTTTCGGATCTAAGTTTTGAAATTGTTTCTGAAATTCACTCATGTCTTATTTTCTTTATTTTTTTTGCTGATATAATCAATTACTAAATAGGTTACGCCTACAATCAGACCAATTGCCATGACTTTAATAAACGGTGGGCCTTTTAAGAGATATTTGAAAGACACGAATATGACGCCTGTTATTATAATTACACCAAACAATATTCTGTATATATTTTGGGTTTTCTTATCCATAATTTTAAAGGTAATGTTTATTATTAGGAGACTCGGACTAATTAAGAAATATTCTGAATTTTCTGCCTAGTTTATCTGAATTGGACTTATTCCGTACTTTTATCTTCCTTATTCGTAAAATAAAAAATATGCGCATTCTTATTTCATGTATTATTGTTTTTGGTCTTCAAAATATGGCTCTTGGACAATGGGATGGAAATTCAACGCCCACTTACCCAGAGGTTATAAATCAGTGCCAAACTTGGGCAAATAACCACGAGGAAATAGAACTGTTTCAAATGGGAATGTCAGATTATGACTTACCAATTTATGTGTTCATAATTAACGGGGCTAATGATTCCTTGAGAACCTTTGAGAAGGGCAGGGAATCAACAACTATTCTGGTTAACAATGCTATTCATCCTGGTGAACCAGATGGGGTGAATGCTATGCTCATTTGGACGAAAAACTGGATTAAAAATGGCAAAAAGACGAAGGATATGCCTGTTATCGCTTTCATTCCTGCATACAATGTTGGTGGAATGATGACTCGTTCCGGCACTAGTCGAGCAAATCAAAACGGACCTGAGGAATACGGATTCCGAGGGAATGCACAGAACCTAGATTTAAATCGAGATTTCATTAAAATGGATTCTAAAAATTCGTTTGTGTTTGTAAAGATTTTTCATGCCTTGAATCCGGATGTTTTTATCGACAATCACGTAACGAACGGAGCGGATTACCAGCATGTTTTGACGTTGATTTCCCCATTGAAAGAGCGATTAGCACCAAGTATGGAAGATCAAACTTATTGTAAAATGATTCCCGAATTGAAGAGAGGTTTGACGGAGAGGCAAATAGATTTGGTTCCGTATGTCGATTTAAAAAACCAGGTTCCTGACAATGGAATTGTCGCTTTTAATGATTTGCCACGCTATTCAATGGGGTATGCTTCTCTATTCAACACCTTCTCATTTACGGTAGAAACACACATGCTCAAACCTTTTCCGCAGCGAGTTCAAGCTACTCTGGCTTTTTTCGAGGAAATGGTAGCTTATTGTTCGACAGAAAGTAAGGCGATTGAAAAAGCGAGAGAAGACGCAATCGCCGTTCAAAAGGTTGAGAAATATCATTATTTCAATTTTATATTGGACGAAACGAAGGCAGATAGCATCACCTTTAGGGGTTTTGAGGCAAAGTATACGCAAAGTGAAGTAACAGGATTGGATCGATTGTATTACGATAGAAATGAACCTTGGACAAAGAAAATTCCTTTTTATCAAACACACGTGGCGATGGATTCCGTGGCTTTGCCGAATCAATATCTCGTTGCGGGCCAGGCACAAGATGTAATTGATAGACTTAAGGCAAACAATATTGGCATGGTAGAAATAACCACAGATGGAGTTATCGAGGCATACAAACAGAAGGTGAATAGCTTCAAAAGTCCTAATTCTCCTTATGAAAATCACTTTTTACATTCAGAGGTAGAAATTGAGTTGGTGAAAGAAAAAGTAAAAGTGAAAGCAGGAGATTATCTTATTCCGGCAGTCCAAACGAATATGTTTTTTTTGCAATCGGTATTATTTGCACAAACCGAAGACAGTTATTTTGGTTGGAATTTTTTCGACAGTTACATGGATGAAAAAGAATACTTCTCACCCTATGTTTTCGAAGATATTGCGGCTGACTTACTAAAAGAGAATCCAGATTTAAAGAAGGAATTGGAGGAAAAGCGGAAATATGATGTCGATTTCGCAAAAAGTCAGTGGGCGCAATTATATTTCATTTATCAACGCAGCCCGTATTTCGAACCAAATTTTCGTGTTTTACCCGTTTACTTCGTCTATTAGTTTTCGTATTTTTGTGACCAAATTTAGCAAGTAGATGACTTACGATATAGCGATAGTTGGAGGAGGAATTGTGGGAGCAGCGACCTTTTATAAGTTACAGAAGAAGTATCCCAGTTTAAATATTGCTCTCTTTGAGAAAGAGAATTTGTTGGCTGACCATCAAACCGGTCATAATTCGGGTGTGATTCACTCAGGATTGTACTATAAACCAGGTTCGCTGAAAGCAAGAAATTGCATCGAAGGTCGTCATGAATTGGTCGCTTTTGCAAAGGAACATGGTATTGATCATGACGTTTGTGGTAAAATTGTCGTTGCAACGGGTGAGGAAGAGCTTCCTTTCTTGGAAAAAATCTATCAAACCGGATTAGAGAACGAAATTGAAGGGTTGCGTAAAATTGGTCCGGCAGAAATTAAAGAAATAGAACCACATTGTCTTGGGATTGCAGGACTGCATGTTCCATGCACAGGTATCATTGATTTCCGCGGTGCGACCGAAAAAATGGTTGAACTCGCTTTAGCGATGAATGCAAACAGTATATTGTACTTGCAACATGAGGTTTTGGACATAGAGAAAGACGAAGGACATTCGACTATCAAAACAAACAAAGGAGATTTTTCTGCAAAGTATTTGGTTTTTTGTGGTGGACTTCAAGCAGATCGGTTAGCGAAAAAAGACGATGTTAAGTTGAAAGAAAAAGTCGTTGGCTTCCGTGGTGATTATTACGAGTTGACTGAACAGGGACATCATAAAATCAAACATCTTATCTACCCTGTCCCTAATCCTGATTTTCCATTCTTGGGCGTACATTTTACACGTATGACAGATGGTGAAATAGAATGTGGACCAAATGCCGTATTCACCTTCAAACGCGAAGGATATGGAAAAACGGACTTTTCATGGAGAGATACGTGGGATGCATTGACCTATAAAGGAACGTGGAAGTTGTTTTTTAGCAATGCGCGTTTTGGAATTAATGAGTATAGAAGAGCTTTTTCGAAAAAATTATTCTTGAAAACTTTACAACGAATGGTTCCAGATTTAACGATGGATGATTTGAGAACTGGTCGCTCTGGTGTACGCGCTTTATTACTGCGTCAAGATGGTGACACGCGTGATGACTTTAAAATTATTCATGAAGGAAATTCTATTCATGTCTTGAATGCACCTAGTCCTGCGGCAACTGCTTCCTTGGCTATTGGGAATTATATCGCGAAAGAGGTAGAAGAGAAATTCAAATTGTAATTTTAAAATTCAACAGCTATTAATTTTATACTACTTGGTATAATACCTTTTGGAATAAAATTTGATTTTAGAAATAGAATTTTCACTCGTTATTTTATTAAAATTCCAATTCATGAGTAAATCAAAGATTCATCCGAGAAATAAATACCAGGGAAAGTACGATATTAACGCTTTGGTGAAGGCCTGCCCAGAATTGAAATCGTTTATCACCAAAAATATTTCGGGTGAAGAAACCATCGATTTCACACAGCCACAAGCCGTTCTATTGTTGAACAAAGGTTTACTAATGACGCAATATGGTTTGGAATCATACGATCTCCCTGAAGACAATCTCATTCCGCCGATTCCAGGTCGAGCTGATTATATTCATTACACGGCAGATTTAATTTCAAGTCGATCTTTCGGGAAGATTCCCACAGGACCGGAGGTGAAAGTTCTTGATATCGGATGCGGGGCAAATTGTATCTATCCGATTATTGGACACATTGAATATGGTTGGACTTTCGTTGGATCGGACATTCGTCAAGTGTCTTTGAAAACGGCAGAAGAAATTTGCAAAGGTAATGGTGAATTATTATTGAACATAGAATTTAGGAACCAGCGTCAAGCAAGAAATATTTTCGATGGAGTAATAATGAAAGGAGAAAAGTTTGATTTGAGTGTCTGCAATCCTCCGTTTTTTTCTTCACCTCAGGATTCAGCAAAGTCATCTACTCGAAAAGTAAAAAACTTGCACGGCGACAAAAGCGACTCTGTTCCAAAACAAAATTTTAGCGGTATAAGCAATGAATTATGGTGTGAAGGTGGTGAAAAACGCTTCGTGCAAAACATGATTTATGAAAGTGCGAAGGTGAAAGACAATGTAATTTGGTTCACAACCTTGGTTTCAAAAGAGTCGAACTTGAAATTGTTTTATGCCTTGCTCGACAAATGCAGGGCGAAAGAGGTGAGAACGATACAGATGGGGCAGGGGAATAAGTCGAGTCGGATTTTGGCGTGGACGTTTACTCCAAAAAGGAAATTTGTGAAAGCTAAAAAAGAAAATTCGCGAATTTTAAAAGACTAAGTTTTTAGTTTGCGAAAATCTGTTTTTTTGACACATGACTCTAAGTCTTTCTTTTCTTCTTCTTTGCCGCAGGAAACAAAATATTATTCAGAATCAACCGATAACCCGGCGAATTTGGATGTAAGTTCAAATCTGTAGGAGGATCTGAAACTCTATGTTGGTAGTCCTCTGGATCGTGTCCACCATAAAATGTCCACGTACCTTGACCCATTTCGCCATGAATGTAACGCGCGGTTCCCAGAGCTTCACTTTCTCCTAGAATCAACACGTTCGGCTTAATGAATTCTTTGTTGAAATCAGTCGTTTGACCATAAAATCCTGGGATAACATCCGTGTGACATTGCGTCAACATCGTTGGAACAACATCCCATTTCGCAGAAAAATCAAACAATGTAAAATTGTCGGTTTCTTCTCTTAATTTGTTGTGTTTCTCTGTTCCATCAATGTCAGAGTACTCATACACCATTGGGTTTCTCTCCAAAGTGAAGTCCTTGAAAGCAAAAGTATTGTCGTACTCGAGCTTATTTTGACAATTCGGGTCAGAGGGGTCGCCATCAAACATACTCTCGCAAATATCCGTTTTCGCCGCAGCTAGGGCAATATCGAAACTATCTGTTCCACTGCACATGGTGAACAAGAATCCACCACCAAAAACGAATTCCCGGATTCTCAATGCCACTGCTAACTTCAATCCCGAAACTTTCGCAAATCCCAATCGAATGGCACTTTCTTCTGCGTCTTTTACTTGTTGCTGATACCATGGAAACGAACGATAATTGGCATAAAACTTACCGTATTGGCCAGTAAAATCTTCGTGGTGTAAGTGCAGCCAATCATATTCCGGTAAAACGCCATTTACAATAGAAGAATCATAAATCTTATCATATGGAATTTCTGCATAATCCAAAACGAGGGTTACTGCATCATCCCAGGGCATTTTTCCTTCAGGGGTATACACGGCAATCTTCGGTGCTTTTTCCAATTGAACCACTTCCATGTTTACTTCTGGATTTCCGATTTGTCGTTTTATTGCATTGACCTGACCGTCAGCAAGAACCTCGTATTTCACACCACGAATCACCAACTCTTCCTCAATTGTTTGTAAGTGAGGGAAAATAAAAGATCCACCTCTGTAATTTAACAACCATTCCATCACTACATTGTTCTCAAGCACCCAAAATGAAACACCATACGCTTTCAAATGGTCGCTTTGTGAGTCGTCCATAGAAACTAAAATTTGAGAGGCATTCGTTTGGAAAGACCAGGTTATCAGTGAAAGAAAGAAAAGTGATTTGTTTATCATATTATTTTAAAGTCGTTTTCCCAATTGTAATAACTCAAAAATCGTGCTTTTCTTTAAAAAGCATTCTCAATATCGCTGGAAGAGCTAAAATCTTCTCCATCTTTTTCGTTTATGACGTTGATTTTACTTGGAATGTTAAATGCATTCGCTGCTGCACTTTCAATAGCCTTGTTGCTATTCATAGCTGACCCAATTGTAGAATTTCCGAAATTGGCATCCATGTTATCCAAGTTCTCAAATCGGGCGTATTGACCTATGAATCGAAGTCGAACGGTATCCAAAGAACCATTTCTGTGTTTTGCTACGATGATTTCACCAATTCCTGCATTTGAACCGCCTTCACCATCGTCCATTAACCCATAATACTCTGGACGATAAATAAAGGAAACGATGTCGGCATCTTGCTCAATTGCTCCAGATTCACGAAGGTCGGAAAGTACCGGTCGTTTATCACCACCGCGTTGTTCAACTGACCGACTCAACTGAGACAGAGCAATCATTGGCACGTTTAATTCTTTTGCAATTTCCTTAATAGAACGAGATATTAAGGAAATTTCTTGTTCACGATTTCCAGGACCTTTTCCACCACCGGCAGTCATTAACTGTAGGTAATCGATGATGACCATTTGAATGTCGTATTGTAATTTCAAACGACGACATTTCGCCCGTAAATCGAAAATAGAAATTCCGGCTGTATCATCAATGTAAATTGGTGCTTGGGATAATTTAGAGATTCGCGTGTGCAATTGTTGGAATTCATGCTCTGCCAAATCACCTTTCCGCAATTTATCTGCAGGCAAGCGACTTTCACTCGAAATCAAACGTTTTACCAATTGAACGGCTGACATCTCCAAAGAGAAAATGGCCACCCCCATTCCATAATCCACAGCTGTATTGCGTGCCATTGAAAGAACAAAGGCCGTTTTCCCCATAGCTGGACGAGCAGCAATTACAATCATATCTGATTTTTGCCAACCCGCGGTAATTTTATCTAGATCTATGAATCCGGTTGGAATACCCGATAATCCATCTTTGTTTTGACTCGCTTTTTCAATTTCATCTATCGCCTCACGAACAACGTTCTTCATTTCAGCAACTTGTTTCCCCATATTCTTCTCGGAGATTTTAAACAAGTCTTCCTCAGCTTTATTGAGTACTTCAAAAACATCATTGGTGTCCTCGTAGGCCAATTTTTGCACCTCGGTACTCATACGAATCAATTCCCTTTTAATATGCTTTTCGCTTATAATTCGAGCGTGATATTCTATATGCGCTGCAGAAGCAACACGAGAAGTCAATTGAGAAATATAAACCGCACCTCCACTGGCTTCTAATAGACCTTCCTTTTTCAATTGGTTGGTAACTGTAAGTATATCTACAGGTGTTGATGTCGCGAATAATTCACGTACAGCAGTGTAAATATTTTGGTGTTTTGGATCGTAAAAACTCTGCGGAGAAAGCAAATCGATGGTATCAGTAACGGCATTTTTCTCGAGCATCAATGCCCCAAGGACAGCTTGTTCGATGTCAATAGCTTGTGGTGGAAATTTCCCCAATTCGTTCGCCATCGGTCCTGCGTTTTTCAATCGATTAATTGGTTTTCTGTTGTTTTCCACCTTCTTTTCCATATTAAAACAAAGATACGGTATTGAAGCTCCACATCGAATTTTTTTGTAGATAAAAATTTAAAAAAGATATAACGAATCGTTATTAACAATTGTTGAAACAAGTTTAACTTTGGCCCGTGCAAAGAAAGATAATCGAAACAGCTGATGGTTCAAAAACGATTCATATTGAGGATTGGGATGAACACTATCATTCGATAAATGGAGCGCATCAAGAAGCGATGCACGTTTTTATAAAAAAAGCGCGTGAGCGAATCGCTGAACGTAAAGAAATTTCTATTCTTGAAATGGGATTTGGCACTGGACTCAATACCTTTCTTACTTTGCAAATGGCAACTGAATTGAATGTCAAGGTAAATTACTTTGGATTGGAAGCTTTTCCAGTGAATAAAGAAGAATTAGAAGCTTTGAATTACAATTCTCTTTGGAGCGAAGGGAGTAATTTTTTCGAAAAGATACACGATTCAGGATGGAGTCAGAAAGTGGAAATACATTCAAATTTTTCTCTTACGAAAATAGAAACCAAATTTGAAGATTGGGAGGCCATCCCGAATACGTTCGATTTCATTTATTTTGATGCATTTGGTCCGCGCGTGCAGCCCGAATTATGGACAATCCCTATTTTTGAAAAGGTGTTTGAATCGGCAAATGTAGGCGCGTTTTTTTTGACTTATTGCGCCAAAGGGCAGGTGAGGAGAGATTTGGGGAGTGTTGGATTTAAAATGGAAAGATTATCCGGCCCTCCAGGAAAAAGAGAAATGTTGATGGGTAGCAAATCAGGTTGCCAACATTAGGTCATTAAGCCTGCCTTGCGGCAGAAGAGATATTGGCTTGCCGTCGCAAGGCAGGATTAATTTTCTTCATCACTTTATTTCTTCATGTTTAACAAAAAAGTCGATATTATCATTATAAAGGGTATACGCAATAGGAAGCGATATACCTTTTGTGATGACATAATAAATACCATCTTTGTTGCATGAGTTTGGGTTATTACACCTGCTGCTGTTTTACTTAAAGTGAATTGCGCGAAGCTAGCCAAGAACAGAAAGTATAAATTGTTTCATAATTATTAGTTTTGATGTGGTTTGCACTTTAAGAAACGAACTATTTCAAGCAAGAAGGGGACAAAGTCGGTTTTTACCGTTAAATCAAATTAAATTTACTAGGATTTGAAAGGATAAAGTGAATGTTTTTGGGATGAAATATTTAAAAAAACCTAACTTCGCTATAATGCAAGAAACAACCCAAGAACAAATACAACAAATCTACCAAGGGCAGAGCCTCTTTTTTAAGACAAACCGAACAAAGGATGTTCAGTTTCGATTAAAACAATTGCGTCTTTTTCTTTCCGTCGTTCAAAAATATTCTAAGAATATAGAAGAAGCACTTTGGTCCGATTTACGTAAATCTCCTGAAGAAGCATTTCTCACAGAAATTAGTATTGTAATTGCAGAACTGAAAAATCATATTAACAATATAGAGCATTGGGCAAAGCCACAAAAGGTTAAGACACCCATTCATTTGATGCCAGCAACGAGCAAGATACACACAGAACCTTTGGGCTTGTCCTTAATTATTACACCATGGAATTACCCCTTTCAATTGACGATGAATGCTTTAGTTGGCGCCATTTCATCTGGTTGTTGCGCTATTTTAAAGCCTTCTCCAGACGCCCCAGCTACAGCAAAGATCATGGAGAAAATGGTGAGCGAATGTTTCGAAACCAACTACATCGCATTGATTCAGGGTGGGCGAGAAACGAATACCATTCTACTTCAGCAGCGGTTCGACATCATTTTCTTCACGGGAAGCACGAAAGTCGGAAAAGTGGTCATGAAAGCTGCCGCTGAACACTTGACACCTGTTGTTTTGGAATTAGGAGGGAAAAGTCCATGTATAGTTGATGGTTCAGCAAACATCAAACGCGCTGCTAAAAGAATCGTTTGGGGAAAGTTAATCAACGCGGGTCAGACATGTATAGCTCCAGATTATCTTTTCGTTCACGAAAAAGTGAAAGACAAATTAGTCACTGAGATGAAGGTGCAAATCCAGAGTATGTATGGAGAAGATCCGCAAAAAAGTCGATTTTACCCGAGAATAATAAACGATGCTGCTTTTCAACGTTTGACAGGACTAATGAAAAAGGGAAATATCCTTGTTGGAGGCGAAACAGATGAAAAAGAACGATTTATTGCACCAACGATTATTGATGAATTGACTTTCGAAGATGAAATAATGCAAGGCGAGATTTTCGGTCCAATTTTACCCGTTTTTAGTTTCAAATCAATTGATAAACCGTTGGAATATATCAATTCCAATGAAAAACCTTTAGCGTTTTATTTCTTCGGTAAAATCAAAATAGCAAAACACGCATTGACTAATTCCTCATCAGGAGGCGGTTGTATTAACGATACCATTATGCATATTGCCAACGATCATCTTCCTTTCGGTGGAGTTGGTGGTAGTGGAATAGGAAGGTATCATAGTTATGCTAGTTTCCTGGCGTTTAGCAATCAACGGTCTATTGTTCAAACGGCAACATGGATAGATCTGCCATTTAAGTATGTGCCATTCAAGTGGTTCAAGTGGCTGCGAAAAATTTTGTAAAATCCAATTCGTTTGTGTACTAAAGATTTTCATTTTTTGAATATTCGAAGAAGGAGCTAACTATATTATTCGATGTTAATCATTGGAATTAACATTTAATATGTAGAAAGCAGTAAACGCTTGCCAGTAAAAAATAAATCCTTATCTTTGCACCGTTAAAATCACATAATGTGATAGCAACTACATAAGAATCATTAAAATAATATTGGCATGTATTTAGCTCCAGAAAAAAAAGCAGAGATCTTCAAAAAACACGGAGGATCAGAAACTAACACCGGTTCGGCAGAAGGTCAAATCGCATTGTTTACTTACAGAATTAGTCATTTGACTGAGCATTTGAAGAAGAACCGTAAAGATTATGGAACGCAACGTGCGCTTCAATTGTTAGTTGGTAAAAGAAGAAGTTTCTTAGACTATTTGAAGAAGAAAGATATCACAAGATATCGTGCTATTGTTAAAGAATTAGGACTTCGTCGTTAATTTTTTGCAACAACATATTCAATCAAAAGGGGGCATTCGAAAGTATTCGGCTGTCCTTTTTTTTTGAAAAGTTTTTATGAAAGGTTCGAAAATTTTTCGAACCAACAAACAAGTAAATTATATATATGAACATAGGAATAAAAAAGTCCATCACCATCGGAGGAAAAGAAATTTTCATCGAGACTGGTAAGCTAGCGAAGCAAGCTGACGGTTCAGTGGTGTTACGAATGGGCGACACAATGATGCTTGCAACAGTAGTTGCGGCGCAAGAAGCAAGAGAAGGAGTAGATTTCCTTCCATTAACAGTAGACTACCGTGAGAAATATGCGGCAGCAGGAAGAATCCCTGGTGGATTTTTCAGAAGAGAAGCACGTCCGTCTGAAGGAGAAATCTTGATGATGAGAATCGTGGATCGCGCAATGCGTCCATTGTTTCCAGACGATTACCATGCAGAGGTACAATTGATGGTTCAATTGTTATCGTATGACGGTATTCACCACCCAGACACTTTGATCGGTTTCGCTGCGTCATCTGCAGTAGCTGTTTCAGACATCCCGTTTAACGGACCCATGTCGGAAGTAAAAGTAGGTCGAGTAGATGGAAAATTGATCTTGAACCCAACGGTTGAAGAATTGAAAAAATCTGATTTGGATATCATCGTTGCAGGCACTGCGAAGGATGTGAACATGGTTGAGGGAGAAATGAAAGAAATTTCAGAAGAAGAGATGGTGGAAGTCATCAAATTCGCTCACGAAGCTATTATCGAACAGTGTAAATTTCAAATGGAATTAGCGAAGGAAGTTCCTTCTGCTTTCCCCAAAAGAGAGTACAATCACGAAACACATGACTTAGAGCTTAAAGCGAAAGTTATGACAGAGTGTTTTGATAAATGCAAAGCAGTTGCTCGTCAAGGTAATGCGAACAAAGCGTTGCGTTCTGAATTGTTTGGAGCAGTGAAAGACGAATTTTTAGCTCAATATTCGGAAGAAGAATTACAAGAGAAAAAAGGATTCATTTCAATTTACTTTAAAGAAGCGATGAAAAAAGCGGTTCGTGACGTAATGTTGAACGAGCAAGTTCGTTTGGATGGTCGTCGTTTCGATGAGGTTCGTCCAATTTGGTCTGAAGTTGATTATTTGCCAATGGTTCACGGTTCTGCCGTATTTACCAGAGGTGAAACTCAAGCTTTGATGACATTGACCTTAGGTGGTAAAATGGATGAGCAAATGATCGACGATGTAACCCATAAAGGTTATGAGAAATTCATGTTGCACTACAATTTTCCTCCATTCTCAACAGGTGAGGCGCGTCCTCTAAGAGGAACGTCTCGTCGTGAGATCGGTCACGGTAACTTGGCAATGAGAGCATTGAAAGGAATGCTTCCTGATGATAACGCATACACAGTTCGATTGGTTTCAGAGATTTTAGAATCGAACGGTTCGTCTTCAATGGCGACAGTTTGTTCTGGGACAATGGCCTTGATGGACGGAGGTATCCAAATCAAAGCGCCAGTTTCTGGTATCGCAATGGGATTGGTTGCTGAAGGTGATAAATTCGCTGTATTGTCTGATATCTTGGGTGATGAAGATCATTTGGGAGACATGGACTTTAAAGTATGTGGAACTGCAAAAGGAATCACAGCTTGTCAAATGGATATCAAAGTAGACGGTTTGTCATACGAAGTATTGACGAAAGCTTTGATGCAAGCGAAAGAAGGTCGTATGCATATCTTAGGTGAGATGTTGAAAACGATTTCTGAGGTGAATCCACAATTGAAACCACAGACTCCACGTATCGAAGCCTTTACAGTTCCTAACGATATGATTGGTGCAATCATCGGACCTGGAGGGAAAATCATCCAAGGTATTCAGAAAGAAACGAACACTACCGTTACAATTGAAGAATTGGAAACAGGTGAAGGACGCGTTCAAATCATGTCGAACAATGCGGACGATATGGCAGCAGCAATGAAAATTGCAAGAAGTATAGCTTTCCCACCAGAAGTGGAAGAAGGAGCTGAATACGAAGGGAAAATCAAATCGATCCAAGCATATGGTTGTTTCGTAGAGATCCTTCCTGGAGTTGACGGCTTGATTCATATCTCTGAGTTCTCATGGGATAGAGTAGAGAAAATGGAAGACGTTTGTAAAGAAGGTGACGTAGTGAAATTCAAAGTAGTTTCTCGTGACCCGAAAACGAAAAAATGGAAATTGTCAAGAAGAATCTTGCTTCCAAAACCAGAAAAGAAAGAAGCAGAAGCATAAGCTAAAGTTGATTTTAAAATATAAGCGCACTGTTTTCGGATGGTGCGCTTTTTTTAAGGATTGCTGATTGGCTGATTATGGATTAGCTGACTCTATTGATTGAACTCGGATGACACAGATAACGCAGATTTAAGCATATTCTTTCATTGTGGTTC
>OCVQ010000283.1_pt1 | contig 46435 bp, 45 predicted proteins | sample 1539061 | NCBI WGS metagenome assembly OCVQ01 (sample SAMEA3355526, study PRJEB22509) | marine metagenome | biome: marine; feature: river plume; material: water | place: USA | collected 2010-08-08 | depth 0.5 m | reverse complement strand
CTGCCGACATTGCCAACATCCTCCGTTATGTGTAGACGATGAGTCTTTCACTAATAATGGAGGTCGGGACGGGATTTGAACCCGTGTAGAGGGATTTGCAGTCCCTTGCCTCGCCTCTCGGCCATTCCACCATAGAAAGACCGCCACTTTTATCTTTTACATTTGTAAAGATCTGTAAGTGGCGGTGAATCAGAGCGGACGACCGGGTTCGAACCGGCGACCTGAACCTTGGCAAGGTTCCGCGCTACCAACTGCGCTACGTCCGCGAGGAGGGCAAATCTAGCGCAGGAGAGCCGTAAGCGCCAAAGTGAGGGGGATTGGTTAGCGTTATCCCGTGCCAAACCAGATGAATCAACCCATGTTTTGGATGGGGGGACGATTAGCAACTGATCTCGTTGAGATCTCGCATGAGCCTTCCTGTTTGGATGATGGAGATTTTTGGGCGGTGTCTACAACCTTTGAAGGAGCTTTTACCGCCGCGAAGTTTGCAACCGTTGTTGATTCAGATTTTCCAGATGCCAGTTGGTCGCCCATTAAATCCCAATGGGACAGTGTTCCTGATCAAGAGGGGTACATCAGTTATGTCGAGCGAATTCGAGAGTTGATTGCTCAAGGTTGGGTCTATCAAGTTAACGCATGTCGCCGATTAACTACTGACGATTCAAACGCAAATTTACGTGGATTGTTTCAAGGGATTCTCAACAGCAATCCCGCACCATGGGCAAGTTATCTCGAGATACCTGAGCTCAACATTGCATCGGCTTCACCTGAACTGTTTCTGCAACGTTCAGGTTCGAGAGTAAAAACATCTCCCATCAAGGGCACCCAGTTACTGGGATCTTCCGAGTTTGGAACCAAAGATCAATCAGAAAACATCATGATTGTTGATTTGATGCGAAATGATTTAGGAATGATTTGTGAAAGCGGAACCGTCGAAGTCTCGCGGCTGCTTTACAGTCAGGATCATCCAGGTTTACAGCATTTGGTATCTGATGTTGAAGGAGATTTGGTTTCTGGAATTTCGTGGCGCAGCATCCTTGAGTCAATCTCACCTCCCGGGTCAGTCAGTGGTGCACCTAAGTCATCTGCGGTTTCAGTGATTGCAGAACACGAAAAGCCACGTGGACCTTATTGCGGAATATTGGGTTGGGTACAAGGCGATCAAGCTCAACTATCAGTTGCTATTCGCATTTTCTGGAAGGATAAAAAAATCAATTTCGGAACAGGAGCGGGAATCACTTTCAGTAGTCAATCCCAAGCTGAATGGGAAGAAACTGAACTAAAAGCCTCGCGATTGATAAAGATTGCCGCAGGGCAAATTTAATGAGAGTCATACATAACGGCGCTCTTGTCCCGATCGAAGAAAGTGAATGCAACGACAAGGGTTGGATGATGGGTAATGGAGTCTTTGAAACAATAAAGACGGTAGAAAACAAGCCTTGGGCATTGTCTAGGCATATGCGTCGTGCCGTTGCCAGCGCACAACAGCTTGGACTTCAAATTCCGACAGAGGATTTAGTTCGAAATTCTGTTGAGAATCTGCTGGACACTCAACAGCACGCACATGGATTATTGCGACTTTCCTTTGGCAAAAATGGAAATTGGAGCGCGGTTCATCTTGCCCATGAACCAGTGAAGCACGGGGCGAAATTGTTGACTTACGACAAAGCGATCGTGGTGCAAGGCCAACCCATAAAAAGCTATCCGTACACCCATCGCCTAGAAATACTCGAAGCCATCAAACTTTTGGGCGCAGATGAAGCGATTGTTTGCAATGACAAAGGAAAAATCTGTGAAGGTTCGGTAACTAACCTGCTGCTGCGCATTGATGACAAGTGGGTTACGCCACCAATTAGTGATGGCGTTTTACCGGGAGTCATGCGTGCCTTGGTGATCGAATACTGCGGCGTCTCTGTCAGAAGCATTGATAGATCTGAAATTTCTCGGGTTCAATCCGCATTTTTATTGAGCAGTTTACGAATAGCTCAACCTGTCACCGCTATAGATGGAAGAGAAGTTGAGCAATCCGCTGAATTCTTGGCCGAAATTGAAGCGATGGCGCTAAGGACTTCGGTAGGCTAACCACATGGCCCAGATTTCGATCACAGTTGATGGCGCTGCCCTAAAGCTAGAGGCAGATCAACGCCCAACCCATATCTTTGCCGACAATAAAGAAGTTGTCGTGTGTCGAGTCAATGGGGCCCTTAAGGATTTGTGGACTGAACTCTCAGACGGCGATGTCGTTGAATCAATTGTGATTTCATCACCTGATGGTTTAGCAGTTCTGCGCCACTCAACTGCACACGTTATGGCACAAGCAGTTCAAGAGGTTTATGCAAATACTCGTCTTGGAATTGGACCTCCGATTAAGGATGGCTTCTATTACGACTTCGATCCAGTCAACACTTTTAATCCAGACGACTTGGTAAAGATTGAAAGCGCAATGCGCAAGATTGTTAAAGAGGGACAACGATTTCGCCGCCGTGTTACAACTGAAGCAGAAGCGCTTAAAGAGTTGGCGCATGAGCCATACAAATGCGAACTGATCGGAATTAAGGGACCAGCGGGCGAAGAAGCTTCGGTCGAAGTCGGAGGCTCAGAGCTAACGATTTATGACAACTTGGGCAGAGACGGAAACCCTGTCTGGAGCGACCTATGTCGTGGTCCGCACTTGCCATCTACTAAGCACATCCCGGCTTTCAAGTTAATGCGAACAGCTGCAGCATATTGGCGTGGCTCTGAAAAGAATCCGATGCTTCAAAGAATTTATGGAACTGCATGGCCATCACAAGATGAATTGAATGCTTACCTGGAACTTCTTGCAGAAGCGGAAAAAAGAGATCATCGCCGTTTGGGTACCGAGCTAGATTTGTTTTCATTTCCAGAAGAGATCGGCTCAGGTTTGGCTGTATTCCATCCAAAGGGCGGAATCGTTCGTCGAGCGATGGAGGATTACTCACGTATTCGACATGAAGAAGAGAACTACGAATTTGTTTACTCTCCGCATTTAACAAAAGCAGCTCTCTTTGAAACCTCGGGCCACTTGCAGTGGTACGCCGACGGTATGTACCCACCCATGATTCTTGATGAAGAACTCAATGCTGACGGCACCGTCAGAAAGCCAGGCCAGCAGTACTACATGAAGCCTATGAACTGTCCTTTCCACAATTTGATTTACAAATCACGTGGTCGTTCTTATCGCGAATTGCCTTTGCGCCTTTTTGAATTTGGAACCGTGTATCGCTATGAAAAGTCGGGTGTGCTGCACGGAATTACCCGTGCTCGCGGTTTCACCCAAGATGATGCGCATATTTACTGCACTAAAGAACAAATGGTGGGAGAACTTGATTCGCTACTCACATTTGTTTTGAATTTACTGCGTGACTATGGGTTGAATGAGTTCTATCTCGAGTTATCAACCAAGAATGAAGAAAAGTTTGTTGGTGAAGATGCGGATTGGGCCGAAGCAACCGAAGCGCTCAGAAAAGCCGCAACTGCGCAGAATCTAGAATTAGTTTTGGATGAAGGTGGAGCTGCTTTCTACGGTCCTAAAATTTCAGTGCAAGCAAAGGATGCAATCGGTCGTACCTGGCAGATGTCTACGATTCAAGTTGATTTCCAATTACCGCAACGTTTCGAACTTGAATATTCAGCGACAGATGGAACACGTCAACGACCAGTAATGATTCATAGAGCTTTATTTGGATCTATTGAACGCTTCTTCGGAGTTCTGACGGAGCACTACAGCGGAGCGTTCCCACCTTGGTTGGCGCCAGTCCAAGCTATTGGTATTCCCGTTGCTGACACTTTTTCTGATTATTTGGGCGAAGTCATCAAAGCCATGCGCAAAGCAGGTATTCGTGCTGAGCTAGATGCTTCAGATGATCGTATGCAAAAGAAGGTGCGAAATGCACAGATGCAAAAGATTCCTTTTATGGTTATTGCCGGAGAAGAAGATCAACAGGCTGGTGCAGTTTCATTCCGCTATCGCAATGGTGAGCAGAAGAATGGAATCCCAATAGCTGATGCAATAGCTGAAATCAAAAAGGTTGTTGCTGAACGAACACAGGTGTAATCAGTGAGCCATGAAATAAATGGTGCTGGAATGCCTGATGCATGGGCTCGTTTATGGGCTCCACATCGTTTGGAATATCTACGCGGAGAAAATAGGCCGTTAGAAGACAATGACATCGAGTGTCCGTTCTGCGCGATTCCGCAAAAGAGCGATGAAGAAGGTTTAATAGTTCATCGAGGGCAAACCGCCTACGTTGTAATGAATCTTTACCCTTATAACCCTGGACATCTATTAGTGTGTGCATACCGACATGTGGCTGACCTTACGGATTTAAGCAATGAAGAGCGCAATGAGATATCAGCGCTGTCAGCACATGCCATGCGGACAATCCGAAAAGTTTCAGCCCCTGAAGGATTTAACTTGGGCATGAATCAAGGTGCGATTTCAGGTGCAGGTGTAGCTGCACACATCCACCAGCATGTTGTGCCGCGTTGGAGTGGTGATGCAAACTTCATGCCGATTATTGGAAAAACAAAGGTTCTGCCTCAGTTGTTGCACTTAACGCGAGATGAGCTTTCAGCAGCTTGGTAATTAAAGATTTAACTCCTTGATGTAGCCATGAACAATGTCGACGCCAATTCCTCTTTCAATCCATAAGGGAATAGCCGGGAAAAGTAAACCTGCAGCAAAGGCTTGTTCGCCACTTGCTTGAACTAATTCGAGGTACTCATCTCTAAACTCTTGAACCAAGGTCTTATGTTCCGGATCGCTCATGCGAGCAGTTGGGGGAGTTGTTGAGTAATCCACGATTGATAAATCGGCAAGTGAAATTAGGGCAATAGGTAAACCAGCTTCATCATGTAAAACTAAATATGGGGTAGCCATCGCAGAGAAAACACGATTTGCAATCATCACTGCATCATCAAAATCGGCTTCTTGTTTTTCTAAATGTGTAACTACAACAAGCCGGGGAATTTGAAATTCATCAAGCTCGGCCCAGCGCGAAATCGTTTCTTGATCCACACCTGCAGATGGGTTGATCGCAAAAATCGCCAGATCGCTGTCGCTGTGAACTTCTTGGGCAAAGACGCCCCCGAAGCTTTGGGCGACAAGTTCAGGCTCGGCGCTGGCGTGGCCATATACGTGAATTACGCCTTTGGTGATTTGTGTTTGCACTGGGTCAGCCTACGATGGTCCTTGATGTTAAGTGCGCGTTTAAAGCCAGCGGTCACTCGGGTTATTACCCCAGTGGCGGCTTTTGCTTTGCGACGAGGCCTGACCCCAAATGCGGTTACTTGGACTGGTGCGACAGGCGTTGTCATCTGTTCCTTGTATTTCTACCCACGGGGCGATTTTTTTATCGGAACTCTTGCCATCTGTGTTCTGGCCTTGAGCGATCTTTTCGATGGAACTATGGCGAGATTATCCAGTGCGGGTTCCAGTCGATGGGGCGGTTTCCTGGACTCCACAATTGACCGGATAACCGATTCTTCGATTTTAATTGGTGTCACGATTTATCTTATAAATCAAAATGATCAGCTGGCATATGTTGCATTAGCAACTTTGGTAACTGGATTACTAGTTCCCTACATCAGAGCAAAGGCGGAAAGTTTTGGAATTGCTTGCTCCGGTGGGATTGCCGAGCGAACAGAACGTTTGATTATTTCTTTGGCAGCAATTGGGTTCGATGGCTTAGGCGTTCCTTATGTTCTTTCAATCGGAATGTGGTTACTCGCGATTCTTGGCTTATTCACCGTTGTACAACGCATGTTGATCGTTAAGCGAGCAAGTAACAATGAAGGATAATTTGTCGGCTTATGTTTATTTCGCTGGTTGGCGATTAGTGAGATGGTTGCCAGAAAGCACCGCTTACAAACTTGCATATCGAGTTTCTGATTTTCTGGTAAAACGCAACGGAAAAAGCGTTCAACGATTACGGTCTAACCTATCTAGAACTCAGCCGGGGATGACCACACTAGATTTAGACTTGTTGGTAATCGAGGCAATGCGTTCATACATGCGTTATTGGTGCGACACATTTCGATTGCCGGACTGGAGCAAAGAACGAATCATCCAGACAACGTCGGTTACTAATGAGCATCTTTTAACTGATGCGATTGCAGCAAAAACAGGCGTCATAGTTGCGGTTCCGCACGCGGGAAATTGGGATCATGCTGGTGCATATTTCTGCGCAAAAGGTATTCGGCTCGTGACCGTTGCGGAGCGCTTAAAGCCAGAGAAATTGTTCTTAAAGTTTTTGGCCTATCGACAGGCGATGGGTATGGAGGTTTTGCCTCTAGATGGACGGGTGCTCAACACTTTGGAGGAAAGACTTAACGAAGGGGCGTTAGTTGCGTTGGTTTCCGACAGAGATCTCTCTCGCTCAGGTATCGAGGTTGATTTCTTTGATGGTGTTGCACGGATGCCAGCAGGTCCAGCTTTACTAGCCTTGCGCACCAAAGCTCCGCTGATTACTGCTTTCGTTTCGTACACGGAAACCGGAGTACACATTGAATTCAGAAATGTCATCTTGCCAAGTTCAGGGGATGAAAGAAGTAAGGTCAAAGAGATTGTTCAAATGACGGCGCAGTATTTTGAAGACGGAATTTCAGAGAATCCGCAAGACTGGCACATGTTGCAACGCATCTGGATTGATGGCGATTTCAAGGAACGTACTTAATGCTCAGTCGAAGTTTAAAAATTGGAATTGTTTGTCCCTACAGTTGGGATACGCCGGGTGGGGTGCAAAATCACATTCGCGATCTTGCCGAGTTCTTAATCGAATCAGGACACGATGTGTCTGTTCTAGCGCCAGTAATTGATGAATCGAATTTACCCGAATATGTCGTTAACGCTGGTAAACCAATTTCGATTCCTTACAATGGCGCAGTCGCACGAGTTCTATTCGGGCCAGTAGCTTTTGCTCGAGTTCGTCAGTGGATTTCACAGGGCGAATTCGACTTGTTGCACTTGCACGAACCAGCGATTCCTTCAATTTCACTGTTGGCATGTTGGGCTGCAGATGGCCCGATGGTTGGAACCTTTCACGCAGCTGCAAAACGTCAGAAGATTATTTTTGCGATCGGTCCAATTCTTGAGCCGGCAATCGAGAAATTATCAGCCCGAATCGCGGTCTCTGAAGCAGCGCGTCTGACTCTTACCGATCACTTAGATACCGACGCAGTGATTATCCCTAATGGTATTTATGCCAATCGTTACACGGATGGAAAGACCATAGAGAAATGGTCTGGAAATACCATTGGCTTCATTGGAAGATTTGAGGAGCCGCGTAAGGGATTAAGTGTTCTAGTTGATGCGCTACCTATGATTTCTCGATTTGCTCCTGATGTAAAGATTTTTGTTGCTGGTCCAGGTGATCCGGCAGAAGTGATCGAAGGCATTGATCCACAGTTGCGACAACGTTTTGAATTTTTAGGCAAAATCACAGAGTCCGAAAAAGCGGACTTCATGTCATCAGTTGCTGTCTATGTTGCACCAAATACCGGCGGTGAATCATTCGGAATCATTCTGGCCGAAGCACTGGCAGGTGGTGCCTGCGTTGTAGCAAGTGACATTCCTGCCTTTGATGATTTATTGGGGCACGGAGAATTTGGTGCACTATTTGAATCAGAGAGTTCTACCGAATTAGCAAAGGTCGTCATTGACCTGCTGCGAGATGAAACAAAAAGAAAAGAATTATCAGCTCGAGGTAAAGAGCGATCAAAGAAGTTTGATTGGACCGTGGTTGCACAACAGATTTATTCGGTCTACGAAATGTCGATTGTGGGGAGTCAGAAAGTTCGATTGGCATCTGACACCCGACCGTGGAATCGATTCTTAAGCAAAGAGGAGAAGCAATGACTCGGTGGCTAGTTTCAGCGCTCCTGGTCCTACTTATTGTGTGGTACCTGACATTTACGGCAACTCGCTTGGATAGATTGCATCACAGAGTTGAAACAAGTTGGGCAAATCTTGATGTGCTTCTGCAAAAAAGAGCTGCTGTCGCGTTGGAAATCGCACACAGCGATATTGCAGATCCTGCATCATCAATGTTGTTAACCGCAGCCGCGTATCAAGCACGCGATGCAGATATCCAGAATCGATCACAAGCAGAAAGTGGTTTGTCTGGCGCTCTAGGTCTTCTTCTTGAGGATTCTCAACATTTAGCCACGGCGGCAGATAGCGCCTTGCTGACAGAGTTATCGGGCTTAACTGACAAAATCAGAGTCGCAATTGCTATTCACACTGATGCTGTGGCCAGAACTCAAATGGTTCGCGCCAAGTTGATCGTAAGAATTTTCCGACTCGCAGGAACAGCCCCTTTACCGATTACTTATGAATTCGAATCTGATGTTCTTTAAAAAATCTTCTGCAATAGTTTTGGTTTTTGCCCTTACTGGGTGTGGGGTTGTATCTGATTTACTGCCTGCGAAAAAGGCAACGAGCGTTCTCAGCGGTCGTGAAGGTGTTGATGGTCGAGTGCTTGCAGTAAAAATCGATGATACAAATGCCGCCCATCCACAAATTGGGTTAGAAGATGCTGACATCGTGTACATCGAACAGGTAGAGGGTGGCTTAACCAGATTAGCTGCGATTTTTTCTACCGTTATCCCGCAGCGAGTTGGACCAGTTCGCAGTGCTCGGATTTCAGATATCGACATCTTGAGTCAATTTGGACGTGTTGCGTTTGCTTACAGTGGAGCGCAGCGCAAACTTCTTCCGGTGATCTCGGCTGCAAATCTTCAAGATCTGGGCGCGCAACGTCAAAGCCCAACAATCTATACAACTGACCCAAACCGCAATCAACCTTTTGCGATGGTACTTCGAGCCGATTTGTTAATGCAAAAAATCATCGACGATAATCTCCAAGTTGATTCGGCAAAAAATGTTGGTTTTGTTTTTGGAGAGCTGCAGGAAGGTGGCACACCAACTCAGAAGGTTGAAGTGAAATGGCCGGCCGCAACGTATTCTGCAGAATGGTCAACAGAAGAATCTCGCTGGCTTTTATCCCACAATGAAAAATTGAATCGTGCAGAAAGTGGCGTGGTCCTTGGACCTACAACCTTTGTTATTCAAATGGTCAAAGTTTCCCCTTCAGAGTACGGCGATAAATTTGGCGGAGTAACACCTTTATCCGAGACAATAGGTACAGGTAAGGCATATGTTCTTCGCAACGGCGAACGCTTTGTAACTGTATGGAACAGACCCACCGCTGAATCTGGGACCACCTTTTCCTTTAGTGATGGCACCGTTATGAACTTTGATCGGGGCCAAGTTTGGGTCGCTTTGACCGACCGCGAGCCTGAATTTACGTCTCGCGCTATTGAAAAGACGAAGTAGGATTGGGCTCTATCTTTCGATTGAAGCGGAGTACTAAATCATGGCTGAAGTAACTGGCACCGGTCGCGTAAAGCGCGGAATGGCGGAAATGCTCAAGGGCGGCGTCATCATGGATGTCGTAAATGCCGAACAAGCAAAGATCGCTGAAGATGCGGGCGCAGTTGCAGTGATGGCGCTAGAGCGCGTACCTGCAGATATCCGCGCTCAAGGCGGAGTTGCCCGCATGTCAGACCCTGACATGATTGAGAAAATTCAGGCAGCGGTTTCAATCCCGGTAATGGCAAAGGCTCGTATCGGACATTTCGTCGAAGCTCGCGTTCTGGAATCTTTAGGCGTCGATTACATCGATGAATCAGAAGTTTTGACTCCAGCAGATTATGTAAACCACATCGATAAGTTTGATTTCACCGTTCCATTTGTTTGTGGTGCCACCAATTTAGGTGAAGCCCTTCGCCGTATTAATGAAGGCGCAGCAATGATTCGCTCTAAGGGTGAAGCAGGCACAGGCGATGTTTCAAACGCGATGCAACACATGCGAATGATCGGTGGCGAGATTCGTCGACTTTCATCACTTCGTGAAGACGAGCTGTATGTGGCGGCCAAGGAACTTCAGGCTCCTTATGATTTAGTGAAGGAAGTTGCACAAACTGGAAAACTTCCAGTTGTTCTTTTCACCGCTGGTGGAATTGCAACTCCTGCAGATGCTGCCTTGATGATGAGCATGGGCGCAGATGGCGTCTTCATTGGCTCAGGAATTTTCAAGTCTGGAAATCCAGCACAACGCGCAGCAGCTTGTGTCAAGGCAACAACTTTTTGGGATGATGCAAAGGTTGTTGCAGATGCATCACGCGGCCTTGGTGAAGCGATGGTCGGAATCAACGTTGCTGACCTGCCGGCTCCGCACCGTCTTTCAGAACGTGGTTGGTAACTTCACGTTCAATGAAGGTTGGAGTTCTAGCTTTACAAGGTGATGTGCGCGAGCACATTGATTCCTTACTTACTTGTGAAGTAGAAGCTGTCCCAGTTCGACGCGCGAGTGAGATTGAAAGCATCGATGCTTTGGTTTTGCCTGGGGGAGAGTCGACGACTATCGCTCAATTAGCAGAAGTCTTTGGCATTTTTGATTTGCTTAAGAACAAGATCAACAGCGGAATGCCGGTTTATGGTTCTTGTGCAGGAATGATCTTGCTGGCCGATCAGATTCTTGATGCAAAACAAGGTCAAAAGAGCTTTGGTGGATTAGATATCACCGTTAGACGTAATGCTTTCGGACGCCAAGTGGATTCCTTTGAATCAGATATTGCTTTCGATGATGGTTCAGATCAGCTAATCCGAGCTGTATTCATTCGTGCGCCTTGGGTGGAAAAGGTGTCGGACACGGTTCAAGTTCTTGCGTCAATCGATTCACATCCGGTGGCGGTACGTTCGAAAACTGCGCTAGCAACATCTTTCCACCCTGAAATTACCGGCGATAACCGAATCCATCGATATTTCATTGAGCAAGTAGCCCGGCCAGCACTTCTAAAGGTAAAGTAATCCAATAACAAAAGTTTGAACTGTAGCTAGGTGAGGTGAATCCATGTCAGGCCATTCCAAGTGGGCTACGACTAAGCATAAGAAGGCGATCATTGATAGTCGTCGTGCAAAGGTATTCGCTAAGCAGATTCGTGCAATTGAAGTTGCCGCACGTAATGGTGGCGCAGACATGGATGGCAATCCAACATTATTTGATGCAGTTGCCAAAGCTAAGAAATCATCGATGCCATCTGACAACATCGAACGTGCAATCAAACGTGGTGCCGGATTAGAAGCTGGTGCGAAAGACTGGATCACCATCATGTACGAGGGTTACGGTCCAAACGGCGTTGCAATCATGATCGAGTGTTTGTCCGATAATCGAAACCGTTCGGCATCCGAAGTAAAAGTTGCAGTTACCCGAAACGGTGGCTCCATGGCAGATCTTGGTTCTGTTTCCTATTTGTTTAATCGCAAGGGTGTCGTCATCGTTAAGAAGGATGGTTCTCTCACAGAGGATTCAATCCTGGAAGCAGTCCTAGAAGCTGGCGCTGAAGAAGTAAACGATCTTGGTGAGGCATTTGAAATCGTAAGCGAGCCAGTTGATTTGGTGCCGGTACGTACCGCCCTGCAAACCGCGGGAATCGATTATGAATCGGCTGATTCTTCATTTTTGCCATCGATGTCTATCCCATTGGACGCCGATGGAGCAAAGAAGGTTTTCGAGTTAATCGATGCGATCGAAGAGCTTGATGATGTGCAAAATGTTTATAGTAATTTTGATGTTTCTGATGAAGTTATGGCGAGCCTCGAATAAGGCCTTGCTCAATCACCTTAGGCTCTAACTTTGACTAATTGAGAAAGCACGAGGACTGCAATGAGAGTTTTGGGCGTTGACCCAGGTTTAACTCGTTGCGGCGTGGGCATTATTGATGGTGCCGTCGGTTCACCTCTCTCACTTGTTGAAGTTGGCGTCATTCTTACCCCAGTAGATGCACCTTTAGAACAAAGACTTTTAGATTTAGATCAACAGCTTTCGCAGTGGATCAACATGTGGAAACCAGATGTAGTTGCGGTTGAAAGAGTGTTTTCACAACACAATGTTCGAACAGTTATGGGAACCGGGCAAGCTGCAGGTGTTGCCTTGTTGTTAGCGGCTAAAGCGGGTATCCCAGTCATGATGCACACGCCATCTGAAGTTAAAGCTTCGGTTACCGGTAATGGTCGGGCGAATAAAGCACAAGTTGCAATGATGGTCCAGAAAATTCTAAATCTTGATTCAATACCAAAACCGGTCGATGCAACAGATGCTCTAGCACTTGCCATTTGTAATATTTGGCGGGGTGGTGGTTCTACGAGATTGGCTCAAGCCGTCGCCGCTGAACAATCTCGTATCAAGAAATTGAGAAGCAAATGATCTCGTTGCTCAATGGAACTGTTCGCTCGATTCATAGCGACCGTTTGGTTGTTGAAGTTGGGGGATTTGGTCTGAGCGTGTTGGTCACACCCGCAACAACGACTCAAGTTTCACTAGGTGCTCAAGTGCAACTGTTCACATCACTGGTTGTGCGTGAAGATTCCTTAACTCTTTTTGGCTTTGTAAACGAAGAGTCACGCAGTTTGTTTGAATTAGTTCAAACCGTTTCGGGTATAGGTCCCAAAGTTGCACTCTCTATTCTTGGCGCACTTACCCCAGAAGATTTGAGCCGTGCGATTGCGCAAGAAGATATTGGTGCTATTGAAAAGGTTCCCGGAATCGGTCGAAAAGGTGCTCAAAGAATGATTCTGGAACTCAAGGGAAAACTGAGCGATCTTTCGCACGCCCAGCAGTACAAAGGTCATCAACCTGCCTGGAGAGAACAACTTTCAAGTGCCTTGGTTTCACTGGGTTTTTCACCGAAAGAGTCCGACAACGCAATTTCTGCAGTCGTTGCCGATCTGCAAGGCGACGGAATCGATCCCACTGGTGTTGAATTAAGTGAATTGTTAAAGCGCACACTTGCAAGCGGAAAGAGTTCTCGTGGCTGATGATCGCTTAGTTACACCCCAGATAAAAAGTGAAGAGTCCGCACTCGAGCATGCCCTTCGCCCAAAATCTCTTTCAGATTTCATTGGTCAGCACCGAGTCCGCGAACAGATCGATGTTTTACTGACAGCTGCTCGCAATCGTAATTCTCCGGCCGATCACATCTTGCTTTCAGGCCCTCCGGGTCTAGGAAAGACAACTCTGGCATTAATTCTTGCGAGCGAGATGAATGCTCCCATTCGCATTACAAGTGGACCAGCAATTACTCATGCAGGTGACTTAGCGGCGATTCTTTCCTCTTTAGTTGAAGGTGAAATTCTTTTCCTGGATGAGATCCATAGATTGCCGCGTCCTGCCGAAGAGTTGTTGTATCTGGCGATGGAAGACTTTCGGGTAGATGTCATTGTTGGAAAAGGTCCTGGTGCTACCGCTATTCCTTTACAACTTCCACACTTCACATTAGTTGGGGCAACAACTCGTGCCGGACTTTTGCCTAGCCCGCTTCGAGATCGATTTGGTTTTACGGCGCACTTAGATTTTTATGAAGAAAGCGACATCGCGCATGTCATTACTCGAAGCGCCGAACTGCTGAAAATTTCGATTGACAAAGATGCAGTAGTCGAAGTTGCCGGTAGATCTCGGGGGACTCCTCGAATAGCTAATCGACTTTTGCGTCGTGTTCGTGATTATGCCCAGGTGCAAGGTTCCTCAACTATTTCACTGAACCAAGCTCGGGCCGCATTAGAAATGTACGAGGTCGATCAGTTGGGTCTAGATCGCTTAGATCGAGCTGTCTTGGTTGCCTTAATCGAACGATTTAATGGTGGACCGGTGGGACTTTCAACCTTGGCAATTGCGGTGGGCGAAGAGACTGAAACTGTGGAATCAGTGGCCGAACCATTCCTCGTACGCAATGGCTTTATGGCCAGAACCCCGCGTGGTCGTGTGGCCACTGCTCAGGGTTGGCGCCACATAGGACGAACACCACCTGCGGAAATATCCACGCTTTTCGACTTACCCGCATCTGACGCCTAGACTCTGCGCTTATGTCTACAACTAATAAACCAATCAAGACGACTTCACGCCCTGCGCGTACCTTGGCCATTCTTGGCCTGGTCTTAGTCGCGATGGTCAGCCTCGTCTTCATCCAAGGATCAACCTCAGTCCGCTTAGGTCTTGATCTTCGCGGTGGTACCTCTGTGACCTTGCAACCTCGAATTGCTCCTGGCGATGAAGGAAAGGTAACGAGCGAAGCGATTGATCAAGCAGTTTCAATTATTCGCCAACGTGTTAACTCTCTTGGAGTCGCTGAATCAGAAGTGGCTGCACAAGGAAGTGGAACAAATCGGCAGATCGTGATTTCAGTTCCAGGAGATACCGGACGTCGAGTAGTCGAATTAGTTGGACAGACCGCAGAACTTCGATTCCGTCAGGTGCTTGCATCTGCATCTGGAATTCCTGCAGCTGCCGATGCGGCAGCAACACCTGCAGCTGGAGTTAGTGCAGAAGTAAATGCAAAGTTTGCAGCACTTGATTGCACCAAGCCAGAAAATCTTCAGGGAACAGGTGCAGATGCACCGACAGATACTTTGGTTGCTTGTGATCGCGCAGGTGGAACAAAGTACATTTTGGCACCGGCCGAAGTTCTTGGTCGTCAGATTTCTAAAGCCTCGGCTGGTTTAGATACACAAGCTGGAAGTGCCTGGTTTGTAAGTCTTACATTCAATAACGAAGGAACATCAGCTTTTGGTGCGCTCACTTCACGAGTGACATCACTTCCTGAACCAACTAACCAAGTAGCAATCGTTCTTGATGGTCTGGTTGTTTCTTCGCCAAGAATTACTGAAGCTATCCCTTCAGGAAACGCTCAAATCACCGGAAGCTTTACTCAGCTAGAAGCTCAAGATTTAGCAAATGTTTTGAAGTACGGTGCACTTCCACTGGCTTTTGATCGCGGAGAAGTTCAGCAAGTTTCACCAACACTTGGTGCTGATCAACTCAACGCTGGTCTACTTGCTGGAGGCCTTGGTCTTCTACTCGTAGTTATCTTCACACTTTTGTATTACCGAGCTCTTGGCTTTGTAACCGTTGGCTCATTAGCAATCGCAGGATTGATGCTCTACGTCCTCTTCCTACTTATGGGCGAGTGGATTGGCTTCACTTTGACGCTGGCCGGTATTGCAGGTGCAATTGTGGCTATTGGTGTCACCGCCGACTCATTTATTGTTTACTTTGAGCGCGTTCGAGATGAGATGCGCGAAGGAAGATCCCTTCGTACAGCGGCTGAAACTGGCTGGGTCCGAGCACGTCGCACAATCTTGGTTGCTGACTTCGTTTCCATGATTGCTGCGGTTCTGTTGTATGTCTTCTCAGTCGGTGGAGTCCGCGGCTTCGCGTTCACTCTTGGACTGACAACTATCATCGACTTGATCGTTATCTTCTGGTTCACAAAACCTGCATTGGTTCTTGTATCGAGAAGCAAGTTCTTTAACTCAGGACATCCATTGTCAGGCTTTTCTTCAAAGAGCCTAGGCATGTCCGTTGCGAAGGAGGCATAACATGTCAAAGCTATCTGGTTTAGGTGGTCGTCTTTACCGTGGAGAAACTTCGGTTAACTTCATTGGACATCGTCGTCGCTGGTACATGATTTCCTCAGTTTTCATTTTGTTGTCGATCGGTGCGTTGTCAGTTCAGGGCTTACATCTTGGAATCGAATTCAAGGGTGGTTCATCATTTACTGTCACAACTACTAGTCCTTCGGTAACGGATGCACGCGCAGCGGTTGAAGAAGCCGGCGTTACCAGTGAGGCGATCGTCCAACTAGTTGGAGACAACAAGGTTCGCGTTCAAACTGGTTCGCTAGAGCAGGCACAAAACGATGCGGTCCAAGATGCTTTGGCAGCAAAGTTCTCAGTTAGCGCCTCGACAATTGATACTCAAATTATTGGACCATCATGGGGTAAGGAAATTACCCGCAAAGCGCTTTACGGACTCTTTGGATTCTTGCTCGTTGTAATGATTTACCTTGCGATGGCGCTAGAGCCAAAAATGGCTTTAGCTGCGATCATCGCAGTTATTCACGACGTGTTCATTACAGTTGGAATTTACGCGCTAGTCGGCTTTGATGTTACTCCGGCAACCATAATTGGTTTCTTGACCATTCTTGGTTATTCCTTATATGACACGGTGGTGGTTTTCGACAAGGTTCGAGAGAACACCAAGTCGATTACATCCACATCGACAAAGACTTATTCGCAAGCAGTTAATCTCGCGGTAAACCAGACAATCGTTCGTTCTACGAACACATCGATTGTGGCCTTACTTCCAGTAGCTGCAATTCTCTTTGTAGGTGCGGGTCTGCTTGGTGCGGGAACATTGAAGGATTTATCTCTTGCACTATTTATTGGTTTGCTCGTGGGTACTTATTCCTCGATCTTCATCGCACCTCCAGTACTGGCACAACTTCGCGAAAAAGAGCCTGCTATGCAAGCTCTTGCTAAGCGAGTCAATGCGCGTGGCGGCTCTTCGACAGAGACTTCATCAGCACCAGTTGCTGCAGTCAATGGTCGTGGTCCACGTAATCAACCAAAGCGTAAAGGTCGTAAGTAAGGTCTTTTGTGGATACTTTGATAGCACCATTAATCAGTGCTCTCAAAGAAAACCATGCCTCAGTAAATGATGCAGAGGTAACTCGGGCATTTGAAGTTGCACGAGATGCACATGCTGGTCAGTTGCGTAAATCAGGCGAGCCGTACATCACGCATCCGGTTGCAGTTGCTGAAATTCTGGCCAACCTTGGGTTAAACCCGGCAACCATAATTGCCGCCTTGTTGCACGACACAGTTGAAGATACTCAGTACTCATCTACGCAACTTCGCCATGATTTTGGTGATGAAATAGCAAACCTTGTTGATGGTGTTACAAAGTTAGACAAGCTTTCCTATGGACCAACTGCAGAGGCTGAAACTGTCCGCAAAATGGTGATTGCGATGTCTAGGGACATCCGAGTCTTGGTGATTAAGTTAGCTGACCGTTTACATAATGCGCGCACGTGGAAATACGTTTCAGAAGAAAGTGCGGCACGCAAAGCTCGGGAAACTCTCGACATCTATGCTCCTCTTGCACATCGACTTGGAATGAACGCCATGAAGTGGGAGCTTGAGGATCTTTCTTTTGAGGTTTTGGAGCCAAAGAAGTTTGAAGAGATTTCACGTTTAGTTGCCGAACGTTCACCGTCCAGAGATAAGTTAACTGAAGAAGTAATTGCATCAGTTAAGGAAGATCTGCTGCGAGATTCGATTGATGCAACAGTTACCGGACGCAAGAAACACTTTTTTTCGGTTTACCAAAAAATGGTTGTGCGCGGTCGTGAATTCAAGGACATCTATGACTTAGTCGGCATCCGAGTTTTGGTTAATGACGTACGTGATTGTTATGGAGTGCTTGGTTCGATACACGCACGCTGGAGTCCAGTACCGGGTCGATTTAAAGATTACATCGCGATGCCAAAGTTCAACTTGTATCAGTCGCTGCATACAACGGTTATCGGACCAAACGGTAAAGCGATTGAAATTCAGATCCGTACTTACGACATGCATGCAAGAGCCGAATTCGGTATTGCTGCTCACTGGAAGTACAAGCAAGGTCCAGAAAACAATGAATCTTCACCTGAAATGTTGTGGCTGCGCCAATTGCATGAATGGCAAAAGGAGACTGAAGATCCTTCCGAATTCCTCGAAGCGTTGCGTTTTGATTTAGGCTCACCCGAAGTTTTCGTGTTCACACCTAAGGGAAGCGTTGTGGCCTTGCCTGGTGGTTCCACACCTGTTGACTTTGCATTTTCAGTCCATACGGATGTGGGACTTAGATGTGCTGGAGCAAAAGTAAATGGACGCTTGGTGCCGCTTGAATCAAGACTGAACAATGGTGATGTGGTCGAAATCGTTACCAACAAGAGTGAAAATGCAGGACCAAGTAGAGACTGGCTCAATTTTGTTAAGAGTCCTCGTGCACGTTCCAAAATCAAAGCCTGGTTTAGCAAGGAACGACGCGAAGAAGCTGTTGATGCTGGTCGCGAATCCATCGCTCGACAAATGCGAAAAGCGGGCTTACCGCTTCAAAAGATTTTCGCAGGACATTCACTCTTGGAACTTGCGCATGATCTTCGATATTCGGATATTGACGGTTTGTATTCTGCCGTTGGAGATGGCCATGTTTCAGCGGCATCAATCATCGACAAGCTGGTTGCATCCATGGGAGCAGAAGATTCCCATCCAGAACCAACGATGGATGTCTTGCCTAATCGTGCGCCAACGACAAGACGATCAAGCAATGCAGTCGATGTCGAAGGAACCGATGATGTTTTAGTAAAACTTGCGCGTTGTTGCACGCCAGTACCGGGTGATCCGATCATGGGGTTTATAACAAAGGGGAGCGGCGTATCTATTCACCGTTCTGATTGCACTAATGCGTCGGATCTACAAAACCATCAAGCCGATCGGGTAGTCACAGTTAAATGGCGTACAGGTGCTGCCTCAATTTTCTTAGTGAATATCCAAGTGGAAGCACTAGATCGTGCTTCACTTTTGGCGGATGTGACAAGAACTCTGTCAGAACAACATGTAAATATTTTGAGCGCTGCGGTCAGTACTTCTAAGGATCGCACCGCTTTTTCAAGGTTTACCTTTGAGATGGCAGATGCAACGCATCTAGATGCGGTGTTGGCAGCGGTACGCGGAATCGAAGGCGTGTACGACGTTTACAGAACGACTAACAACTAACAACTGCTTTAACAATAGTTAGTTGAATTCGGCCAGACTCTTCTCAGCCTCTGCTAGCCACACCTTACGTGCAGTTGCAGATTCTGAGGCTTCGGTTGCCTTCTTTGTATTTCCACTGGCTTCAAATTTAGCCGCAGCCTTTTCGTAGTTTGCAATTGATTCAGTCAATTGTGCAACAACTTCTTGAGCACGCTTCTTGGCCGCTGGATCGGTCTTGCGCCAAATCTCAGCTTCAGCTTCCTTGATCGTTGTTTCAACCTTGGCCACGCGAGCATCAAGTGCTGCACGCTTGTCACGGTGCGTCATGCCGATTTTTTCCCATGAACGCAGAAGCTCACTGAGAGCCTTGCGAGCTTCTTTAACATCGGTTACTGGAAGCAACGCTTCGATCATCGGCAGTAGCTCTTCGCGCTTTGCAAGGTTTGCCGCCATTGTGACATCGCGCTTTTCTAGATCGGCGTTCTTAGCGGTAAAGAATTGGTCCTGAGCAGCTTTGAATCTGGCCCAAAGTTTTGCATCATCATTCTTCTTGCCACGACCTGCTGCTTTCCATTGATCCATGAGGACCTTAAAACGCTTTGCAGTTGGGACCCATTCAGTTGAAGTGGCCAGCTTTTCAGCCTCTTCAACAATTTTTTTCTTGGCATCAGCAACAACTGATTGTGTTGCTTCAAGGGATGCAAAGTGTGTGCGACGGCGCTTATCAAATTTATTGCGTGATGATGAGAAACGCTTCCAAAGATCGGCATCTGCCTTCTTCTCCAAACGAGGAGCGGCCTTCCACTCATCTAGCAACACCTTTAAGCGATCTCCGGTTGCTTTCCAACTTTCAGACAGTGCAAGAGATTCCGCTTCTGCAACGATCTTTTCTTTTTCTACAAGAATCTGTTCGCGTCGTGCAGCCTTTGCTGCAGTCTCGGCAGCTTTCTTTGCCTCGTAAGCTTCGCGGTGACCTTCGATGAGTGGCTCAATTTGTTCTACTGATGAAGCCAAAGCCTCAAGATCGCCAACACCGTTTAACTCTTTTACCTGATCGCGCAATTTCTTGACAGCCGCGTAAGCATCAGATGGAACCATTGCGCCGCTCTTAATACGTGCGGCAAGCAAGGCAACCTCTGCTGCTAGGACTTCAAATTTTCTGACGAAGTAAGCAAGAGCTTCTTCCGCTGTTTTTCCTGGGTAAGACCCAACAGCTTTTTCTCCTTGTGATGTTCTAACAAAAACAGTTCCATCTTCTGCTACTCGACCAAATGCTGAAGGATCTCCGATTAACGCACTTGCAGCGCTAGCCTGTGGTGGGAAATTCATATCTGTCATGAGATTGATCCTTTCAGCGCGTTACCTTGTACAAGGCTCGCTATGTGTAGGTGCGATGCGAAGAAGATTTGGGCCTTCTAAGCGTGGGTCGAGTGTGGATTGGTATGGCAAAAGGTACCCTGTCTCATGGTGTGAGCGTCAATCGCGCCGAAATTGAGCGTGAATGAGGGGGTGATGAGTTTGTTGATTGACTCATTTGCCGCCCCCATGTTTGCCACCAACTGCTGGGTTTTAGCCTCAGAACCGGGAAGTGAATGCGTCGTCATTGACCCGGGTATGCCAGATGTGAGCCTTGCTCTAGAAGAGATTCTGCAACGCCATAATCTGAAACCAGTTGCTGTCATTGCAACTCATGGACATCTTGACCACACATTTTCTATTCAACCAATAGCTGATGGTTATGCAATTCCTACCTATATTCATAGCGAGGATCGAGCTTACCTATCCGCACCCGAGAAATTGTTGAGCGAAGAGTTTGCTTCAACGGTTGCTGAGATGAATTTTGTCGAGCCGTCACAGGTGCGGGAACTTCGAAATGGTGAAGTAATCGATCTAGTAGGACTTTCTTTCCGTGCTATCCATGCTCCGGGTCATACGCGAGGCTCACTAATGTTTGAAGTGTCTGAACAAGTATTGGTCAGCGGGGATGTGCTCTTTGCTGGTTCTATTGGTCGTACGGATTTACCCATGGGTTCAGCAAAAGATATGGAAGAAACATTGCGAAAGAAAGTGATTCCTTTGTCAGATCATCTCGAGGTCTTGCCAGGCCACGGTCCTCGAACTTCGATGGCACGTGAAAAAAAGAGCAATCCATATCTTAAAAGTTTGGTGGGTAAATACTGATGGCGCAGCAAAAGATTTCAGCCCCTAAAGGAGTCAGTGAATACACGCCTCCTCGTTCAAGTTCTTTTGAATTTGTTCGTGAATCTCTTATCGCTCCTGCTCGTAGCGCCGGTTATCAATTGATTGAACTTCCGGTTTTTGAAGATACCGATTTGTTTAAGCGCGGAGTAGGCGAGTCAACTGATGTTGTCTCAAAAGAGATGTACACATTCGAAGATCGCGGGGGACGATCTATTACTTTGCGTCCCGAAGGTACTGCTGGAGTAATGCGTTCTGTCATTGAACATGGTTTAGATCGTGGACAACTTCCTGTGAAGGTTTGGTATTCAGGACAGTTTTTCAGAGCCGAACGTCCGCAAGCCGGTCGCTATCGCCAGTTCTATCAAGTCGGAATTGAAGCAATTGGTTTAGATGATCCGGCAATTGATGCTGAAGTAATTGCTATTGCAGATGCTGGATTTAAGGCTCTTGGTTTGAAGCAATATCGATTAGAGCTAACTTCTTTGGGCGATGCGCAATCTAGAGCGGCTCACAAGGTTGATCTAATGAAATTTATTGCCACGTTGGATTTGGATGAGGCCACTGCTGCACGCGCAGCGATTAATCCGCTTCGCCTCTTTGATGACAAGCGTGAGGAAATGAAGAAAGCGATGGCCGATGCGCCTTTGCTCATCAATTACTTGAACGATTCGTCAAAGGCACATTTTGACCAAGTGATTGCGTATTTAGACGCCCTGCATATTTCTTACACGCTCAATCCGCGAATGGTGCGTGGTCTGGATTACTACACCGGAACAACTTTCGAGTTCGTTCATGAATTACTAGGAGCGCAATCTGGAATTGGTGGGGGCGGGCGCTACGACGGATTGATGGAGCAATTAGGTGGTCAATCCTTGTCAGGTATCGGTTTTGGTTTGGGTGTTGATCGCGCTTTGTTAGCTGCCGAAGCCGAGGGCGTGATTGGTTCAGATTCATTTGTTTCAGATTTGTTCATCATTCCGCTTGGCGAAACTGCAAAATTGCAGGCACTTACGATTGCATCAGCTCTGCGCGCCAGAGGAAAGAAAGTTGAAATTGCCTTTGGTGATCGAGCCCTTAAGGGTGCGATGAAAGGTGCCGATAAGAGTGGGGCAATGCACGTGATTGTTGTGGGAGATTCCGAGATTTCCAGCGGAACTGTTCTGCTCAAAGAGATGAAATCCGGCGCTGAAACCTCGGTTAAGATTGACTCATTGTTCGAAGCTCTCGAAAAGTAGAATTAGGAAGCAAAATGTTGCGTTCACATGAAGCTGGGTCATTGCGTAAATCCAACGCGGGGCAAACTGTCACTCTGGCAGGTTGGGTTTCACGTCGTCGAGATCATGGTGGTGTAGCTTTTATTGATCTGCGTGATGCTTCAGGTTCAGTACAGGTAGTTATTCGAGATGAGAAAGTTGCCGGTTCACTTCGCGCCGAATGGTGCCTCTTGATTACTGGTGAGGTTGTTGCCCGTCCAGCCGGAAATGAAAATACAAATCTTCCAACAGGTGAAATTGAAGTCATGGGTGACACCGTGGTGGTGCTTTCCGAAGCTGCGCCACTGCCATTTCCAGTTGATAGCGGAGATGACACGGACATTAACGAAGAGGTTCGCTTGCGTTACCGCTATTTGGACCTGCGCCGTGAAAAGCCAGCCCAGAATTTAAGACTCAGATCTAAGGTCACATCAACAATTCGTCGAGTCATGGAAGATGAAAAGTTTCTCGAAATTGAAACGCCTTACTTGACTCGTTCTACCCCAGAAGGCGCGCGAGATTTCCTGGTGCCAGTGCGACTTCAACCTGGTTCTTGGTACGCCCTTCCGCAGTCACCACAGTTGTTTAAGCAGCTTTTAATGGTTGCCGGTATGGAAAAGTATTATCAAATCGCACGTTGTTTCCGCGATGAAGATTTCCGTGCAGATCGTCAACCAGAGTTCACCCAGTTAGATATCGAAATGTCATTTATTGACCAAGAAGATATTTTGGCAGTTGCAGAAAAGATCGTGGCACGTGTTTGGAAAGAAGCGGTTAATTTCGACATTCCTCTTCCGCTTAAGCGAATGACATATGCCGATGCAATGACTAATTACGGTTCAGATAAACCTGATCTTCGTTTCGGTAATCAGCTAGTGGATTTAACTTCGTTTTTTGCGCAAACTCCTTTCCGTGTTTTCCAAGCTCCATATGTCGGTGCGGTCGTTATGCCTGGGGGAGCTTCATCTGCACGACGCGAGCTCGACGCTTGGCAGGATTGGGCTAAGGCACGCGGTGCAAAGGGTCTTGCATACATTTTGGTCAACGATGACGGAACTCTTGGCGGTCCAGTATCTAAAAACATTTCTGAGCAAGAGACTGCTGGAATTGTTGCAGCATCAGGGGCAAAGGTAGGAGATGCAATTTTCTTCGCAGCAGGGGAGCGAACCGCATCGCTTAATTTGCTCGGCGCTGTTCGGTTAGAAATTGGTAAGCGTTGCAACCTTATTCCGGATGGACAGTGGGAATTTTTATGGGTTGTAGATGCGCCTATGTTCGAACCTACTGACAACGGAGGGTGGACAGCGGTTCACCATCCATTTACCGGACCAAAACCCGAATTTGCTGCGACTTTCAAATCAGATCCAGCATCTGCTTTGGCGTATGCATACGACATTGTTCTTAACGGAACCGAGTTAGGCGGAGGCTCTATCCGTATTCATGACCGAACCATTCAAAAGGATGTGTTCTCTGTCATTGGATTAAGTGATGAAGAAGCGACAAGTAAATTTGGTTTCTTGCTTGAAGCATTTAACTACGGTCCACCTCCACATGGTGGAATCGCATTGGGCCTCGATCGAGTATGTGCATTGTTAACGGGTTCAGATTCAATTAGAGAAGTGATTGCCTTCCCTAAAACAGCTAGTGGTGGCGATCCATTAACTGGCGCACCAACACCAATCACCCCCGCTCAACGAAAAGAGAGCGGAATTGATTGGGTGCCACAGCCAAAAAACCCGCAGGGCAGTTAAGGGTTCAGGTAGGCTAACAACATGGGTCCAGGTGGAATTGCAACAATAATCGCGGCGTCGTCTCTAGCCGTCATAGCTATAGCTATTGCTTACGTCGTTATTCGCGTTGGCCGCTTGGTCGATGAAGCAAAAGCTTCGCTCAAAGTTCTTACTGATGAAACCGCGCCATTGATCGATGAAGTCCACACAACGGTAACGTTGGTCAACGGTCCTTTGCACAGCATCAATAAAGTTACGAAGAATATTGAAGAGATGAGTGACAAAGTTTCTGAGGCGACTCAGGGTTTCATGAACAAGAACGGTTCTGCAGTAAAGGTTGCCGGAGCTATTCTTTCAGCGGCGCAGAGCAGTAAAGGTCGCGCTAAAAAGAAGAAGGCTGAGTGATCTTAACTAGTGGAATCCGCCGAGATCCGTTCGCGCTGGCTGCGCTTCTTTGAATCAGACAATCGTCAGGGTTTAACCCATACCGTTGTTCCATCGGCCTCTTTGATTGCTGATGATCCAAATCTTCTTTTGGTTAATGCTGGAATGGTTCCCTTTAAGCCTTACTTTTTAGGTGAGGTGACTCCTCCATATAAGCGTGCAACCTCTGTTCAAAAATGTGTTCGAACCTTGGACATTGATGAAGTGGGTAAGACGACTCGACATGCATCATTTTTCCAAATGTGTGGAAACTTTTCTTTCGGCGATTACTTCAAGGAAGGTGCAATCGCGCTTGCTTGGGAGCTCTTGACTCGACCAATCGCAGATGGCGGCTATGGCTTCCCTGAAGAAAAATTATGGGTAACTGTTTATCTCGACGATGATGAAGCAGCAGATATCTGGCACAAACAGATTGGCGTTCCCAAGGAACGTATTCAACGTCGCGACATGGCCGATAATTTTTGGTCGATGGGAGTACCTGGACCGTGTGGTCCATGTTCAGAGATTTACTATGACAGAGGCCCTGCTTATGGTGTTGAGGGTGGACCGATTGCAGATGAGAATCGCTATCTTGAAGTATGGAACTTGGTTTTCATGCAGAACGAACGCGGCGCAGGTGGTGGAAAAGATGGCTATCCAATTCTGGGTGAACTTCCAGCTAAGAGCATCGATACAGGTTTAGGTCTTGAACGTACCGCCGCACTTTTGCAAGGCGTAGAAAACATCTATGAAATTGATACGACAATCCAGATTCTTAATCTGGCTTCAGAATTAACCGGCGTGAAGTACGGATCCTCTGAAAAATCAGATGTCTCACTTCGCGTTATTGCAGATCACGCGCGTACTTCTGCAATGCTTATTGGCGATGGAGTTACCCCTGGCAATGAAGGCCGTGGGTATGTATTACGCCGAATGATGCGCCGCACGATTCGCAATATGCGTTTACTGGGATCTATGGACCCGATCATGTCCGAACTAACTGTCGCTGCTATTGGTGCGATGGGTCCGCAGTACCCTGAATTAGTTTCAGATAAGAACCGAATCTTGGCTGTCAGTGCGTCAGAGGAAGAAAGTTTCTTACAAACACTCAAGAGTGGCACACAAATTTTTGATGTGTCCTCTGCCGCGCTGAAGAAGAGCAAGAGCTCAGTTCTACCTGGCGAGGATGTTTTCAAACTTCACGACACGTACGGTTTCCCTTTCGATTTAACGCTAGAAATGGCGCGCGAAGAAGGACTTAGTGTTGATGAGGATGGCTTCCGCCGTTTAATGAAAGAACAGAAAGATCGCGCGAAAGCCGATGCAAAGTCGAAGAAATCCGGTCACACCGACGTTTCTGTGTATCGATCTATCGCGGACAAGAGCGGTAAAACAGAGTTTCTTGGTTACACAAACATCAGCTCAGAATCTAAATTAACTGGAATCTTGGTTGATGGTGTTGGAGTTTCTTCGGCGGCAGAAGGTGACGATGTTGAAATTATTCTCAACAGAACGCCGTTCTATGCTGAAGGTGGTGGACAACTTGCAGATGGCGGACGAATTACTCTGAGCAGTGGTGCGGTTATTGAAATTGATGATGTTCAATCTCCAGTCCCAGGAGTATCGGTTCACCGTGGGCGCGTTCTCAATGGAAATGTCGAAGTCGGTTCTGATGCACTTGCAGAGATCGATTCCGAAAGACGTTCGGCGATTTCGAGAGCCCACACCGCAACACATATGGTGCACAAAGCATTTAGAGAAATTCTGGGGGAGACAGCAACTCAGGCTGGTTCAGAGAACTCTCCTGGGCGTTTCCGTTTTGATTTCCCTGCCACTGGCGCGGTTTCAGCATCGGTACTAGATGATGTTGAATCACGAGTAAATACTTTGCTCTTGGATAACCTAGAAGTTGTAGCTGAAAGTATGTCGCAAGCCCAAGCCAAGGAAATAGGCGCGATGGCTTTGTTTGGTGAAAAATATGGCGATGTTGTTCGAGTTGTAAGTGTTGGTGATTGGGCACGCGAACTGTGCGGAGGAACCCACGTTGAACGCTCTGGCCAGCTGGGAGTCGTGAAGCTTCTTGGAGAATCATCAATTGGTGCAGGAGTTCGACGCGTTGAAGCCTTAGTTGGTGTTGATGCATATAAATTCTTAGCTCGTGAACACATTTTGCTGAACTCATTAACGGATTTAATTAAGGGCTCTCGCGCTGAAGAGTTACCTGAGCGAATTTCTGAGTTACTGAACAAAATGAAAGAGATCGAGAAAGAATTAACGGCAGTTCGTTCAGCCCAAGCTTTATCCCAAGTAGGCGATCTTGCAAAGTCAGCAACCACTATCAACGGTCATACATTTATCGGCTCTGTTATGTCTGATGGAGTTTCTGGGGATGACTTACGGAAAATTGCAATAGACCTTAGATCTGCGAATTCGAATTCTGTAGTTGCACTGCTGAGCAATAATGATGGAAAGCCGGTGCTTGTGGTTGCAGTCAGTGATCAATCGCGTGCTGCAGGTGTAAAGGCAGGAGCTTTAGTGAAAATTGGTTCGACCGTTCTTGGTGGTGGCGGTGGAGGCAAGGATGATTTTGCTCAGGGTGGAGGCACTGATTCAAGTAAGTCATTAGATGCCATCGCCGCAATCTCTCAATCACTTATTGGGTAGATGATGCAACGAGGACGTCGAATCGCCTTTGATTACGGTGATGTCCGCATTGGAGTTGCAACAAGTGATGCAGATTCAATTATTTGTTCACCTCTTACGACATTAAAGTCATCAGATAAGTCTTTACTAAAGAGCATTGCGGAGATATTTCTTGAAATCCAACCGATTCAAATCTTTGTGGGTAGACCAGCGCTGTTAAGTGGTAAGGATGGGGTAGCAACAGACAAAGCGGTTGCCTTCGCAGATGTGCTGCGAGGAATCACCGAAATAGAAGTAATCATGATCGATGAGCGGCTATCCACCGTGAGTGCGGCACGGAATTTGCGCGAAGCAGGTAAAAGTGCGAAGGATTCAAAAGATTCGATAGACATGGCTGCAGCTGTAGGAATTCTAGAGTTTGCGATAGATCTTGAGAAGAGAAAGTGATGGGTTCACTTAAGAGACTCATTGCAGCAGGTTTAGTTATAGTTCTATTTACTTTCTCGCTCTTTCTTACGCGTTCCCAATCATCAAGTGCGCCCGATTTCGATGATGTTCAATCAGTTCAAGATTTACCAGAAGTAACCCTTGAGATACCAAATGGAGCAACGGGTTCGCAGATAGCTTCAATTCTCTTCGAGTCCGGCGTCGTGAAATCTTCGCAGGCTTATTTTCGTCTCGCAGTTGCAGATGCTCGTTCGCAAAAAGTTGCACCTGGCAGTCACCGATTAACTATTAAAATCTCAGCACGCCAAGCTTTGGATCAATTGTTGGATCCAGACCGCATCCCCAATTTGATTAGGGTTGCAGAAGGTGCTTGGAAGAGTGAAGTGATCAAATCATTTCTCAACTATGGATACACGAAGCAAGAAACGATTAAAGCTTTCGCTTCGCTTAAGCTTCCGCAAGGTTTTTCAAATAGTGAAGGTTTGATATTTCCGGCGCAGTATTCCTTCCCGCAAGGTACTTCTGCACAAACCGCAGCACAGCGCATGATCGACAGATTTAGCGATGATTCATATGGCCAAAAGTTACTTCAAGGTGATAGAAACTTCACAGCTCAACAACTGCTGACTATCGCCTCAATTGTTCAGGCCGAAAGTACCAATAAGGATTTCTCCAAGGTGGCACGAGTTATTTATAATCGCTTAAAGATCGGCATGCCTCTGCAGATGGATTCAACGGTACATTTCATAATGCAGGCCAGAGGAGACATTTTTCTTAGCCAAAAATCTACAACCTTGAACTCTCCTTACAACACGTATAAGAAATTCGGTTTGCCTCCGGGTCCAATTTCTAGCCCAGGTTCAGATGCAATCAAAGCCACACTTGAACCAATGCAGGGGGATTGGCTGTATTTCATTACTGTTGCTCCAGGTGACACCAGATTCACATCCAGTTTCGACCAATTCAATAACTGGAAAATCGAATACACAAAGAATCGAAAGGCAGGAATCTTCAAATGATTAATGCAGCGGTTCTCGGTTCACCAATTAATCATTCATTAAGCCCCTTATTGCATTCTCTTGCCTATGAGCACCTAGGGCTAAAGGCGCAATATGAAGCCATTGAGGTGAGGGCCGGTGAACTTAAGAAGTTTCTAGCAGAGACTGACAAGAATGCTTTGTCTCTTACGATGCCTTTAAAAGAGGAAGCGCTCAAAGTTGCCGATATCGTCTCTGATGTAGCTGCCCGAATCTCTTGTGGAAACACTTTGTCGTTGAATAAAGGTGTGTGGAGCCTTACCAGTACTGATGTATCGGGTTTTGATCACGCATTGCACATGCATGGATTAGAAAAAATTGAATCGGTGTTGATCATTGGCGCAGGAGCAACTGCGCGAGCTGCGGTTTCATCAGTCTCGCAGATCGCCAAGAGTGTTTCAGTTATAAGCCGAAATCCAGAGAGAGAAGCGGCCATGAATCAGGCAAGTTTGGTCGATGTGACCTACTTGCCGTGGGAATTTACTAGTCAGATCAATACTGCAACTCTTGTAGTCAATACAACACCAAATCAAGCAGCAGATTTTTTTACCTCGTCAATCAATTCTCCCAGCGGAACTTTCTTCGAGGTTTTGTATCATCCTTGGCCAACCTCAATGTCAAAGGTATGGTCTGAATCTAGTGGCCACGTCATAGATGGTTTAGATCTTTTGATTCATCAAGCCATTTCACAGATCGAGATATTTGCGGGCATAACATGCGATAGAGAATTTCTCCACAGAAAAATGAGAGCAGCTGCAGTTCAAAAGTTGGCTTAATCCACAAGACAAAATCGCGGACAGCAATTCTCGCTAGGGTTTTCGTGTGTGGTTACCATTTCTTATCGCGGCCGTACCAATCTCTTTGGCAGACGTTAAGTCATATTCCATACCCAATATCTATTTGATCTGGCTTAGCTTTCTATGTACTCCTTATGTCTTAGTACATGGAGTTGGTCCAGTCTCAAGAATTCTCGTCATCGTTGTGATTCTTGCTGTACTTCAACTGTGTGGATTAGGGATGGGTGATGTCAAACTCTTAACAATCCTGGCATTGATCTTGAATTCAGACCCTCTGACAACCTTCCATCATTTTGGTATTTGTCTGACTCTTTGTGCGGTTGTCTATGCAATTATGGAAACCCTTTGGAAAGGCGAATTACCACGCAAAATCGCGTTAGCACCCAGCATTTTTGCAGGCCTGACACTTTATTTGGCGACGAGATAGCCTCCTGATCTGTCACAATAGGAACATGCGTTGGTTAACTGCAGGTGAATCACATGGGCAAGCACTGAGTGCAATTGTTGAAGGAATCCCTGCATCGGTATCGGTAACAACTGCAGATATTGATTATCACTTGCAGCGTCGTCGCTTAGGTGTCGGACGCGGCGCCCGTCAAAATTTCGAAGCGGACAAAGTCACAATCCTTGGCGGTGTTCGTTTGGGCCTTACTCAAGGTGGACCAATTGCCATTCAAGTTGGAAACTCAGAATGGCCGAAGTGGGAAAAGGTGATGTCTGCTGACCCAGTTCCAGAGGATGAAATCAAGGATCTTGCACGTAACGCGCCTTTAACGCGTCCGAGACCAGGTCACGCAGATCTTGTCGGAATGCAAAAATACAACTTCGATGACGCACGTCCAATTTTAGAACGAGCTAGTGCCCGTGAAACTGCAGCGCGAGTTGCTTTGGGCGCAGTAGCGCGAAATTTCTTAGAACAAAGTGTTGGAATCACTATTTTGAGCCATGTTCTTTCAATTGGTTCAGTGCGAGTTCCTGAAGGCACGCCTTTGCCAAACGCTGGTGACATGAAGTTAATTGACGAGGATCCAGTTCGTTGTGCAGATTCTCAAACCAGCCAGGCCATGATCACTGAAATCGAAAATGCGCATCGTGATGGTGACACTCTGGGTGGCGTAGTTGAAGTTTTGGCATTTAACATGCCACCTGGTTTGGGTTCTCATGTTCATTGGGACCGACGCTTGGATTCAAAATTGGCTGGTGCGGTAATGGGTATCCAAGCCATCAAGGGTGTTGAAATCGGAGATGGTTTCCAAACTGCAACACGTCGTGGTTCGGTTGCACACGATGAGATTGAGAAGAATTCACAAGGAGCGATCGTTCGTCGTACCGACCGAGCTGGCGGCACAGAGGGCGGAATGTCTAATGGTGAAGTTCTAAGAGTCAGAGCTGCCATGAAGCCGATTTCAACAGTGCCCAAAGCGTTGGACACAATTGACGTTGCTACAGGTGAAGCAGCAAAGGCTATTAATCAACGTTCTGATGTTTGCGCGGTGCCTGCTGCTGGAGTTGTTGCAGAAGCGATGGTTGCACTTGTTCTAGCTGAAGCTGTCTTGGAGAAGTTCGGGGGAGATTCGGTGACAGAGACTCGTCGCAATTTTGAATCTTATATCTCGAGTTTAAACTTCAAGTAACGGTTGTCATGAGCCGAATACTTCTGATTGGTCCGCCCGGTGCTGGTAAGAGCACAATCGGGGTAGCTTTAGCTAAAGAGCTTTCAATAGATTTCATTGATACCGATCAGGAGATCGAGCGAGAAACTGGAAAAGCTATCACCGACATTTTTGTCGTTGATGGTGAGCCACATTTTAGGGCGATAGAACTTCAAACATTACGAAAAGTTCTCACTCTTGAATCTGGCGTTATAAGTCTTGGCGGTGGCGCACCAATATCGCAAGAGGCTCAAGAGGCGATTGAGCAATCGAACTCACACACCGTTTTTCTTGATGTTTCCTTAGCAACCGCCGCGCCTCGCGTCGGATTTAACCGAGACCGCCCATTGCTTCTTGGAAATCCACGTGCGCAGTGGCAGGCCTTAAGCGACAACCGTCGTCCGATTTACGAGAAGTTGGCCGATGATGCCATTAAGGTTGATGATATGAATGTCGGGCAAATCGTTGATGAGATTAAAAAGAATCTGCCATGAAAAACATTGTTGTTAATGCAGAACGCGATTACACCGTTTCGATAGGTGGGCAATGGGAGACATCACTGGTTGCGTTGATCCAGTCCAGAACGCGAGTAGCGGTCATCGTCTCGGCTGGCTTTTCCCCAGATCTTAAATCGATACAGGCACTTGATTGCGATGTACATGTCTTTACTGTTCCAGATGGCGAAGAAGCCAAAAGCGCGTCAACACTGTTTACGCTGTGGAATTGGCTTGGTGCGGCGGGATTCACTCGTTCTGATGTAATCGTCGGAATCGGCGGGGGTGCAATTACTGACTTGGCGGGCTTTGCTGCCGCAACGTGGTTACGTGGAATTGATTGGATCGCAGTTCCGACATCCCTAGCAGGAATGGTGGATGCAGCTGTAGGAGGAAAAACCGGGATTAATTCAGATTATGGAAAAAATCTCATTGGTGCTTTCCATTCACCGATTTCCGTAATTGTTGATATCGAATTCCTTCACACCCTATCCGCCAGAGACCTATCTGCAGGAATGGCTGAAGTTATAAAGTGCGGATTTATCGCAGATCCTGAAATTTTGAAGTTATCTGCCCAGTGTTCTACGCAGACCCTTTTGACGAAACCAGATGTTTTGCAAGATCTCATTTCTCGGGCCATTGCAGTGAAAGCGGAAGTAGTGTCAACTGATTTTAAGGAAAGTTATGCCCGCGAAGCACTCAATTACGGCCATACCCTGGGACATGCCATTGAAATGTATTCCAAGTACCAATTGCGCCATGGTGAGGCAGTAGCGATTGGAATGGTTTTTGTTGCTGAGTTAGCTGCAGCCCGAGGACTTATTGATGCTTCCACAGTTGCCTTGCACAGAGAGTTGTTAACCAGGTTCGGACTTCCTATTACCTTCGATCGTCAAGCGTGGTCACAGTTACTGCCATTGCTTGCTTTAGATAAAAAAGCACGAGGAAATACCTTGCGATTTGTTGTCTTAGATGGCATTGCAGCAACGATTCGTCTAGAGGATCTTTCCTCCGCCGAACTTGATGCTGCCTATGAGATGATTGCCTCATGAAGATCTTAGTTATTAACGGGCCTAATCTTTCGCGATTGGATATTCGAGATTCTTCAATTTACGGTGACCTCAATTACGCAGAACTTAAGAATGTTATTGACATCGCAGCCACCAAACATGGTTTTGAAGCCGATGTCCGACAGAGCGATGATGAAGCGACAATAATCGGTTGGCTGCATGAAGCTGCTGATAACAACACTCCTGTGATTATCAATCCAGCTGCCTTCACGCATTATTCGTACGCAATTCGTGATGCAGCGGAGTTAGTAAAAGCTCCATTGATTGAGGTACATCTATCCAATCCACTGAGCCGCGAAGAGTTTCGTCATACATCGGTGATTTCTGGAGTAGCCAACGGAACGATTGGTGGATTCGGACCAAATTCCTATGTTTTGGCGGTCATTGCGCTAGCAAATCTCCTTTCAAAGTAACAAAGCACACCCATAGAGCAGGTATCCTTAGGTCTTCGTAAAATAAACACAATCGATATAGAGCGGGTGGATTAGCTGTGGCAACAACAAATGATTTGAAAAATGGAATGACTCTGGACATCGAAGGTCAGTTGTGGACTGTGGTTGAGTTCCAACACGTTAAGCCAGGCAAGGGTCCAGCATTTGTGCGCACAAAGCTTAAGTCTGTTCTGAGCGGCAAAGTGGTTGATAGAACCTACAACGCGGGCGTTAAAGTCGATGTGGCCATTCTTGAAAAGCGCGAAATGCAATACCTTTACAAAGAGGGCGATGATTTCGTGTTTATGGATACAAAAACTTATGACCAGATGACGATTAGTGCTGCAACTGTTGGCGATGCAGCAAATTACATGCTTGAAAATACAGAAGCTATTGTTGCGGTCAATGAAGGCAACCCTTTGTACATTGAATTAGCAGCTTCTGTTCCACTCAAGATTACTTACACTGAGCCAGGTATCCAAGGTGATCGATCATCCGGTGGTACTAAGCCAGCAACAGTTGAAACTGGTATTGAAATTCAGGTCCCATTGTTCATCAAGCAGGATGAAATCGTTTTGGTGGATACTCGTGATGGGTCTTACCAGGGTCGCGCTAACTAGTGTCAGCTCGCAGCAAGGCGCGTAAACAAGCGCTTGATCTATTGTACGAAAGCGACATTCGAGGAACTGACCTTTTACAGACTCTGCTTGCCAGAGATGTGGTTGAAGAAGGTCCGGATGCTCGTCCTATTCGTGAGTACACCAAAGAGTTAGTGAATGGTGTTGCCGAAAATCGTCGCAAGATCGATGAATTAATCACTACTTATGCTCAAGGCTGGGATATGGATCGATTACCGGCGGTGGACCGAAATATTCTACGTCTGGGTATTTTTGAAATCCTTTGGTCGACCGCAGTTCCAATCAGCGTTGCTATAGATGAGTCACTTGCACTTGCAAAAGAGCTTTCAAGTGATGAATCTTCCAAATACATTCACGGAGTTTTAGGCCGCATAGCAAGTATCAAGGACACTATTTCAATTTAGCGAGCGCAAATTTCTTCAGAAATGTTCCGATTTCTTCCTCTGAATAATCAGCAAAAATCTTTAGCATGATCACATCGGTACTGCGCAGGGATATAACTTCACCATTCCAATCGTGACGCATGGCCGCTATACGTTGAATTATTTTTAGCGGTGCCTCTGTCGATAAATCTTGATCAAGGCTGAGTTTCCTTAAATCGATGATGACTCGACCGGAATCGATTCCCTTGTTGGGCGATGATAAAAGCTCGGCTACTGGAACTCCATAGATCTGTGATATCTCAAAGAGTTTTTGGGTGCTCAGTGATCTGTCGCCGCGTTCATAGGATCCCAAAGCGATTGCCGATATCGAGCCTTTGCTCTGTAAAGAAACCTGGGAGAGAGTTAAACCCTTGGAGATTCTGACCGCCCGCAATCGTGACTGAAGTGCTACTAATTCATTGTTTATGCTCATTAGGGCAGGGTATTCAGGAGCGACGCAACGCAGTTTCTGATATCCACAACCAGACCAGAACGGTGCTAGTATCGCGCCTGCATCCTTTAACGACCCATCCAGAGAGGTGGGAAAGGAGATTTACATGAGCGTAGCCCTGTCCGCTGCTGACATTAAGCGAGCGTTGACTCGTATTTCACATGAGATCTTGGAAAAAAATCAAGGCGCATCGACGATCGTTCTTTTAGGAATTCCAACTCGTGGTGCCCACTTGGCACAGCGAATCGCAGCAATAATTTCCGAGATCGAAGGTTCAGAGGTTCCGCATGGAACTCTGGATATAACTTTATTTCGAGATGATCTAAGGCTTCGTGCGCCCAAAGCCATCATGCCAACCACCATTCCACAAAGCGGTATCGAAGGCCGAGACGTAATCCTGGTCGATGATGTTCTCTTCTCTGGACGCACTATCCGCGCTGCATTGGATGCATTGGGCGAGATTGGCCGACCACGAACAGTTCAATTGGCAACCTTAGTGGATAGAGGCCATCGCGAACTTCCTATAAAGGCGGATTTTGTGGGAAAGAATTTGCCGACCTCCAAGACTCAGTCTGTTCGTGTATTGCTTGCCGAAATAGATGGTCGGGACGAAGTTAGCATCGAAGGAGTTGAGCAGTGATGCGCCACCTTCTATCGATTGCCGATATCAGCAAAGCTGACGCGATATCTATCTTGGACACTGCTCATGAGTTAGCAAGAGTGAGTGATGGAGCGGTCAAGAAACTGCCTACCTTGCGCGGTCGCACAATTGTAAATCTTTTTGCAGAGGATTCGACGCGTACACGTATCTCCTTTGAAGCTGCAGCCAAAAGATTGTCTGCTGATGTAATCAACTTTTCGGCAAAAGGTTCCAGTGTCAGTAAGGGAGAATCTCTGAAAGATACTGCAATGACCCTTCAAGCAATGGGCGCAGATGCAGTTGTAATTCGACATTCTGCATCGGGAGCGGCGCAACGTTTAGCAGACTCGCAATGGATGTCTGGAAGTGTTATCAATGCCGGCGATGGAACACATGAACATCCAAGCCAAGCCTTGTTAGATGCTTTCACAATCCGTAAACATTTAAGTCTTGGAAAGAGCGATCTAGAGGGACTTAGCGTTGCGATAGTTGGAGATGTTCTTCATTCACGTGTTGTGAGATCCAATGTTTTGCTCCTTTCAAAACTAGGAGCGAAGGTAACTTTAGTAGCCCCGCCTACTTTGGTACCTGTCGGCGTTGAAAGCTGGCCATGTACTGTTTCATACGACTTTGATGCGGTTATTCCATTTGTCGATGTTGTGATGATGTTGCGCGTACAGCAAGAACGAATGACCGATTTCTATTTCCCAAATGCGCGTGAATATTCACGCTACTTTGGTTTAAACACTGATCGCATGAAGAGTATGAAGCCTGAATCAATTGTTATGCATCCTGGCCCTATGAACAGAGGGCTAGAAATTTCTGCCGAAGTTGCAGATAGCGCTCGTTCCGTTATTACTGAGCAAGTAACTAATGGAGTCAGCGTAAGAATGGCGATTTTGTATGTGCTTCTGACCGGCGGCGCTTTGGAAACGGGGAGCAATTAAATGAGCACTATTGACCTAGTTATCAAGGGTGGGCAACTTCCGGATGGAAGAAAAGCTGATATCGCTATTGCTGGTGAGCAGATAGTTGATGTGTCGGATTCATTTGCCGGACAAGCAAGCAGAAGCATCGATGCCAAGGGTTGCATTGTTCTGCCGGGATTAGTTGATCTACATACACATTTGCGCGAACCTGGCCGCGAAGATGCAGAAACTGTACTCAGCGGAAGTCGAGCCGGTGCTAAAGGTGGATTCACCGCCTTGTCTGCAATGGCCAACACATCTCCAGTTGCCGACACAGCTGGAGTTGTTGAACAGGTTTATCGATTGGGACAAGAAGCAGGTTTGCTTGATGTTTTCCCTATCGGAGCGGTTACACAAGGCTTAGAAGGAAAAACACTTTCTGAAATTGGCGCGATGGCAGATTCAGTTGCACAAGTAAGAGTCTTTAGCGATGACGGGCACTGTGTTTCAGATCCATTGGTAATGCGCAGAGCTCTAGAGTACATAAAGAAGTTTGGTGGGGTCATCGCACAACATGCGCAAGATCCGCGCATGACTATTGGGTCGCAAATGAATGAAGGCGCTGTTTCATCTCGACTTGGTTTAAAGGGTTGGCCGGCGGTGGCTGAGGAAGCGATAATTGCACGCGATGTTCTGCTTGCAGATCATGTTCAATCCAGACTTCATATCTGTCATCTAACAACAGCTGGGGGAGTCGAGATCATTCGCTGGGCTAAAGCTCGCGGGATTAACGTGACAGCAGAAGTCACGCCTCACCATTTACTGCTCACTGATGATCTTGCATCATCATATGATCCAATCTATAAAGTGAATCCTCCGCTTCGAACTGAGTCAGATGTACATGCTCTGCGTGAAGCGTTAGCCGATGGGACCATCGACATAGTTGCCACAGATCACGCACCGCATCCATTGGAAGACAAAGAGTGCGAATGGCAAGAGGCAGCTTTTGGAATGTTGGGATTAGAGACTGCGCTATCAATCGTTCAAAAGACGATGGTCGATACCGGCTTGATGAGTTGGGATCTAGTTGCAGAACGCATGAGTCATACGCCGGCGCGTATCGGTGGTTATCTGCAACAGGGGCAGAAAATCGCGGTTGGAAGTACCGCAAACTTAACTGTGATAAATCCAACGAAAAGCTGGACCGTAGATCGAGACTTAGTTCTCTCAAACTCAGCCAATACTCCCTACCATGGGCACGAACTTCCAGGATTGATTCTGCATACCTTCTTTAAAGGTAAGCAAACAATGAATAATGGAACTGTCGCTGACAAGGAGAGTATGTAATGGCTAGTGCATATCTTGTCCTGGACGATGGTCGAATTTTTGAAGGCTCTTCTTGGGCTTCAACTGGCAAAAGTTTTGGTGAAGCTGTTTTCCAAACAGGTATGACCGGATATCAAGAAACTCTGACTGACCCGTCTTACCACAAGCAAATCGTGGTGATGACCGCCCCACATATCGGAAACACTGGCGTCAATGATTTTGATAACGAATCCGAAAAGATTTGGGTAGCAGGATTCGTTGTTCGCAACCCCTCATCTTTAACATCTAATTGGCGAGCACAGAATGATCTTGAGGCCGAACTTATTAGTCAAGGAATCGTCGGTATTCAAGGTGTAGATACTCGCGCAATCACAAGGCACTTGCGCGATCGTGGCGCGATGCGTGTAGGAATTTTCTCAGGCTTGGAACTCTCACGCGAAGAGATGGTTGTTGAAGTTCGAAAAGCAGATGCAATGGCTGGCGCTTTTCTTGTAAAAGATGTTTCAACTGAAAAGACCTACGTGGTTCCAGCAGTAGGGAAAAAGAAATTCACGATCGCAGCTCTTGACCTGGGAATTAAGGCCGCCACACCTCGCGCCTTGGCCGAACGTGGAGTTGAGGTACATGTGATGCCTTTTGATTCGACCGTAGAACAAATCCTGGCTATTAAGCCCGATGGTGTTTTTCTCTCGAATGGACCAGGGGATCCATCAACAATGACCGATGTCATCGAAGTTGTCAGAGAACTGCTTCTAGCCGAAATTCCAATTTTCGGTATTTGTTTTGGTCATCAAATTTTAGGACGCGCATTAGGTTTTGAAACCTACAAATTACAGTTTGGACATAGAGGCATTAATCAACCAGTTATGGACAAGAACACCGGCAAGGTAGAAATAACTGCACATAATCACGGTTTCGCGGTTAAAGCTCCAACAGATTCAGAATTTTCAACTGTGTATGGTCGCGGCGAAGTAACTCACACCTGCCTTAATGATGGAGTAGTCGAAGGTTTAGCGTTGTTGGATCGCCCTGCTTTTTCTGTTCAGTATCACCCAGAGGCAGCAGCCGGACCTCATGATGCTTCCTATCTTTTTGATCGCTTCGTAGATTTAATGTCTAAGAAGGTGGTTGCATAATGCCTTTAGACACATCCATCAAAAGCGTTTTAGTTATTGGCAGCGGGCCAATCGTGATTGGTCAAGCCTGCGAGTTTGATTACTCTGGAACGCAGGCATGTCGAGTTCTGCGGGCCGAAGGGATCAGAGTAATTCTGGTTAATTCAAATCCAGCAACAATCATGACCGATCCCGAATTCGCTGACGCAACATATGTCGAACCAATCACGCCAGAAATTATCGAGCGAATTATCGCTCACGAAAAGCCAGATGCAGTACTAGCTACTTTAGGTGGACAGACAGCCCTTAACGCTGCGATTGGTCTGTATCAACGCGGGACCCTTGCAAAGTACGGCGTCAAATTAATTGGTGCAGATGTCGATGCAATTAACCGCGGCGAGAACCGCGAATTATTCCGAGCAATTGTTGAGAAAGTTGGCGGAGAATCCGCAAAGTCACGCATTTGCCACACAATGGAGGAAATCCTCTTAGCTGTAGCTGATCTTAATTACCCGGTCGTTGTTCGACCATCTTTCACAATGGGTGGCTTGGGATCTGGAATCGCTTTTGACGAAGCCGAACTGCGCCAAATTGCCGGTGCAGGTCTTCGCCATAGTCCAACCTCAGAAGTATTGCTAGAAGAATCAATTATCGGTTGGAAAGAGTATGAACTTGAAGTAATGCGCGACAACAAAGACAACGTTGTTATCGTGTGTTCGATCGAGAACCTGGATCCGATGGGCGTTCACACAGGAGATTCAATCACCGTGGCACCAGCAATGACGCTGACAGATGTTGAATATCAAAAGCTTCGCGACTTATCCATGGACATTATTCGTGAAGTCGGTGTGGATACAGGTGGTTGCAATATCCAATTTGCAGTAAATCCAGCTAATGGTCGAATCATTGTGATTGAAATGAATCCACGTGTGTCTAGATCCAGCGCGTTGGCGTCGAAGGCTACAGGGTTTCCGATTGCGAAAATCGCAACAAAGTTAGCCATTGGTTACACATTGGATGAGATTACAAATGACATTACAAAAGTAACTCCCGCATCATTTGAGCCAACTTTGGATTATGTAGTAGTAAAATTACCTCGGTTTGCTTTCGAAAAATTTGCAGATGCTGATCCTCGTCTGACTACAACAATGAAGAGCGTGGGCGAAGCAATGGCGATTGGTCGCTCATTCTCCGAAGCCCTCATGAAGGCGCTGCGATCATTAGAACGAAAGGAAGCCATCTTCTCTTGGCCAGCTGTAACACCTGCTGAGCTTGAACAGTTACTGCAATCGATGAAAATCCCTACGGAGTACCGACTACAACAAGTTCAAAAGGCTATGTGGGCTGGGGCTTCGATTGACCAAGTTTTCGCCGCCACGAAAATAGATCCTTGGTATTTGCGCCAAATAGAACTGATCAATGCACAAGCGGCAGTGATTGCTCAGCCAGGCGAACTCAGCTCTGAACTCCTTCGTACCGCAAAAAGCCAGGGCTTCTCAGACTCACAAATCGCAGTCCTTCGTGGAGTTAGCGAAGATGAAGTACGCAAGGCGCGTCACCATCTCGGAATTCGTCCCGTGTACAAAACCGTTGATACATGTGCTGCCGAATTTGAAGCCTTTACGCCATATCACTATTCAAGTTATGAAGAAGAAACAGAAGTTCGTCCAAGAACAACTCCGGCCGTAATTATCTTGGGCAGTGGACCAAATCGTATTGGCCAAGGAATTGAGTTTGATTATTCATGTGTCCATGCATCGTTTACATTGCGTGAAGCAGGCTATGAAACCATCATGATTAACTGCAATCCTGAAACTGTTTCGACCGATTACGACACAAGCAATCGTTTGTACTTTGAACCTCTTACCCTTGAAGATGTTCTAGAGGTAGTCCACGCAGAAACATTGGCAGGTCCAGTGTTAGGAGTCATTACTCAATTAGGTGGACAAACGCCTTTGGGATTGGCTGCTGGGCTTAAAGCTAATGGCGTAACGATCCTAGGAACTTCTCCGGATGCGATAAATCTTGCCGAAGAACGTGGCGCTTTCGGAAATATTCTGGCACAGCAAGAGTTACGAGCACCCGAATTTGGTATGGCCTCTTCACAGCTTGAAGCAATAAATATTGCTCAGTCGATTGGCTATCCCGTTCTTGTGCGTCCTTCATTTGTTCTGGGTGGCCGCGGAATGGAAATCGTTTATGACGATGCCGCGCTGGGCGGATTTATTACCCGTGCTACCGATATCACACCGGATCATCCTGTTCTTGTTGACCGTTTTCTCGACAATGCAATAGAAATCGATGTCGATGCACTCTTTGATGGCCATGAACTCTTTTTGGGTGGCGTCATGGAACACATTGAAGAAGCGGGCATTCATAGTGGAGACAGCGCTTGTGTATTGCCATCAATGACAGTTACCGACGAGCAAAGAGCTGAAATCCGTATTGCCACCGAAAAAATTGCACGTGGCGTAGATGTTCGTGGACTGATCAATATTCAGTTTGCGATTGCCGAGAACACTTTGTATGTCCTAGAAGCCAATCCACGTGCATCGCGCACAGTCCCTTTTGTTAGTAAAGCAACTGGCGTGCCACTAGCAAAAGCGGCGGCACGAATTTCTGTTGGGCACACAATCGAACAACTCAGAGCCGAGGGAATTCTTCCATCGCAAGGTGACGGAGTTCCTCGTGGTATTTCTGTGAAGGAAGCTGTCCTTCCGTGGAACCGCTTCCGCAGAACCGATGGTCGGGGAGTAGATGCAGTTCTTGGTCCAGAGATGCGTTCGACTGGTGAGGTAATGGGAATTTCTCCAACTTTCGGCGAAAGTTATGCAAAGAGTCAGATTGCAGCTTTTGGACCTCTGCCTAAGTCTGGAACAGTTTTCATTTCGCTAGCCGATAAAGACAAAGCAACCGGTGTTGAGCCAGCGTTAGGCTTCTCAGAACTTGGGTTTCATATACTTGCAACTGATGGAACTGCCGAGTTTTTGCGCACTAAGGGCATAGAGTGCACAACGGTAAGAAAGCACTCAGATGGAACGGGCACATTAGGTGAAAAGACGATTGTTGACATTATCAATGCTGGCGAAATCGACCTCGTGATAAATACCCCTGTTGGTCGAGGTACTCGCGCAGATGGTTGGGCTATTCGTACCGCCGCGGTTCAGCGATCAATTCCGTGCATAACGACAACTGCAGGCTTTAGTGCTGCTGTAGATGCTATTTCCTTCCTGCAATCAAGTCCCTTAAGTATCAAATCTCTTCAGGAATGGCTTGCCTAAATGTCGCAAATCAACAAGAGTGCGCGACAAGTTCTTGCACCGATCCTTAGTAATAAACGCGTTGGTCAATATCACCAAATAATCGTCAGCGTTGGTGACATAGCGGCTCAATGTAAACCTGGAAATTTTGTTGCGATAAGTGTCGGCGGCGATTCATCACGAATGGTTTTGCGAAGAGCTTTTGCAATTTCTCGCGTTTCGACAAGCTCTACTGTGGGAGGAACGATGGAATTAATCGTTGCACCACATGGACAGGGCAGTAAGTGGTTATGTGCACAAGGCGAAGGCGTAACTTTAGACATAGTTGCTCCGCTAGGAACAGCATTTGGTATTCCTACCGAACCCGTTCCTGTGCTTTTAGTGGGTGGAGGCTACGGATCTGCACCGTTGTTTGGTTTGGCAGAAATACTGAATGCTCGCGGATGCAGAGTAGACATGATTCTTGGTGCGAGCACGGGATCTAAAATTTATGCGCCGATGGAAGGAAAGCGTTCGGTTAATTCGATGCGGATTTATACCGAGGATGGATCGATGGGCACCGCAGGACGTGTCACAGACCCGATTCGTGAAATCATCAAGGATCTCAATGTCGCAGTGATTTATTCATGCGGACCAATGCCGATGTTGGCTGCGATTACCCAGATCACTAATGAACTAGATGTTGTTCACCAGTGCGCAGTTGAAGAATCTATGGCATGTGGAATTGGTATCTGCATGACATGTGTCCTACCGGTTTCAAATGATGATGGAACGGTTTCCATGCTTCGCTCGTGCATCGATGGACCTGTAATGGATGGTTCAAAGGTCCAATGGCAACAGGTAGGTACGCAGTTATGAGTACCTTAGATTTCTCAACAACCATCGGAAATGCTTGGTTTCCTGCGCCAACTTTTACCGCAAGCGGTTGTGCCAGTTCGGGTCGTGAATTAGCGCAATTCTTTCCATTGAAGGATATGGGGGGAGTCGTTACTAAATCTGTAATGTCCAAAGCTCGGGCAGGTCGTCCAACGCCACGTATGGCTGAAACTCCCAGTGGAATGCTTAATTCAATAGGTTTGCAAGGCCCCGGTATTGATGCATTTCTTGCTAAAGATGTTCCATATTTAGTGGAACAAAAAGCGCGCGTAATTGTCTCTATCGCAGGTGAAACAGTCGAAGAATACTCAACCCTTGCGCGAAAACTTCGTTCAGTGTCAGGCATTAGCGCGATCGAAGTCAATATTTCCTGTCCAAATGTTGAAAATCGCGGACTTGTTTTCGCGTGTGATCCTGAAGCATCAAGACGCGTGATTGATGGAGTTCGCAGAACAATTGGTGGAGAACTTCCAATCATTGCAAAGTTGTCTCCAGATGTAACCGATCTAGTATCGATTGCAAAAGGTGTAGTTGATGCCGGTGCAGATGGTTTAGCTTTGATCAACACTGTTCTTGGAATGGTTATCAACGTAGACACCATGCGACCACATTTGGGTGGAAAAACCGGAGGTCTTTCTGGCCCTGCTATTCGCCCCATTGCGGTGCGTGCGGTGTATCAGGTACATGCAGCCCTACCTCAAACGCCAATTCTTGGAATGGGCGGAATAGCATCAGGTAAAGATGCTCTCGAAATGATTCTTGCAGGAGCTAGCGGCGTTTCTATTGGTACTGCAAGTTTTGGAAATCCAACGGCCATCATGTCGATTCAAGCTGAATTAAAACAACTATTGCTAGACAGAGGGTTTACTTCGTTGAAACAAGCAGTTGGTTACGCACATCGCTCGGTGGAGGGTGAGTAAATGAGTAAAGCACCGATCGTCTTAGCCGTCGATACGCCTGATCTTCACACCGCTATTTCTTGGGTGAAAGCTACCCAGGATCACATATCAGTTTTCAAACTAGGTCTTGAATTTTTCCTTACCTTTGGTGCAGAGGGCGTAAGAGCGATTCAAGCAGAAACTGATTCCGACATTTTTCTCGATTTAAAGTTGCACGACATTCCGCATACAGTCAGTGGAGCGGCTAAAGCGGTTGCACATCTTGCTCCCAAGTTTCTCACCGTCCATTGTTCAGGTGGCTCTGCGATGGTCAAAGCTGCCGTTGATGCTTTACCTAACACCCAAGTCACTGGTGTCACAATTCTTACCTCATTATCCGAAGCTGATGTGACAGAGATTGGCTTCAAATCCGCTGCTCTAGATTCGGCGGTGGCGCTCTCTAGAATTGCAGTAAATGCAGGTGCAGGTGCCATCGTGTGTTCACCGCTTGAAATTTCAGCGGTTCGCGGTGAAGTTGGTGCGTCGCCGATAATCATCACACCTGGTGTGCGTCCATTGGACATGGTGGGCACTGATGATCAGCAAAGAACTATGACACCCGAAGATGCAATTGCCGCTGGTGCCAATTTAGTCGTGATTGGTCGACCAATTACTCAGAGTTGGGCGCAGGGCGCACAAGCTATGAAGGAGCGCGCCCAAGAAATTGGCGCTGACTTAATTTAATCTCCACTAGATTTAGCCCATGGGAACGCCTCCACAACTAACGCCAGAGCAACGTGTTGCTGCGTTAGCCAAGGCATCTGCATCAAGAAAAAGGCGTGCAGAGGTCAAGAGTCAGATAAAGAACGGTCTCATCGGTATTGATGATGTTCTTTCTTTGGCGGCAACCGATGAGGCGATTGGCAAGATGCGGGTTAAAGAATTACTCGAATCTTTATCAGGTGTTGGAAAAGTTCGTGTTGTTTCTCTGATGGAGCGATTAAATATTTCACCCACTCGCAGAATTCAGGGCTTAGGACGTCATCAATTGAAGGAATTGCGAAACGAGTTCGTTAAGACAGATACGGCCGTCAAACCCGGACGATTATTGGTTCTGTCTGGTCCTGGCGGTGTTGGAAAGAGCACCGTTGCAAAGAAGCTACGTGAAGAGGGAGATTTTTGGGTAAGTGTAAGTTTCACAACCCGTGCTCCACGTACAAATGAAATAGAAGGTCGCGATTATTTCTTTGTCAGCGATGATGTCTTTTCACAAATGATTGCAGATGATCGGTTTTTGGAATGGGCTGAATTTGCTGGAAATCGTTACGGAACTCCTCAGCAACAAGTAGAGGATGCTTTACGTTTAGGTAAGAACGTCCTTCTCGAAATTGAAATTGCTGGGGCCAAGCAGGTCAAAGCCCACTTGCCACAATCAATCTTGGTTTTTCTAGAGCCTCCAACATGGGAAGAATTAGTCTCACGCCTTGAAGGCCGAGGCACCGATGGAGAACAAAGAAGGGCCGAAAGGTTGGAGTTAGCCCAAGAAGAGCTAGCCGCAGCGGCCTTTTTCGATGTTGTCCTGGTAAATGACCAGGTCGAGAGCGTTGTCGGAAAACTGATAGAGTTAGCCCAGAATTAAGACGCGTAGCACACCACAAGATTGATCACAGAAGCGGGGATAACCATGGATGGCATCACAAATCCACCTATTGATGAACTTCTAGACAAGAGCGGCTCAAAGTACAGCTTGGTTCTCTACGCTGCTAAGCGTGCTCGTCAGATCAACGCGTATTACTCACAATTAGGTGAAGGCCTTCTGGAGTACGTAGGACCTCTTGTAGAAACACATGTTCATGAGAAGCCTCTTTCAATCGCTCTTCGCGAAATTAACGAAGGACTTCTAACGATTGAAAATCTCGAGCCAACTGCGTAGTTTTTCATGACACTCCAAGGCCGCGAGGTTATTCTCGGAGTTGGTGGTGGAATTGCCGCCTACAAATCCTGTGAACTATTACGTCGTTTACAAGATCGCGGTTATGTAATCACTGTGGTTCCAACCCCTGCTTCTTTGAACTTTGTAGGAACTGCTACCTGGGAAGCGCTGTCATCTCGTCCCGTTAATACGCAGGTGTGGGAGAGTGTTCACACAGTTCCGCATATTGCATTGGCTGAAAGAGCTGACTTCTTTTTGATTGCACCAGCAACGGCAGATTTGATTGCTCGCTTGGCCATGGGAAGAGCAGATGATCTTCTCACTAACTTAGTTTTAGCATCCGATGTCCCAAAACTGCTTGTGCCAGCGATGCACCCATCAATGTGGCTAGATCCGGCAACAGTTGCCAATGTTAATACATTAAGACAGCGCGGCTTCATCGTGATGGATCCTGAAGTCGGCAGATTAACCGGTAACGATATTGGTCCCGGTAGATTTCCTGAAACGGCCGCGATCATTTCACGATTTGATGAGGTAACGGGGCAGGTTCAGGATCTTAAAGGTGTGAAAGTCTTGGTCACTGCTGGAGGAACTCGGGAACCCATAGATCCTGTTCGCTTTATTGGAAATAGATCTTCTGGCAAACAAGGCATGGCTATCGCAAATGCGGCTAAAAATCGTGGTGCCCAAGTTCAGTTGATTGCGGCTAATTGTGATGTTGCATCGCTGACAGGGATCGATGTGATCCACGTAGAGACAACATTAGAAATGCAGAGCGCCTTGCAGGCACATTTTGATTCGTGCGACATTTTAATTATGAGCGCCGCGGTGGCGGATGCCCGACCAATGCGAATTTCTGAGCAGAAGATAAAGAAGGCCACACTCAATAGCATCGAACTTCAACAGAACCCCGATCTTTTGGCCGAGCTATCACCTCGAAAGGGCAAGCGAGTGATGGTCGGTTTTGCTGCAGAAACTAAAGAACATCTGCAAGAGGCTCGCAGGAAGTTAGAGAGTAAAGGCCTTGATGTGATCTATGTAAACGATGTTTCTGGCGGGGCTATCTTTGGCCAGGACACAACTATGGGTACCATTCTCTTACGCAATGAAGCGGATATAGCGATCAAGGAAGTCTCCAAAGACGCTCTTAGTAA